>ERZ1292629.940-Hain-H43-01um-R1-940-length-30997-cov-6_pt1 | contig 30997 bp, 28 predicted proteins | sample MGYA00564399_ERZ1292629 | MGnify/ENA primary metagenome ERZ1292629 (study PRJEB36523, sample SAMEA6512636) | groundwater metagenome | collected 2019-01-08 | study: AquaDiva: Metagenomics assemblies of 32 groundwater samples
CTCTGTGTTACTCCGACGCTGTGCCACAATGCAAGCGACGTAATTCTTCGCCTGCTCATATAGCCCTGCATCCGCAGGATACAGCATTGCCTTAATCATTGGGCACCTCCTTAATTACGCCAGCGACGAGGTCTGCGTTATCTCCGTCGACGATGGCTTGCGTGACTGGTTTAGTCATACCGTCATTCCAGTAATACTCTCCATACCTAGTTGTCTTAGCGTAGAAAGCATCTGCGCCGGTGGCGTGGTCTTTGTCAAACTGCTCCAAGCGCGGCAGATACTCTCTGGGAAAAGGCAGAGAGTAGAGAAACTTAATATACTTACTGGCAAACTCTATACTCCAAGTAGATATGTTAGCAGGAAGGCTGCGTTGTTTTGCTTTGGCGAGATTCATGATAGCGGTTAACTGCGCAGCGGTGGTGCGGTTATAAGCAGATGTCTGGCGTGGCGCAGCCTTTATCCTGCAGTATGTGCATGTGCATATACGCATGTTATGCTTGCAAAGAATACGAAGCGTCTGGCATATGCAATTTGCATCGTATCCTTCGCTTCTTAAATTTACTGCCTTCGTTTCTTGCATTGCAATCTCCTTTCTTGCGTTGCGCTTATCTTAACTGCCTTGCTCATTACGAAGTAAAGCAGTAGGGTTCCCTAATGATTTCGTTCCGCCAAGGAATTGGGGGGTTACCTTTCAGGGGGAGCCCAATTCCGTCCTATAAAGGAACGAAACCACTGCACCGCAGGACTCGCTGTTTTGCTTGTCCGAGGAGTCATTAGGGATGCTGCGGTGGGCAAGGCAGTTAAGATGCAACGCTACAGAGATTGCTGGGAAACGAAGGCAGTAAATTTTGCTTAGAAGCGAAGGATACGATGCATCTAGGTTTCTCTTCCTTCCCCCTTGTGAAGGGGGCCTCTTTTGTTTTTATGGGGGTCGGCTATGCAGACAGCGCAGCTTTGCAGCCTGGCTAACAAGGTGCGCAGCTTACTCCTGCTTGCGCTGTCATTGAGGAGCGTGGCTTACTTGGCCGCTGCGGTGTTGCGGGCGCTTGCTACTGAACTATTAAGTTTAAAAAAGAGCCTAAGCTCAAACAAAGATTTTCAAAAAAAATTTAAAAGTTTTTTTCATTCATTCGGAAGCACCAATACGGCCTATACGCTATAGCGTTTCGGCACACAAAAAGCACACAAAAACCTACAAAAAACAGGTATTACAGATTATCCTCAAACTCAACGCAACCGCCAGGTGAATAATTGGGTTTCCTGTGGAGGGGGAGGCTAAAAAATTGGGTTTCTAAAAATTCCTACTTCTACGAGAGTTGGGGGGGGTACTCGCCCAGCCCTTTCTTTGCTGTATCTTTAATACAGCCTTTTTCAGGTCTTTATTATATACATATATATGTCAGAGAAGAGGTTAAGGACTCCTTGCGCGTATACCCCCCCAGGTTCTCGTAGAAGTAGATTGGACATTAAATGGGGGTCAAAAAAATGGCTTTTCCGCCACCCTTGCTACCCTAAACCGCAGCAGGCTTAGCAAACCGCCACTTCTCAGCAAACGTAGAATCTAAGTGCCAAAGTAACGGATTTTCGCCCTTCCTGAAAAGTATCTTTAACAGAAAGAGGTCATCCAATATTATCCTGGCGCTTTGAGTAGGTAGGTTTATATGATCGCTTATTTGAGGAGTTTCAAACCAGAATTCGGTAGTCACAAAGTCTTCCTTCTTAGCTTCTTCAATCAAAGTAAAGAAGGCTTCTATCACTAATATACGTTCAGGCAGCATAGAATTCAGAGCAACCTTATATATCAGCGCATACTCAGCTGCAGTTGTTTTTTCCTTATCTCTTATCAATGTTAAAACCATGCTTAAATGCAGCAGTTGTTCAAAGAATCGTGGAGATCCTTCTTTCTCTGGTATGCGCCTGACTTCCCGGGTATAGCCAAAACGCGGGACTGGCGTCCTTGCCCACGTAATCATATCGGCAAGCTCACCTATTTTAGTTATCATCTTATCATCGATCTCGGGTTGTTTTTTTAATTCACGATACTTCTTTATAAATGCCCCGAAGTTACGTCGTAAATCCATACGCATCTTGTCTTTTTTATTCCTATTTTCTTTTACCTTACTCAAGAGTTTTTCCCGGTCTATGTTCTCAATTCTCCAAGATAGAAAACGTTCGCCAAGTTGCTGCCTTATTGAATAGTGGTCATCGATGGCTGGCGTAACGCCTGCAATTAACGTAAAATTGGTTTCATAGTGATAGTCCTTATCCTCGGCCCCGGTGCTTGCGTTGTAGTATCCGTCATAAGCGCAGCGCAGCTGCCCAAGTATCGCAGTCAGATTCTCTTCCTGGTCAGATAGTATTTTAGTAAAATCTTTGATGATTAGAACTTTACGGTTAATTCTTCGAAATAAAGAAGGGTCTTTACCGCCAATCCTCAGGCCGGAAAACAGGGTATTTGCAGTTAATGAATCTTTAAGTATTGATGCATCGGAAACCAGCGCTCGCAGCAGCTCAGTCTTTCCTACGCTTGGCGGCCCTACAAACCATGTCCATAGGCGTTCTCCGGCCGTAAAGTTTGATAAATAAACTGCCAATATAAAATCCACAATACCATCATCCGGCATATATAGATATAAGTTGCAGATTTCCTTGACTTTTGGAAGATCGATGGTTTTTGAAAGCAAGGCAATCTCAATTTCTTCTTCCCATTTACTTTCGTCTTTATCTTTTAATTTATCTATTTTATCCTGTTCAACTATTTGTTCAAACAAACTTTTTTCTTCACTCATTTTTTATTCTCTTTTAAAAAAAATCCCCCAGAGTCATATACGCCTGCGGATTGCTCTTCGGGCGGCCCTAACCTCGCGGCTAAAGCACTCTGGAGGAAATTTTTCAATAAAAAACACCGCCATTAAGTATATGCTTTGCATTGCTATTTCCCCTTTCCTTTTTATTATAAACCTATCTTTAGGCTTGTCAATAGTTTTTTTCTAGCGCACTAATCCATAAATATGCGCCCTCCTTGCTTCCCAAGGATAGTTTTCTTTTGTCTCAGCATCCAAACGTTCTTTGTATTTTTTCGCTTCACCGATGCTCATCGTTTTATGCATCCTGCTTCTAATTACTACTATGAATCTACTAGGAGGGTTTGTTTTCTCCATCAGCTATCAGGACTCCTTTCTTTACAACCATAGATTCAAATAATTTATCGATTAGTTTCTTCCAATCCGTATTTATTTTGTTTAATTCTATATCCCAGCTGTTGGCGCAAACAGAACAAACCGGGTAATTTTGTCCGGCATAGAGGGCAGTTAAAAAAATTTCGTTTAAGACTTTAGTCTGCGGATTAAGGACATATTTTTTTGCGCTTGCTTTATCGCAGAAATAACAAATCTTGGGGTTTAAACTGTCATTCAATTGAATCTCCTTTCTTTTATTTTTGTAATAGGACTCCTGCAAACCAGCTTGATTTTACTTCTCCCTGTCTCAGTTTTCTTGATAACGTAGTATACGATTTCAATGTCGCTTTCTCAACAGACTTGTATTCAGGGCTTGCATATACTCTGGAATAAGTATCTAGTTCTTGCAGCTTAGTGCTAAAAAGAGCTTCTTCTTTCCAGCTGGAAACTCCGCTAGTTGCATAGAGATTATTATCTTTGGTATCACGATAGAATACCGGCATTTTTGTTTTATCGGAAATCATTCCTGAATGTAGGCCTTTAATGTAATTGAATGAGGCTTTACTGGGATTGTCCATAAAACCAACATAATTATCATAGAAAGCTTGAGCGCTGGGTTCTGTTATATTTGCGTAATCTGATAGGACATCTTTTTCAAACTGAGCATATTGGCTTCCTTCTTCGCTGGTCAAAAAGCCGTCAAGTGCGCTTTTTCCAAATTGGTTAATAATTTCAAGACGCGCAGCTCCTAATGCCAAAAGCATTGCGCTGATAGGAACATTGCCAGATGAAGTCTTGATAGTATTTGGATCGTAGATGTCTTTCCAGTGTGAGAAGAACATTGAGGTTAAGAAGTCTTTTCTAGCGGCAATAGCTTTTTCAAGAGCGCCTTTAGCGCCAGCTATCTTATCAGCGGTAAAAAGCACTTGCATTCTTTTCTTCGTGGCGTAAGTTTTCTTTACCCGGGCAATAGTTTCTTTCTTTTTTTTCTCTACAGCCTTGATTACTAAATTGCCAAAAGGCAAAGCTGATTCATTAATCTTGGCGATTGCTGCTTCGGCATCAGCATTAATAGTTACAATTGCATTTGTTAAATCCGTGTCAGTTAATAGGTCAATTCCTTTAAAGAGATCCTCTGTAGGAATAGGGCCCAAGTAATATTTGAAAATATCATCCGCTAGTTGTTGCTGGAGGTCAGGAGCAAGAATTTTGGTATCTGGATATATTCCGGTGAGCTGTTTTTTAAGCTCAATAAAAGCCAATTCGTTCAACCGGTTGGTTGCCCATTCCGCTTTTTGCTTGGCAAGTGTAACCGTGGCTGGTATTTTGACAAGCGTATTTAAAGCATTCAGCAAGGCTTTGCTAGTTAAGGTTGTTGTCTGACCAAGGACCTCGGCTAGATCTTTAACTACATCTTTAAAATTTACAGCCTGATTTTTCTGCAGGGAATCTGTAAGATATTCACTTAAGGCCCTAGTTATATCAGTCGTTTTCGGTTTAACCTGTAATCCGCTTGTTTTCAAGTCGTCAACAAGTTGCTTAATAATTTCTGCAGCAGTAATCGGAGTAGCCATTTGAGTCAATCGATCTTTTAATGCTGCAGCAGATTTTAATTCATCGAACATACGCATCATTTGCTCGCTTCGTTTCATTTGGTCATAATACAAATCAATTTGTCCCTTCTTTTCTTCGGCTACTGCTTGAATAGTATCGCGCATTTTTGAAAGAACTTCTGGTTGAAAGAATCTTAAATTATCTATTGCTTCAGCAGCTTGGTCTGAAATAGATTGTTTGTCACTGCGTCTGGCTTCTTCGATAGCCACGATTTGAGTTTCTAAATCAAAAACAGAAGGCATCTCAAAAGGTTTAAGTGAGATTCCTTCTAAGCCAAACCGTTCCTCAATTTCTTCGTGCCAGGGGAGTTCTTTCCAGTCTAAAGGAATATTACCGCTAATAATATCTTCTCGTATTTTCGCCAGCATTTCTGGATCGTCTTGAGCTATTCTACTAATGAACTGGCCGAAAGTAACAGTCTGCTGAGCTTTCTTTAAAGTTGTCTGACGTTCCCGCCACTCATCTACATCATATTCAAAAACAGAAGCGCCGAGTAGGCGTAAAGTTTCTAACCAAACATTGATAGCATGTTTAGGCTGGCCAGTCCGTTTATCTAAAATTACCTTAGGTTCAAGAAGCGTAGAAGTATCATATTTAGTATAAGGCTGCAAGGCATCTTCCAATATCTTCCATTGTGGAAGCTTTCTTAAATACAACTCCATAAACGAAGGAGTTTCTGGAATTGTAGGTACACCGGCTTCATACATTTCTTTCTGTGGCTGCCAGACTTGGTTTATCATGCGTTGCGCCTGGTCAATGCGTTTCAAACGTGCTTGGATTTCTGGGCCGCTTAACTTCAGAGTAGAAATTTCATCTAAGAGTTGAAGTATGCCTTTCTGATACCCTTCTATCGTTTTATCAATTTCCTCTATGGTTTTTGCTTTAGAAACGATTTCCATCTTCTGAGTAAGCGGATTAAAATAATAGAGTTGATTGGGATCGCTAAGCGGTTCTCCAAACGGTTTTTCTAATGAAACGGTTCTTAAATCTTTACCTGTAATATATTCGATAGCTGCTTGCATCAAAGGATTCACAGTAGCATTAGGATTTAATAGTCCCCATTCTGGATCGAACATCGTTCCTGCCGTTGGACGTAACCACATATCTTCGCCAATTTTAAACGCATCTTTTAACCACCCAGGACGGTCTCCTTCTTCTGCAATGTATTGGTTATACATGTCAGAAAGATTACTTAGAGCTCTTGATTGATATGGATATCTTATGCCTAATGTCGCAGCTTTCTTCATCGTATCAATCATAAATTCAGGAAATAAGAAGACCGTTTTAACAAGTTTTTTCTCAGCTTGAGTTAAAAATGGGAGAACTTTAGACCCATCATAAACTGTATCTTCGATAATTTTCATGACTTTCTGCTGTGTTGAAGCAATCTGTTTAGAATAAGCAGCTGGATTTTTAGCCCAGTTCTCGATTGTCGATAACGTAATTTTATCGAGTTCGTTCCATCGATAAGCGAAATTGGCAGCATAGTCTTTTAATAATCCAGCTTTAACTGCTTTTTCGAATTCGGAGGAATACAATTTTCCTCTCCAGAATTTATCGACAGCGGCATCTATTTTTCCAAAAGCTTTGTTTAGATACTCATTAGAATATAAAGCCTTTTTTAATAAGCTTTCACTAGCAGCAGGAACAATCGCTTGGCTCATTAAATCATAACCGATACCATGGAAAGCTAATTCGTCAGGGACCAATGGAGCATATTTTTCTGCAAGCAGATTTAGATTTGGATTAGCGCCTCCTTGCAAAAGAACTCTTATAGCATTATCCTTGAAGTCATTAACTATCCAGCCAAATCTTCCAGCTAGATATGCTGTTTTGGCCCATGCAGTTGGGCGTTCGATTATTGTTGGGATATTAAATACGTTTTTAAGGTTAGATTCTATTTCATATGCTATCCACTTTGGAACTTGGAATACAGGAGTTTTCCCTGGATTAAGTAATTCTCCAAGCTTTGCTGCTGAGCCTTCTAGGGTGGAGTAATCAGCTAAGGTAGCTTTCAATGCATCATCTGCATTACCACTTAATTGTTCAAGTCTTGTAAAGAATGTATCGTTAAAATTTGCAGCTAGTTCGTTCTTCTTTAGATAACTATATGGATCCCAAATTACGTTTCCTTTTTCTAAAGGTTTACCAATACTCCAGGGAGTAGCAAAACCCTGCTGTTTTGCATAACTTAAGAATTTTTCTGTTGTTATTCTATCATTGGCTACGTTTATAAAATCAATATGATGCTTAGCTATTGCTTTTTCCAAAGGAAGTTTTTCCACAGTACTAATATCGCCAACGAATTCTTTTTCGAATCTTGGTTTTAAAGTACTCAATGCATCTTTTAATGGACCAGTAACTGTTTGTTCAGCTAGGTACGGAACATAACTTGGTTCAAATCCTTTTGCTCTTAATTGGGCTTGAGTCATACCATAGGTTTTTTCAGCATCAGCCCAAATTCTTGCTTTCATTTGTTCGACATCCATAATTCCTGTTTCTAAAGCTAAACGTCTGCGAACATTTTCTAAGTATTTATTTTGGGAAATGGCATCATATACTTTTTGAATTTGTAGTGTAGTTGGCAAAGATCCAATATCACCAGTAGCCATAGCTCTACGTATTGCGGTTTTTTCAACATCTGTAAATCCAGAAAGCGACGTTTGCAATGCTTTAGCATCTCGTTCTGCAATCACTAATTGCATAATTCTAGCTTGTTGTTGTTGAGCGAGTAAATCAGACAAATCAGTCCTGCGTTTCAAACTTTTAGCTAATTCAGGAAATTGATAATTTAGAAAATTGGCAGTTCCGAGTTGTGCCGACTTGAAGATTAAATTCATTGGATCTATCAATTCGCTTGCTTTTTCTAGGCCTTGCGCGATATCTAAAGTTTTATTAAGAAAACCACCCGGGCCTTCGTATGCCAATCCAGCACCGCTAAGTCCAGCTGCTTCGCTTCTAGTAATTGCGCCTGTAAATCTTGCCTGTTGCGAGAAAAATTTCAAATTAGAAGCAACCATAGAGGCATCAATCATTGAACCGACCGGATCTTCCGAGAATATTCTCCATAATCCTGCTGCTGTTGGGTATATGCCGCCGGTAAGAAAGCTAACGACTGGATGTTCGGTTGCGATTTTTCCAGCTTCTATTGCTACCTTAACTCCACGTTCATATGGTGCAACAGTAACCGCATACAGAAGATTTTTTGCATAATCTTTTACAGCATTCATTCCTTCTGGAGTTTGCCAATATCGAGTAGTTGGAATTTTTACAGTTTGTCCACCAATAGTTACTTCCTCATAATCGGTCGGAGTTAGAAGTTTACCTGCAAGATCAATACTGGCTGGAATTCCTCGAGCAATATTTTTTAATCCGTTAACCATATTTTGCCAGGCCGAAAAAATAGTATGTTTTTCTGTATCCGGCATCTTGTTATAAAGCTCTAGGACTTTCGCTTTTCCTTCCGGTTGTTTATCGAAAAGCTCTTTTATTGCATTTCCCACTTCAAGAGGATCACCTTTAAGAAAATTTCTAGTATGTTCTAACGACGAAAGCTGATTCTCGACTTTCATCGTATCATAGTATTTTTCTTCGAGATCCCTTACATTGTATTGCGTCTTAGTTAAATAATCTTTAAGCGAAATTTGACCTTTAAGCATTGAGTTAAGAAGATTAGCTTCTCCCGGGTTCTTTATTTTCTCGATTAAGGAACCGACATCTATTTGAGATCCTGGTATACCGCTGATATCAGTATATTGTTTCATTAAATCAACTTGCCAATTCGTAAGTTTTTCCGGAGTCTTAGGAAAAGCGTATCCCTCTACAAAGTTTTTCCAGTCTTGTGGTATTGCACGTTTGAATGCTGTAGCTTTTGCTCCACCGAAGTTAGTTATTAGAAACTGCATTACTTTATCAGGAATTTTTTCGCCAGATACTAACTTAACTCCTTTTAGAATAGGTTCTTCAATTAGTTGTCCTATTTTTTTCTGCCAAGAGATATCTTCTGGATAAGGAACTAACTTATCTGCTATATATTTGGTTACAGCATCTGTATCAATAATTACATTTTTCAGCTTTTTATTCTCTATGTTGAAGGATACTGGGATCATCTTTTTACCTTCTAACATAAATGTAGGAGTTTTAGTATTTTCGTTGTATTTGAATGTTCCTTTTTGAGCTATTTTGATTCGTTTTCCTTCTTCTAATTTATACCGGCTTAGGGATATGGCTATATTATTTACTTCGCTACCGAAGGTTTTATCGAGTTCAATTTTATATTGTTTATTTAAATCAACGTCGCTACTAAGTTTATATATCGGCTTGCCTTTTCCAAACTTAATGCCAGCCGCGAGTTTCATTTCTCTGCCGGTCTTTTTATCTATTACTTTTCGATACAGCACATCAAGATCAACAGTAACTCCGCTCTTCTTAGGTTTCGTTAATGTAATTTCTCCGTTTTTCATTCCAGCATTGATGCTGAATTTTTCCTTGCTCCATTTTGCTTCTACTTTCCATGCAGGATTTTCTTTAAAGATATCTTCGTCAGTCATATATTTTTTTAATCCTACGCTTACTTCAGGAGTACCTTTTTTAAATTCTCCTCCGGTCCAGGACATTTCTGGTTTAACTGTAAATCTAAGTCCAGATTCACCAAAAACTTTTTTCGAAAGATTTACTCCGACATTCCAGGAAGGTTTTCTTCCAGAGCCGACTTGAACGCCAAATGAAATCCCAACAGAACCACTTTTTGTAAGAGGAAGAGTAAGGCCAACGTTATAGGTAGGTTTACCTGCGCCTATATCAATAGAAAATATTCCAGGAATAATTGGAATATTAGTAGCTCTAAAGCTTTGTCCTGATATGGCCTGAGCAACTTTTTGTACAGCAATTGAAACAGCAGCTATTTTGGCAACAGCTATTGCGATAGGAATTACAAAACCCACATTATCCTCCGACTATGCGGCTAAATCGTTTGCGTCTCGGAATGTACCAGAATGCCCCTTTATACCCTTCTTTAAAAATATGATCCTGCAGAAATTTACGGTAAAATTTAAAGATACCGGTGTTACGGAAATTAGGATCAAGAGTTACATTAGCGACAAAAACTATATTGCCTTCTGAGATTGACTTAGGAATTTTCTTTTCCTTAATTATTTGAATATCTTCTTCTTTAACTTTCCAGATTTCGCAGAGCGCGATGAGTATTCCGTTTTCATTGAATAATGGAAAAACTTGGTTGAGTTTAATCAACGAAGTATAGTATTTTACTAAATTTTTCTCGCGGCATTCATCTTCAATAGTCCTGAATTTTTTCCTGAATCGAGCAAACATTTTTGCTAAAGTCTTAACTCGCATTTTTAAAAAGTTCCTCAGTTTCTTTGCAATAGCGTAAAAATAATCTCTTAGGTTCTTCGTCAGCGAAGCGTGCCTTAGTTAATTGCTGCCGACATATAGCTCTGATATATGGAGAAGTAGATGTAAAATAAATTTTTCTACCTTTAAGCGCAGAGAATATTTTGCTAATAAATTTCTTAGTGGAGAATCCGTTTATTATAAAGGGAATGGATAAGGGAAGCGAATTGAATTCTTTAAATCTCGCAATACTTAATTCTTTGTATCTATCAAGCCGAATAGTTTGGCAGTTGAAAATTAAAGATTTTATGTTTGATTTTTCTATTAGAGATTTATAGAATTTATGCGTGGCGGGAACTGGACTGGACACATCAAAAATAACCTTGTGGCCAAGTTCGCTTAGTTCATTAGCCATTACTACACCTCTCCTGATGTTACGCCAGTACTGATATCTGGGCGTATCGACGTAATTGCTAAAGTTCGGAGAACAGACGTAATCGGCTTTAAGCCCTTTGATGCAAAGTTTAAATGAATTCTTTTGAAATGTCAACCATAATTTTTCTAGGATCTTATCAGGGATATTAAAAGTTACTATTATTTTAGTGTTTTTCGTTAATGCAAAATAGTCATGTAAATCTAAGGCTCGCATTAATCCGGAACGGAAATTATAAATTTCTTCGAATTTAACAGCGACAACTTCGAAGTTCAGGCCATTAAGTATTTTATTCTTGCGTATAGTAGGAAACCAAAGACAGGAAAAATTTACTGCAGAAGTGCGATTAACATGAAGGTTATTAAGATTAACAGATTCAAATTCGAAGTCAGGATATGAATGACAAGTAACGGAGCATTTTTTGCAGTACTGATTGCAGTTTTCAAAAAAGCATACTTCTTTATAGCAGGTATCGCAACGTTCGAAGAGAGGGCAAATCTCGCATTTTTCGTAAGTGCAGCGTTTATCATCATTTGTTTGACTCATACCAATTAAAAAGTTCTAGGGCTCTGAGAAAAATTTCTAGGGGAGAATCAAAAATCCTTAGGTTAAACGTTCCATCAGAGCTTAATTGGATTACTGCAGTTTTATCTATCTTTGGGATAGAAAGTATTCCTGTTTCTATCATTTCATTAATTGCTGCTTTATATGCCGCCATTTGCAGGCCGGCTTCTAAATAAATTCCTCCAGTTTTAAAATCCATTAGCCATATTTCTCCATTAGGCAGTTCAGCTATCCAGTCAGTTGTACCAGCATAGCCATATTTAAGCGAGTAACATTCTTGTTCGGCTAGAAGAGTCTTTGGGTTTACGGTGGCGCAGAAGTTAAGAAATCCGTTAATATATCCACGTTTCTTTTCGGGCAATGAATTTATATCTATTTCTTCTTTTTTGTTTATTCGTTTAGTTATTTCGTGGATATCAGAACCAAGATCAGCAGCCGTTTCTTTTTTTTGGAATACTAGGCTGACTACTCTTTCAATAGATAAGGAAGGCTCGGAAAGGGCAATTTCCGCAGCGGACCGAGCCGCCCAGGGTATCAATTGGGGCTTGTTAATTATATCCAAAACAGCGGTTACGCGGATGAGTTTTCTATCTTGGATATAATAATATCTTCCTCGTCTTTCAAAAAGTGCCATAATTAGTCAGCATGTCCTTCTTCTTTGGTTGGATTAATTTGGACAGATTTGAATCTATCGAACATTCCTTTTAGTTCATCTGGATTTTCCAGCCATTTGAAATCTCCGTAGCGAATTGTGTAATAGTTTCCATCGACAGATTTTTCGAGAGAAATGCTGAAAGTAGCAGAGTATGGCGGACGGCCCTTGATTTTGAAGTTTGAAAGCAACCGATTAGTTGGAGAGATTCCTTTGCCGGTTAGCGTAAGAATGAACACATCCGCGCTTGGATGCGCGATAACTAGCAGATGATAACCGAGCCTGCATTCAGGTTTGAAATCCTCAGTAAACTTAGCGTGCTGGCATATAGGTTGTTCTTTCTCATCAACGCATAAGTCGTGTTCCGAATTGCAGCGTGAGCAGAATCTTCCAAGAAATTCGGTATCAGCCTTTTTTGCATCCTGCGCTTTACATGTAGGTTCATCGCCTTTCTGAGGTTTTCCTGCAGGCCAAAGAGTTCTGGATCTTTTAAAGCGCAATAGCACAACTTGCAGTTTATCGAATTCTTCCAAACTCAGGCTATTAATGAATTTTCCTTCTGTATAATTAGAAAGATTATTAGGTTGTCCGATGATTAATCTTGGGACTTGCATCGATGAACTAGGAAAATCTTCCATACCTGGAATTTCAGTTCCTACAGCTGGCGGCAGATTAGTTTGCGGAATTAAGCTTTTGTCTTCCATTTTTTTTCACCCCCTTTTTCTTTTTTATAAATTGTTCAATAGCCATTCTAATGCAATTACATTCTGTGCATTTTAATTTTTTTGCTATTTGGATTAGTTTATTGCGAGTCTCCTTTGAAATGCGCGCTGCGGGAATGGTGGCATTGAACATGCAATAATTGTAGCACAGGTAGGATTGATGTCAAGAGAAATTATTATTATTTATGGTCCAGAGATAGGCCTTACATTTGCGCTGCCGGGCACACCAAATTCAAGTTTTTCAAATTTTGTCTGCGGGATGTCTTCGTTTTGCACTCCAGTAAGGATTTCTGCGCCATCAGCAATTGCCTGAAGTTTCGTCATTGCTTCGCGTTCGTAGGTTTGCTGTTTATCATAGAGGTAGTTAGAAGCTGAATCGGCTGTATAAAGTTTACAAGCCTGGATAATATACGCAGCAGCCAATCTGTTTGCGATAAAATGTATCTCGTTTGGTATAGTGGCAAACGGTAATTTATAGCGTCCAAAAATCATCCCATTTATGAATGTGCCAGCATCTTTCAGCATATTCTTTGCGAACGTAGTTCCGCAAGTTGCGCTTCCCGAGGTGCCGATAAATATTGCGCCTGCTATGGTACCACGCTCTCTAGGATTTAGAAGCTGTTTTACTATGGGTATTGTGCCATACATTTTTTTCTCTCCTTCTTCTTACCATATAACTAGACAATAGCCTGGAGACCCAACTCCACCAATTTTTCCAGTCGGATCTGCGCCGCCGCCACTTCCACCTGTGCCATAACCACTAGCTGCTTGTCCGTTTTGTTGGTTAGCTACTGCAGCACCGCCAGTTCCATATGGGGAATTCGCACCTGGGCCGCTTAAGGTATTATCGCTAATTCCTGGAGGTCCTTCTATAGAGAATCCGAGTCCTGTTGATAATCCTGATCGTTGAGCAGGATTAGCTGGAGATGCTCCTCCTTTTCCGCCAGGTACTGTTGTAGAACCAAAACTGCTGCTTCCGCCATCTCCTCCTGCTGCTCCGGCAGCACCTGCTGAACCACCTGCTCCGAGTGTAATAGTGATTCCGGATCCTGGTGTAACAGAGACCAAATAGCCTAATAGAATATGTCCGCTTTCACCGCCGCCTCCGTTTGTGCCATTTCCGCTACCACCACCGCCTCCACCGCCCCCTACAATAAATATATACACACTAGTAACAGCTGCGGGGACGGTGAACGTACTGTTACTGATAAAAGCTTGTGCGCCTAAGGCTCCACCTTCTAAAGCTGTCGTTCTAACCTTGCCAGAATAAATTCTTAATCCATCTGTAGGATGAAGTTGGAATCCAGCTGTTCCAAGAGAATAATTTGTGCTTTTTATTATTCCAGGGCTTCCAACGATGAAATTTCCTCCTATGAAGGTACCAGAATTTATTTTGCTTGCAGAGATATTTGGAATTCTAACAGCCCCAAATGTTCCAGAAGCGGTTCTTGAGGCAGGAATGCTACCTATTCTTTCCCCAAGTATTGTCCCAGCTGTAATTTTGTTAGCTGATAAATTTGGTATTCTTACTGTATCAAGAGTACCTTTTTTTATCAATCCTGCTTGAATTGTTCCGGCTTTTATTAAATCAGCATTCAAAGTGCCAGCAAAGATGGATTCTGCAAAGAATTTCTTAGTGATAGGTTCTATTGTTATTCCACCTCTACGATGAGTTATCGATGGAATAACGTATCTTCCTGAATATTTTCTTGGCATTTAAACTTTTTCTTTTTCTATTTTAACTCTCCCAGCCATCCTGGAAATTCTGGTTCCACAGATTGCGCATTCTCCCATGATATGGATAATGCCTTTTGCGCTTTGTGATACCTGAGGATTTTTTACTTCTCGTTCTACCTTGCATTTTGGGCATTTGCCGCGTTTCTCAGGGGCCAAGGTAGCGCTGTTGACAGCTTTCTCTATTTCCGGAATAGATGATGGTGCGGAGAATTTATCTACCGGTTTAGATTCCTGCGCTGCTGGCATTTCTTCTCTGGTAGATTCAATCGCGTTTATCGCAAGTAATGGTTTAGCTTCTTCGGAAGTTAGCTCGATAATTGTTTTTACTGGAAAAGTTGCGTTATTGTGAATCAAAGTTGTCTTGGTGATATATTTAGGCATGTTTTTTTCCTTTCTTCTTATTTAACTACTAGGTTAGTTACTTTGTCAAGAACATCTTTTGTAAGTGCAAAGTTAATTTTATTCTTGAAGCGAAAATGTCCCTGGCATGATCTGATATGTTCTTCATAACGGAATTCATCTAGTTCTTTTATACCTTCAATTTTGCTAAGAATATTAGATACGGAATCGCATTGGTAACAAATTAAATTATGCGGAAGGTTAAGGTTTTCGCTTATTTGAAGAGAGACAATTGGTAAAGTTCCTAGCATCAAACTTTCAGCTGCAGCATAAGAGAATGATTCTGTAAAAGTACAATGCAGAGTAAGAGTTAACCGGCTAATGAATAAGAAATATTCTTCGTTGCTAAGCCACTCTATTTTATTTATATTCGGGTTTTCAAAGTTGTATGGAAGATTGGTATAGATTTTCATGCCAGACTTAACTGCTGCCAGGAGTTGATTAAATGTATTTTTTCTGGGAGCGCAAGGTAGAAAGATGCCAACCGAGTTCGGTTCTTTTATAAAAGCCCCTTCTTTGATTTCTTTTAAATAAGCTTCGGAAAATGGATATGGGCAATAGAATGATTTTTCTTTAACTCTATCATTAAAATAATCAGCTACCTCTTTCCAGCCAGCAAGAATTGCTTTTATTCTGTTTTTATTTAACAATTCTATAAACATAGGTATATATTGGATTTCTATTTGGTTATTAGAAAATTCCATTTGTCCGAACGTTGAAGTTAAATAAACAACGCATCGATGTTTATCTAAGTATTCTTCGTAGCTGGGATGCCAGGCGCCTAAGATGACGAAGTCATTTTCAGGAATTGTATCTTCTAAATGAAGATGCGTCCATAAGCCAAGCGCTGCGCCGTGGCGAAACACAGCATTTACGCCCGGGTACTCTTTAGGACAGACGGCGATAATCTTAGACATCTAAATATCTCCTTTATTCTGTGATAGTAAGTATGATTCCTTAAAATTTCAACTCTAGCTTTCTTACATACCACTTTTCTTATATCTTCATTTTCAATTGCCCATTCAATTATTCCTTTCAGTCTAGGAATATTTTCATAAACTCCTACCCATTTGAAAGGTAATTCTGGGATATTATCAGTAACTAAATATCCTCCAGCAGCCATAGTCATATAGATACGTTGCGAGAACGTTCTTGAATAAATCGGCCAATCGTCTGAAGATGTTATATTTAGAATAACTTTTGCGGAATTGCAAACTTTGTTAAATTCTTCTAAGTATACTGGTTTTCTGTTCCATCCATTTCCGAATACTAGTAAGCGGAAGTTCTTAAGTTCTCTTAGAATTACATCACGACCAGCTTTGTAGGATCCTATGAAGGCTACGTCGCATTCATACTTAGCTTCTGGTTTGACTGGATGATATACAGAAGGATCGGTAGCTTGAGGCATAAAGAAAGCATTGATCCCGAGATCACGTAGACTAGCTACCCATGGATAACACATGAGGAAAACATAATGAAAATTCCTGCTGAATTTTATCAAATTTTCTGGTAAAATAAAACTATCAAAATCAAACCACCAAAGGATTTTTCTTGCACTTATGGCGATTAATGTTTCTGGCCAAATTCCATCTCCCTTAATTACAAAAACTAAATCTTTCCATTCAAGATGTATTACTTTTTCTCTTAACTGAAAATTCATAGATTCTTGGGATTCGGTTTTGGTTATTTCTCTATAAGAGAAAGGCTCAACTTCTAATCCTAGATTCTTCATAGCTTTTAATATTAGCCATGCTGTGCATTCTGGACTTTCTAAAGGGGCTACAAACAAAATTTTCATAAGTCGTTTAAGAATAAGAATTCTTTGTCTTTAAAGAGTTCATTTAACTTATCATAGATTTTTTCTACCGAGTCAACTGAAAGGCCGTTTGTATGACTTTGTATCAGTTCAGGTTGACTTAAGTCTGAACCAATTTTATTACGCAACCAGACGATTTCTTTTTCGTTGCATAGAAATGTAATTCTGTATCTTTTCAGTATTTCAATTGTATCATCATTATAGTGATATCCTGGAGCTTTAAAACCAAAATCTCTATGGCAAAGAAGACTAAGCAACCTAGCTCCTTTTTCTATATACTCTTCTTGTTGTAACTTAGGAGCAAGGCATTCTGGTGGAAAAGAATGTGTATACCCGTGCAGATGTAGTTGTACCCAGTCTTTAACCGATGTAAACCATTCTACAAATTCCTTGTTTAGTATAGATTCAGATTCTTCTTTGAAATAATACGGTATAACAAAAGCGTTAAGTTTTAAACCAGAATGATCAGACTTCAGTTGATACCAGTACCTAAAATATTTATCTACTGTTTCTGGACGTATATCATCTGTGCAAACTATGATGCGTTCTTTATTCCCCATGCGAACCAATTATTATGTTTGCCCCCAGGGCTGCCTATTTTTTTAATTTCTTTAAATTCAAACTTAGGAAATTCTTTAAAGATCTCTTTGATATCTTCTTCATTCATAAATTCCTTCATATGGAATGCATCGTAACAAGCGTGCTGATAAGGGACAGTTAGTAATATTCTGCCACCAGGTTTTAAGACATACATTAAACTTCGTATCAATTCTGCGCTATCCTTAAAATGCTCAATTATTTCTCCGGCCCAGATGTTATCGAAAGATTCGGCTTTGAGTATTCCTTCTAACTTAGTTGCATCGCATTGCATGGTTACGATTTTTTTTGTTAACTCATTTCTTTCTACTAGTTCTTCTACGATTTTTAGATATTCAGTAGAAATGTCTATACTAGTAACATCGTATCCTGCGCGGGCCATATATATAGCAAATGTACCAGTTGAACTTCCTACATCCAGAACATTCTTTCCCGATAAATTAGCGAGCAGGGGGTTTGCCCTAAAGAAAAATAATGGAGTATTTGGATCAAGCCTGTATCTGAAATATGTTTTATCTATTATAGCGTCAAAATCATAGACTTCTTGAAGGGAATTATTGTTTTTGTCATACTCTTTTCTCATCTCGTATTTTAAAGTCGTTGCAATTGTTTCTATGAATAAACCATTAAGAAGAAAGCTTTGAGTTAAGGCAGAATACTTTAAAGCAAGAATAGCTTCTTTGGTAATAATCTGGTTCCGATAATTCTCAAATTCCATTATCATTTTTATTTTGCTTTTTAGGTCCTCAACATCATTAAAGTATTCCAGATTATCTCCAAATAATTCTCTAAATACCGGAATGTCGTTTGCTATTACCGGAGTATTGATTGTGCAACTTTCTACGATAGGCAACCCAAAACCTTCGTATAGAGACGGAACTACTACGATTTTCGCTAAAGAGATCATTTGTCCTTTATCAGAATCGTCAGCATTAGAGATAGTTAAATTTACATTTCTTTCTTTAGCTAGATTAAGCAACTCTTCCTTATATTCTCCGTTTCCAATAATTACGTATTTATAATCTGTTCCTGTTAATGCTTCTATAACGGTTTGGAAATTTTTGTGTGGGACTAAACGGCCTATTGAAAGAACAAACGAGTCCCCTTTTAAATACTTTTTTGATTCTACCTTAGCTAACAATAATCCAAGCGTATCAACTCCAGGAGGCTTAACTTCTATAGGAATAGTAATTCCAAGCATTCTAAGCTGTTCAGCTGTTTGAATATTTGGTACCGTAATCATATCAGCTGATTTCTGAATTAAGTCTATTTTAGCTGCGTAATGTTTTCGCCATTCTATCTGCATAAATCTTTCAGGCATCCAGCCCCAGAAATTTAAGATTAATGGAATATGAGGATATTTGGTTTTTGCTAAAATTCCTTTTTCTAATTGACTTTCTGAACCAACATAAATTAAGCATGGGTTTTCTCCACTCCGCCAGCCTATAAATTCTATGTAGCGGCGCATTATCGAAGAAATATTTTCTCCTCCCATGTCAGGTGGCGATATCCAAATTATTTCTTTAAGGTTAGGGATTTTCATTTATTTCCTATTATAAGTAATCCATATGGTACAAAATTGTGCTTGAAGTTTATAAGTTTTTCTATTCCTTCTCGAAGCAGTTTTTCTTTTCCAAATTCCTGAGAAAGAATGTAATTTAAATCCCAAGCCACAGCTTCGTTCCATTTGAAAGTAGGAGTTATTCTGAGTTTACCAGTAGCAAAGAATTTTCCCAGTATTCCTTCTATTTGTAATGGTTCAAATCCTGAGGTTTTATGGTCTTCATTTTTCTTCGGTTCTATAAGCAGATGAGTTTGGTTAGTGTTGGGAACGTGGATAATTAAGCGGCCATGAGTATTAAGTAAGTCAGATAAGTAACTAAGCAGCATTAACGGATTTTTTAAATGTTCGAGGACATCTATGCATAATATTACTGAGTAGAATTCTTGTTTAATTAAGTTTATGATTTCTTCTTCGTTATCTAAATCGCATTTTTTAACTTCATTGTTTACTGGGCTTTTATCAAAACATTCGTAAATGTAACCGCAAGCTTCTGCTAAAATTTTATAGATTTGATTTCCGCAACCAAGATCAAGGCAACGTTCTCTTTTTGTTTTGGCTACTGGAAAATTGGCTGCAACGTAATTAAATCTTATCTGGTCTCCGATATACATTTTTTAAATATCTCCAATAATTTTTCAGCAATAGTTTCATTTGAGAATTTTTTTACAGTAACAAATCCTAAGTCGATGTATTGATTTTTAAGCCTATCATCGAAGATCAGTTTTTTAAGAGTTCCTATAAAAGATTCTAAGTTGTTCTCTTCGCAATAACAAGCTGAGTTTTCTAAGTATTCTAGGATCGCTCCGCATCGTGTAGTAATCACCGGTAATCCGCAAGCCATAGCTTCTAAGTTTGCGTAGGATCCGCTTTGTTCTTTCCATTCAGGAGTAGTTATTGGTAGAGAAGCGAAGATTTTTCCTTCGCAAAGCAGCTTAGGAATTTTTTCGTAATCTTGTCCATGAATGATATTTAGGGAACAATTGAGTTCGTTGCAGCCTTGTTTAATTATTTCTAGGCCTTTCTCTGCAACTGGCCGTCCGCAAAAGATAACATCGAATTTTTTCTCTATGTTAAAGTAAGGTTTAAAGTATTCTAGTTCAACTCCAACTTGTGGAAGAATATAGCATTTATCGTGATGCTTATCTGGTAACAGTTTTTTTGCATCTTGGTTACCGCAGATGATAGCTTTTGATTTATGTAATATGACATTAGCTGCATCTGATTGAAGCGGAAAAATGTTTTCCCACACGAAGACAACAAAAGGTATATTTTTATCCATGGCAGCATTCAGCGCGACTAGCGTTTGGAATGCTTTTAATTCAGCTTGACAATAAATTATATCTGGTTTAATTTCATGAATTACCTCTTCGATGCCGTGCAGGCAATATTTAAAGATATCTCCTTCATTGATTACCGGTAGCCCAATTGTCGAAAAAGTTTTGTTAGCCATGTCTTTAAGTTGTAAGTTACCCCAGGTAGCTGGGCCTACGATTGTACAATGACCAGCGAGTTTGCCTAGTTTTTTAAAAAACCATTGCTGGCGTTGGTGGCAACAACTGTGTGAAATAACAAGAATTTTCATTTAGGTCCTTTACAGTTTCTCGCAACTAAATAACACCATTTTGAATAATGTAGGCAAAATTTCCAAAACTTATTTTTAAAACTAGCAGAGCCGATTGGATGTTTTATAATCATCATATGGCATTTAGCACACTGTCCTTTTCTTAATCCCGGCATATTATTTTAATGCATCCTCTACTACAGTCCAGAATAATCCTGAAGCTACGCGTAACTCAGTTGCTATGTTTTCTGGGTTTTCTTTGAACCATGGCCAGCTCGTTGCGCCCATCAGCTGATTAGTAATTACTTTGCATCCTGATAACTTAGCTTCTACAATCGTCCTATTGAACGGCTGCGGAGTAGAAGGTAATTCGATATAGTTTTTATACATTCGATAAACTTTCGGCATTCCATCATAAGTCTGTGGAGGCAGAATGAGCATATTCCCAGGTAAGTCAGGTTCTGGTTCTTGGCTGACAATGTGAAATAATATTTCTGGATGCAATTCGGCATAAGTAATCAGGTTATCTCTTCCTTTGAAAGGAAAAAGAGAATTTACTGATAAGTATGCTTCTTGCCGCGTTACCTCTTTGGCTTCAAGAAAGGGAGTAGGATTTATCGCAGAAGGAATTAAAGCGTATTTAGAGTCTTTTAATTCTGGTAAGGCAACTAACGTTGCGTCCCGATGCAGCGGAGAAAGCCAGATTAAAAGTTTAGCTTTTAAGAATAACTCCAACCACCATTTTGAGCTTTCGCAGGTTCCGCAATATTCTATCATAGGATAGAATAACCTATATTTGCAAAATATATAATCATGGAAGAAAAATATCGTTGGAGCTGAGCTTATCATATCTGTTAAACGTTTTTTGTCAAACGAGACGCAATTCGAAATTATTAAAGCATCAGGTTGCGAAAAAGGCATCTGTGGGTTTATAAGGTAAAGATCATGGCCACGTTTCAATCCTTCCCGGAAATGCGCAGCATCATTCATTTCTGCGCCGCCTTGATACGAAAAGATATCAAAATCCTGTAACCACGCTATTTTTTTCATCATTTTCTGGCTCCTTTTTTTTCAGTATTCTACAATCGATTTGGCCATTTCTATCGTGTGTTTAGAAGGACGCGGGATTTGTGTACAACTCTTTACTAATTTTTCTTTTATCTCGTCTAGAAGTATCATCCATTCCTGTATAATTCTAGAATTCCAGTCCCAAAGGTAATGTGCCATATCTTGAATCTCCCGGCGGTTATATTCAGTATTATAAACTAACCATAATTTCTCGGCTATATCAGTTTCATCTGGCATAGCTTTTGTTAATAGCGTAGGCGTAGTAAACCACGTTTTTACTTTACACAGTGCTCCAGCTAATAGCAATTCAGGAAAGGACATACAGTCAGTAGCTATAACAGGTATACCGCAACCTTGCGCCTCTATGACCGGTAAACCGAATCCTTCTCCGTTAGTTGCTGACAGAAGAACATCCAATGAATTATAGATCCTAGCCATATGATTTTCTGTAAAACCTTTGATGCCTAAATAATCGCTTTGGAATTTTACTATTTCCTTTAAACCGAGTATCTGGACCAGTGAAGGTAGATGGAAAGAATCAATTCTGTTTGGCTGCGTATGGAAGTATAAGCGGATATCTATCTGCGGATGTTTTTCTTTAAAGATTGCAATTCCTTTTAATTGTTCTTCTATGGCTTTTCTTGTGAATTGGTTAGCTTGAACCATTCCTATTAGGAAACAATCTTCTGGGAATCCTAGTTCCAATTTTAATTTTCCTTTGCTTTCTTTGAGGATCCTGTATACATTAGAATTTATGCCATGATGGACACTGGTTGCTGGAATATTTTGGTTGTCTAATTGTTCTTTGCCCCATTTGCACATAGTTACTGTATGGACTGCGAATTTGAGGCGTTCAGTAATATCGGGGCAAGGCAGCAAGGAATCGATTGGAGCGTAAGGTAACCAGTTAATTAAACCAGATTTACTTAATTCGTGTATCTTTTTCATGGGCCAGATATCTAGTTGCGTTATCAATAATTCAGCTTTCCAATCCATGTAATGATCATAGATAATATCTTCGCCATAGACATCTTCATAACCAGGATAGATTTTTAATCCATTCCATTCGAAAAAAGAAGAAGACCGATTTCCGACCGTTGCGAATACTGCGATATCATGCCCGAGTTTGTTTAATCTAGTGCAGATTTCATTGCAACATTTACCGTATCCGGAATTTACGAATGGAGCGTCTTTAGCGAACCAGAGAATCCGCATCTTTGCGCCTCTTTTTGTTTTATGCTGTCTATTATTGCGATGGTTGTTAGGAACAAGGTTGCTGAATGCGCCATGTGAAATGGAAAACTAAAACAAGAATAGTAGATAAACCCATAAAATAATCCCGATAAAATTCCTTTTGCCAGCTTATCCTCTAAGGATTTAAGTTTTAAATAATAATTTAATAATAATAAGAATATACCAAATATTGAGAATGGTAATCCGTAGTCGTGAATAAATGAAAGCGGTTCGTTATGAGCTTGAAGCTCAGGAGTTCCAGACGCTATAATTCCAGCTGCGCCGAATGAATTTAATCCATTTCCGATTATCGGATGTTTTAGAATATGAGGAATCGTCTGATGAATTATTTGCCTTCTTACGCTATTAGCTTTATTTTGGTAACTTACACCTAGAATTCCCATTAACAGAATAGAGAATAATATAATTCTTACATTCAGTTTTCTCTTAAATAAGATAAATCCGGTTATGCTGCAGGAAAATACAGCAATGGTCAATCCGCCATAGCTGCGTCCAAAGAATATTAAACTGCCAAAAATTATAGCTAGGGGTATAGTTGCCCAAAACTTTGGCAATAGAAAAGCCAGCGGCGCACAGATTCCAATCCAGGTTTTTAAGATATGCGTATTGCCGAAGAAACCAGCGAGTTTCCAGTATTCTCCATGATAAAGATAAGTTCCATGTCTAGTGATATCGAAGCTAAGGAGCTGCGCAAACGAAGTTGCGAGGATTATTGCGAGAGAAATTAAGTATGGATAAAGTGTTTGTTTCCAGTTTATGCTTTCTAAGAATATTCTTAGTATTAAATAGTAGAGAAAAAAGTCTCTTAGGTTACCAAGGGCCCAAAGTGAACGTGTGCTTAGCTTAAGAAATGTAAATCCGAGCGAGTATCCTAAGAATATAGAGAAAAACTTATTATATTTCCAGAGAATTATTGCGAGAAGTATGACAATATAAAATCTGAGGAAGAGTTCTTTGCTAAAAAGAAATGGGTTCTGCGCTTTAGGATGCCAGAATATTGGTAAGCAAAGCGCGAGAACCCATAGTGAAGCTATTTTAACCTGATCGGTTTTTTTTATTTCCACCCAAATGCTACCCAGTATACACCGACTGTTGCTGTTACATCAGTAACAGTACCGCTGGAATTTTTACGCACCTCATAAGTGAACGTCGAGTTAGTGATAGTTTTTAATTGTACTTCATACCCATCAGTGCTGGTATCTGCGTTAACGAGAGGATTAATTACAACTGTAGGTATGCATGAGGTATTAAAAGCAGATTGATTTGTTCCATCGGCAAAAGTTACTGTTCCATCCCCATCGTATCCCCAGAAAATCGCGGGATGTTTTCTTTGCGTAGTATCGGTATCATGGGCCTCCGGCACTCCATATGGCGTTAAGGCAATGAATCCTTCGGTGCTCATTAATTCGGTAGCTTGGACTGTCTTGAAGTGGACTAGTGTCAACAACAGCAAGGCGGAAATAATCAGTGCTAAACTAGCAATTTTAAACTTCTTCATTCGAAACCTCCTCCTATGCTATTGCGTTAAGATACAAATATGCGCATTCATCAGCTACTTCTTTGACCGTATATTTGTCTTCGACTTCGATCATGTCGCCTTTTCTTGGTTCTTCTCTCCACTTTCTTGTGGATCTGTATCCGGTTTCTCTGATGAGTATCCAAGGTGCTAAGCTCTTTAAACCGATTCTGTCAGGGATATAGGCGATTATCGCATTTTTTCCCCAGACATATGACATGGATTCTGCAAGGTTTTCATAAGCAGTATTCTTTGTAGCTTTGCCTTCTAAAACCTTTAGGCCTAAAATCTTCGGTGGTAATCCGGCAGAAGTTAAAAGGTTAGGATCGGTGTACTTTCTCAAGTCCTTAATGTCAGGATGTAAACTGAGCGTTTCAGCGACATCTCCTGCAAGAATAATTGAATTAGCTTCGCGGCCGATGAGGCTGCGAATTTTGGCCTTTGCGGTTTTGATATTTGTTAATGGGTTAGAGTTAGAGTAATCGTTCCATTGAGATGTTCCTGAAAGCGTAGCGGTATTGCTGTGCGTATATGGCGTGGTTGAAATCATTGTTGATGCTATTAAATCTTCTAACTGCAGCAACATCAAATCAGTAATAAACTCTGTGGTGTCGGCTTCAGGATTAATTGCTGGGTCAGCCTGTTTTCGGACATTGTCAGTAATTATGTCACTTAAAGCATATTGCAAACATACATAACTATCTTGTCCTACTTTCAAGTGTACTTCATTTGATCTGGTACCGTCTATGCGGTATGCGTTAGGAATTTTGAAAGCATCGAGGCCATAAGTAAAGTAGAGTCCGCTTTCTTTTCCTACTGTTAGTATTTTAGCTACTTCTTCTCCGATGAAATTATTATTTTTGAACGCTTTAGATAAATTGCTTAGCGCTGCGTCTATGTGTATTTGGACTGCATCAAGCATGATTCACCTCTCCTTTTTTTGTTCAAGCAATTTGTTTTAATAAACTCCAGGTCTCACTAATACGCTGATGAATGAATTAGGTGAACCTTTTCCTTCTGCGTTAACTACTATACCTCCGCCAACGTGAGTTCCGATTGCGCCTCTGCGAAATATTTTTGTCTTACCACTACTTGCTGGAATTGCTATTCCGCCTTGCATAATACTTCCGAAAGTTACTTGATTTTTAACTTTTGCTATACCTTCTAAACGAACAATTACTTCTTTTCCGCTTGCTGAACAACCAGTAATGGATACTCCTATTGGTATTATTGATCCTTTGGTATTCGTGCCATTTAACACAGCTCCTCTATTATTAATATCACTCAAAGATGTGGGTGAACCTAAACCAGTTCTGATCCAAAGACCAGTTCCGATTGAACCAGCTGAAAGGAATGTTTTGTCTAATACATAAGTTTCCATGAATTTACCTCCTCGTTATTTATGCAACTGCAATTACTTAATTTGGCCTGCCTTTTTCATTTCCGAAAAACAAGCATCGTAGGCTTGACGTTCTGTAACTTCAAGATGATCCTTTTTGTATTTTGAAATGTTAGCAGCTAAATCCTCTGAAAGCGCTAATTCTCCTTCTTTGAAGGCTATTTCGGAAAACATATTTACTGTAGGAGATTTCTTTAATTCTTCAAAGAGGCTAATCAGCATATCATGCAAGGAAATTGTTTTCTCTTCAAATTTCAGCGATGTATTTCTTCCGGCTACTAACAACGCTTGCACCAATTTCTTAGCTGCTGGTGTCATAGTCTTGAAGGTTTCTACAAGAGTCATATCTTCCTGCAGTTCAATTTTTTCCTTCCATTCCACTAACGCTTTATTTTGTTTAACTAACTCTTGGAATTTGGTAGCGTTAAGACCATCTTCTATTTCTTCCGTGTTATCTACTGGCCTGCCAAATTTTCTCTTGGCGTAATTTAATACCTGGTCCACAAATTCTTTAACGCCGCTGACTGGAGTTTCTTCCATCATTACACCAATGCTTTTCATAGCAAATTTCATGGATTTTTCCATATCCTTTGTGCGTTCAAAGGCTGCGTTAAAAGCATCCATAAAGGCTTTCTTTTTTTCCGGTGGTATATTCGTAGGCACCTTAATCTTCGGTCTGGTACCATACATCTTTTCTCCGGCTACAGGATACTTATCTTGAAACTGCTCAACTGTCATTTCGAACTTTTCCGCGAGTTCTTTGATTTGCGGTTCTGTTAGATATTCGAGAGTAATATCACCATTTGTTAATTGTTCCAAGGTAATAGTCTCTATATCTTCCAGCTGCAAATCATTGTTCTCGAGTATTTCTTTTTCGGTTTTCATCATTTCCTCCTGGTTTTGTATCTCTTCGAAGTTTACTATTATTGGCTCCAAACCTTTTATGTGCGGATAGTTTGTGAGCGTTGCGGATCTGATTACTTCAAACATTTGACCGGAGGCCGTGTCTAGATAATCAGATACCACAGTAGGACTAATATATTTGAGGGATCCGTTTTTAATTCTTTCTCTGGTGATAGGATCTGTTAATTTCATTGTTCCATAAAGGTGGGAAACTCCATTTTTAACTATTTCATACATCTTAGTAATCCAACCAGGAGTCTTTTCTGAATTTGAGGCATGGTTAAATTCCAACGGAATTTCTATACCGCATACTCCTCGGTTAAAATTAGTAATGAATTTTTGAATACGGTCTTTGTTTACTTGAAACCATCCGTTTGGCGCAGCCGGATGTTTCCATTCGCCTTCTCTAAATAACTCTACGTCTGCTGTGTTATCTTCGTTAAACTTTAGAGAGCTGGGAATCTTGGTGGCTAAGCGGTATTTGATTTCCGGCATATGGTCTCCTAGTCAACTCTATGATTTTTCCCAATGCGTAATTTGCCGATCCAGTTATAACTCTTTGCATAACAAAATTTATTTTTTTATCGGTCCGGCACATGATTTGAATTCCAGAATTAACGAATGCTTCGCGGTTTGTGAATTTTGCTAACTGTCTTCCGCATTCGCACTTGAAAGAGTAAACTTTCTCAATCATCTTGATAGATAGAATAATACTAAAATCTAATTTCTGTCAAGAACTTTTTTTTTAATATACCCAGGAGGATTTTTTATTCTCTCTGAAATCTGCGGATTTTTTTAGTTCACCTTTGGAAGGATTTTGCCAGATGAGATAACCTTTTTCTGTTTCAGCTTTTCTTATAGCTTCTTCGTAATCCTGGTATTCTACGTATGGACGTTGGTCATTGGGCCGCCAAAAGCTCCACATAAATTTTCCTTCTCCGGCTTTGGTATAGTGGCTTGGCCGCGGGATATACGCAACTATCCAGCGTCCCTTGATTGTAGAACTTTGATTCCACTTTGCATCGGGATACAAAAAGTATTCATGGAAATCATGTTTCTGCACCCCAAATTTAACTGTCCCGCTTGAGACAATGCGAAACTCTGCTGCTTTGTGTACAGTAGCTCCGATGCCGCCAGCTGGGATTGAACCTTTTACTGTAAGCCAGACTTTAGGTTGAATAAGCTTTCTTTCTGCTAGGTTTTGATAATCTGTTCCTTGAGATGCTGATACCGGATCCAAGAATTTATCACGTTTAGGATCCGTTGTTGAACCTGGTGTGTCAAGCGTCCATCCAATCAAGTGATCATTTACTTCCATCCTTAAGTCGGTATGTACGCTGTTTCCTCTGATGTGATGCTGAACTACATATCTGTATGTTTTTTTTGGGTCTGCTTTAACTCTATACCAATCTCCGTATTCAGCTATTTGTTTTACAATTCCTTCTTCTCTGGTGCTTCCTTCTGTATCTCCTTCTTCACTTATAGAGAAAATAAATCTTGCTGAATTTGAGATTTCTTCGAATTCTACCTTATTCACAAATATCTGTGCTCCTCGTTGTACTTTCCATTCTCTGGGTGGTTGCCATCTTCTTATTATGCTTACAGGATAAAAATAGAGAATTTCATGCCCCGGCCACCATTTTTTTCTTTCTTCATCTGTAATTTTGTGTTTGTTTGAAAGCGAATAAAATTCTTTTATTGAGATTCTTTGGGGTTTTTCTATCTTAATAACACCATAGCAATATTTCCCGGATAGCAAATATACAGGTTCTTCGATATGGCTTGTTAATCGAATAGATTTAATTAAGGCGCATTTTTCTCCGTTCCAGATCATTTCTCCGTGGGGAGGAGTTAGGTATAATCCGCTTTGATTTAAAATAGCTGGCTCGGATTCTTGGCTGGTTGAGAATTTTTTAGAGAAATTATCTATTGCTTTTGGTATTGTTACTTGGTTTGCATCCACCATAAATTCTATTTCCGTTCCCGTATTAGTTGAGATACTGAGTTTTTTATCTGGGGAAGTCTTTAGGTATTCTGCTAATTCTGCCGGTGAGTTAATCGTTTTTGTATCGGTAATCTGATCTACGAGGATTATTTCTCTTTTGAGTTTACCTATTAATTCTGACGCCCGCAAAGGATCCTGAATTTCAGTACCAACTAGTTGTATTCCTTTGTTTAACCTATTTTTATATTCTCTGATGAGGGTTGTTTTATTCATTCGATTCTATGATTTCTTTGAGTCTTTCGGTAGGGACCAGGCTTAATACTACTTTTTCCAAAACTGATGCATTTTTTCTATCTTCAGCTAGCGTGATTAAATTTTTACTTAATCTGTTAGAAACATCAGTTGCGATATTTATACTTTGCGATAACAGTGTTTTTATTTCCTGAGATTGCATAGCTAGCGCAGAAGGAAGTTTCTCTATATGTAAATCTTTTATCAATGACGGAACTTCACTTTCTAATTCTTCGAGCTTTTCTTTTATCTTGTTTACATCAGAATTCATTTTTGCTATTTCTTCGAACGAAGTAGCAATAAAATCCAAATCGTTTTTAATATTTTCCGTTTCCTTAGTATCTTTTTTGATATATCCCTGTAAATCTTCTTGTAATTTTGTCTGATTAGTTTTTATTTCTACTATCAACTGAGAAACAACTTTTTTTGTTTCAGGATTCAACTGAGAGATGATTACTTCTATTGCTCCTATCCTGTCAGTCATCGCTTTTATCCAGTCAAAGAGTTTTTGTTTTTCTTTATCGCTGAATATTTGTGTTGACACAGCTACTCCGCCTACTCCGCTCGAGGCGCGTTCTAGAATTTTTCCTATTCGTTGGCCGAAAGTATCCGCGGCGATAAAGTTGTTTGGATTCTTGGCCCATACGGCGCTGCCTATATAGCTGGGAGCTGAGCCGCCAGAGATGCTATTTCTAATTTGTACCAGTGAATGTGTGCCAACAAAGAAGCCTGCGCCTTTAACCGAGCCTATTAATCCTTTGGTAGCTAATGTTCCTGGTATTCGGGTATTCAGGTGTGTGCCCAAAGAAGCTTGGCTTGCAATGGTGCCATTTACTCTTGCATTTAAGTGCGTTCCTAACTGCGTTAAAGTTAATGCTAATCCAATAGTTCCTTGAATTCTGCTTTGTAGGTGAGTACCAAGGCTTGATATCAAACCAATATTGCTATAATTAAAAGTTCCGCTACTAGCTTGTTTTGCGCTTCCTATTATTCTGTTTAGCAGAGTACCTATTCCAAGAAGATTTTTTTCAATTCCTTCGTGCGCATAGACACGGGGAGATTTTCCGTCATCCCAAAGCAGCATTCCTGACCAGCTGTCTGGAATAGTTACTAATGCAAAGTATGCTCCGGAACCTATTTCGATTACTCCTGCGTTTGTCCGGGCAGAAGTAACAGAACCTGTGGAGTTTATTAATCTATATCCTAAGCTGCCTGCTAAGCCTGTTACTGCAAAATCAACTGATTTTATTCTTTGCATAGGTCACCATTTAAAAGTTATTTTAAACCCTTTGTATTTGATGCCATCTGGCGTCTTAAATTTTCCAAAGCGTATATTTAATAGTACTTTAAACCACAATGGTAAGTCCCCAGTTTTAATATAATTTTTAAGAATATTTAATGTTAATCGCAAAAGCCAGGGACATTTTAGTTTGGGCGTTTTACTTCTGCAGGCCCATATTTATCGATTGCTATCCATCTTCCGATAAATTTTATAATCCCAAGTAAAATATTGTCATCTTTAACTGTAGGAGTAATTTTCACAATCCAGCTAGCTAATCCTACCAGTGCTAAATAACCAGATATAACCTGACCCCAGTTATTTTGAATCCATGTTATCATCGCTACAATATTCATTAGATTCTCCTTTTTTTAATGTTCATTATTTCTTAGCAATATATCTATTTTTGTCTCAATCTGCGTAACAGTCTTTTTAATTTCAGGAATACAGTCTAATTTCTCATCAACTCTTTTATGTATCTCATTGCAAAGTTTTATCTCGGTATATTTATCTTCCGTTTCCTTGAAAGTGGGTCGCTTTGCTATTTCCTTATTGACTGCTATCAATCCGCCAATAAATAATACCATCAATCCAATGGGGATATAAATAAATTGCTCCATAATTTACTCCTTTATCATTTGCCTTATTATTTAAATAATATCCACGCCATAATCCCCATCGCTATCACTGGTATCAATAATGGTAAGTATTGTAAGAGCTTTTTTAGTCTATCCATATCACTTGTCCGCGTGGGGCAGCAGCTACCCCTGTCGGTGCGTCATAAAATAAATAAGCAATCTGTGAAGCAGGCGTTCCTGTTGGCTCATTCAACGGCACAATTTCAGTAGTCAATAAATCATCTGCACTGATAGCGGCGTCAATAGTTGCATTGCCTGTGGTAGCATCCGCTGTTATAGTAACCGTAAGAGCAGTGTTAGTCGTGCCATTTCGCCGTAAGGTAAAACTATAAGCATCAGGCGAAGTGCCAGGGTCAACGGATAATGCCACATATATCGCTTTTGCTGTCGTTGCTTGGGCAAGGTTATATTGTTCGTTTTCAGTTGCAGTAAGTGTTGAATTTCCGCAGGTTAAGTGTTGATATTCGGTAGCACTTGCATTAATTATGTTATCAGTAGTAGCAGCATTAAACCA
>ERZ1292629.852-Hain-H43-01um-R1-852-length-33060-cov-96_pt1 | contig 30969 bp, 33 predicted proteins | sample MGYA00564399_ERZ1292629 | MGnify/ENA primary metagenome ERZ1292629 (study PRJEB36523, sample SAMEA6512636) | groundwater metagenome | collected 2019-01-08 | study: AquaDiva: Metagenomics assemblies of 32 groundwater samples
GATTTTCATTGTTTTATTTTCTTTCTTTTATCGTAATCCCACTGTAACCCCACGTCAATACCCGCTTATCCGCAGCTGTGGATAAGTGTGATTCCGAATAAAAGCCGACAAGTCAAAAGACCTATCGGCTAGCCGTCGCAAGTAAACTTGCGTACGACAGATTGAATCACCTCACTTTCCGTGGTATCACCGCCAGATAAAGCGGCTGGCCGCATGAGTTGCAGTACATCTGCCCGCGGTTGATTTGCCGCACATGGCAGTGGTAACAGTCCACCTTTGGCATCGGAATAGTCGCAGTCTGCATAGTCTTACTCTCCTTTTGTGCGGGTTGAATCTCATGTTTCCTTTCGTTTCGGGCGTTTCAGGTTGCGGACTTTCTCCGCGCACTCCATCCACTTGAGGCAGTCGTTGAGGATTGCCTTCGTAGAGCGTTCGGAGTGGCGGACGGATTTCTTCGTGCCGTCGGGGTAAACGACGTTCGCCAGGAGAATCCACTTCTGCGAGCCGTCGTAGCTTTTGGTCAGGTCGGCCTTGCAGCCGTAGCGTTCGCCCGTCTCGCCGGTGATGGGCGGGCAAGGTGAACAGTCCGGCTGGTCGTTCGAGGCGATGTGGTGGAGAACCGGCCTTTCGAGCGGCGGCGCAGGAAGAGGTCGTTTCTCCCTGCGAGAAAGGAGGAACATGAGCGCGAGGCTAAAGAGAGCGAGTAGAATCGCAATCCTCGCCGCGGCCTCCAGTATCTGCAAAGTTTCGTCCGGCGGTTCAAACTTCCCAATGAGGTTCACGTATTCCTCCTTGTTCGGGGTGATTTTATCAAAGAGCGGGGCTTAATCGCCCAAGAGGAAACGCAACAAATGTCTCCGTATGAATTTATTTACCTTAAAGGTGTGGAACAGTTGCGCTTCCACTTGGATTATCAACGAAAAAGTTATGCAATCGGGTTGGTATTCTTGGCGAACGCGCCGATTCTGTGTTGCTTGCGGAAATTGCGGTTGGCCCAGCCATTTATTTGCGCGACGCCGGCAACGGCGGCCCAAAGGCCAAGAATGACGTTTACAAATATTTCATTCAATTCGTTTAAGGCTTCGGGCGTGAAGTCGTAGCCGAAGAGCTTTCCAATAAGGACAGCCACGGGAATAACGCCGGCAAAAAAGGATTTCCAGCGCAAAGCCATGCCTTCGCCGGATGAGCTTTTAAGAAATTCGGGGAGTTTCATTTTTTCGTGGAGTTGTTGCGACCTTTAAGCGCGAGGAAACATTGTGCGATAGGCGATCCAATCCCAAGCGTGGCCGTTCTTGAATTGCTTGGCCATGACGCGGAGGGAAAATTCGGGGTCATAGGCGTGCTGAACCGTGGGGACTGGCTTGCCGACGCCGATGTACCACTTGGAATTGAACTGCGCGATGCCGTGGTCGTAGGTGCCGTTCGGGTTCAGGTTCTTCGCGTTCGGATCAAAGCCGGATTCCTTCTCGATTGTTTCCAGGTATCTTTCCTTCATCGTAGGCGAGAGACTGACCTCACCGGCGATTTTCCACGCCAGGGCTACGTAATAGGCATGGTCTTTCACTGATTCAGGTTCGGGCGTGGGTGTGGGAGACGGTTCGAGTGGGGGAATTGGAGCAGGCGCGGGAACCGGAATAGTTTGCTTCTGGAGGGAAATCAGGAGGTCACGGATAAAGCTTAGAGCGCGTACGATGAAGGATTGCACCTGCGGCTTTATGCGCTCAAGGTATTCTTCCTTCGTCATGTCCACAAACATGAACGAGCCATATATATCAACAGCCTTATTTACCACTTCGCGCGAGAAGTAATGTATGCCTTCTTCGCCCGCTTTCTCGCCGTAACTGTTTACGACGACGAGGTAAGGAAGATCGTCCATTTCCTGCCAGCCGATGGCGTAAAGCATATGGCCAAAGCCTTTATCGAGGTATTCGTACATGATTTGGTTCTCAAGCGGCCAACTCCATTCCAATCCGATGCCAGGAACCCTCTTTTGTGCGCGAAAATGCCAGATAGCGGCCCTTAGATTATCAAAGTGGTCGTAAGGGCCGTCTACCTCCATATAAGAGCTCTTGGCGTGGATTAGGGCCTTATCTTTGAGTTCTACGGGCCAGTTTTCAATTTTGCGGCCGTCGGGGTCTGGGACATTGGGCGAGACGCTTTCTTCGATAGCGCCGAATTTCTGATGACTTTGCATCGCAGTCCGCATATTCTGGCCCCAAGCGTTGGGGTCGCCGGAGATTGCTTTGCTCAAAGCGAAAGAATAATCCGGGCAGAGTTCGACGTTCTCCTGTAATTCAGATATCCCGCAAGTGGCGTAAGCGGAACATTTGTCGTTGGAACCCTGGTTCTTTATCAGAAGAATGTCGTGGCGGAAATTTCTGGGAAGCTCGGATAGTTTGGGAAGAATGTAAGCCGCTCCCAGGGAAAAGTCGCGTTCATCGGGCGGAAGCAGCAGTAAGCCTCCTTTTAATTGTTTGTCGTCCATGTTTATTTAATTTTTGGGATGCCGTTTTCAATTAGCGCGTGCAGCATAATTCCGGTCAAAAGCCCGAGTAGAAAACTGGTTACAAGGGCGAAAATTAGAATTGTGGCGGACATTATTGCAAAGATTTGGGTTTTAACCACTGCGTCCGCTCGTCTATGCGGCCCAGGATTTCCTGGTTTTTCGTAAGAATCTCGACTATGGTCGCTATCTGCTCGTCCTGGCTCTTGTCCTTGGCGGCTTGCGCGGTCATATCGCCATTATAAACGTATATGAGCAGAGGCACAAACAACCCCAAGGCCGCCAGTGCTATGATTTTCCAGGTGATTTTTGTACTTCCGTTAATTTCTTGCATATAGTTAGGGTTTGGTCTTCTCGCCAAGGCGGTATGCTTGATATGGTCGCCCGGAAAGCATGGCCTTAACCTTGTCGGCCTTCTTCGCCTGGAGATGAACAAACTCGTCCTCCCCGATCATCCGTTCAAGGATTTGGCCTATCCACCTTTTTAATTTGAGCCGGAGCATTAAAAATATATTATTAGTTAGCGGCTTATACCCACACCCCTTATTTTTCTCACAGCGGGAGCCGCCGCCGTATAGGTCAAAGTTATTACTCCGTTCCCCGAGTTGATGCCCGCGGCCGTGCTCGTCGAGGTGAGGGTCGAGGAAGCGTATGACGCTCCGCCTCCGCCCCCGCCGGTTCCCACGCCATTCGACGCATCCCCTCCGCCGCCACCCTGCCATCCGCCTCCGCCTCCACTTGCGCCCGCGTTGATGTCTAACGCTCCGGTTCCGCCCTGGCCCGCCGTGCCCGCTCCGCCAGCCACCCCGATACATCCATTGCCTCCCGCGCCGCCCGAAGTTTGCGTTCCTCCGAATCCGCCCGAACAGCCTCCGGTTCCGGCTCCGTTGGAACCGGAAAGTCCTCCGCCGTTGCCGCCGTTGCGACCGGTGAAATTACCTCCCCCTCCTCCGCCTCCGGCGACCATGAGAACGGTTGAACTGCCGTAATTCCCGCTTTTAGAGAACCAGCTCATATCTCCGCCGCTGCCATCGTTCCCGGTAGTGTCGCCTCCGGCTCCGCCTCCGGCGATTCCAGCGGTGCCCGTTGATGCTCCTTGGCGGCCAACGAGATAATAGAATAACTGGCCCGGACTGACGGAGAGAGTTCCCGTTGCCGAACCTCCCAGCCCGGCCGTGCCTATGGGCGGCGTAGCCGTTGAAGTGGCTCCGCCTGCCGCGAGTATGTTGATTTGAATCGAACTCACGCCTGCGGGAACAGTCCAGGTGGAACTCGCGCCCGTGAAGTTGAACACCTCCGTTGTCCCAAAAGCCGTAAGGGGGGTGATTCCTCCGAACACAACAACGAGTGCGGCTATCAGTATTAAGATGAATGATTTATTCATTGATACCATATAGTTTGTGTCAGTTGAGAAGTGGAAGCGGTGTTGGTTATGAATCTCAAAACAGCTTGGGGCGAGAGCGTGGTCGAAGCGAAAGAGACAAGTGTCGGAAAGACATCGGGCGTGGTCGTGGCGGTTGAGGTAACATTGTTCGCAAATAGGTGCTGGCAGGTGGACGAAGCGGCACTTCTCGACGAGCACCATATCCAGTTGAAAGTCGTTGATTCATTATTGACTTTATTAACCGAATAGAGCTTCGTGATGGTCGTGGTCGTATCGGCTATGAACACCGCGTCATCTTCCGAAGCCGTGGGGTTTTCTATAATCCACTGGATTTGTTTGGTAGTCGTGCCGTTGGAGTTTGAGGCCGTCGTTATCCTGCCCGTGGCGTCTACGGTCAGATTGGTATTCGTGTAGCTTCCAGCCGCGACTCCGGTTGTGGTGGAAATAAGGATGCCCGATGAATTGGTGCCGATAAGAGCGTTGGGTATAGTGGTCGAGACGTTGCCATTCACAGTAAGCGTGGCGCCGGGGTTGGCGGTCCCGATGCCGACGTTGCCGCTCTTTATTGTTACCGCATCACTGACCGTATCGCCGGCACCGAGTCTCATTTGCCATTCGCCATTGTAGATAACGTCTATTTTTCCGTACTGCGTCGCTCCCTGGTTAAATCCTATCCTCATCCCAGCACCACTTCCATCGGGGTTGTTTAACCTGAGTAATTCTTGAATTGATGCGGCTGAACTATAACTTTCCAGTTTGGCATTCGGTCCCGTCGTCCCGATCCCGACGTTGCCGTTTGCACTAACGTACATAATCGGCGAAGAAGTGGCGATATTTATCAATGTAGAAGCGGAATTATTTGTACTACTTGTGCCGATTGCTAAACCCCTGTACACTCCGGCGGTGAAGTTAGGAAGTAAATCAATGCCTTGTCCCGCAAAAAAATTAGCGATGTATTTGCCGCTATTAACCCCACTGTCGTCTATATTAAACAATCCATAAAAAGTAGTCGTCCCAATGCTCAAATGACCAGATATTGTAGTTGTTCCCACGGAGAGATAGTTGGTAAGAGTTAAGTTTGTGCCAGAGGCGTTGGTGAAGGAGAGTGTTGGGAAGAGACCGTAGCCGGAGGCGGAGATGTTGGTTGAGGAGACCGAGGCGAGCGATGATTGGCCGGAGATGTTCAAACTCGCGCCCTGCAGGAAGCCGGAAGCCGTAAGATTGGTACTAGAGGCGTTTGTGAATGTTAAATCTTGAAGGGTCGAGGCTCCGGCGATGTTCAGCGTGCTCGATACGTTAAGCGCGTTTTGAATTAAGAAAGTAGAAGCCGTCCAGGGGCCGCTCGAAGCGTAGGCCGTGTAGTTTGTGTCATTTGAAAAAAAGCCGACATTTGAGGGGATTGTGATCGTGATTTTAGAGGTAGTAGTGGCGACAGTGAAAATGCCGGATGAGGTGGAAGTCGCCGCGTCGGTAAACCCTCCGGCGGAGGTTGAGGTAACAAACTTATTGCCGTTTGTGTCGAAAAGATTGGTAAAAGTTCCCGAAAACCATCTATTTGACGATGTGCCTATCGTATAGGTATTGGTTGTTTCGGGCATAATATGCCTCAAGATCGTCGAAGTCGGCGCGGCAAAGGCTATAAATCCCGTCGCTAAAAGCGTTGCTAAGATTGTTACGATTAGATACTTTGTTCTTTTCATGGTTTCTTTATAAAAATAGAACCCTAGAGAAACTCTGGGTTTTCGTTGATCGCTCAACTGGCGAATTTACTGATTTATTTTTAATTATAGCATAATTTCTAAATTGTTTCTTCTGGCGAAGAATTAACGACGACTTTCTCCAGTTCAGGAGAGTCGCCCTTTAGAGCCGTACCCCCAGGGGCGGTTCTTAGTTCGATTTTAAGCTGAATAAACGTGCCAGGAATATCCAAATTGAAAGACTGCCGCTCTATGCTTTGGGTTGAGATAACCGCGGCTTTTTTATACTCCTGGACTACCGCGTGGAAAGTGCCGGATAGATTGGCATTTATAATTTCATCTAAATCAACCGTATAAGTTCCTCCGGCCTCGCTCACCGCCGAAATATGCGCTGTTGCTCCCGCGCCCCTGCCCCGGATTATCATAACTTCATCTCCCACAGCCATATTCGCCAAACTTCCCAATGCGGCGGTGGTTGTCGTAAAAGTATTAGTGTCGCTCCAAGTCCCCGTCAGAATAATCGGATAGTTCGGGTTTTTAATAGCTCGATATTTTATAATTATTCTATCGCCGGAATTTTTGAATCTTTTGAACGTAAGCAATATGTCTTTGTAAATATCCTCAAAAGCGGACGATTCGAATATTGAAGAAATGAAATGTCCCCGATTATTCAATCCTTGCTGTTCTTGAACATAAGATATGGCAGTCATGGTCGCTGTCGCGCTTGTAGGGACGGTATTGCCGATGAGGAATAATCCGTCATTGGGTTGCGTGGCTACGATTGCCCCAGTCGTGCCCAATCTCATAGCCCCATAATCCAACTCCGAAGCGTCTCCGGTATCATATTGGGAAATTCCGTACTTGTGCCTTAGTCCTTGTTTTTCGTCGTAAGTCCAAACGCCAGAAGGGAAGCGAGGTAAAAAACTAGCAAGGGCGCTGTTTACTTCCGAAAATATGTTTATATGTACCACATCTTCACTTACTGTCATTCCGTTTCTATGGATATTCCGTCTTGGCGTGTTGCCATCTCTTAAATCGCTGTTGGCTTGCCCGTAAACTGGAAACACGGCCACTTCATCAAAACCGTTGCCCGTGAATTTAAGAAGTTGTCCCAAGCCGTTTACGGTATAAGGCACCTCGTCCTTGATAACTCCGGCAAAAGTAACCGGATGCTTTAGTCTATAAGACCGGTTGTAGTTTTCGGCGTACTCGTCCCAATAAAACACTTCCGCTTCCTGCGTAAATTTATTCCGCGCGCCAATCCATGTTTCAGTTTGGCCTGAACGAATCCAAATAATCTCAAACTCCGTTGGCAGAATAACCCTGGAAGCCCTGGCGTTGGAATTTTTATCAACTGTGTGCATTTTGTTTGCATCACCGATACAAAGATAATTCGTCTTTTTCGTAACATTGAGAGGATGCGGAACGCCCGTGGTTAAAGCGGTTTGCACTAATGTAGTTCCCCACCAAACCGCGTTCCATGTCGTAGATAACCTGGCTATTTCCGTGTTAAGCGTAACTATTAAAGCTCCGTTGAAATCAATTATATCGGATTGAGCTACGAGCAAAGTTGTCGGACTACTGCCTATCTCGTCCTGGGTAAACGCTGAAGAAATCGAACTGGTGTTTGTATTTTTGAAAAGAACCGCTCCGCAAGCCGCCCACCATCTATCCGTGCCATCGGCGGAACTGCGGACAAAAGCATAAGGAAGCCCCAGATCAACATCGTCTACCGAACTGGAAAGAATTGTTAAGCCGTTGGATACCCTTACCTTTCCAGGATTGACGTTAAAATCTAAATTCCAGGTTGCAAACAAGTTGCCAAAGACGTCGCTTTTATTGCTCTGTATAAAAAGCTTGTCTTCACTCGGAATTTGAAATTTAGCCATTACTGTAAAACATCGCGGAACTGCATATATTCAAAGAACGATATTTGCATTTCTTTGATTGTGGCGGCGTCGGCGGTAATATCGGCATAAAAAAGATTCTGGTGAGGAGTGCTTGTGGGAACCGGAAGATTCGCCGAGAGCGTGCCTTTTTCGACGGAATCAACAAGAAACACCACTTTATCGCTGGGGCTGTAGCGAGCTTCAAGATTATAATCTTCACCGATAGAAATCGAACCCAAAGAAACGGTTGATTCACTGCCGCCGTTTCGCGTAACTCCGAAAAGCGTGCCGTTCACGGCTTTAAACCCGTAAGCGCTGCCGGTTTTCAAACCCACTACAAGATAAATAGTTTGGTTTGTGTTGTTCACGAAGTAGATGTTGCTTCTGAAATAGCTTTTGTTGGCGAAAGTAATTAAGCCCTGGTATAAAGGCTGCTTGGAAAGATTTTGATTATTTCCGTTCGTGCCATCGGTTAGAAAGTCAATATACTCGTCGGTGGAAGGAGTAACGCCAGCGCTTTTTGTATAGCCGTCCAAACTTTCAAAAAGGGTAAGCCAGTGAAAAGTTTTCTTCCACGTTAAATCGAAAATCTTGTCTTTGAGAACTTTATCCAGCGAAGCCTGAACGGCTTGGTCAAAGTCCGGTGTTGGCGGATAAAACCTATTTTGTGCCATAGCTATTGCCGTTGATATTCCGACCCCTATCGCCAGCCCGATTAGGATTTTTTTCATGATTTATTTATATATTATATCGCTCATAATATCAAGTTATCCTTCCTCGTAGATTATCGCCAAAGATTGACCGGCTTCTGGGAATGCTAATGACGAGCTTAGGGTTACGGTGGTCCCGGAAGCTATGTAATCAGTAGTTGGCAAAATCAAAAACGGAAAAGAGCTGTAGAACACCAAGTGCGCGGCACCAATTCTATTAGTGGTCGTAAATGTCCTTGTTGCTCCTGTGATTTGGCTTGAAAGATTATTTACCTTTAAAGTCGAACCGCCACCGCCTCTTTTGGTTATAAATCTATTGACCGCCTCGGGAAGATTTTTAATTGCTTTGGCATCCAGCCTTTCTTCGTCTTTTAGAGATTCAAGTTTTCCTTTTATCTCTGGCGGAGTATCTGGCGAGCCATCTTTACCATCCGTTCCACTCGCGCCATCCAATCCGTCTCTGCCGTCCTGCGGGTTAGGTATTCGGGCCAGCACTTGTTGCGCTATCTGACCGGCTATCGTTTGCATTTCTTCCTGCATCTGTTTTCGCATACCGGCAACAGCTTGGCGTAATGATTGGGTTAGGCTTTCATAAAGCTGGCCTTCTTTGGATTGGTCAAACAATTCCTGCATAGTCTGCGGTTCTCTTTCCCGCATTAAGTTGTTTAAGTTGTCTTGAAGCATCGTGTAATTATTTTACCATTTTTTTAAATTTCTCGCTAGAATTTTGGAACAAAGCATCGAGGGTCTGGGGCTGATCGCCCTGCGCGAGTTGTCGGAGTTTTTCACTTAACATTTTGATATTATAACACGGAATTTACAAAATTTCTATTAACCAAACGAAAGCAAGTGTTCCCAAAAAAGCCATCAAATACCAAAACATACTGCCAAAAAATTCTTTAATCCCTTGTAAAATATCTCTTTTCATAAATCTAAAACGCTTTAATTTTTCTGGGTAAATAAATAATCTAATTGCTTTCTCACATTATCGGATATTATACCCTTTTTAAGATACTCTTGATAAAGGTCTTTTCTTTCCTGCGGTTCTGCTGATTTGAAAACCTTGAATAAATACTTCGCCCTTGCTCCATTTTCAACGCCTAAATCAAGTATCTGCCTGTCAAGGCGGGTTAAGTTTTTTTCTTCATCGTCCGCTATTTTATTTACTCTCTCGATAATTTGCGGTTTTTCTTCTTTTAATCTCATATAGGTTTCTTTTCGCTGTTCAACCGGCATTTTCTTTAATTCTTCAAATACTATTTCCGCTTCTTGCGTGTCATAAAATCTTTTTCTTTCCTGTTCGGTAAGGGTTTTGATAATATCGTTTTCACTTTTAGTGGTGTAAAATCTTTCTTCGGGGGTTTTTCTGAATACTCTGCTTAAAAATGGAATGTCTCTGACTTCCGGCGCATCGCCTTTTCCTACCGCCGAAATGGAGTTAAAAACCTTGCCCGTGAATTTTCCCGGACCGCCTGTGATTTGCTGTAAAATATATTCAGCATCTGCGGGAGATACTTCAATCCTCCCGCCTGTTGTCTCTGAAACGAATTGTGAAGCGGCAATCAACCACCTTCCCGTAGTGGAATCCTTTAGGTCTTTGAAATACTGCGTAGAAGCGGGGGCATATTTGTTCCAATCGGGTCTCAACTTTCCGCCAGTCCATTGTCTATTTCGGGCAATATCAATAAACGGCTCGATCGGGGATGGGGTAAGGGCTGAAGCCGAATCTGTCCCGCCTACGGGATTATAACCTTCCATTACTGCGGTAAACATCCCCTCTGTAGCGTCTTCCAATCCCACCGTTTGCCCGCTCAAAATATCAGTCCCGTATTCCATAGCCACCTTAATCGGTTTCAGTCCCCACGAAACGGGGATTGAAATGTAATAAAACTCTTCCGTTCCGGGAATAACGATATTTAATCCGTTTAATTTATCCCATTTGGAAACCTTACCCCTCCACTCCGGGTCAACCCTATCATTCCATTCATTAGCGGCGAATACCGCAGTTCCGACAGTTCCAACAACCGCAGTCGCTACTTTTGGATTTTTCATAGCTCGTATCATTTTGGCCGAACCTTGAATAGAAGCGTTAGAAAACATATACAAAGAGTTTATTATCGGCCCCCAAGTCCCAAATTCGTTAAAATCTATTGAAACATTCTTGGCTACAATAGCCGCTTTTTCTCGGCTCATTCCGCTTTCTAACGCTGTTTTATACGCTGATAAACGGGTAGAATCCTCAAAAACCTGATTCCATTTATCAACGCTTTCGGCTAACTTCTTAAATCCTTCACGCACGATGTTTCTATTTGTGGAGCGGATACTTTGGAGTGTTTCTCCAATCTGTTTACGAGTGGATAAAGCCATTCCGCCTGTTGTCCCTCCGTCTTCAATCATCTGTGCGTAAAGCCGTGTTCCTGCCGTTTCCTTGCCTAAAATAAAGTTCTTAACATCATTTATACTCGTTGGGTCTCGAAGTCCAGTTTTAGCCGCGCTCTTAAATCCGTCTTGCGAAGCCATATAAACAACCGCTTCCTGCATATCCCTTATTTTATTTGAAAGTGCGAACTCTGGGGAATATCGGGTAACTAAAGCCGACATCCAGCGGGTTAGCATTGAAATATATCTCATCACAGCCGGAAGTTGCTCTCGGTTCACTCCTCTTAAAGCCACCGCCAAACGAGGGTTGTTGATTTTGATATAAGCAGGTTTGCCGTTTCGTTGGAATTGAAGAATATCGGGAGAGTTTATTTGTTTGGTGATTATTTTTCCATCAAAGGTCTTTCCTATTGCCGGTGCTTTTACTACCTCAAGCAAATCCTGTTCGGGAAAGGTCTTGATATAATCCTGAACAAAATTAAAGGTTTCGTTGTCTACGATATTCTTTTCCACTCTTTGGATTGCCTGCGTCCGAGCGGTATAGACATTTTCCATAATATCCCTGACTTCTCTTTCGCTTCCTACGGCTCGTTTCAATCCCGTCCCCTTAACCGCCAATCCTCTGCCTGATAAAACTTCGGCAATGTCATCGGTCTCCATTACTCTTTGCAGGGGAATGTGATTTTTGTATTTTGTCTTTAATAAATCATAAAGTTCTTTGCTGATTACTCCTTCTGGTCTGCCGTTTTGATAAAGAATATCCAGTGTTTCGTTATGGAACTTTTGAAGATCATCGGCTATTCTTTTAATCTCTGTAGCGTGCGGGGACTTTTCTAATCTTGCCGTAATTTCTCCCGCTTCTTTGGTGGTTATGCCAGCGGCTTTCTCCCCTAATGCGGCGTTTCTTTCGGGAGCGTGGCGAGCTTTGAGATAATCAAAAACTTCGTCTTGTAATTCGGTGTCTTTGATTTTAAGTTTCTTGGAAGTCGTGAGAATATCTTTATCAATACTCTTAACAACTTCTTCTGCTCTTTCGAGCCGTGCGGTTTGTCTGCCCGCCATTAACTTGCGTCTTTCGTAAGGTGTAAGTTCACTGGTCAGTTTCATTCCTTCGGTTTTTAATTCTTTGACCCTCTGCCAGTCGCTGACAATCTTCTCTTTGAAGGAAGTCATAAAACCTCCCAACTTATTTACAAATCTATTCCATTTTGTCGGACTGGTTGGTATTTCTTTGGCGATAATGTCAGCTTCTTTTGCGGCACTTTCAATAATTCCTGTTTTCTGATATAATGTATCAGATGATAATTCCCTTGCTGTATATTGTTCTCCCGTTTCTTTTAGTGGCAGGGCTTCTGTGGCTCGAAGAGGGGTGGTGGGCGGTAGGTCTATGGGTGGGGTTTTGGGTAGTAATTCCTCTCCTATTTGTCCTATTTTCGTCTTCGCCAGAATATCCTCGCTTTTCCCCAGCTGACTTGGGGCTTTGACCTCTACTTGTTTAGTAACCTGATTATAGAAGTCGGTGAGTTGGGATTTGGTTAATTGATTAACTGGGCTTTTAATTCCTGCCGTAAAATCTTGAATTGCTTTATCGCTATATCCCAATAATTTTCCAAGTTCACTATGATAGGGATGAGAAAAATCCCTATATTCATATTTGCCTTGTCCCATAAGAGAAATAACCTTTTCTACGTTCTTTTCCTGTCCATTTTTCCAAGTTATCAGTTCTTTTATTGTTTTCCCTTGCGGAGTTTTAATCTCAAATGTTTTATGATTCATTCCCTCTACTAATTTTAGATTTTCGTTACTAAAATCAGCAATGGTAATTGGTTTTATTCCGTCCCTAACCGCTCTTATTTGTTCAGTGTCACTTAATAAGTGAAGATTTTCTTTTGTAAATTCAGTAAATTGTTTTTTTTCAATTAGAGCATTTAGATACTGCCGAACTTTTATTTGTTGAGCATCCGCCATTCTTGCTTCCCCACGAGGTATATTAAACTTTATCCCATTAGCATTTACTTCTATTTGAGTTTTGTCAGTAGAAAGTTTGAAATCAAATTTCGCATTATCACGAGCGTCAGTGAGTTTAGAAACTATATCAGACTTTTGTTCAAATAAACTACTGATTGGTTTACCATACTGTTTTGCTAAATCAAACATTTCTGATTGTTTTGTTATCAACTTGGTTGTTCCGTCAGGCAATTCCACCTTTCCGTAGAATGGTTGAATTTTACTTCCAAATGCCCCTTCGGTAGATTGCCACTTCAATTTTCCGCCCAAAGATATTTCATCAAATGCTTGTGCTATTTTAGGATTATCTTCATAAGAATAATGTGCCTTCACAAACTCCTCCGCACTCTTTCCTTGCGCCTTATATTCTACCCGCAGTTTTTCTAAACCCGTTGCTTCTTGGGCGAGGGGTTGGGGTTTTTTAGGAATGGACGGCTCTTTAACCCCCACCGCTTGATTGTAGAAGTCGGTGAGTTGGGATTTGGCTATTTCGCCATTACTTATTTCTTTCATTGAAGATTTGTAAAAATCTCTTGCTGATTTGAAGGTTTTATAGAATTGGTCATGATCAAATTGATTCATTGTGTTAAATAACGGTTGGGTTTGTTTTACAAAGAAATTCTCACTTGGAGCATTAACTAAAGCGTTGGAAATGCGTCCCGAAAAATCAGAACTTATTCCCAAATCAGTTAATTGTTTGTTGGAAGATATTTTCAAAACTTGATTAAAACCTTGTGCCTTCACAAACTCCTTTGCGCTCCCATACTTCCTTGCTTCTTGGGCAAGAGGTTGGAGGGGGGAGGGGATTGTCGGCTTTGCTTCGGGCTTCAACTTTTCAACAATACCCTTAATCGTTTTCTCATCGGTTGTTTTGGCTATCGTATTTACCACTTCATCGGTTATTTTCGCGTTATCAACTCCTTTTAATCCAAAAAGTATTTTCTTTACGTCATCGGCTTTATTTGCTTTAGCCAAAAGTTTCAAAACATCTTTTCCTCCGGGCGGCAATAAGTCCAAGCCCAAAAACACCAAGCCAGTAGTAAGTCCGAATTGTTTTGATTCTGCTTCCGGCACTCCAAAACCTTTTAATGTTTCTTCGCCTTGTCTTGTAATAGATTCAACCGGCCTATCCCCAAATAAGAACTTCTCGGCTTTTGGGCCGAACTCGCCGAATTTCTCTTTCGGCAAAACCTCCCCGGCTCCCGGAGTAATAGATAAACTTCCCGGCTGAAGTTTATTGAATCTTTCGATAACTTCCATAACAGCTCCAGCCCCTTCTCTCGGAAAAGAGCGGGCAATCTCTTTAAGAGTTGTTTTGATTCTCTCCTCTCTTTCCTTTGATTTCTGTATATCCAAACTGCTAACAAAAGGTTGCGGTTTTACTGCCGAAGGTTTAACGAATTCCTGCGGTTGAACCAGATTAAATTGTTTTGCTATATCCCCGAAAAACCCGCCAGAAATATCTCCGACTTGAATTTTAGGCGTTTCAACAGTAGGTTTTATCCTTTCCTGATACTGCTGTTCAACTCTTTCAGCCGTTTTCTTCGCTTCGGCGGATTTAAGAAGCTGACTTCCCAAAGCAGGGAGTAGTTTGAATCGCTCGGCTATGTCATTGAAAAATGCCATTATTCATTAAGCCAACTTGGTTCTTTATCTGAAGTTTTAGGCAATATTCCGAATCTTTTCATCGTTTCGCCGCTTAAATAACCTGCGTCTCTCGCCCACTTGTCAAAATCATCTTTCAAAGTAGAAGGTATTTTGTTTCTTACTGCGTCATACAAATCGGGGCTTATCTTTTTGTCGGTGTTTCTTGCTTTGTCGGCTTCAAATAATGTTATCGCTTCCTGTTTGGCTTGGTCGTAATTTTCGGCTTTTATGTCGGTTGGAGTTCCGCCTGCCGTTCCCGCTTTTCCCAAATCCTTAATTATCGCCCCCGTCTGGTTATCCACCAAAACTTTTCTTCCATTCGCTTCGGTTATAGAAGTGTCTTTTTTCAGTTTGACTGCGTTGTCAAACACCTGCTGTTGCTTGTTTACTTCAAGAGCTTTAGCCAAAAGGTTAAGCGGAATAGAAAATTGCTTGGCGGTACTGGACAGTTCCACTTGGCTTTCGGGATCAAGGTCGCCCCACGCCAAACCTTTGAAAGACGAAAGTATGTCTCCCATTGCCTTTATCGAATCGTTGCGGAGATTTCGCGCGTCATCCAAAACTTCTCTTTCCTTTTTATCCAACCTTGTTTGAATATCCTGCTGGAGTTTAATGTCGTCCTGGATAAATCCAACCTGTTTTTCTTTAGCCAGAGTTTCAAATTCGCGGGCTTTTTCTTTTAAACCAATTTCAAGCAAAAGATTCTGCTCCTGAATAGCCCTTACTCTTTCGTCTTCCACTTGCCGTCCGGCTATGCCGGCGGACGAGATGCCTTCCCGCCTTAATTCAATAGGCAATAATTGGCGTTCCGTTCGCAAAGTATTTAGTTTAGTCCGCAAATCAAGTTCTTCCTGTTTCGGCGCGAGCGAACTCACATAACTAGTTCTTGCGGTTTCTAATTTTTCCGTTAGTTTTGCGATTTCGTCCTGCTGGCCCGTTTCGGCTTCGGTTGCTTTTGTAAGCAATTCGTTCAACTTCGGAGCGTCTTTGCTTTCGGCCGCCGTTCTGCCTCCGGCTATCGAAGCAACTTTCTGCGTTTCAAAATTATTGATAGCGTCTATGCTTGCCTGAATTTCGGGAGTTAAAACTCCGCCCTTAGCCACGAAGTCGTTTATGGCTTTGTTCGTGGTAGCCGTAAGAGCTTGGAGAGCGGGATTATTCGTTGAGATATTAAAAGGAGTTTGCGGTTCAGCCAGCGTTCCTTCGGGAGTTACCACTTTCCCGCCCACAATATCTCCTTCCCTCGCGCCGGATGGAATACCTGGAATTGAAGGAGTCGCGGAATCCGCGGAATCCGCGGAAACTTTGTTTATGGTCAAAACCTCATTGGGATAGATTAAATTCGGGTCGCCGGAACGGAAACCTTGAATTGATGAAACTGGTACGCCGTACCTGGAAGCGATTGCGCTTAACGTATCGCCTGGCTGGACTTTATACTGTTCCATGTTTTTCTTTCATTTTATCCGCCATTTTTTCCGTTGCCTCTTTGTGGTATTGCATTTCCATTCTCATCAGCTTTTCCATGTTCTTTTCAAACTGTTTGCGAGCCATATCCGACGACATTATGATTGGATATTTTTTCTTTTGTTCCATGTTAAAATTTTCGGTAATAAAGCGTGGGCCGACGATAGAAACGATTGCGGTGGACGCGCTCGCTTGGATTAAGTCTTTGATACTCCTTCTTCAGTTTGTCGTATTCAGCCATAGCATCCTTAACTAAGTCAAATCTTCTTAGCTCTCTAAACAACTCCGCCTTGCCTCGGAACACGAACAAGTCAAATTCATCCGTTTCGGCATTTAGAACGTCCGTGTCCGCCGTAGAATTTTCTAAGAACACTCCCGCCGAGGTTTGCCAGGGGTAGCCTGAATAATATAAAACATTGTGTATCTGTCCGGTATGAAGCGAAATATCGTCAAATCTATATCCGTTATCGGACTTGCCGGAGGTCTTGGTCATATAAATCGCTATCGAATCGCAAGTTGTTGGAGCGACAGTTCCCGTCTGGGTCATAGAAGCGAAATCAAAACGCAGAAGATTCCAACCGTTCACAAACGAAGTGCTTTCGTTGGTCGTAGTAATGGTTTGAGTGTAATAGTTGGCCGTTATGTCGTTTCCTATTCTAATTATAAAGTTCGTTAAATTCGTCGTGGAGTTTATGTAAACCCAAACGAAGACCGAGCCGTTATTTATATAATCAGTAATGTCGAACGTGGTCAGTCCGATATTCGAGATTCCGGCGGTTGTTCCCGAACCAGTAAGGTCGAATTTTACCGAGCCGCCGCCCTTAATGAAGTTATCCGTATCGGCGGCAACGCTTTCTGCGTCCCCGAAAGCAATCCATGTTCCGCCGTCGTTGGTTAAACTATCTAATGAGCCAGGGGATAGTACTGTATCTTTCACATCTCCCGAGAACTTTAACCTTTTCACCAATTCATCGGTTGCGATTGCAACGATGTTATCCCGTATCGTTTTCTTCATATCAAATTCCTGCTCCGATACGAGTTCTAGCCGGAAATCAATATCCCTGTTCACTTGCGGAATCAGGTCTATTATCGCGTCGCCTTTCAAATCTGAAGGCGCGGCATAAGAGTAAATATCGTCAAACAAGTTGGAAGCGAGCGCGGAGTTCCGTTTCGTGCTTCGCAAATCAATATCGGAAATCACCCGCCGAGCCGCGCGGTTAAGCGGGTTGCGGGCCGTGATGACATTGGTGATGTTGCTGCGCCGCGCAGAATCCACCACTTCGTTCAGATATTCGCTGTAATCGTAGTTACTTATCGCCATTAAATTTCACCCTTTCGCATCATGCTATATGCGATCGCCGCGGCCTGTTTAACTTTGACCTTTTTCCCGCGCACTCCTTCGCGCATTATTTTTCTTATTTTACCGCTTACTTTTTTAGCTTGTCGTAAGCGATACACTCCCGATAAAGGCATTGTTTTATTCTTGTTTTGATTCGACTGATACGGTTGATGTGGCGGTGGACGCCTCATCTATGCTCCAAACTTGTCCGAGGTAAGGGTCTTTTTCGTCGAGCGTGAGACAAGCATCCAGCGTTGGCCAGGCCGTTGAAGACGAAGCGAATATCGGCGTTCCTTTAAGCGGCTGGACTCCGGTTGAGGTCGCCTGTTTGTAGAGAAACACGCGCCCAAACATCGTTATTCCGCAAATCCTCGCGAATGTCCTCGAAGATGTGGCCGCTTCAAGAAGAAGCACAGCTTGGTCGCCCACGGAAGACGTGGAGTAAGCCAGGGCGGCTCTATTGGCGTTTTCGGAAACAAACAAATTTCCAAGATTTTTCTTTGGATTCTTTAAAAAACGCAAGCCGAGAACGGTAAAGATGAAGATAATGGAAACGGCGAAAGATGCGAGCAGCAAGATTTTAGTTTTCATTTTGTTAATTGTTTTTTTGTGGCGACCTTTTAAATTCAGCTCTGTCTTGCCCCTGTCTCAAGCGGGGGCAAAGAGAGACGGACTTACTGGGCGACGTAAATGATATACGTCAACCAGGGATTGGAACTTGAGGTTACACGAGCCGCGGTAACTCTTGCGTATTCGCGCGCATCTATCGAACTTGTAGCGGACGGAGCCGTTACAAGCGTCGAACTGCCTCCTACGGCAAAAGTTAAATAGCCGGACGAGGAAGCATTCAATACGACAAATTCACGCGTATCGCCGACCGTATCTAAACAGTCTGCGAACATGACCGTTGCCGAAGCCAAGCGAATCGTGCCAGTGGAAGCCACACCGCTTGCAATGTCAAGAATAGAGTTATCGCATTCTTGCGCGGCGGTTAGGATTGCTTCATTTGGCGAGGTCGTCGAAATCGTAATGCCGGGCAAAGCCGCGTTGGCATCGCCGTAAACTAGATTCCGGGCCTGGATTTCACCCGTTGCGGTGAAAGTTCCAGTTACCGTAAAGTTTCCGCTGCCGTCAATGATCGTCGTGCCATCTACGGAATAGCCATCGGTAACGTCCACTGCGTCATAATTCGTTGTTCCGCCAACAGGGGCATCTTTGCCGCTAAAGAGGATAACAAAGAGAATTACGAGCGTAAGAGCGAAGTGTCCGATACTTAATAGTTTGTTAGTCATAAATTATTTAATTACTGTTTGTTCGACACAATAAATTTTAATTTATGTCTACACACTCCCATTCGAGGCCGCTGTCGCTTCGTAAGAAACGGGGTTGGTAACTTCTCTGAACCAAGATTGGTAAGTTCCAATCTTATTCTTGGAGATATTCCACGGGATATAATTGGACGTTCCAATTTCCCTGATATATCTTTTGCAAGAATGTTGGTTTGAAGCTAAGAAGTAGGCCGTGGTTGAAGTGTCGTCCAGCGTTGGGCTGAATTTCAGTTCAAGACCAGGATACTTTCTGGACAAATAGTTCACATTGTTGTTGCCCGTTCCCGCCAGAAGTTCGGAGTCAATTATTTCCGAACCATCTTTGAGGAGGTTCAACGGAACCAAGAGCAAATTAGCGTCAAAATGACCCAAAATGCCTCCCTGGTTCTTTTGTCTGCCGAGTGAAACGATTAAAGTTTCAAGGGCAGCGGCAGTTAAGACTCCCAATTCTAAGTTGTCAACGGTCGTGCCGTCAATCGTAACATGGGAGTTGGAAAACCACGCTACCGCGTCGTTGGCTACAACAGTTGTGAAACCGAGTGCCCAACGATCAATGTTGTAATCATCCTGCGTGAGACGAAGGCGGCGAGCCATGTCTTTCACGTTGGTTTGGATCACTCCATGTTTCTCATCGTCCATAAAGTTCTTCGGCACATCTACTGCATCCGCGAACTCTAAGACGTTAAGGACGACGTTGTTGGTTGCCCGCGGAGAACTCTGTTGAATTTCCGCCTCTTCATTGGTTCTTTGCGGAAAGAGACCACCACCTCCGAATTGGTCATAAATAACCTGATCGGAAGTAGTTGATTCTTGTTTAAAAACCAACTGATCATCGGCTCTGACCCTACCACGGGATATTTGCGCTTCATCTTGGTACCCCTGATCGAAGACGAAATCGAGGGCTGTATGAGCTACTTTCGGTGAAGTTGATGCTTTAAGCATATTTTCAGTTAATTAGTTTTAGTTTATACAGCCGCTCGACCAAAGGCGCAGGCATCAGGACGAATCCTGAAATGCACTGTTGATCTGTTCGCGTCTCCTCCGACTATAAGGAAAGCGGCGGTTGCAGCTGTGCCAGTAACATCAATCGTAAAGACCAAGGTCGTAAGGTCAATTAAGGTTAATTCACCTAAAAGAGCGTCAATCTCGGATTGAGTGTCAGCGGTCGCAGCCGTTTTTGCTTTTATCTCCCATTTAACGTCCGGGAGAGGGACATACTGGTCGGAATAACCTGATGCCGAGGCCGTTTCTGTTGAATCAGCTGCGGCTACGCCTGTCATCGGTTGGTCGGTGGCGATGGTTAAATCGGCATCTTCCAAGAGGATGACTTTTTCATCGCTCTTGGCGTTCTGCTTCGCCGGTTCGCCCGCTTTAATAAGCAGGGTCTGCCCGGAAGCAACAACCCAGCGATCCGTTGGCACAGAGTTTCTTCCACCAGATTCTTTAATTCCTATATCTGCTCTGGACATTTTTTATCGTTCGCATCCAGTCCTGCGAAATTATCTTTGTTTTTTTACGAACTCTTCGGGGGTTACGCCCGCGAACTTTGCCGCCTCGATTATCTCTTGCGAGTATTTCGGTTTTGGCTTTTGTTCGATTGGCGCGCCTCCGTCCGGATTACCGGAGATCACTCTCTTTTTGGCATCGTTGGCTTTTTGGAGTTCGGAGATTTGCCCGGAAACTCTTTTCCGATTGGCGAGAGCTTGAGCTTTTTCCATATCCTCTTCCAAATTATCGGTAGGAATTATGGAGTGCTCGTAATGATGGAGTATCAGCTTTTTTTCTGCCGGGCTTTTAGCCAATTTTTCGGCAATGAGGTCAGCCCTGCTATTGAGCAAGCGTTTCTCGGTCTGTGATACTTTTTCATTTATGAGAGCCTCAACCTCTTCGCGGGAAAGTCCTTTGTCCTTTTCAGCTTCAATTCGCTTTGCCCGCTCTTTGTCAATCTTCTTTCCTAAGCGGTTTCTTTCTTCTTCCAACTCTGCTTCGTAATCCGTTTCGGAATCGAGTGTTTCGACTTTTTTCGATTCCGTGTCCGTTCCAGCTTCTTCTTCAGCTTCTTCTCCAGCTTCTTTTGACTCTTCAGGACTTAACGCTTCGTCCCCGGCGGTTTCCACCTCAAGCTCGTTTTCGTTTTCCATATTTTTTTAGGTTTTTACCTGCCTACCAGGTTATTTTTTCGACCGGCTTATACTCGCCGCGAGTTTAGAGCTACTGGATAGCTCTTCTGAGGTCCGGAATGGGTGAGCTGGAACCTATTCCGGACTTCAGAAGAACTATCCATGGAATCTTTATCTGCTTCGCTTCCTAGCTGCGTCCTTCTTCTCGTTCTCACGATTTTTCGCAGCTTTAGCGGCGTTTACCAGCCCGCCGAGACCTTTATAAATCTCGACAACCAATTCGTCGCCTTGAAAGTCCTTGCTTAACAGAACTTTAAGAGTAAGTTCGGCAGAACCAGGTTTCGCTCCTCCATCAACGGCTTTTTTGGCCCGTTCCAATTTGGAGCTATTCACTAAACTGCCGAATAAGTCTACTGCTTTTTCCGCTTTTTCTTTTGCCATTTTATTGCGTTTGCATTGCGACCTTTTGGGGTTGGGATTGCGTTTGTAGCTGTTGCTGTAAAAAAGCCTGTTGCGATTCTCTTAACGCAAGAGGCAGTAGTTCTTCAACGTCAACGTGAATCATGTATTTCAATTTTCGCCATTCACTGGGATTTACTTTGTAAATTCTCGTGGTTGAATCTATCCCGCCTTCTTCCGCCAGAACATCGTGCGATTCGTTCAATAGTTGGTCTTCACTTTCAATTTCTTTGCCCATCATCTCCGGTTCGAATGTTATTTTTTTCGTCAGTCCTTCGCTCTGAAGCGTGAATGTTTTAAACTTTTGGACTGTTTCCGTGTCGCTTATCTCTTCCAGTTCTCCCACTGTTTGATTCTGCAAAATCACGTCAATCATCAACCCCCCGAATCTGCGTAAAGAATTTGCTAACATATTTCCGAATCTCCCTAATGCTATTTTTGCGTTTTTGGCGAGCAGGACCGCTTCCGTCGCTGTTTTCGGCGCGCCTTGCATTCCAGTCATCATCGGGTCTTGGGTTGATTCGGAAACATCCTTTTCTTTTTTCATCAGCAAATTAAAAGCGGCGGTTAATGCGCTCCCCATGTGAATAGGCTGGATTTTGGCTTCGGGACTTGATAAAACCGTGTTTTTGCCTGGGATCATTACCGATTCGCTTAGTTCGCCCACTCCGCTTGTAACTGTCGCAGGCATAGTTTCCAAAAATGTAGCGTCGGCTAATAACTGTTCGGTTCTTATTACCAGTTCATCGTCATCGCCTAATTTCCAGGCCGCCGACTTGTAAAAAAAGAAACGGGATGAAATATCTTCGTAGCCTATCGTTGCGAAATTATATTTTGGTTTGTTCTCATTGTCCCGATGTTTAATCAAATTCGCTTCCGTATTTTTGTCGCCCAGATAAATTCCATTCACGAAAGGAATCTCCATGTCTTCAAGCCGGTTATAATATACAACTTCTTCGCAAAGAGTTTGTAATGTTTCGTTGAATACGTCATAGAATAGGGACGAGTCTGGTGAAAAGATGGTTTTCAGTCCGGGCCGGATATAGCTTGCGTTCTCGTGCTTGCCGTAAATCGCTTGCGCCTCATCGTAATCAATATACCTTCGTCTTATCACGAATCTCTGCCGCTCGGATTGTTTGACGTAATAATTCCCCACAAGCATTTCGTCAAGCGGAATGTTGTAAGTTTGAAAACCGGAAAGCACTCCGTCCAAAACTTCTTTTTTGCTTATTTTCCCGTTATTGTCTTCCTTGATTGTTTGCATCGCTTCCACGAATCCCACGCCCAGGTAAGCTATCGGATTAACCAAAGCGTCTTGAATCCACATAATATAATTCTCGATGTAATCTGAATTTCGGATGTTGTATTCCATCAGGTCTCTCATCACTTGCGCCGCCATTACATCCACTTCTTGTTTGTCGTTTTGGGCGAACGGGGCCGGAATGACTATTTGCGCCGTCATTTGCGCCACAATCCCCAAAATTCTGTTCCGCGTTATTGGTCTTATTCCGTTCCACCTCCACGCTTCATCAATGTCATCCGATTGCGACATTCTGTAAGCGTTCCACCTTTTCTGATCTATATCGGCCCGATCCAGCAGAGAATAGTCATTGAACTCCGTAAAGAGTTCGTATTGCAGATTGTAACCTACCTGAAAATCCAAGCTTATTTCCTGTGTAAGTTCTTGAACTTTTACTATCGGTTGATACTCGGAAACAGGCGATAATACTTCGCCCTCTTTGCCCTCTTTGCCCTGTTCCGTTGAATATATTAGTTGGCCGATCATTTATATTAAAAATCCCCCGTGAATCTCTGGGGATTTCTTTAAAGTGCTCGCAGCACTGTCTCGATTTTATAACTTTTCTATTATACCATAAATTACTGTGTCAAGCTATGCCCTGTTCCGGTACTCGCGGAACTTGGGGGTGTAGCTGGTCGCGCGCGACAGTTCTAAAGACGGCAATTTTAAGAAAAACAACATACGCATAACGTAAGTATCGGCAATATCCGGCGATCTTCCCAACGCTTCTTTCGTTTCAATTTTCGGAACAACATCAAGTTTTTTATTGTCAGCATCAACGTCTTTGGCTTTGATTTGCTCCAATTCCTCGGTCAGCATATCTTCGTAATCTATCTCGTCATCGCAATCCACCTTCTCCATTTTTACGGCCATTCGATGATTGTTAATCTCTTCGGCAAGCATATACGAACATTGCGCTTTGAGATTTCGATAATTCGGTATTTCTTCGTTATTTTCGCGCGCTCTCGCGTCTTCCATTGGCGAACTGTTAGAAATAAAACCTCTTACGCCGGATAATCCATCAACCACGCCGCCGCCCACTCCGTCTTCATCTATGGCTATCTGGCTAAACGGTATCCGTTCTTCAAACGCGGTGGTTCGCACCAAATCGATCGTTACGTTCGTGGCTTGTTTTGTCCGAATGATTGTTTTGTACGCTTCAAGGCCGCGAAATAAAGTTAAAACTATCTTATCTTCGCCGAATCGCGCCACATCAACAGTCATATACTTGTCGCCTATATCCACAGAATTTGAAAACAAATCTGCGATAGCTTCAAAATTAATCAGTAGCGAAGGGTCATCGGCGTATTCCCAATTACCTAAAAGCAATCTTTGTCTCTTTGCGAGATTCTTTATCCCTAAAAGTTTCTGCCGATACCCTTTTTCATTCTTCGGGTTATCATCTACGAGAGATTGCAAAAACTTTATATTCTTCGGCAAAATTCCGTCCTTGAACGGTTTATAAAACGTTTTATAAAGCCAATTTTTTTTAGGATTGCAGGTAATCAAAATCTTGCCGAGAATGCCGTATTTGTCGTTCAATTGCCTGTTTACGCGCGTATTTAGGGTGTCGTAAGCCCCGAAGTGTATCTCTCCGGCTTCTTCAATCCAGCCCGATGTGTATTCGAAACTTCCTAAATCCTCATAGTCAGGATCGCTCGGCCGATAATCCACTTCCAATAAATCTATAACTGACCCCGTCCCTAGAAATTCTATGCTTGATTGTTGTTCCCTGTAACGGAAGTGTACATCGGGTTTCAATTCGTGTTTTCGCAAGACTTTAAAAAAAGTTACGAGTGTTGTTTGCTTTAAAGTTTTGAGCCGTCTCCTCGCGATGAAATATCTCGTATTCGGATAACGAATACACATCGAGATAAGCCATTCGCAACCCAACCATGTTTTACCGCCACCTGCTCCACCGCCGAAAATAAAATCTTCTGTTTCTTTATCTTCTAAAATCTGCCAAGCGAGATGCTGTTTGAAAGTCGGAGTAATTTTAAGAAGTTTTCCCAGAAGTTTTCCCATCTTTCTTCGGAATTACATAATTGATTCCGATAATTTTTTCTCCCTTAGAGGTAATATCGGTTTCGTTTCTATCTTTATAGAATTCCCGGAAAGCATTTTTTAAATAAAAGATCGCTCCCGTAGCATTCGCTCCGGCCAATCTCTCAACCCATGCCGCTTCCAAACTAGCCTCAAATGCTTTTTTAGTGTAGGGGTATTTTTTTCCATAATCGTAATAAACATCTCTCCCGAATCCGTTTTTAGCACAGAATCCGGCTATATTTATTATTTTTTTGCTTTCCTCGCAATACTTAAGATAATTCAATAAAGCCTGCTGAAATTCCTGTTCCGTTTTGAAGATCGGCGGCTTTCCCGATTTTTTGGGCAAACCGTCTTTTCTTAGTTTAGCCATTTTCTTTTTTAGATTTCTTTATTCTTTTGACATAATATACCAGTTATTGCAATATCCACCTGTGCATAACTACCCCTTGCGCAATCTGCTCGCGCGTGCATACTATATATGTAGGGCGATGGTCGATGTAGCCCACATGATTATCAGGATATGCGGCGGAGAGATAGCTAGTCCCTACCGGCTCCGCTGCTATATAATACCATATCTATAATCCATATACAATGACCAACTTCGAAAAAATAACTAAAGGAGCAATCACCCAAAACAACGCGCGCCGCTTCGGGGATACTCGATTGCAGTGGCGAATAACAGCCCAAAAGTTCGCCGAATGCGAGGAGAAGGGCCGGACGCCGATCCGCATTGTGAACGTGAATACTACGGCCCATCTGCCGCGATACAGAATCGATTATGTTAAAAACGGACAATATCGATACGCATTCGGAGATAATGGCCTCACGAGCCACGGCGCAGATAATTGGATAATTCTGTATCGCGCGGAATACGGCACGACTAGCGAGCGAGCCGAGACGCCAGAGTGGATTCAGGTTCTAATCAACCAAGGAATTAGTCTGTCGTCTCTACGGGATAACCTCACTCATCACGGCTATACATCGAGAAATATCATCGCCGCGGCGCGTCGCGGCGCGACAAAAGTGAACTCCGACTTGGCGCACAACATGAGACGGGCCGCTGTCCGACACCTGCTCACCGACTACGACGATAGGGACAAGAGTGGAATGGACGACTACCAGGTCAGGGAATTACGAAGGTCAATGACTCCCTTAGTATGATTACAGTCATCCTCGACTCGTGGGATTCGGAATCAGTCTCCGCCCACGTCGAACGCGCGGGAAAAATCATCGAGCGCCTGCCGGAGATAGCGGGGGAGATAGCGGACGAGACCGACGCTCTCTATGCCGCGAAGTGCGAGGCGGAACGGCTGGGTTATCAGATATATTCACCCGCTCAATCTCTCGCCCGCAAATCCAACGCGGCGCAAAAAAAGAAATTCGGGAAAAAGTATAAAGACGAGATGAGACGCAGGGCCCAGGTTGGCTGGAAAAAATAAAAATCAAGAACCGCTCCTCCTCGCCGTCTCGACTGGCTCACGAGCGGGGGGGCGGGGGGAAGGGGGGATCGAAGTCTCACGATCTATGCGGGTTACCACAATTTCCACCATTTTTTTCATCTTCTACAGCAACCGGTTTATTTTCAAGTAATTTGTAAATTTTCAATTTCTTAAAGTACAAAATTCCGCATATAGGGCAAAACGCTCGAACATCCTCACTATTTAGATTCATTTCCCAGATTAAACCTTCTTCGCATTTTTTACACTTATCAGGCATTGCCGTACTCGTATTGTATTCATTCATATTCTCCCGCCTTTCTTCCGACCTTTATCCCCTGGATTCCTTGAGCTAATGCCTCTGCCGCGTCTTTCCTATCGGGTTCTCCGCGAAACGCTATCGCCGTGCTCGTATTGATTAAGAGCCATGCTTGGCTGCACGCTTGCTCTATGGCCGTTCTTACAACTTTGAGCGCATCATAAATTTCCAAAATTTCCAATTTACCGCCGGCATTTCTCTGAATTTGTTCGTATGGAACTTTCAACGCGTCCTTGAGAATATTATTTTCTGGAAGGTCATCCGCAATCTCTTTCAACGCTTGCCCGCCTCCCCTAACCATGCCTTCTTTAACGGCAGCTGATACGGACTTAACGGCGTTTCTGGTTTTCAACCGGATATTTTCAGTTTCAGCTTCGCTTGGGCTTGCAACCTTGATTATTCCGATAGCCGAAGCTAAGGCGGCGATTCTTTGCTCGATTCTGCCTTTCAACATTTTGACTTTTTCGTCGGCTAATTTCTTTTTTAAATCGGCGATACGGTAGTCAATCATTGCTTTACTGCCGTTGCCGCCTATCGCTATGCCATCTCCGGCTACCGAAATGTTGAACTTGCTGGTCCGGCCAAGATCAGCTACTTGGCATTCTAATATCTTATCTCCCCGCTCTTTTGAAAAATACACGGCTCCCAGATACACGGCTAAATCTTCAAATTCTCCAGGGGTAAATGAAGGAGTTTTTACCAGATAAACTTTAAACGAAACTTTATTTTGGATGTTGGCGATGTTACTGCGTATAATTTGCTCGATCGCCGGGCGTTCAAACCTATTGGCAACAATAATCAACCCCGATTCTCCTTGATTGGCAACTTCCCTCCCTAACGCGGCCAAATCGTTTAAATTCACAAAATCAAAATCAGTAACCAAAATTGGCAATCCTTCGAGATTCAATCCTGCTTCAGGCGTGTTCGCAAAAAACCCATGCGCTAATTTCCCCGCGAATCTCATGCCCGTAAGCAGTTCGGTTTCCGTTTCCCTGCCCCAGCCCTCCTCCACTATAATTATTCCGTTTTCGCCCACTTTTTGCGTCATGTCGGCCACTGTCTCGGCTATTTTTTCATCGGCGTAAGCGGCCAAAGCGACAGCTTTCATATCTTCTTTTGTTTCGACTTTCTTGGAAAACTTTCGGAGCTTACTGACCACTTCATCTTTGGCTTTAAGAATGGCGTTTTTAATTTCCAACGGTGTTTGCCCGAAAGACATCGGGCCAGTTCCTACGAGTTTTCTTCCGGCTTCGTAAATAGCCCGAGTTAAAACAATAGTCGTTGATGTGTTGTGTGTCAAAATATAATCATCTGTAAAATATAAGTTATCTGAATTACTAACTTTTATACATTGCATTTCAACAATTTCATCTATTGGCTCAATCTCAATAATTTTATTTCCATATTTATATCCTTTTAATTCACTAATTCTATAAATTGATTTATTAGAATATGATGACCCATCTTTCCTTTTGAGAAGATATGAAAAAGCGTCTTTCCCCAATCCTCTCAATAATTCTAATATGCCCAAATAAAGATTTTTGTTAATAGTGCTATACTCAAGTAATCCTCTTTCGTTTATATGTCCATCCGTATCAGATAATCCTTGTAATAATGATAATCGTGATTGAAAATCATTATAAAGATATGTTTTTGGAATAAATTTTGTATCACTTTTTAATCCTTGTAGACCAATTTCTTTTAATAAATCTCTAATAGTTTTTCCAGTTAAAGTTTTACCAATAATTTTTACTCTAAAATAATTTTTTAGTTCGTCAAAATTGACGCTTAATGATAAACCTTCGGGTAATATTATCTTTTCAATGATATGTTCTTTATTTATACCTAAAGAAATTTCTGTAGAGTCATCCATACTTAAAGAACCATCACCAATCAAAATACCAACCAAATAAGGATCAAGGGGGAGTTCTTTTGAATAAAATTCCGCAAAATCTAACGGAACATAATATTTATAATTTTTAAATTCTCCCTTATTATAATATAAACCATTATCAATTAATTGCTGTGTTGTTATTATTTTCTTAACTCCCCAAGCAGTGATAACTGTCCAAAGGTGGTCTTTACAACATTTCATTTCTCTACCATTATTAAACTTTACTTTATAAACTTGCTTTTTCCCTTTTGGAAAGACTCCTTGAATTACTTGATTACTACCTTCCGTCCCACAAATCACATCGCCAACAATAATATCACCCATATTTTTAAAACCTTCGGGTGTTAATACTTTACTATCAAGTGGCTGTGGTCCGTCCCCAGCGTATTCCGACGCTTTGTTCGCCGCGTCCACAAGGGAACTAACGCCTAAATTCTCTAAAGGGTCTTCAAGAATAAGAGAATTGATCGCCGTATACCCGTCATCAACTACAAGCGGAGTTCTGAATTTTCTTTCGATTAAAACATTTTTCCCGCTAGGGCCGAGCGTGGAACCTGCGACATCAGCCCCAATCCTTAATCCTGCCTCGATTTTTTTATGCGCTTCTTCTTCGAATGCGTATATTTTCCTGTCTGCTTGTCCAGCCATTTTACAAATTTTCTAGTGTTTTAAGTATTAAATCGACATTTTCCAAGCTCTTTTCTAATTCTTCGATATGCTCTTTTCTTCTTATCTGTTTCCAACTTATCGGTTGCCCTTGCGCGCTGGTTGCCAGCGGTTTTCTAGCCGATAATTCTTCGGGATCGAGTTGCTTTTGCAAAGCAATCTCAAATTCCAGCATAGTCTTTTTCTCAAAGTATTTATTAAATTCTCTATTGACTATTTCCTGTTTTGTTATTTTATTTACTTTTTCCATAATAGAAACTTGGTTTTACAACTTATTAACTCTACAACTTGTTTATTTTTCTAATAGTTTCAGCTCATTTTGTTCTTTGTAAGTATTGTAGACCTTGCATCGTGGGCAAACAATGGATAACTGCCCTCTGATTTTCGCTTTTGCCAGCAACTTCCCGCATCCCTTACACCGAAATTCTTTCTCCATCTCCATTACGGCAATAATAACACATTAAACGGCTCCTTGTCTATGTAAAAATTCCTTATACTCGCGACTTATCCAAGCGTTTATTTTTTCCCCAAATACCGGTTTCCCGTTCTCAATTCTGAAATCTCCGTAAAAATGCCCTTTTTCTTTATCTATTCGCTCCAATTCTTCTAACCTTTTTTCAATCGGGACACCTCGATAGTCATATCGAGTTCGCCTAAGGCAGAAATACCAGTGAGACTCGGTTAATTTGACCTTTTCGACATTCAACTCTAAAAAGAACTCTTTGACGATGTTTTCAAGAATAGGCAGAAAAAAGAATAGAACGTAAACCGCTTTTCTTAAAAATTCCCACTTCTTTGCGACGTTATACTTATCATTTTCTCTCGAATTGACCAGCTCCAAAATTCTAACCAACTCTTTTTTTGCCGATTGCTTAGCATTCTCTTTATTCAAATTCTCCAATGCGTCTTGCGTAACAAAACTGTATGCCGTATCTTGATTCACCGCAGCGGTAAAAAATACGGTCAGTTTGGCTACTGCCGCCGCTAAATTTATTTCCCACTCCTTGAAATTACGGACATTAATCTTTTCTGGCACCGCCCATCCTCCGCGAGATAGACTAAAAACTTTATCCAGAGAAACCCGCATTGCCCGCCTTATCTCCTGCGTAAAATCATTCAACTTATTGTCCGGCAGGGCAAAATGTCTGATAGTTTTGTGATTTACTTCCTCAACAAACCAGTGAACATCTCTTATAGCTTTTTTTTTCTGAAAAAGGAGTCTAAAAATAATCGCTAAAGAAAATAAATAGCTGTTCTTAAATATGTATCTTGGCAAAGTTAAAAAATTACTTTTCGCTTGCTCAAAAAAGTAAACATTAACTCCTGGGTCGCCCTCGAAAAAATATGAACATCCGGCTATCTTCAGATAAGTCTTTCCGTTTATATCCATAGAGATACCCAAGCCATTGCAACCTTCCATCTCCCCGAAAATTCCACGCAAGTATTTGACTTCCATTTTACTTCTTTAATTTTACTTTTAAACCCTCAAATAAATTAGCCGTCTCGACCTTTTGCTCGCGGGCAAGGGGAAACTCAACACTGGGTTTCACTATCCAATACCAATAAAGAGACGGATTTTCATCATCCTTTTTACCGCGAATATCCACGCCGTACTTTTTCTTCAAGTCATATATCCTCGCGCCGATTCTCGCCAGGCCGAGGTGGTCGTTGCCATATACCTGTTCCATGATTTCATCCGTGCGGTAGGCTCGGCCGGATTTTAGCAAGTTATAGAGTTTATCTGTCTGACTCATGGTTTTTTCACCTCATACTCGACGCCGTTTGTTGTTCTTTTGGGGTCAGGGTTGATTAAGTCTCGGTGGTGTTAGATTATTCATGGTTTTTATTTTATTGTTTTTATTTCAGCTTTTAGCGCGATTGCGATTTTGGCCCACTCATACGCTCCCATTGGATGTGATCTGCGGTCAGTTTTGACCTTATCCCAAAGCGCGGCGCGTTCTTCTCCAATGAGTTCGCGCACAACTCCATCATACCGCTCCTTGTTCCATTTTTTCCAGCCATGATGACCTTTGCAAAGGGTTACGCCCAGCCGGATGTCCGCATAACTTACATTGAATCCGCGCGGATTCAGATGGTCGTACTGAAGGATCAGATCGCCATTTTTGGTGTAGCCGTTGCAAGGTGGAATATCATCGGAAAAGAACGTCCTTAACACGCATCCCCCGTCCCGCTTGATTGCCAGCGTCCGCAAGTAGCCCTGTATCTCGCGCTTGAGCTTCGAGGTTTCGGATTTGCCTTGTCTGCGGAGATTGTATTCCGCCTTAAATAGTTTCTTCATTGGACTGGTTGGGGAATAACGACGGTTGATTTTCCGGCGGGTCGTCTCTCCGGCAGACTTGGCAGACTGCTCACCAAATATCT
>ERZ1292629.942-Hain-H43-01um-R1-942-length-30963-cov-5_pt1 | contig 30963 bp, 28 predicted proteins | sample MGYA00564399_ERZ1292629 | MGnify/ENA primary metagenome ERZ1292629 (study PRJEB36523, sample SAMEA6512636) | groundwater metagenome | collected 2019-01-08 | study: AquaDiva: Metagenomics assemblies of 32 groundwater samples
CTTAAATCCAATTTAACGACTTCCGCTTTGGGTTCCGCTCTTTTCATCTCCACGGTTTTTTCCGATTTGGATTGAAAAGCGTCGAGCGACATAAAAGCGGACGAAGCGGCGGACGGCTGGGAAGCGGCCGCGGGTTGAACTAGCCTTGACTGCGCGGGTTGAATTGGCCGCACGGCGGGGGTTGAAACAACAGGCGGAGCAACCTTCGACGCTGCGGCCGGGGTAAACTGGACTGGCTGCATCGCCTCGCTTACTTCCGCTTCACCCCAGCCGGCGTTCAAAAGCGCGGCCCGCAAGGCTTCGTCCGAAACCCCCAGCCTGCGCTGCTGGGCGATATAATCCGTAAGTTGAGCGCTTGGCATACGCAATTATTGTAGCATATTTGTTATAACCGACTTTATACTTGTGTCGTTTAAGTTCACTCTCTAATTAATTCAAATATGAGAACTATTTTGTAATGGCGAACAGGTAATGCATAAATGTGTAGACGTTGGTCAGTACACCGCGTCCCAGGGATACTTCACATCAGTCACCCGCCAATAATTTTCTCTTATCTTCACTCCCGTAAAAGAAGCGTCTTTCCGCACCTCCGCTTTCAGTTTCCCAAGATCCGGTTTTCCCGGGATATCCTTTCCGAAAAAAAGCCTTGATTCCGTAACCGCGAAAGAAACAGGACCCCACCCCATTCCGCGAGGATATACAACTAAGGAATCGCCTGCGTTCTCAAGCTGCCTCCTTTGATAAAGGCATTTACTTCCGAGAAATTCGCTCCCCATTTCTGCGCACCCCCTTTCCTTAAGCGTCTCCTTTATTTCATCGAAGGTGGTCCGCTCGATTCCTACATAACCGCTATAGGAGGTTGTAGAGTATTCGTTCCCTCTGTCGTTTATAACACTTAATAACTTCACGAACCAGTATTTATAAGGAAGGGTGTAGTAAACTACGACGCCAAAAATAATGATTAGAGCGAGAGTAAGGAAAATTTTTTTCATACTGCGCGGGCGACCGGATTTGAACCGGCGATCTTCCCCGTGACAGGGGGACGTGTTAGACCAGGCTACACCACGCCCGCTTCCGCTATTCAAGCTTCAGCGGGCAGGCCCGCATCAGCTTTATTGCGCTTGTTTAATGTAATCTAAAAAATTAATTATTTCAACATCTCCAAAAATTCCTTTTCCGTCAGGATTTTTACCCCCAACTTTTTGGCCTTGTCGTATTTCGAGCCCGGTTCGGAGCCAGCCACGACGTAAGAAGTTTTCTTGCCCACCGATTCAGAAATCTCGCCGCCCAGCGCGCGTATTCTGGTTTTGGCTTCATCGCGGCTCATAGATGCGAGACCGCCCGTTAGCACAAACGAAAGGCCGGATAATTTTTGATTTTTGATTTTTGATTTTTGAACTTCTATCTCCACGCCAACTTTATCCAATTTCTCCACGAATTTGCGGTTGTGGCTTTCCTTAAACCAGCCATAGATCGCCTCGGCAACCTTCGGCCCCACATCCTGGATATCCTGCAGCTTCTCCGGCGTCAATTTATCAAAAGCTTTAAGCACTTGCGCCGGCTTGGTAATTGCTTGCCCGCCGAAGCCTTGGCGAAGGCTGGGGAATTGCTTGCCCGCCGAAGCCTTGGCGAAGGCTGGGGAATTAGAAATTTCTTGCGCCAAGAGAATCGCCGTCTCTTCGCCAACATGCGGGATGCCTAAAGCATACAAAAATTTGGAGAGCGGCACGCGCTTGCGCTCTGCGATCGAACGAACGATATTCTCCGCGCTTTTTTCGCCAAAGCGCTCCAAGCTTTGAATATCCTCTTTTTTAAGCAAGAAGAGGTCGGCCACGTCCGAAATTAAGTTTTCATCTTTGAACCGTTGGAGGATTTTAGGGCCGACCGTATAAATTTCCATCACGCCAACAAAGTGCTGCATACCGCGGAAATCTTTAGCCGGACAGCGCGGATTCGGGCAAAACCAGTTTACGCCCTCGCCTTCCGAGCCCAGCGTCATTTTTTTCACATCGCTTTCGCACTCCGGGCAATGCTTCGGCATCCGGAATTCTTTTTCTTTGCCCGTACGCAATTCCTTCAAAACTTTTGTAATTTGCGGGATCACGTCGCCGGCGCGGCTCACGATCACAGTGTCCCCAATCTTCAAGCCTAAGCGCACAATTTCGTCGGCATTATGGAGTGTGGCGTGCGTAACAGTCGTACCGCCCACGGACACAGGCTTCATCACCGCAACCGGCGTGAGCTTCCCCGTGCGGCCAACCTGGATCTTTATTTTTTCCACAACCGTCGTCGCTTCACGCGGAGAAAATTTATACGCAATGGCCGCGCGGGGGGCCTTTCCGATCACGCCAGCTTCGTCGAAAGCATGGTTTTCGTTTACGATAAGCACTATCCCGTCGATTTCATAGTCTAATTTTTCCCTGTGCTCTTCCCAGTAATTCCTGAATCGGAAAATTTCTTTCTGGTTTTTCAGAAGCTCATTATGCGGATTGGTTTTGAACCCCAAAGCCTTAAGCAACAGGTGCTCTTCCTCATGCGTGCGCTGGCCAAGGTTGGTCACGATGCTGTATTCGTAGGAGTCCAACCGGCGGGCGGCGGTAACCTTGGGATCAAGCTGGCGCACCGAGCCAGCCACTAAATTCCTGGGATTAGCATAGACACGCAGGCCTTTTTTCTCTTGCTCCTTATTGATTTTAGCGAATTCTTTTTTCGATAAAAATACCTCCCCGCGCACGACGAGCCGCGGCAACGGCCACTTTTTCGCCAAGTCTTTGAAACGCTCGATATTTAAATGCTTTAATTCATTCAAAAAATCTTCTTGAATGTTCAAAATTAATGGAATCGCATCAACGGTTTTCAAATTTTGCGTAACATCCTCGCCAATTAAGCCGTCGCCGCGAGTCGAGCCTTCGACAAAAGCGCCATCTTTATAGACCAATTCGATCGCAAGGCCATCAATCTTTAGTTCCCCGTAGAACGGACCGGCAACTTCTTTGCCTAAGTAATTTTTGAGACGGGCGAACCAACTTTCTATATCTTCTTCGCTAAAGGCATCATTGAATGAAATCATCGGCCGCTCGTGCCGGACTTTGCGGAAGGCGGCTAGAGGTTTGCCGGCTACGCGCTGGGTCGGCGAATCGGGAGTGATGAATTCCGGGAACTGCTGCTCAAGATCAAAAAGCTCTTTTTTTAAAGAATCGAGCGCGGCATCAGAAATAAGCGATTTATCTTGAACATGATAAGCGTACCGATAGCGGTTTATTTCCGCTTTAAGCTTTTCGATCCTGGCTTTCGCTTCGCTCTTGTTCATGGCGTTTTCCAGTATATCAAAAAGGCCCCTCGCGGGGCAGAAAACTACAAAGGCAAAAGGAACGCCCTCCTGACATCTTTGGCGCGGCCAGTGCCAACAATAACCATGACCGGCTCGCCTTCGCAATCCACGCGGTGGCGCATTTCTGCATCGGCGTAACAAGTAGATATCGATTCGGCGCCATTTGAGAATACCGGTTGAGCGGAATGGCCGCGCGAAGGCGAAACGGTGGCCGCATACCGTCCCCATTCAATCGCCGCATCGGCCGCAAAAATCGCCTTGGCGGAATTCGCCATATCAGTTGTCTGTCTGATCTGATAAAGCAAAAGTAAGCCCCCGATAGTGGTCGCCCCGAGCATCGTGCCGCCCAGAACCAAAACCGTGAAAACCATAACTTGTCCCCTGCGCCTATACATCAGCCGTCAATCAATCTGCTTGTGACCGTGGTCTGGAGCGTAATAATATTTCCAGTTAAAACCGGCTCGCGCGAGCTGACTTTTACCACCATCGTGATCCGCGGCTGCAAACCGTCAACGGGATCCGTGCCGTTCAGGATAAAAACCAAGTCGTGAACACGCACGTTCGCAGCAGTAATGATTTCAAAGTCGCCGCCCACAATGCCGCGCTTGATCGCGCCGTCCTCGAGCCGGTAAACCACATCCTCGCCGTAACCGTTGCGAAAGGCAATTTCGTTTCTGGTTATACAACTGCCAATTTCCGCGCAAAAACTCACCCCGGTTCTGATTTCGCGGGCGATTTGTTCAATTGCCAAACTTACATTACTGTTTGCGGCGATAAGCCCTGCCGCCTGCCGCTGGGCCCGCAGAGCGTTAATGAAACCGCCGGCGGCGATGCTCACAACCACCGAAAACAAGCCGACGGCGACAATCATCTCAATTACCGTAAAACCCTTCCTGCTCGTCATTAGCGCGGCGGAATTTCAATTAGCGAGCAGCCGGAGCCAATAGTGGCGCATTGGTTCGTGCCCGCTCCGTCCACAATCACACATGTCCGATTCCGGCACTCGCGATGGCTATCGCCTTCGCCGCCGCACTGGGCATCGCTGCGGCAACCGGTGCGGCCGGGCGGCAGCGGACCGGCTCTGTTCACGCAAACCCTGCTCACGCTGTCGCATTCGCCATGGAAAACAGGGCCGCAATCAGAGCTCGCGGCGCAGCGATTTTGACCGGCGCCGGCAACGACCGCACAAGCCTGGTTACGACACTCCGTATGAGTCGGCGGGGTACAGCTGCCGCCGACGGTCGAGCATTGATTGGCGCCCGCGCCACTCACGATTACGCAGGAATTATTCTGGCATTCTAGATGATCCGGCCCATCACCAGTGCATTGCGCATCATTGCTACACGTGCTTGGTCCTACCCCGGCTTTATTCACGCAAGCCTCTTGCTCGCGATCACACTCGGCGTGGAACTGCGGTACGCAGTCGCTATTTACGCTGCAGCGATTTACGCCCGGTCCCGCAACTGAAACACAGGATTGGTTACTGCACGCGGTGTGGGTAGCCTGGCCAATCGCGAGCGAAATCTGGTTGCTGGGCACCGTAGTTCCTGAATTTCTGCCCGTCACCCGGAAACTGAATGCGCCTAACGGCGCCCCCGTACCCACCTGAATCGTTAAAACCGAGGTTACGCTGCCGTTTGCCGGCACCACCACCGAAGTCGGCGAGAACCAGGAACGGATCTCTGCAGGCAATCCGGTAGACGTAGCCAGCGAAACCACGCCCGAAAATCCGCGCGTGCTCGAGACGGTAACCGTATAAGTTGTAGTCATGCCGCGGGTGACGTCGCGCCTTTGCGGCGCAACGCCAAGCGAGAATCCGGCGGTGCTTGTCGGAAGCACCACAAAATCACGTGAACTGGAAACGGTTTGGCTTACTGAATTCCGCAGCGTTAAAGCAACTCGATAATTTCCAGCGGCAAGCCCCAAAGCCGAAAAGTCGCAGACACCGTCACAATTCGCGTTTCTTATCCGATTCAAGCCTGCGGCGGTGCGCTCAAAAATCTGCCACTCATACAAAACATTTCTTCCCAAAATTGAGAAATCCTTGCGAGCGGTATCAGAAAGATTATTTGAGTTCGTAACCGTCAAAAACGCGGTGTAATTTCCCGCCGGCAGATTTGTTTGATCAAAATCGCACGCACCTGCGCAGTTATTCGTTCGCACCGGTGTCGGTTCAATGATTCCGGAAGCGTTTTTGCGGTAAATCCGCCAGGAGGAGGAAATGATGGAAAGTGGGGGCGGCGGTGGAGGTGGAGGTGTTCCTCCGGCTATCGTGAGCAGGGGCTGGTCAAGAGTTGACGCCGGACCAGATAGAGTATTGGAAGAGCCGGTTTCTGGATCGAAATAAGCAGTTGACAACCTTGCGCCTCCGATTTTAAAGCTCACCCCTTTGCATTCGCCCCAAATCAATTTCTCCGCGGAGTAGGAAACGCCCGGACTATAAATCGTGAATTTTTGCGTATAGCCGTCAGCCGAGATACCGCTTGTAGGAGAAAATCCCCGCCCCGAACCTTGGCCAGCGCAAGCGGCTGATGAAGTGTTGTTGGTCCACGATAGCGTTACCATCATCGGATCGGACGCTTCCCCGTCCGGACCGCGCACATCAGGATCGGGTGATCGAATGGGATTATTGTCTTGATCGAAGAGGCGCAGTCTCAAGGAGTCTCCTGTTTTCGCGGCATTCAGATCCACTCCGGGATCAGGGAAAATTTCGACTCTTGAGACTGCTGGAACCGGCTTGTTCTGCACATTTACCGTCAAAGTTGTATCAACGTAATTCGATGGATTGCCTTGCTCCGCAATCCTAAAAACAGCCGTATAAGTTCCCATGCTTGAAAAACAGGCCAAATTGACCGTTAGATATGTGGCAATTACGCTTCCGGCCGACAAAGTGAACCCGTTTTCGTGTCCTGAAAATGGCTTTGGCCAACAAGTGGAATTATTATTCGAAGTTGAAACAACGCTATAGGTCAAAGCTACCGAATCGTACGCCCTGATCGCATAATTGACTGTTTCCGAGTATCCAACTAGATTCAAACTTAATGAATTCGGATCGACGCCGAAATTCCCGTCTGGCGAATTAACTATTGCCTCTGCCCGAAGTCCGGAGGCAAAAAACAAAACCGCGGCGAGAAAAACCGTCCCGGCAATTACTAGTTTTTTGTTTTGCTTCAAGGCTTTAAACATGATCAAGGCGTACGATTAAAAAACCTGATGCCCTCGCCTTCATAAATTCGGCAGGTCGCCGGATCGCATTCGATACTGGGCAGCGGCGTAATGTCGAAATCAGCCCGAGTCGTGTCGCTCTGTCCGCCGCCGTCCGTAACCGTCAAAAAAGCGGCGTATTTGCCGCCCGGCAAGTTGGGCGTGTAATCGCAAGCCGAAGCGCAAGTGGAACTGGCAATAATCGTCGGCTGGAGCACGCCGGCTGAATCTTTACGATAGACGCGCCAGTAGGAAGAAATAATTGGCGCGGCTTCCACGCTTAAACCTAACGCAAAAAACATGGCTAGTCCCAAGAGCGCCACTGCCGCGATGCCGATTTTTTTCCAGGTCTTAGCCATAGGAGACACAACCCTTATGGCGTCGACTTGTTTAACAGGCGGATGGTTTGGCCTTCGAAGACTTGGCAAATTATGGGATCACATTCGATGACCGCGTGTGGCCCGGTGGAAGTGGCAGTGATTGTAAAACTGAAAGGATACGCGTGCGTTAAACTGCCGCTCACGCCGGTAACATTAACCGTGTAAGCCCCGGCTGCGGCGTCGCTCCCCACTGTAAACGTTAAAGTTGAATTCTGTCCGGGCGCGGCGGGGTTTCTCGAGAAAGCCGTAGTTACCCCGGCCGGCAAGTTGGCAACTGATAAGTTAACGCTACCGGTAAATCCGTTTAGCCCGGTTACGGTTAAAGTCGTGTTCCCCGAACTTCCGCGTACGATTGAGAGACTGCTTGGATTCAAGCTAAGGCTGAAATCGGGATTGCTTACGTTCGTAACGTTCAAGGTCGCTTGGGCGTTAAGGGACGAATAAGTTGCGCGGATTGTGGCATATCCGGAGGCAACGCCCCTAAAGAGACCCGCCGTCGCGGTGCTCGCGGCCACGGACGTATTTGAAGACGACCAAGTTGCCGCCGTCGTAACCGTCTGCTCCGCCGAGCCGGAGCAAGGCCCATCCGCATCGTAAATTGATATGAACTGTTGGGTGGCTCCCACATTGACGCTCGCGGTAAAAGGAGTGATGACCAGCGTAGCGGAGCAACCGCCGCCTTCATCTCCCGGTTCGGAGACATAAAAAGATACCAAATCAGATCTGATTCCATTTAAAGAATCCGTGCCGTTTAAGGTCCCGCCCACATATATCCACTCCTGCCAGGAACCGATGTCTCGCGTCCGCATTTGGCCCGTTCCCGACCAGCTGCCGTCGGCACTCGTGAGCGCCGGCAGGCCCGGATACGCATCGGGGGCTGGAGCGCACGCTAACGGTCGCGTGGTTGTCGGCGTCGTCTGCTGGCCGCAAATGTAGACGGTTTTATTCCCTGCGTCCGGACTCGGCGAAAGATTAAGACGCCACTGGTCGCCTACGTAAAATGAGGGATTTCTCGCCGCTACAGTCAAGTTTGTGATCGAGAACGGAATGCGCTCATAGACCCGGAACGCCAGCGTGTTGGAACGGGCTATCGCTCCGCTCACGACGCCCTCGGCGGTGATCGTCCCGCCGACGTAAGCCCATTCTTCCCAGCGGCCAACCTCCCTGCTCGTAAACTGGCCGGTGGCGCTCCAGTTGCCGTTCGCATCGGTCCCGGAACCGGATACCGAAATCGCCGGCGGGATTGGATACACCGATTGCAGGTTGGCAGCCGGCGTGCAGGTCGCCGTGCCGCCGTCTTTTCGGCCGCAGATGTATACCGTTTTGTTGCCAGTCGAGCCGGCCGGCGAAGACATGAGGGAAAGTTGCCAGCGGTCGATGTCTGCAAAGATTGATTCCCCGATTGCAAGCGTTGCCACGGGGTTCGTAGTTACGGTAAGCCCGGCCGTGGCCGTGTAGCTTACCGCTCCTACGACATGGGTCGCCTGCACCGTGACGGAACCCGCTGCGCGTCCAAGGAACACCCCGCCGCCTTGCGATTGCGCAATCGAGGTGTTGTTCGAACTCCAAGCAGCGGTTCCAGATACGTCCTGCCGCTCGACCGGTCCGTTCCCGTCGGGATCATAGAACGACCTGAACTGGACGGTGCCGTCTACCGCCACCGACGCGCTTGCCGGCTCGAGGGCGAGCTGCGCCGAAGACGTAGCGGTCGTTGCCGGGCTTACGGTCAAAGTCACTCCTACCGAAGTTGTTGCGACATTGTAGCCGGAAAAACGAAAACTGGCGTTATAAGTCCCTGGGGCAAGCGAGGCCGAAGATACGCTCACAGTGTAAGACTTATATTCTCCGGCATAAATAGTAGCTGGAGAAGTCGGCGTGATCGACAGCCAACCCGTCGGCTGGCTGGCCGTATACAAAGTATCCGCCGGAACAACATCCTGGGCGCGGTATATGGTGCTCTGATTTGTGACATTCAACATTATTGAAGCCGGGCTGGTTCCCTGGACAGCGCTAAAACTCAAAGTCGGAGAAAACGACAAAGTAACACTCGGCAACGATGCGAAAACGCTTACAGATGCAAGAGTTGCCCCTACGCTCGGATCGGATATGCTTGAAGGGCAACCGGAACCGTTGATTCTTTTTAAATAAAATGTTGCGGAATTAGGCGGCGGCGGAACATAGTCAAAAGGCTGGTTTGGGTAGGAATTTGCGCAACCGAAGAGAACGGGCGCATTGGAACCAAGCTGCGCATAAACACCGGCATGCGGCCCATCGTTGCCGAAACCGGAAGAACTCCATGTAACATTCACGCTGCAGGTTGCCGAAGCGCCTTCAAGACTGCAAAACGGATAAGGATTAGTTGAAATAACTCCCCAAGGGACCGTACCGACTACACTTATGTCGCCGAGGAGGTAGGGCGAAGGAGAAGCTCCGCTGGAATTTGCCGGCAAAGAAGTGCCTGCTGGAAAATCGGTTTCCGAAAAAGCAAAAAGCTGGAGCAGGTTGCCGGAGGAGGTAGTATAAGGCCAAGCCTGGTTCGAACCGGAAGTAGCTTCCTGCCACAACGTGTAACCATTAGTAAGTGTATAAGCATAAACGGCTATACGATATCCTTCGATATTCGAGGAACTCCAGCTCACATAAACGGTGCAGGTGCCGGAGGCAGAAGGCAAAGTACAAGGGCTATTTGAACTGATACTTCCCGAAACAGCGTCCGCCGTAAACGGCACGAAATAAGCCGCGACGATGGCGACCAAGAAGAGGATTTGAGCTTTATTAAAAATTTTCATTTCGCTTTTGTATAAACCACGACGACTTGCGTGGTATCCGGCCCTAGGATCAAATTAACCTGCAAAGATTCGGAATTATCCGCATTGCTCATGATAAGCACGGCCACGCCACCCTCCTTAACTTCGCTCGTCAACTTCGGCAGGTTATGCGTATCGCCAAAACCCACATACAAAGGCTTCAATTCAGTAATGCTTCGCTTGCTTAGGAAACTCACGGTCGCTTGCTCCACGTCATTATTACTAGCCTTTAAAACCTGGATAATTCCGTCTTTTTCCACATAAAGATCAGCGGGCCAAAATTCCTGCACCTCGGCGAAAGTCTTGTAATCTTCATTCAACTTGACCGGTTTATCTGCTTTCCGCGGGGCCGTCCAGATGTACATGCCGACCACGACCAAAACGACGATTGCTAGAACTACCCAAACAGCTTTTTTCATCATTTTTATTGTAACATTTTAGCCTCGGGTCAAGTTGCCCATATTTGTGGATAAGCCTTGACTTAATACCAATTGAAAAAATGATCTTCCAAATCAACTGAAAATTCGGCCCCGCCGCGCGTTACCCAGCTGACGATCGAGTTCACCGCAATCTCGTTTCCGTCGCGGTTCCGGGTGCAATCCACCCTGACCGTGCGGACGAAAATGGTTTCTTCGCCGTTGTCATACTGATAATAAAAATTCGGATCATAACGCAGCTTTCTTGTGCTCGCGACCGTGGCCGGGCCGATGCGAGCCGCTCCCAAATCCAGGGGCGCCAACCGGTAATCAATCTCATAAGCGCCCGTGGGCGTATCGCAGATGCCCTGGTTCCAAGCCAGCACGGCCCCTGCATTTCTCGCGATGATGTTGTAGTCAATGGCGCTTTTTATGAGCTCAATACCTTCGGCGGCCAAATAAGTTCCCGTGTAGTTATCAGAAATAACGCGGTTCAAGCCCAACGAGCGCGCGAGGATCGTGAGGATGCCCAAAAATCCGATTGTAAGCACGCTTAAGGCTACGATCGCTTCGACGAGAACCTGACCCCGGCGAGAATCTAGCACCCAGAATCTAGAATCTAGAAATTTTTGTTTGCTTGCTTGCTTATGGTTCATTTTTATTTTTTCTTCTGAATTCTAGATTCTATGTTTTAATTCTAAGTTCTAAGTTCTAGGTTCTAAAACGAGATCTGGCCGCCCGTGCCGACCTGAAGTCGCAACTTGGAAGTGCCGTCAACAGTTTCCAGATAGATATTACCAGTTCCGCCGGATAAAATCGGCGCCCCGCTGCCTTCAAGCCAAATCTTGGTTGAGGGATCCGGCGGAACGAAGAGAATGTCCTCTAAGCGCTCCACGCCGGCGCCGAACTTGAGCTGGGGATTCAGCTTGTTTTCCTCCAAGACAAAGTAGGCCATCTGATCCGGATAAACCGGGTCGCGGATAGTGGGATCGTGGTTCACCTGGCTGATCTCGCGGCAGGATCTTTCACTGTAGCCGAAAAGCGAGTAAGTGCGATTTGCATAATCAAAGTACACGCCGTAACCGCACGGGGCGTTGGGAGCCGTAAAAGTCGAAAGCGCCAAAGCGCGGGCGCGCAGAACGAGCTGGGCGATCTTTGCCTGTTCCACGTAAATCACCAGCTGCTGGCGGCTCGATGAATTGTAAATCACGAGCGCGCCAGCCAAAATCGACATCACCGTAATCACGATCATGATTTCGATGAGCGTGAATCCCTTCCTCATCCCTGAATCGCTCATGGTTTCATCTTACCATGCTCCAAAGAGCGAAAAATACACCCGCACAAGTTCGGGGCCATAGGCGAAAAGAAGAAAAGCCGCGAACGCCAAAAACGGCCCGAAGGGCAGTAGTTTCTTCAAGCGCGCGCCCCTGGCCCAGAAATAAATCCCGATAACCGAACCGCTCACAAACGCAAGCATGGTGAGGAGCAAGATATCCGGCCAGCCGAATAGTATGCCCAAAGCACCGGCAAGCTTAACATCGCCAAAGCCCATCCCCCGTCCCCGCGTTAAGAGGTATAAAAGGAAGAAAAAACCGGCGCTAAAGAGAAGTCCCCAGGCATGATTTGCAATTGCATTTTCCGAATAGCCCAAAAGCGGAGCGTAGGAACCAAAAAATGAACCGGTGGTCAAAGCGAAGGGCGGCGGCGAAAACCAAATGATTGCCAAGGCGAGCAAAAGAATAATAATCGTTGCCTCATCTGGTATAAGCATCAGCCGCAAATCAATTAAAGTTATAAGCAAAAGCAGCAAGAACACCGCGGTCCAGAGGCCCGCAAGGAGCGGGAAGTAAGCTGTGAGCGAATAAACTTTAAGCGCAAAAAACGGCGTAAGCAAAGTTAAAAATCCTGCGCTAAGTTCCACCAAAAGATACCTCACGGCAATGCGCTTGCTGCAAGACCGGCATTTTCCTCGCTGCCAGAGCCAGCTTAAGAATGGGATAAGTTCATGTGCGCCAAGTTTCGTTCGGCAATGCGGACAGCTGGACCTGCCGCCGATTACCTTGGGATGAAAAAGGAAACGCTCGGGATCGTAGCGCAAAGCCACCACATTTAAAAAACTCCCAAAGGCGCCGCCCAGAAAGAATAAGAAAATTCCGCTTGGCCAAGTCATAGTTTTAATTTTAGCAAAAAAACGGCCGCTAGGCCGTTTTTTCTTGACTGCTTATTTTTACAGTCTTACGCAGTAAGCCTGGTTTGCATCGTTGCAATCGACTCCGTAGACAACATCATCGATATCATCGGAGAAATTCGGGTTGCCTGCGTCCTCAAGCGTGGCCTTAAGCACATACGAGTTTCCATTTGTTCCATTCGTCCCGTATTCGTAGCTTTGAGCCGGTCGCGGATCTTTGGGCACATTCGAAACCAAACCGCTCGAAACGAGCGCGTTTGTCACGTCGGTCCAGCTGGCGGCATTCGGATAATAGCCGTTCTTATTGAAGAAGAGTTCCAAACCAGTTTGCACTTGCCGCAAATCGGAGATGCGGCGGGCGTCCCGGCCTTGCCGCTGCACTGGTCCCAGTCCAACGAGCACAACTGAAGCCAAAATGCCGATGATGGCAACCACGATCAGAATTTCGATTAACGTGAAGCCTTTTTTCATACATTCAAATTTGTTTGACTGCGACCTTTTATTTTTTTACTGAACAGTGGCGGTGAGTTTGTAGAGCGGCAAGAGGATCGAGGCAAAGAGAATGCCGACCAAAATGCCGATCGCGATCATCAAGACCGGCTGGATTAATTCTACCAGATTGCTCACGATCGCGTCAGCCTCCCGGCTGTAGAAAGCGGCGATGCGTCCAAAGATGCGATCGAGCTGGCCCGAAGTCTCCCCGACCGTAATCATCTGCGGCACCATCGGCGGAAAAATTTCCGGATGGGCCAAGAGCGACTCCGAAAGCGTTTTGCCCTCGCGAACGTCGTTTGCGACCTCATGCAGAATATCCCGGTAAACAATATTGTCCACGGTTTGGCCGACAATCTCCATCGCCTGCGCCACGGGCACCCCACCCTTGATGAGCATAGTGGAGGCGTTCGAAAAACGCGCGAGCGTGACGGGCAAGTAAACCTTCTTTAAAACCGGCAGTTTAAGCTTCAATTCGTCTTTGAGCGATCTGCCTTCCGGCGTTTTCGCATAATCCATGACCACCGCCACTAAGATTAGGAAGGCAATAATCATTGCGAACCACCATTCCGCAATAAAGGTGCCCAGCTTCAAAAGCGCAAGCGCGAACCATGGCAGCTCGACGCCGGCTTGTTCGAAGACCGGCCCGATTTGAGGAAAAACCACGGTAATCATAATGAAAGCCACGATAACAAAAAGCGCAATGACGATGGCCGGATAAATCAAAGCAGTCCGGGCTTTGGAAACCAATTCCGCTTCACGCTCGGTGTAGTCGGCCAAAAATCCCGCAACCTGGTCCAAATTGCCGGTGACCTCGGCCGAGCGAATCATGCTGACGAAAAAGCCGGAGAAGACCGCACTTTGTCTCTCTAGGGCCTGCGAGAACGCTAACCCGGCATCCACGTCTTCGGAAGCCTGGAAGACCGCTTCCCGCAAAGCCGGATTGGAAGTTTGATCGTAGAGGACGGCCAGGGCCCGAGAAAGCGGAAACTGCGACTCCAAAAGAATGGAAAGTTGGCGAGTGAAGACGACCATATCCTGCGAACGGACGCGGTTAAAATAGGTGGCTAGGCGGTCGTACCAGCGGACTTTTTCCGCCTCCTCAATCGAAAGCACGAATAAATTGTGTCCGGATAAAATCGAAGCGGCGCCGTCCTTCGTGCTAGCCTCCACGAACCCCACCTGGAGCTCTCCTTCTTTAGTTTTAGCCTGGTACCTGTATTTCATCCCTCACCCTTGCGGGATTGCGGCAAGCCGTAATCCCAAAATTTTTTACTTCGGTAAAATTTGGCTGAGTTGATCCGACATTTTTATTTCTTTTAGGTTTTTGATCTCGCAAGGGTGAGGGATTACATTCTCTCGAGGAGAATTTTAAGCTCGGCCGGATTCAAGGAATGCATTTCGGCGTTCTCCAGGGACACTTCCTTGTTTTTTACAAGCGTAGCAAGCGAACGGTTCAGGGTAATCATGCCTTCCTGCAAACTTGTTTCGATCACAAGATCAATTTGGTAGACCTTGCGTTCGCGGATCAAGTTCCTGATCGCTGGATTTACAATCATAATTTCCATCGCCGGCACGCGGCCGCCGCCCATCCGCGGCAGGAGGCGTTCCGAAACAATCGCGACCAAAGTGGCGGCGAGCTGGGAGATCACCTGCCCCTGCTGTTCGGCTGGGAAGGAGTCAATAATGCGGTCCACGGTCTGCGAAGCGGAATTCGTATGCAGAGTGGAAAAAACCAAATGGCCCGTTTCCGCCGCGGTCATCGCCGTTGAAATCGAAACCGCGTCGCGCATTTCGCCGATCATGATCACATCCGGATCCTGGCGGAGCACCGTGCGCAAGGCATCATGAAAAGTCGGGCTGTCGGTTCCCACCTCTCGCTGCGAGGTAATCGCCCGGTCCTGGGAAAAAACGTATTCAATCGGATCTTCGATTGTAATAATATGGTCCGGCCGCGTGTGGTTGATTTCATCCAAAACAGCCGCGAGCGTAGTGGATTTGCCGTGGCCGGCGGGGCCGACGACCAAAACGAATCCCTGTGAGAGCCTAGCGAAATCGTGGAGAATCGGCGGCAAGTTCAATTCTTCAATACTGCGAATGCGGCTCGAGATCAGGCGCAAAGCGGCGGCCAAATAACCGCGCTGGTAGTAAGCATTCACACGGAATCTGACTTTATCTTCCAAATTGAAGGCGAAGTCAATCTGTTTTTCTTTGTGCAATTTTTCCTGCTGTTCCGGCGTAAGGAATTGCACAATGAGCTCCTCGGTCGCCTCCGGCGTTAAAATCGCTTCTTTTTGGAGCGGCACCAAGACGCCATCAATGCGCAAAGTCGGCCGGCGGCCAGCGCCGATATGCAAATCGGAAGCATTTTGTTTCGCGGCCGTAACGAGCAGTTCTTTTAGTTTTTCTTTATTTTCCATTGCTTTAGTATATCACATCTTCGGTCGTGCCGATCACCTCTTCCAAGGAAACCACGCCGGCAAGCGCTTTCAATACGCCGTCTTGCCGCATGCTAATCACTCCCTGTGCTTTTGCCTCCTTCAAGATTTTCTGGAGAGTCGGACCGCTTTGAATGATCTCCTCCATTGCCGGTGTCATCGTCAAAACCTCGAAAACCGCGATCCGGCCCATGATTCCCCTGCCCTTGCAGGCTGCACACCCCGGGCTGCGGTAAATTTTATAGGGCTCCTCATACTTGGCTTTTTCTTCCGGCAAGGATTCAAGCGCGTGGGCAATGACCTTTGCCGCCGGGGCGGGCGCAGGCTCGGTCACGCGGCAATGTTCGCAAAGTTTGCCTACGAGCCGCTGGGCAATCATCAAGTTCACGGAAACGGGCATCAGAAATGGTTCCACTTTCATGTCCAAGAGCCGCGGAATTACACCGGCGGCATTATTGGTATGGAGCGTGGATAAAACAATATGTCCGGTCAAGGCGGCTTGCACGGCAAGGCTGGCCGTTTCGCTGTCGCGCACCTCGCCGACCATGATAATGTCAGGATCCTGGCGCAGAATTTGCCGCAGGCCGGAAGCAAAGTCATACCCGATTTCCGGCCGCACCTGCGATTGGTTTACGCCGGAGACAAAATATTCCACCGGATCCTCGAGACTCACGATATTCACATCTTCTTTGTTCAACTGCTGCAAGAGCGCGTACAAGGTCGTGGTTTTGCCGGAACCGGTGGGACCGGTTAAAAGAATCATGCCGTAAGGCTCCTCGAGGCCAGCCTGGACTTTCTCCAAATTTTTCCCCGTGAGGCCCAGCTGGTCGAAATTTTTGAGCCCCGTCGAAGGATCCAAAACGCGAATGGCGGTTTTCTCGCCCAAGGGCGTGGGGAAGGTGGCAACGCGAAAATCGATATCGCGGTCGAAAATGCGCGCGCGGAAGCGCCCGTCCTGGGGAATCCTGGTTTCGTCGAGCTTCAAATTTGAAATCACTTTGACGCGCGAGACGACGGCCTGGGCAAGCTCGATCGGCAAGGCCGCGCCTTCATGCAAATCGCCGTCCACGCGGAAACGGATGCGCAAATAATTTTCTTGCGGTTCCAAATGAATGTCCGATGCCTTGGCTTGTACTGCTTCCCGGAAAGTTTCGGCCACGATCTTGATGATCGGGGCTTCTTCGCCGCCTTTGGCCACATCTTCCTCGAGGTGAACGACTTTGCGCGCCGCGGCCCCGGAACCGGCTCCGATCGCCCGTACCGCCGCTTCAACCGTGGCTTTGAAGGGAGAATATTTGCGCAGAATATCCTGCCAATCTTTGTAGGCGATAAGATAAACGCCCAAGTTCAAATGATTGCGATTGGCCAAAAATTTCAAAGCTTCTTGTGCCTTAATTTCGTCGGGATTAAGCATGCCCACGATCAAATTCCCGTCTTCGCGGGCAAAGGGAATTACGCCGTAAGTGCGGACCGTCTCTTCCGGAATCAATTCTAAGAGCGAATCATCGTAAGCTCCTAGATCCAGTTTGCGGAAGGGAATCTTGAGGACCTCGCTTTTAACTTCGGCAATCTTCCCGTCGGGCACGATCCGGCGCTCGTAAATCAGCTCCTCCGCCGAACGGCCGGAGAGCAAGACCTCGCGCTTGAGCTTTGCCGCCGTGTCAGCCGGAATCAGTTTCCGGGCCTGCAGTTCTTGAAGCAGTTGCTCGCTTGTCATGCATTAATTGGCTTATTGCTTAGCGCAAATAGCTAATAGTTTTTGCGAACGGGTAAGGTAAAAAACTATATGCCATAAGCCATACGCTGTATGCTTCGTGGCTTTTCGCATTAAAAACCAAGGAAGGGGTTGGCCTTGCCGTTCGTCTCCGCGGTCTTCACGGTAATGTAGGCCTTAAGCGCCTTAAATTGCGGATTGTCCACAATCTCTTCGGGCTTCAACTTAATGCTGACGAGGCCGCGGGTGTTCTCGAAGTTACTAGGCGCCGTTACCGGCACAAGGTCGGGCTTCTTCACGAAAATATAGTATGTGGCTACACCCAGAACGAAGATGAGAATAAGCCAGGTCACAACACTGATCAAGCCGCTCGTATTCTTCTGTTCCTCGAACATTATTGCCATTATGGATTTTGATAATAAGTTGCGACCGTTATGTCATAGGCATAAAAATTCTGATTCGGCCTAACCGCTGCCTGCAGGTTCAAGTTTTTAATATCGAAGATCCTGATGTTGGTTTCCAAGTTTTTCATGAAAGCCCTCATGTCTTCATAAGTTCCCGAAAAACGCAGCTGGAATGTTAAGAGTCCGACCGGTTTTAAAACTGCGGTACCCTTGCTCTCATTAATCTCGGCGGCCGTAGCCTGGAGCGAAGGCGCGGTCACGGAAAAAGAATGTGTGGCGATATTGTTGTTATCGGCCAAACCGTTTAACTGGATCAAGGCTCCCGCCGGATCGGCGCCCACCGGCAAAACCAGAGAGATAACTTTTTGGAGGCCTTCGTCGCCTTTATACTCGTTAATAAGTTTTTTAACCTGCTCGATCACTTCTTTTTGATCGTTTAAGAACGCTTCCCGGCTCAAGACTTTGCCGCGGACTTTTTGGGCTTCACTGTAAGTGGGCTTAATCAAAATGAAAAATATTCCGAAGGCAAAAAGGATAAGCAAGAGAGACAGGAGAGAGCTTAAAAGGCGCTTGGTGGATTGCTTCATTGTGTTGCGGCTGTGTTTTGAGCGGCCGCTCTAAAGAAATTTGGTTTGAAGAAAAGATTCACGTCGAACTGCCAGCCGCCGCTCGCAACTTGGGCAGCATTCCCGATGCTTACCCTCTGCACCTCGGGCTGGGATTGGAAAATTTGGATCTGCTCCGAAGCATCCTTCAGGGACCTCGCCATGCCGGTCAGGCTGACCTGCTGGTTCACTGCGCTTAAAGAAAACTTCGTGAAATAAACACTGGCGTGAGTATTTCTCTCCAGCCACTCGAGCGTGGGCGATCCGATCGTGTGCCGGTCGAGCAGGTTCTTCACGTTAACGAGCTGCGAGTAAAAATGGACCAGCTTAGTTTGATCGCTTAACGGTATCTGCTGGCTGTAACGAACAATCTCGTCATCCAGCTTTTCACTCTGCCGGCGCAGGTAAGGGGTGTAGCCGAACTTAAGCCCCGCATAAACGAAAACAGCGATGAGAAAAAGCGTACCGGCGAACATTAAAAGCCGTCCCGACCAACCCGGAGTTCTCGCTGGTTCGCGGGCAAGTTTTTCGATGATTTTTTCGGGAAGGGGCATATCAATAATTCAAAAATTAAATATTAAAATGAAAAATGAATTTTAGGTTTTGTATATTCGTATTTTTTCGTATTTCGTAGCCGAGCAGTTTTGATTTTTGCATTTTGATTTTTAATTTACTTATATGAATTCTCTAAGCGTTAAGCCCAGGGCCACGCTTAAGATTGGATTAAGCTCGCCGGCAATGGCATCAAGCGCGGCTGGATACTCGAACTTCGTAAGCGGCGCGGCTTTGACGGTGGGCAGGCCGGTTTGCTTGGCCGCGTACTTTTCAATGCCCAGGAGATTGGCTCCGCCGCCCGCAAGCATAATCCGCTCCAGCTTGGGAGCATTGGGAAACTCGCTCTCATAAGTGAATTGAGCTCGCTTCACTTCATTAATTATAGCATCGAGCATGGGCAGGAGAATTGTGGATAACTCGTAGTTCGGGCCGGTGGCGATTATCCCCCGTTCCCGCTTCAATTCTTCGGCCCGCACGGGATTGATGCTTAAACTTGTGGCCAGGGTTTGCGTAAGCGACGAACCGGAGAAATCGCTTTGAATTGAATGCTTTAAATTACCGCCGACGACGATTGAGATGGAAGTGGCGTAATTGCCGATATCGACGATCGCGGTGGGAGTCGGGTCCGCGCCGACGAGCCCGCGCGCGAGGCTCAAAGGTTCGATCTCCAGCGCGCGCAAATTTAGCCCCACAAGCTTAAAAAGCTTCTGGTAACGATTAATGTGCTCGTTGGGAACGGAAACCAAAAGCACTTGATCAAAGACCGTTCCTTTTTCATCCTCATATTCGCCAACCTTAAGCCAATCGAGCGCGACTTCCGAAGTGGGCAAGGGGATGTACTGCTTGGCCTGGAAAGTTACCGCCTTGGCCAAATCAGTTTTGGCCATGCGCGGAAAATTGATGACCGTCATGAACGCCGCGAAGGCCGGCAGGGAAGCGATCACTTCACGAGACTTAGGCTTCAAACGGTTTACGGCAAGCTTCAAAAATTCCACAATTTCCTCCTCGAATAACTTGAGCGTGCTGGTCTGAAAGGCAGTATTCGACCGCCGCAGGGACATTTCGTTCTCCAGCACCACGTAATTTGTAAGCCGCGGCAATTCTTTGCCGGCTTCCACCTCCACGATCTTCACGGAATTCGTGCCGATGTCCACGCCCAAATATTGAGGAGCGATTGTCTGCCGCAGAAAAGAAAAGGGATTCTTCATTCTCGGTTCATTATACTATAAGAGATGGTTTATTCCCTAGAATCTACCCTTCTCCATGTTTAAATTTTTACTCGACGTACTTTTCCCGCCGCGCTGCCTTATCTGCGACAAGCATTCGCGCATTCTGCTCTGCCCCGAATGCGAGCCCAAGCTAAAAATCGCCGATACGCTTTTCTGCGGCAGCTGCGGCGCACGCCTGCCGCGCGGGCGGCGCGAATGTCATCCCAAGTTTCCTTGTCTTATGGGCGCGGCGACCATCTATGAGGCGGAATCGAAAGAACTCATTTGGGGCTTAAAATTCAGGTATCTTAAGAGCGCCGCGGAACCGCTTGCGCGCTTGCTCGGAACTTATTTTTCAAAACTTAATTTACCCGCCGCAACCTGGACGATCGTGCCGGTGCCACTAAGCAAAGAACGCGAGCGTGAGCGCGGGTTTAATCAAGCAGAATTGATTGCAAACCGATTCGCCCGTTTCACCGGTTTGCCGCTTAACCTGAATGTCTTGAAGCGCACCAAGCATACCGCGCCGCAGAGTGAACTAAAGGGGCATGAACTGCGGTTTAAAAATGTTCAAGGCTGTTTCGAGGCCGCAGTTAACCCCGCACCTAAAGCGGTTATCTTAATTGATGACGTAATCACCTCCGGCGCGACCTTGAGCGAAGCGGCGAAGGCGCTTAAGGCCGCCGGCGCAAGAAAAATCATCGCGCTGGCGGTGGCGAAAGCCTAAACGCTTCCGCCGGACATGTGTTAAAATGTCCGCATGGATTTGCATTGGGAAGCGCCGGAATTCGAACATCACGAAAAAGATGTTTCCTGGTTTTGGGGCTCGATAATTCTTGCTATCATCGTTTTAGCTATAGCGGTTTGGCAGCGTAATTTTCTTTTTGGTTTTTTCGTTGTGATTGCGGAGATCCTCATCCTTGTTTGGAGCGGCAGAGAACCGGCTATCCTGAATTTTGAGTTATCGGAAAAAGGTTTGACGATTAACGGTGAGAACAGGTACACTCTAAGCGAAATTGAAGCTTGGAGCATCGCTCCCGATGAAGAAGCTGAATTCCGCGCAGTAAAGATGCAGGTCGCCCGCCGCTTTCCTTCATCAATTAGGGTTTTGGTTACCGCTCAAATTCTGCCGCAGGTAAAAGCGCTGCTTGGCGCAAGACTAAACGAATCGGAGTACGAAGAGACGCTTACGGAAACAATCGCAAAGTTTTTCCGCTTCTGAACAAACGCCCTCGCACCGACGCACATTATCTCCTTTACTCGTACTCATATCCGAGCTTCGGAAGGACAAGTAATGCTATTCCAATGATAAGCTTGCCCTTCGAAGCTCTGGTAGCGAGTGCCAGAGCGAAGTAAGGCCCTCGTCGTTCAATGGATAGGACGCAAGATTGCGGATCTTGTAATAGGGGTTCGAATCCTCTCGAGGGCACGAAAACAAAAAACACCCATTGCGGTGTTTTTTGTTTTTCTCGTGGAGGATTCGAACCCAGCATCACCCCGAATTGGAAGATGGCGCGAAGCGCCGCAAGAAACCCGAAGGTGTCTTGAGCGGGGGCCGGGGTGATGCGTCGGGGTTCTAGGAGCGAAGCGACGGAATCCTCTCGAGGGCACCAAACTAAAATTGCGCCATAAGCGCAATTTTAGTTTGCCAGACAAAATGTTTTAATTAAAAGTAATGCGAATTGCTCTAGCGATTGCGATTATTGTAGTTTTGGCCTTGCTTGTTTATGCGAAAAATTTTAAACCGGATTGGTTCGGGCCAACGCAGGATTTCACCGCCTCTTCGTCTACGCCGGACAATGCAAGGAGTTCGAGTGCGCCGAAATGGGTGCCGCCCGGTTTTGTCGGCCCCACGGGGCCGCCGCACGTGAACGGCCCCTCCGGCCCGCCGCCGTACTGAACAGGACCCGGGAAGCCAGGTTTTACGGAGCTTGAACTTTAAATTTTTCTGTATACACTAAGACCTGACGCAATCGTTTCCGCTTTAGCGAGACAGCGCGGGCTCGCCCGCCACTTGGCCGCCGTAGCCGTTTCGGCGCAGGAGGCAGTCCCGCCAATGCGGGACGAAAGCGGGCGTAGTACAGTGGCAGTACACGTGCTTGCCAAGCACGACACGGCGGTTCGATTCCGCTCGCCCGCTCAAAGTTCCCGCCCAGCTAAGCTGGGCTAGGCTCGCCCGCCTTAGGCAGGCGGCGATTCTCGTACCCCGCTCAAGATGATTTACGTACGGAATTACGTAATTCCGTACGTACGCGCGCTTGCCTCTTTATCTCGAAGCTAGTACGAAGGCGGACAACTCTAAATAAAATAGCTTCAACCAAGCTTAAAGCCCCGAAAACATTGCAAATCCGGCTTTTTGGGCGTACCATAAAAGAGGCCGTAAAGCGGTCATTTTTTGTAACCAAAACCTCGAGATTTCGTTACCTATGTTGGATGGCGAAAAAGGAATAATCGAACGCGCCATTAGGGGTGAGGCCTCGGCTTTCGGCTCCCTTTATGATCATTACCAACCGGCCATTTACCGGTTCGTGCTCATCAAAGTGAGCCGGCGTGAGGAAGCCGAGGACCTTACCCACCAAGTTTTCTTGTCCGCCTGGCAGAACATTCAAAACTACCGCGAATTGGGCCACCCCTTCTCCAGCTGGCTTTACCAAATCGCCCGCAACAAAGTGATTGATCATTACCGGACGGTCAAGAATGATTCCGCGATCGAGGAGGTGGACCCGGAAATTTTCGCCAGCGCTGCCCTTACCGAGGCCCGCACAGATATGGAACTCACGATGGAACGCGTGCTGAAGGCAATCAGAAAGCTGAAACAAGAATACCAGGATATTGTCATCATGCGTTTCATTGAAGAGCTGTCCCTGAAGGAGATTGCCGCCGCAATCGGCAAAAGCGAGGGCGCGGTGAAACTCATCCAGCATCGCGCATTAAAAGAACTGCGCACGCTACTTAGCTAAAATGGATTTAATAAACGAACTTAAAAAACTGAAAAAGCTCCGTCCCGACGAAAATTATGCCCGCATTTCCCGCCGGGCGATTTTGGGTGATGTTGAAGTGATCGTGAAGCCCCTGACCACGCCGTGGCGAATTTTAACCCACAGTTTGCAGTTCGCCGGCGCGATTACTTTGACCGGCCTTTTGCTGCTTTTGACCCTGGGCAGCAACCTTTTCTCCCCGTTTAACATCGAAAGCCTTGATCCGCAGAGTTTGCAGGCCGAAGCGGAAGCGATTGACATCCAAATCCAGCTTTCCGGCTTGGCTTACAGCGAGCCCGCCCCCAGCGATCAAAATGCTCCGGCCGCGGCTTCACTTGCTCCCCGGGCCGAATCCAGCGCTTCAAATCAAGAAGCTGCGCGAGAGGCGACTTCGCTTTCGCCCGCGGCGGAAAAACAAGCAGTGGAGCTGGGTCTTACCCCGCAATCCACTTCTTCGGCTCATGGCACGACCGACGACGCGCTCCAAGCGTTAACGGAATAAAAATATGATCCCGTTAGAAGCCATATCATTTCTAGTCTTCGGAAATACAAATTAAACTTTTAATGAAATCGCTAAACCTTACAATCCAAAATAACTCGCGGCGGCTGCTAACGGGATTTATTTTTTTAGGAGCAGGAATTTTCCTCTCCCTGCCGTTAATTTCCCGGGGCGCGGCCACTCCGGAGTGCCGTTTTGACGCAAAACTGGAAGAACTGGCGAAGCTTAAACAAACCGGAACCAGCGACATTGAACTAAAGCTCCGCAGGGAAATCTTAAATCTCGTTATTCTCTGTTCGGAAATTGAAGTTAAAAACCTGAAAGGGGGGCTGCAGGCATTTGCCCCTGCGGAAAACTCGCTTAAAGACCTGCAAAACTATTTCAGCGGCAAGCTGGATGACTCGATCCGCCGCTACGGAGAATTCCGCAGTGAAGCTGCGAGCGCGGATTTGGCGAAGACGCGAGAGCTGGCAAAAACCATAAAAGCCTGGCGGGCAAACACTTATACCCCGACCGAAAGCGGAGCCGTTACTTTTGTTTTATGGCTTAAAAATCAAAATTTATTCCGCACCGCCCAGGCTCGCTTCGGCCAAATTGAGCAAAGCATTAAAACCTTGAAGCTTAATGACGATCAAGATGTGAGCGCGAATTTCGAAACCGCCGCCGAGGCCCTCTGGCAAGCCCAGCGCCTGAACGAAGAAACCAAGCAGGCACTGCTTAATTACGACTTTACTCGCGCTTCCTTGCTCACGAAAAATTCCCTGGAGGCCTTGGCCAAAACCTACGAAGCATTCTTTAACTTGAGTGAAGCCGTAAATCAATTCCTTTCGCTCACGAAAAAAGAAGAGTAATTTAACCAGAAAAATAATACCCCCGACATTACGCCGGGGGTATTATTTTTCTGGTTAAAAAAGGATCCTTTTATAACCTCACTTTACCGCTTCTTTTAAGACTTTACCGGCGCGGAACTTCGGTTTCGTTGATGCCGCGATGTGAATCTTTTCACCCGTCTTGGGGTTGCGGCCTTCGCGCGCGGCCCGCTTGGCTACCCGGAAGGTGCCGAAGCCCGTAATGGCGACGTCCTCGCCGCGGCCCATTGTCTTTACGATGGTGTCGAAAACCGCTTCCACGACTTTGTGAGCCTGCGTTTTGGTTTCAATACCGGCGGCCTTCATTACGGCCTCTATCAATCCATCTTTTGTCATAGGTTTCTATGGAAAATCTCGACCTTTGCTTTCCTTGAATTATAGCATAATCGGCCCTAATTCGCTATTCTAAGAGCACGGTTTGGCGTAAAATCTCCCACTGCCCTTTTTTTACAAGGTCGATGATTATATCCATGTCCGAGCCGTATTTGGCCCCGTCTAACGCCTTGAATCTTTCGGCGATCCCGATCACACCCGGACCATTGCGTTCAAGTATATAAGTGGCGATCATCCGCTCATAGATAATGGCGATATTTGCGGTATCAACTCTAGCGATCTGCGGGTTTAAAAAGCCGATGGCGAGCGCCTTATCGATTTCACTTAGAGATTCCGGCCAATTCTCCTTCCCCGCCAAGGCCAGCTCCAAGCCCAAATTGTAATGAGCCTTGGCGACATTCGGGTTCAAATTTACCGCCTCGCGCATTAATTCAATTGCTTCCTGAAACTTATTTTGCGCCGCCAAGGCAAAACCGAGCAAATAATAAATTTCTTGCCGGCGCGGCGCATTGATCAAGGCCTGCCGCAGATGCTCTTCTGACTTTTTGAATAATTCCGGAGAGTCTTTTCCACGTTCGTTATAAACTTCGCCCAGGATAATCCTGTAACGCGGTTCGTAATTGGGCTCTTTTGCCACAACTTCTTCCATTGCCTCGATAGCTCTAGTGGTCAAGGGATCAAATTCCGGGTTGCGCAAATTCGGTCCCTTGCGGACCATGTCCAAGAATTGGAACCGCAAATTCGGCTGAAGATGATTATAAGGCTCAAGAAACCGTGGCGCAGCCCTGACGATTATGCTGCCAACTTCCGTTCGCGCGGATGCAGTGTAAACTGCCGCTTGTTTTAAAATTACAAAAACGTACTGGTAAAGAAAGTAAAGAAGGAATAGACCCAACACCCCCGCGATGAGAATGGGTCCGTTACCGGCCGCTTTTTTCGGCGCGGCTTTTCCTTCGAGCTCATTTCTTTCGCGCAAAACAAAACCTAAACCAGCGAGAAAATATAAATAACTTAAAGGCGAATCGAAAAGAAAAAGATTTTGCACGAAGTAAGCCGCGAAGACTCCGCTTACGAGCGGCCAAAGCCACTGGGATTCTTTTCTTTCCTTGTCCGATGTTTTGAACAATTCATAGAAAAGCGCCGCAAAGAGTCCCAAATAAACGAGGAGTCCGATTAAGCCTTGCGTAACGGCAACCTCGGCCAATTTATTGTGAGCGCGATCAAACCAAGCTTCTTCATAAGCTGCGTATTCCGGATTGTAGTGCGCGTTATAAGCAACATTGTAGTTTTCTATTCCCCAACCAAGGACCGGCTTCGCCTTCAAGGCTTCCCAGCTCGTACCCAAGGCAATCAATCTGGTCTTCGCTGAACTATCCTCCAAGCTTATTCCCGCGAGCCGGTTTAGGCCAGGAATTTTCTGCCAAATACCGGCTCCTCGCGTGAACCAAAAGAGCGCAAGTAAAACCAAGCTTAGACCCAGGATTCCCGCTGTGAAACGCCGGTATTGTTTCAATTTAAAAGCTGAAGCGAGAATAGCTAAAAACAAACCGGCGGCTAAACCCAAAATCGCGCCGCGGGTGTTGGTCAGAAAGATCGTCAGCACGATTAAAACTGCCGCGGCCGCGGCAGTAATCCGCCAAAAAGAAGACTTTGGCGCGTGCGCAAAAACCGCTCCCGCCGGCAAGAGCAGTAGAACTAAATAGCTTGCCAAAAAGGCCGGGTTATCCGCGAACGAACCCGGCCGCGCCGAGGGCGAAAATGCAAACGGAAAAGATTGAACGCCCAAATACTGAAGCCAGGCGTAGAAAATAACGATCAAGCCTGCGGCGAGCGAAAGTTTGAAAAATCTAAGCCAGGTTTCGCGCGTGAAAAATCTTAAAGCCAGCAGAAAAAAAACCGCGAAAAATAGCAAAACCAGAAAACCCTCCCCTCTTTCCATATTGCCCCAAAAAGCATGGTAAGGGTTCGAGGCAAAAACGGTGCTCACGGCAAACATCAAAAAGAAAGCTGACACAAGCTTGAAGAAAAGGCTTCGCGGAAAACTAATTCGCCACGGCAAGCTGCCCCGCAAAATACCGACAAGATAAGTTAAGAGCGCCAGACCGACGAGGATCTTTAAAGCAAAAGCCTTGCTTGATGTATAAGGAAAAGGCAGAAAGGAAAATAAAATAAGCGGCATCAGGGCCAAAGCAAGGAGAAAAAATCTGATTACGCGTTCGTAGGTTTGCGCGGACATGCGTGAGCTTAATCATACTCGCGCCTTGGGAAATTTCAATTACCGCTTATTTTTGCCCGTAGAAGGCAAAAATAAATTACCGAAGCACTTGCGGTGCGGTAACTATATAGGTAACCCTTCGACCCGGCTCCCGCCTGTGGCGAGGCTCGCCCAGCTAAGCTGGGCGGCAGGGTTATTTTCACTCTGCTATTTATCCTCGCCGCAGAGCGGCGGGGTATTCTGGTAAGCGAAAATAAAAAATACCCCCAGCTTAGCTGGGGGTATTCCACCGCTCAAGGATCGGTTAGTTGTGCAGGAGCCACGGCGAGGAAACCGGCAGTTCAGTCAGGTAGCCGCTTGTCCAGTCAGCCGTCGTTTCCGAATGGCTAAGCTTGGAGTTGTCGGACCAGATGAATGACGGGTTGCCGTCGTCGCCTGCAACACCGATTGACGCGAAGGTGCCCACAGTCGGGATCGAAGTTTCCGCGACATTAAGCTTCACAGACAACTGCGCCGCTCCCACCGTTCCCGAAATGTTCGAGAAGGTCAAGAGGACGTCGTAGTCCGAGTAGCTGTTCGCCGCAATTTCTTCGGCCGTTGTGAAGTAGACCGTAACATAACCGGTTGCGCCGCCCACGATGGCCGTCGAGCCGGTCGAAGCAGTCGTTGAACCGCTTACAGCCGTCGCGAGAGTCAAAGCCGTGGAAGCGCTCTGGGTGATGTCGTAGACGGTGACATTCGAAGTCGTCGCCGCCGTCATCGTCGCGCCCGTAGGTTCAACCTTCAAAGAGAAGCTCTTGAAGGAGATCGGGGTTGCGCCAGCCGCAACGCGGAAGCGAGCCACCACAGGGTTCGTGTTGAACACGCTGGAAAGCAGGCTATTTACCGTTACAGTCGGCTTGCCGCGATAGACCACTTTTTGGAGGCCAGTCGCACCCGCGATCGAGGTGTCGAGCGCCGTTGAACCGGCGGCCTCGAAGCCCGTGGTCATGACGTTCGCATAGACCGAAGTACCGGCATCAGCGCCGTTCGCAGAGTTCAGGTCAATTGCGCTCACCGGAGCCTTGACGACAAGCGTCCGCTCTTCGTTCTTAGGAATCGTCCAGCCCAAGCCTTCAATGGTCGCGACGCCAGCGCTGTTGCCGGAGCCGTCAAGCGAGTAACCGCCCACGGCGCCGACCTGGGTCGAGCCATCGTAAAGCTTGACTGTCGAAACTTCGTCGATCGTATTGGTCGAAGTGGCGGTCGAGCTCGCCGAGTCGATCACGGAGATCTTCAGCTTGTTCACGGTCATCGCCTCATTCGAAGCGGTGAACTTGAATTTGCCGAGGACAACTTCCTGACCGGCCAGCACGATACCGGGCTTCGATTCGTTGTCAGCCGTCGCTGCGACCACAGTCACGTCACCGGCGTTAAGCACGGTTACGGCAACTGTCGCGCCCGAGTTCGCCGTTACGCCCGTAGCCGTCACAGCGTTGGAACTCGAGTCCACAGCCGAGACGTCGGAAGCCAAAGTGGCGATATAGGCGAAGTAAGCCGCATCAACCGTGGCCGAGTTGCCAACGTTGGCCTTCAGGGTCAAAACCTTGGTTTCGCCCTTAGCAATCGTGTAGTTCAGGTTCGAGAAGACCGCAGTCGCCGGCAGAGCCGAGCCGCTGAAGGACTTCACGTCCGAAATACGCGTGGTTCCGTCGTAGAGCGCAATGTTCAAGAGGTCGGCCAGTAAGGTCGAGATCGTGCCAGTCGCATTCGACGTCGAAGCGCTTACGGTGATTGACGTGATTTTGATCGCGTCATTCGAAGCGCGGAAGCTGAAGCCAGCTAAAGGAACATTAGTCGCACCCTTTACGACAGACTGCGAAGCAGGCGAACCGGCCAAGGCCGCGGTCAAACCAGGAGCCTGGACTGTTTGCGTGTTACCGGCAATCTGCGCGCTCGGCACAATCGTGCTCGTCGCAACATTGGTGTTGTTATCGAGATTGCGAATGTCCGTAGCGTTGAAGGCTAAAAGCGATACCACGAGGGAGTCGCTTGCATCGTCATCGGAGTCAACGTCAACCGTAACTTTCATCCGCTTCGATTGGCCGGCGCTGATGTTAATCACATCAGTTACGGTTACAGCCGAGGAGGTGGTTACGTCAACTGCGCTCGAAATGACGGAGTTCGCGGAAACATCCCAAACCTTGAAGTCGTTGAAGCCCTCGTTCGCGCCCAACGCGGTGGTTGTGGCATGCAAGCGGAGGTTCTTGATTTCAATGTTGTTCTGGGAAGCGATCGTGAAGTCGTAGACTGTCACGTCTTGCGCGCGGAGCGCAATATCGCCCGCGATCGGGCCGTTGAAGGTGATGGTTACATCACCGCCTTGGACCGTGAGGGTGTCGCTCTCCGAGGTCGTGTCGATCGCGCTGATGTCAGGCGTGACAGCAAAACCGTAGGTCTTGCCGGTCGCCGAAACGTCAGATTTCGTATCAACATAGAAGATAATCGTGTCGGCCGCGCGGGTCGAGCCGCCAATATCGCCGTAGAGGATAAAGTTCCTGTTCTGTCCCTTCTCCAATGAAAATGGAGTTGTGAAGTTCAGTGTAACTAAGTCCTTAGCGCCGACCGCGGAGGCCGTCGCCACGACATTGCCAGCCTGTTCCAAAACGAAGTTCGACAGATTGCTGTTCGCAATCGAGCCGCCTTCGGTCAAGGAAACGCGGTTGATCAAGATGTCTTCAGCCGAACCCGCCGAGAGTTGGAACTCCAAGAGGGGGGCTTTCTTTTGGCCAATCTTCGGGTTGGCCGGGGCTGACTGGTCGTCAATCGTTACCGTGCCCACCGTCTGGCCGCCGATCGTCATTTCATTACCCACAAGGCTGCCGGTAGGCGTTGGCGAACCGGTTGCGCCAGTGAGCATGAAAGCGTTCTTGTTGGACGCAGTGGAGCTGGTCGAAATGTCAGCCACCAAACTCAAGGTCCGGGTTCCCGAAACCGTGAGTCCCAAATTCACGAAGCTAACTTCGTGCGTTGTCGAATTTAAGCTCTTGCCGTTCGTCAGCCGAGTGCTGCCTTCGTAGAGGTAAACGCCGCCCGAGGAGAAATCTCCCGTGGCGCCGATCCCCGTCCGTTTAAAGGTCAGCGAATCAACCGAGCCAGTGCCGATCACATCGAACTTCAGGAAAACCACGCCGCTGGCTCCTTTCGGAACTGTTGCTGACGCGGGGTTCGCTGAAGACAATGCTAAACGGAAACCGGAGGTTGTGCCTCCTCCCGTTCCGCCGCCCGGAGGAACGACTACTACGCCCAACGAATTAACGTAGGCGCGAGTCTTGGGACCGAAGTAGCCGACAGCCGGCGAGATACCGACCATAGCCTGATATTTGGCTACGGCAGCTCTCGTCAGGTTGCCGAAATACGAGGTCTCATTTCCAGGCGAGCCGGCCCCCGAGGCTGCAACTTGTGCGCCATGGGTGTTCAGAAATTGCTGCAGAGCTTTGACGTCGGAACCGGTGCTGCCCACGGTGAGGTCGCGGGTGAAAGTAACGGTCGCGCCGCCGCTCGTGCTGCCTGCAAGCTGGGCTTGCAAGGCTGTAATTTGAGCCAAGAGCAGATTGATCTGCGCCTGGAGATCGGCTGTCGATTGAGCACTAGCTACTGGGGCAAGAAAAAGAGCGCTCGCCATCCACATCGAGGTGGTAGCGGTGAGCGCAGCAGAAACGAATTTCTTGCTAAAAGTACTCATTTGTTTTTATTTTTTTGACTTTGTTTTTATTTTCTGGAAGATTATCCGCCTATCATCGACCGCTTCCCAGATGTGAGGTGAATGGGACAGCGACTAGGCAATTAATCCGTTATTTCAAAAAAAACTCGCGAAGAGCGAGGCCGTGCTTAGCTTTTAGGTTCTAGCTTATGGCTTTTAGTCCTACGCGCTAAAAGCTAAAACCTCTAAGCTCAAAGCTAATCGGTCCAGCCTCACTCTGAACAAATTTAGACTTGAATTGTATTTAGATTATAGCAAACGGCCGGGGCGCAATTATGTGGATAAATCGGGCCCTGGACCCCTGCACGTTAATTAAAACGGAAAAGTCAGCTAAAAGTTACAGGTGCAGGCTTAAGCTCGTAATAGGTTCCTGGCCCCCCGCCTCCTGTTCTCTCTAGTAATCCTTGCTCGACTAAACTTTGAAGATCATATCTTAGGGTCCGCTCGCTCGTACCCGGCAAAAGATCCAGAATGTCCTTTAATCGACAATTGCCGGATTGCCGGATTTTATCGAGTATCACAGTCTGCCGCATTTGAGCGGCAACTTTCGTACTACGCTCATACTCTTCGTTTGTCTTGTCGCTT
>ERZ1292629.243-Hain-H43-01um-R1-243-length-58213-cov-14_pt2 | contig 30957 bp, 38 predicted proteins | sample MGYA00564399_ERZ1292629 | MGnify/ENA primary metagenome ERZ1292629 (study PRJEB36523, sample SAMEA6512636) | groundwater metagenome | collected 2019-01-08 | study: AquaDiva: Metagenomics assemblies of 32 groundwater samples
GGCCGCGGACGCCGAGCGGTCCGAGAGCGAGTCCCGGTGAGGGCCATGCTTCAACCGTGCCTATCGGGTTGACTCCCAACCTCCAGGACGCCGCCGCCATGATCCGCGAGGCGCCACCGGGGGATGCAGCGCGAGACCGAGGGTCGGTATCGCCGCTGGCTTCCGCAACGGGCCGGGCGGCCGGAAGTTCGCGTCTTGCAAGGCTCCCCCATCCACGCGCAGGCAGCACTTTGGGAGTCAACCCGATAGGCATGGCTTCAACGCGGCGTCCTCGCCGTCCGCGTCGCCAACGTCGGCCCCCTGCCCAGGAACGTCACGGCGACCGTGGCCTGGGAAGGATTCCCGGACGGGGATCCGCCACGGGTCTACACCAACTCCGGCATGTTCCGGATGGAAACCCACCCGACGGGCTCCGGTTGCAGGGGGGAGGAGGACTGCTACATGAGCGAAGTCATGCCCGACGGCCGTTTCCGTTCCGTGTGCTCCAACTGCAACTGGCGGGGCCCGTGGCACTCACCGTCCGGCGATCCCATCGCCGATCCGCCCCAGGGCACCGGAGACGGCCCGTGACCGTCCCTTGCCCGAAGTGCGCCGGCGAGGGCCGGGTCTGCGGCGACCGGGACGCCCCGTCCCGATGGTGGGACCGGGCCCACGCGGTCCGCGACCAGCTCCCGAAGTCCCGGGCTTGCCCGCGGTGCCAGGGGGCCGGTCGGATCGTGAAGCCGGCGTCGCCGTGATCACGATCGACTGGATCGGCCTGGTGGGGTACGACATCGGCTACCACAACGGCGTCCGCGACACCCTGGCGACGCTCCCGCACCCGCCCGGCCTGGACCGATGACGGCCCCCGCGCCGGCTGGCGTCTCTCTGGTCCTGCGCCCTCGCCCGACCTGGGCGCCGTCGCAGCATCGGGCCGCGGTCAAACTCCTCGGCCGTCTCGCCGCGGACGCGGCCGCCGTGCCCGACGTCGCCGAGCTCGTCGCCGTCGAGGCGGAGCGGTTGCGCTGCCGCCCGGTCGACGTCCGCGAGGACGTCCGGACCAGGTTCTACGCCGCCAGGGCGGACGCGATCGAGGCGGCGGCCGCCGTGTTCGGGGCGCGTTGCAAGGCCGTCGGGCTCGACCCGGTCGACGTGCTCGCCTGGAGGGACGGACGATGACACTGAACGAGATCGTGGAGCGCGAGCGGGTCTGCCGCAACTTCGGGATCGTCACCCGGGCAGCGAAGGCCCGGGAGCATCTGCAATATCTGGCGGAGGTCGTCGACGAGGCCGCGCTCCGTCTCTTGGCTGACGAGGAGGAGCGCCTCCGGCGGGCGGCCGACGCCGTCCGGGACGACCTGCTGCACCTGGTCGAGGCCGTCGAGGCGGCGGCCGTTGCTGGGCGGTCCCTTCCGCCGCCGGACGGGTCCGAGGGGTGCGAGGGGTGGGGCGAGCGCGTCCCGGTCGCCGAGGACAACACCGTCCGGCGGTACATGGACGGCCTCGGTGGGTTCCGGGCCGGCACCCTGGTCGAACTCCACGCGGTCTGCCAGGAGTGCGGCGTCGTCTGGCCCCTCCAACACACGGACGACGGCCTCCGGATGCGGGCGCACACCCGGATGGTGGCGACCGACAGCGGCCGGGTCGCCGACAAGCAGTGCCGCGGCAGTGGTGCGATCTCGTGCATCGTGCCCCGTGAGGGCTGGGCCTTCGGGCCGGTCTGGGGTGCCGATGACGGCTACGTGCTCGGCTGGCCCGGCCGGGCCCGGGAGGTGGAGCGAGAGACCCGGATCCACGCGGAGCAGCGCCTCGAGGACCTCCGGTCCGACCTGGCAGGCTACCAGGCGAGTGCGGCGGCGCCGCGAGACGAGCTCCAGGGCGCCCTGGCGAAGGGCTGGATCGAGGTGACCGAGCCGGCGATCCGCCGCCTGGAGGCGGCGATCGCGTTCTCACGGACGGTGGCGCCGTGATCGAGAAGGTCACGACGCAGTGGCCCGGCGGGCCGACGGTGTCGATCCCGGGGCGGCTCGTGGCGACGGTGCGTCCATGCCGATGCGGGTGCGGGGGCGAGATCCGGACACTGCCAGAGCTCGCCCACATCAAGGCGTATGCGCACGCCCACCGCCGCCTCGGCCGGATGGAGTCCGCGGAGCTGGTCGTGGGCGATGGGGCGCCCGCCGCGACGATCGACCTCCTTGCCTACGAGTGGCGGGAACTCCTCGGGATCGACGAGGCGCGGCCATGAGGCCCGCCGACACGCTTCCCGGTCGCCGATGGCGCCAGGAAGCCCCGGCGTGTCTCTGGGTCCCAGACCCTCCCCCCGGCCCCGGCGGCCTCTGGACGCCGGCCTGGCGCAACCCACCGGAGTCGGTGGTGACCGTCCGTGGGATCTTCCTCGACGTCCCGTGGACCGCCGGCCTTGAGGCCCGAGTCGACCTCCCGGGCGTCCCGCCGGTGACGGTGAGGATCCCGTCCTTGAAGCCCACGGAGGCGACGCTCCGGGCCACGTTCCGAGCCGGGATCGACGCGGTCCTTGGCTGCCGCACGCACCGAGACGTCGTCTATTTGTACCGCCCGGAAGAGGACGCCGCCGTCAGCCTGGGCCTGGCCGACGTCGTCGTGGAGGCGAGCGCATGAAGGACTGCCCCCCGAACCAGACCGGGGCCGCGACTGCGGCCTACCGTGAAGGCTTCGATCGGATCTTCGGCCGGAAGTCGAATGACACCGCCGGGCCGCCCACCCGCGATGAGGACCTCGCCGCGAGGTTCCCGATCGAGAGCTGGGTGTGGTTCCGTGGGTGGGCGGTCCCGGCGGAAGGGACAGAGGCGTGGCCGGTCGAGGGGATCGTGCTGGGCGTCGAGGGCGACGGCATCCTGGTCGAGGTCGAGGGGCAGGCCGTCATCGAGGATCCGTGGAACCTCCGGAGGGTCGAATGAGCGCCAGACCTGGCGGCCTCCATCTGCCGCTCCGTACTCGCAGGGATCCCCGGCCGGAGCCGACCGTCGAGCGGGAGTGCCTGTGCTGCGCACGGCGGATCGACGCCGGGACAATGTGCGCCGAGTGCGTCTACGCAGGCTGCAACGAGGGAGGCCCGTGCGCGAGCACGAGCGCACGCCCCAGCACCGGCGAGGAGCTCGTCGACAAGATCGCCAGCCTCGCCGACGCCCCGCCCACCTTCGGCCCGCTAGTCGCCGCCGAACCGGAGCCGGCGGAGAAGATCGAGGCCACCCTCAAGGCCGACGCCGTGGCGCGGGCCAAGGCCGACCTCGGGGCGCTGGTGTTCCTCCTCGGGGACGCCGACCCTGGCAGGACCCTGTACCTGATCGAGTCCGTGGCGAACATGACCCGGAGCTACCTCTGCCGCATCGAGCTGGCCGGGAGACGGAGCGGGCCGCCCCGCCGGGGCCTGGCTCGGTGACCGGGCAGACCGACCTTGTCCCGTCGCCCATCGGCGTCGCAGGCCCGCTGCTCGACGCCGCGGTGGCGAACGTCCTGTCGCCGCTCACCCGCAAGATGTACCTGCGGCACCTCGGGAGGTTCGTGCGCTTCCTCGACGAGCGCGGGACCGACCCGGCCAGGGCGACCGGCGACGACGTCCTCGCCTGGTGGTCCCACCTCCGGGGGATGATGAAGCCCAGCAGCGTCAACGCCCACGTCGCCGCCGTCCGGCGGCTGTACCGGGAGGCGGAGCGCCGCCACCTGGTCGCCGAGAACCCGGCCACCGTGATCCCGACGCTGCGGGTGTCGAAGCAGCCCCAGGGCCGGGCCCTCGACCTCGACGAGGTGCGGCGGCTGCTCGCCGCCTGTCCGGCCGACGGACGCCTGGTAGACCTGCGGGACCGCGTCGCGATCGCCTTCCTCCTCTACACGGGCTGCCGGGTCTCCGAGCTCTGCCGGGTGACGTTCGAGGACTTCGCGACGGAGCGGGGCCACCGCACCGTGCGCCTCTTCCGCAAGCGCGGCATCGAGGACCGGCAGAAGATGACGGCGGACCTCTGCCTGCTCGTCGACGCCTGGCGGGCCCGGGCCGGGGTGGAGACCGGGCGCCTGCTGCGGGGCCTGCCACGCTCGACGGCCGGGGCGGATGCCGTGCGCACCGGGGGCCTCGACCGGACCACGGTGTACCGGATCGTCAGCCAGCGGTCTGCCCTGGCCGGCATCGGCCGGGACATCTCGCCCCACGACCTGCGCCGGACGTGGATCACCACGGCGGCGGAGCTCGAGCCCAGGACCATGCGCGTTGCGGCGGCGGCCGGGCATACCGACCCGGCGACCACGATGCGCTATGACCACCAGCGGGGGATGCTGGCGGACCACCCGTCCGACCGCGTCGCCGCATGGATCCGGGGCGAGACCCCGGCGGAGGGAGCATGAAGATCCAGCAGATGACGGCGGCGCCCCCGGGCGCCTGGGCTGCGGTGTACGAGGACGAGGACGCCCGGGGCAAGGTGTTCTGGACGGAGGTTGCCCTCTGGGCCCTCGTCGACGACGAGGGGCGCCAGAAGATCGTCGGCCTCTGTCCGGGCGAGGAGGGCACGGTCGAGCGCGCCGACGGCCCCGACAACTTCCTCGGCTACGCCCCGCTCATCGACGGCGAGCTCGACGATGACCATGTGGACAGCTTCGAGGCGCGCCTCGACGAGCCGGAGACGCCCCGCCGCAAGCGCGGGCGGCGGAAGTCCGGGGACGCCGAGGAGTGAGCTGGTTCTGGGCCGGGGCGGCGACCGGACACGCGGTCGTCATGCTCTGCGAACACGGCCTCGTCGCCGGCTGGCAGCGCGCCATCCTGGGGGCGAGCGCCTGGCTGCTCGCGTGGCGGCTTGTCCGCCTCGGCCTGGACGTGCTGTCGCCGACGTGGAGGGAAACATGACAACGGACGAAGCCGGCGAACGCCTCCACAAGCTGCTCGCGGTCGTAGGCGACCGGGCGACGAGCGCCGGGGAGCGGGCGGCCGCCGCGGAGCGGATCACCGAACTCCTCAAGGAGCACCCAGAGTGCGCGGCGCACAGACCGAAGCCGCCGGGCCCTCCACCGATGGGACTGCCAGACGTCCGGGACGCCGCCCTCGAGGTCCGCCGGATGGCACGGCAGTCCGGGATCCGAGGCTTGGTCGACGCCTGCAACGCCGCGATCGACGTCATCGACACCATGCGCGATGCCCGACGCCCCCGCAAGCGGTAGCTGGCCACCTACCGGGGAGGGGTTCGAGCGGATCGTGTTCACGGCGCACGCCCTCGCCCGCTGGGCCGAGCGGCGCCTCCGTGGCGACCCGGAGGCCCGCATGCGCCGGGCGAGGTTCCGCTGCGAGCGGTCCGAGCTGATCGGGCAAGACGGGGTCGCGGCGGAGTACCACGCCGGAGCGGCGGCGTTCCGGCTCGTGGTCCTGCCAGACGGCACCGCCCTGGTCCTGACCGTGTGCGACTGCCGAGACGGGCCGGAGTGGAAGGCGGCGCGGCGGAGGGCGGCCCAGCGGATCGAGGAGCGGTTCAGCAAGCGAGGGCTGCGGAGGGGGCCGCGGCAGGCCAGAGGAGGCGCACGATGACGACGATCACGTGGGGCGAGGACTGGAGCCTCGCCGTGGCGATTCACGGCGAGAACGTCGTGCTCACCGTGAGGACCCCCACCAGGGATGACGGGATCCCCTTTCGCATGACCCCCACGAAGGCACGGCGGCTTGCTGTCGCCCTCGCCGCATGTGCTCGCGTCGTCGATCCGGAGAGCGCCGAGCACCTCCGCCTCGTCGCCGAGCTCGCCGCGAGGTCCTACCCGCCGGAGGGCGGCGGGGAGCACGCGTAGGCCACGGTCCGGCTCTGCCCGATCAGCACCGCGAGCGCCATCGCCGCCGCCGGGCACCCGGGATCCTTCGGACCGCAGGCGTAGGAGGCGGCGAGCCCGGCGAGGGCGGCCGTCACCGCGGACTCCATCACGTCCAGGCCCGCGTAGCGCACGTCGATGAACGCGAAGCCGGCCGGGCAGAGCCCGCCGTACCCAGTCAGGACTGCGGCGCGCTCCTCGCGCACGCCGGACGAAGGGCGCACCCCGGCGCGGGGGCCGGCGCAGCCACCGAGGGCGAGGGCGACCGCGAGGACGGCGAGGACGTGGCGCATGGCACCTCCGCTCCGTTGGACGGTCGCTGGGGGCGGAGCGTTCAGGCGGGCGGGTGGGCGGACTTCACCCGGGCCCGGCTCGCTTGGTAGCCGAACAGGGAGACCGCCTGGAGCGCGACGCCGGCGAGCATGCCGACCCAGCTCCCGCCGTCGTGCGCCGCCACGTACTCCAGCGCCCCGCCGACCGCCTGGGCGGCGACGGTGAACCAAAACTCCGTGGTCTTGTAGCCGGGCTTCATAGACCCTCCGTCAGCAGAGCTCGTACAGCCGCTTTCGCAGAGTGCGGACGCGCTGGCCCGCCTCCTCCCACGGAAGGCGGTTCGACCGCAGGTCGGACCAGAGAGCCCGGATCTGTCCCGCCGCGGCGTCCGCCTCGGCCGAGGGCGCGAACGTCTGCGCCTCCTCGGCGAACGCCTCCGCGGTGAGGGCGTGCTTGCCGATGCAGTCCGGGCACCGCCGCCGCGGTTGTAGGAGGTGGTCCTCGAGGAGGAGCAGGTGCTTGGCGCACTCCCGCAGGCAGAACTGCGGGTCGCGCAGGGGCAGCAGGTCGGGCGGCGGGGAGGCGGGCGGCCCCGCAAGTTGGCGACCGCCGGCGGGTGGGGCGGTTCCGAGGCCCGCCGTGAACCCGGCCCGGGCCGCCCTCACGCCGCCGCCTGCGCGGGCGACCAGGTCGGGATTTCGACCCATGCCGGCCGCTCGACGGACGCCGGCAGCGTGCGCCGTGCGCCCGGGTACAGGTGGGCCGTCAGGGTGCATGGCTCGACCCGGGCGACCCAGAGCCAGCCGCCGGAGACCCGGCGGAGCTCGGCGAGGGCGGCCTCGACGTCGTCGACGTACTCCAGCACGCAGGACACGAGGACGACGACGGAGTCGTCCGGCCACGGTAGGGGCCGGGTCACGTCGGCTCGCAGGTAGCCCGGGCACTGCGATGGGGCCAGGTCGACGGTGACGTCGCCGCACCCGTAGCCGCCGGTCGGCCCGGCGTCCGGGGCCCCGACGACGACGAGGGGCCGCCCGAGCGCCATGGCCGCGGCGGCGGCCTCACGGTAGAGCAGGCCCCGGCGGGCCCGGCGGCGCAGCCACCAGCCGCCCTCCCAGGCGGCGACGGCCGCGAGCGCCAGGCCGGACGGGCTCACGCCACGAAGCTCGGGCCGCCCCATTGGGCGATCGCCCGGAGCCACCGCTGCATCTCGGACAGCCCCGTCCCGGCGTAGGGCGCCGTGTACCACGACGGGAGTTGCCCGCCGTTGGCCCACGCCCGGCCGTTGTTCCAGTTGCCCGCCTGGTACTTCATCCGCACCAGGTTCAGGACGTCTGCCTCCCCGGCCTGGCGCCCCGCCGCGGTCACGAGGTTGCGGGCGGTCATGTAGTCCGTCTTGAGGAGGCCGATTGCCGCCGGGATCTGGACGGCGAGGTCCTCGGACATGGCCTCCCACTTCGCCGTCTCGCCTCGGATCCACTCCTGGTCTCGGCCCATGACCGTTGCGACGGTGCAAGCCTTGATCCCCATCGGGTAGTGCGTGAATCCGCAGGCGTCCGGCTCGTTCGGCGTGAGGCGGGCCACCCCGCTCTCGACCTGCGCCGTGGCCAGGGCGAGCCACGGCGCGAGGCCCACGGCCTGCGCTGCCGCGGCGATCGCGGCCGGCAGGCTCCCGGCCGCCGGCGGCGGGGCGGGCTGGGGCGGCCACTGCGGGTCCGGCCCCGGCGGTGGCCCGACGAACGCCGCGGCCGGCTTCGGCCGCAGGAGCGCCCAGATCCCGAGCGCCGCGAGGACGATGCCGACTCCCGCTCCCGCAGCCTTCTGCTTGTTCATGGCACCTCTCCCGCCGGACGCCCTACGCCCGGCATCCTATCACCTGTCGAGATCCCACGCCGCCCTCACGTAGCCCACGACGTCGGGCGCCTCGCCGAACAGCCCGCCGACGCCGGCCGGGTGCTGCTCCGCGTACCCCTGGAACCTCCGGGCGCCCGCCTGGAACTGCCGGGGGCCTGATCGCTTGTGCAGCACCTCGAAGAGGACGCCGGCCATCTGCGACGGCGCCGCGATCAGGCTGTGCTGCGCCAGGTAGCCTCGCCAGTTGCGAGCCTCCAGCTTCCCCTCGGCGACCTTCGCCTGCTTGTCCGCGTACATGCGGACGGCCTCCGTCAGGGGCCCGATGAGGTTCCACGGGGCGCCGCCGACCGTGGCGGCCGCCAGGATGGGGGCCATGCCGTCCGCGAGCGTCGCCCGCAGTTCCGGCCCGAGGGCCTCCAGGAGGCCGGGGTCTGGCAGCACGCGGCCGAGCATGGCCCGGACCACCATGCGGCGGCCGTCCTCGTTGAGCAGGCCCTTGCGCCGGTCGATGAACGCAGACCAGGTGCGAGGGTCGATGAGGCCGGACCGCTGGAGGGCGACCAGCGTGTCCGCCGACCGCTCCGACGAGAGGAAGTCGTTGATCGTCTCGTCGGGCCCGATGGACAGGGCGATCCTGTCGATCACGGCGTCGGTGATCCGGATGCCGGCGGAGACCTGCGCCGCCGTCGGGTCTAGGGCCTGGGTGAGCACCTCGTTGTACCGCTTCACGAGGTCGCGCAGCGCCCCGTGGGACTGGTCGGGCGGGTCGACGACGCGCACCAGCACCGGGTCCCGCACCTGGTCGACGTCGGACGGGAGGAACCCGAAGATCGACGCCCGCTCCTTGAGGGTCCGGTACAGGTCCGCCGCCCGGTCCGGGAGCTCGGCGTAGACCCGCTGGATCGTCATGGTGCGGCTGTTGCCCCCGAGCACCACGCCGGAGGGCAGGATGACCGGGGGGCCGTTCGCCGCGTCCGGGTTGTCCGTCACGACCAGGTCCGGCCGGAAGCCCTGGGCGTTCCGCATGACCTTGGCCTGCTCCGAGGCGTCCCGGTGGTACTGGCGCTCCTGAACGCCTGGCGGGTAGTCCGGGTGCGGCGCGAACGTCGACCAAGTGTGCGACGGGATGAGGCGGTCGGCCCGGACGATCCGGTACTGGCTGGGCTGGCGCTCCGGGAAGCCGGACGCCGACGTCAGGTAGATCGTCGTCTCCCGGCCGGCGACGCCGTCGAGGGCGTCGGTCATGCGCCGGCCTCGGGGCGGTCGGGTGAAGCCCGGGAGCTTCTCTCCGGCGACCTTGCCACGGGCCTTGTAGAGCGCCGCCCCGGCCTGCGGGTAGGCGGCGCCGGCGGGCAAGTAGATCCGGGGGCGGGAGCCGCTCTTGAGGCGCGGTCGGTAGAGCAGCTCTCCCGAGGGGGTCGCCCCCTTGGTGTCGCAGGGGGCCTGCCGGCCCTTCGGGTCCGTGCAGACCGTCCCGGTGCCAGGGTAGCCGGCGGGGTTATGCCGGGACCGCTGGGCATCGGCGAAGGACCGCCGCTCCACGTAGTTGCCGTGGTCGTCTCCGATCGTCCAGAGCCGGAAGCCCATCACGTCGATCTGGGTTGCGTCCTTCGACAGCCAGCCTATCGATCGTGCCCCCGCGATCGCCTCGCGCTTGGTGTTGAACTGGATCGCCTCTGCTGGCTGCCTGGTCAACCTCGGCAGAGGGTACGGCGCCGGGTTGCTGCGGGGGTTCTGGAGCACGACCCCGGCAGCGGCGGCGACCGTAGGCCACGGCGGATCCGTCCGGCCCTGCGCGAGCCTGGCGACGGCCTCCACCGCACGGGGCGTGCCGTCCTCGAGCACCTCGACGGCCTCGTCGAGCGCGAGCCCTGGCGATCGCGCCAGGCGCCCGACCAGGCCCTCTACCTCAAAGGCCCTCTGCTCCATGCCCCACGGATCGGCGGCCTCCTCGACGTCCACGGCCTCGTGGATCGCTCGGTAGCCAGGTGACCACGGGTTGCTCGCCGTAGGCCAGCCGCCGCACGGGTCCATGAAGCCCCCTGCGACCGCCGCCTGCTCGCGGGTCGCATGGGAGTGGCGCGTCCGCCGAGAGCTGCTCGCGAGGTTGCACGGGACGCCACGGGGGGAGCGGCACACCGGGCACCCAACCTCAAGCGCCGGATCCCGGGGCCACGTCGCCCCGCACGCGACGCACCGGGCCGCGCCGCCGGGCCCGATCTCCCGCAGGTGCGATGGGTTGAACAGCCGCTCCTGGCGGGGGTCAACCGGCGCACGCGTCGATGAGCGCTTGGTCCTCGCAGGCTCCTTGCGCTCCAGGCGGGCGACGGCGCGCCGGAGGCCCTCCACCGCGATCAGCAAGGCGTGGAACGCCTCGGCGAGATCCTCGTCCGTCATCTCCCGCCAGCCGCCCTGGCGCAACGGCGTGGTCGCCCGCAGCCAGGCGTCCTCCTCCGGCTGCCGGACGGTCGACAGGAGCCGGACCCGGGCGAGGAGCGGCTCCCCGACCTCGTGCCGGAGCCGCTCGATCGCGTCGCCTCGTTCCGCCCTCTCGCTCGTTCGCGCCGGGGTCCGCACGAGCGATAGCTTCTGGAGGCGCTCGACGGCGTCCGCAAGGCGCGTGAACGCCGACCGCAAGCGGCCCTCCGCGCCGATCCGTCCAGTGAGGCCCCGGTAGGCGTCTGCGGCCTGCCTGAACTCCTCGGCGGCGAGGCTTCCGCCCTCCACCGGCCCGATCCGGTCCAGGAGGGCCCGCCCATCGTCCACGAGCGCCTGGCCGTCCGCCTCAAGGAGGCCCCGGCGGCTCGGAGAGGGCGACTCCGCGGGCTCGGGCGACACCACGAGCGGGGGCCCTGCCTGCGCCGCAGGCGCCAGCGGGAGGGGCGCGCCGGCCCGAATGTACCCAAAGGGCTCGACCGTGTCGTCAGGCAGGATGCGGGCGAGGTCCCCGATCTCGACCGTGTCCGGCTGCCCGTACTTGCCCTGCGCGATCTCGACCTTGTCCTGCGACGACCCGAACCGCCTCACGACTCTGGTGCCCCCCCACGAGGATGCGACCGGCGTGTGCGGCGGCAGGTCCGCCACCGTGAGCCGGCGGTAGCCGCGGCGGGCGAGCTCGTCGTGAGCAGCGAGCGCCGTAGCCTCGACGTCGTTGTAGAGCCGCCCGACCTCTCGCTGGAGCTGCTCGTCCCGCACCTTGCCCGCGGCCAGCGACGCACGCTCCTGGAGCTTGACCGCCTTCTGCCGCAGGTCACGCGCCCCGCGACCAGCCCTCGCGAGGTCGCTCGCGATCGCCTCGGTGCCCGTGCGGCGCACCAGGTCGTTGAGCGTGGCCCGGTACTCCTCGAGATCCCGGCGCACCCTGGCCTCGTACCGCTCCGTCTCCCGCTCGCCGATCCCGGCGACCGCCTCGGCCGGCGACGTGGCCCCGCGCCTGTCCACGACGGCCCGGGCGGGGAGGCCCTTCCCGCGGATCTGGGCGGCGATCTCGTGGGCCTTGTTGAGCCTGTACGACCCGGGCTCCCAATCCCTCGACCGCTGCACGAACCACTTACCGAGGGTCGCCGACCAGCGGCCGGAGTGCTGCCGCAGCACGGCGCCGACGGTCGGCCCGTCCGCCCGGGTCGTGCCCTCGACGAGGATGCCCTCCCCGGGGCGGCCGACCACGACGATCTGCGCCTCCGGCGGCCCGGACCGCTCCACCCCTTGCGCGTCGACGGACCACCCCGGCGGCATGCCGGTGCGGGCGAGCTCCGCCCGGACGACGGCCTCGGCCTCCCCCCACCACGCGGGCGAATGACCCCACTGCTTGCTTGCCTCCGGCGTGCCGTGCGGCCCGACCGTGACGGCGACGACCGGCGGCTCGAGGCTCGGCGCGAGCGGGGCGAGCGCGACGTAGTAGACGAGACTCCCGGAGCCGTCCTCCTTCCCCGGGCCGACGAGGCGCGGGTACGCCGTCGGGCTCGGTGGCTCGTCCGGGTTGCTGCGGCTCCCGGACGCCAGTGCGTCGAGCCCGCGGAACACGGAGTAGTCGACGAGGCTGCGGGCGAGCACCGGGACGGCGGCCGCCGCGGCGTTCAGGAGTCCGGGGTTGCTGCGCCTCATGCCGTCGCCCTCCGCCTGCCACTTGGGACGGCGGCCGATGTCGTCTTGCTGCACCGGAAGGTCACGTAGCCGGAGCCACGCTCGAACTCCTCGACCCCAGGGAACACCTCGCCGAGCTCCCGCCGCCACGCGTCGCCCCCGCGGCATACCTGCCAGCCTCGGGAGGTGCGCTGCGGGCTCCCGTCCGGGCAGGCGTCGGCGTCCGTCCTGACGGCGCAGTAGAAGCGGCCGCCGGCCCCCAGGCACCGGGCGGCCTGGCGTAGGTGGGCGAGGCGCTCCCGCTTCCGCGGGATGACGTTCAGAACGTAGAACGAGGTCACCACCGGCCAGGTGCGGCGCAGCGCCTCCGGGTTCGGGGCGTGGGCCGGGTCGTGCGGTGTAGGGCCCCACGAGCTCCGGCCCGCACCCAAGTCGAGGGCCGTGCCTGGCGAGACGTCCTCGGCGGCGAGCACTGCCCGCGCCGGCGCTGGGACCTCCCGGGCAAGGGCGGTGCCGGCGCTCTCGGGCGGGTTGCTGCGCCGGACGACGGCGAGCACCTCCGGCGGCGGCTCTCCGGTCGCCCGGAACCGCTCCATGACCTCCGGCGCCTGGGCGGCCCGCAGGAGCTCCCACGGGTCGCCGCCGGCGTTGTGGTGGTCGGCGATGACGCCGTAGAGGGCCGACCCAGCCCGCGAGGAGCGGGCGCTCAAGACCTGCGCCAGCCGGTGCAGCGCCGCCCGCGGGGCCTGCTCCTGCCCGAACCTCCACTCCCCGGTGCCTGGGTCCCGCACCAGGCCGGGGGAGTCACGGTGCCCCGGGAGGTCGCCGTCACACGGGTTGAACAGCCGGGCCTGGCCGAACGCCTCGAGCTCGCCCTGCGTCGGTGGAGCCGCCGGCGCGGTGCTCCGCGGAGCCTCCCGCACGAACTTGACCAAGTGCAGGGTCGACCAGCGGTCCCCGGGGACTTGCAGGAGGCGGAAGTACCGCCGATCCAGTAGGGACAGGAGCGACGGCCAGGCGTGCCCGTAGCGGCGTGGCAGGTGCGCCCCGATGCGGTGGACGGCGTCCTCGAACCAGTGCTCCGGAGAGGTGTGCCCGAGGTCGACGTCCTCGGGCATGCCGGCGAGCACGGCGTGATCCGTCGCCGTCAACGGCTCGTCGGGGCCCTTGGGAGAGCCGAACGCCCACTGTTGCTCGGCGGGAGGGCGGCGCCAGTAGGCCGGCCGGGAGGCGCTCGAGCGGATCGCCTTGCGGTAGGCGTGCAGCGCCGCCGCCGTGACGTCGGAGTCAAGGGTGTAGCCGAGGGGCGGGTTGAGGAGGCGGAGTTGCCCCGATCGCGCCTCGCGCCCGGCGTGCGCCGTGATCTCGGTGCCGCTCCAGGGCGACTCGATCGGGTGCCCCGGGAACTCGTCGAGCGCCCACGCGAGCACCTCCGCCGCCGTCTCGAACCGTGGCGTGACGGAGTGGTAGAAGTGACCGTCCTGGGCGTCGAAGCTGACCCACCACTCGGCCGGCGTGTCTGGCTCCGTGCGCCAGTGCTTCGGCGGCGTGTAGCCGAGGCGGACCGGAACGCCCGGCTTCGGGCGGCCCCAGCGCGGCCGCCGGCTCGACGGGTTGTCGAACAGCTTGAGCTGCTGGTAGCCGGGCGGCGCCACCTCCGGCGCCTCCCGGAACAGCTCGTCGAGCCATACCCCCTCGACGAGCGAGGCCCCCTGCGGGACGGGCGTTCCGGGGTGGCCGGCCGAGACCAGGCCAGGGGAGACCTTCGCACGCTCCAGACGACGGCGGGCCTTCTCGGCGCCCTCCCCCTCGCCGGCGGCCTCCTCGATGACCCTGGCCTGCGTCTGGCGCTCGAGCTGGGCGATGCGGCGGAAGAGGTCCGGGTGGATCTCCGCCGCCCGGCGCAGGTCGTCGGGTCGCCCGAAGATGCAGAAGGCGCAGGAGAGACGAGGAAACCCGAGCTCGTAGGCCCGGTGGACCGGCACCCCGTAGGCGCGGAGCTCGTGCCAGACGTCCTGCCAGGGCTGCGGCCGGTGCGGAACCCACGCGGCGCCGTCCCAGAGGTTCACGACGGACGGGCAGGTCCGCCCGTCGGGACCCGGGCACCAGTCATACAGCGGATACCAGTCGAACACGCTGCGGCGCCGGCTCGTGGCCTTCTCGCGGACGTCCATATTGACGTCCGGGTGCGTCCAGCCCTGCGCACCGGGCTTGCCGAACCGGCCGAAGGCCCGGTTCGCGCTCTCCAGGGACCGGATCCCGAGGGCAACGAGCACGCGCTCGGGCCCCGCCTCGGTTCCGCCGACGTAGGCGTTGCGGAGCCAGCGGTCGATCGGGCTCCGCTTGAAGTCCGACGTACACCAGCGGGCTTGCCGGTCCGGAAAGAAGCCGCGGCGCTCGACGACGTCGAGGATCCCGACGGCGTCGCCGTCGAGGTCCTGCTTGCGGACCACGGCGAGGGGGATCTCGACGCCCCACCTCGCCCGGACCGCGGCGAGCTGCTGCGCGATCACGGCCTCGGCGTCCGGCCACTCCATCCCGGTGTCGGCGTAGACCGCCCGCAGGCGCGCCGCGTGCGCCTGCGAGGCGGTGCCGTAGGTGCGCACCACGTAGGACAGGAGCGCCCCGGAGTCCTTGCCGCCGGACAGGGAGAGCACGATCTGGACCCCCGGATCGGAGGGGTCCGGGGCCGCCGGCGGGACCGGGTTCTGCCGGACGTGACCCGCGGCCTCATGCTCGCAGACCGGCACCAAGCGCAGCCGTCCCCAGAGCCCGGCGTCAGGGGGCGTCATTGCATGAGCCCTGCCATGCGGAACGAAAACCAGTTGGCGTCTCCGATGATGATGTGGTCGTGCAAGGTCACGCCGAGCACCTTGGCCGCGCTCTCCAGGCGACCCGTGAGGTGCCGATCGGCGTCCGATGGCTCCGGATCCCCCGTTGGGTGCCCGTGGAGGAACACCACCACCTCGATCGGCAAGACCGGGTCGAGAGCCGGGCCGAGGGCCTGGCGAAGATCGATCGGCGCGCTGCTGGAGGCGCCCGATGCTACGGTCCACGTCTTGCGCGGCTGGAGGCCGGCGTCAAGCCCGATCGCCGTGGCGATCTCGTGGCCGTGCAGTTGGAGGCTCGGCCACTTCTGGATCGCATAGGAATAGACCGCATGCGGCGAGTCGAGGATGACGTTCTCCCGGGGCGCCCGGACCCTGGCGGCGGCCGCCAGGATCTCCGCCGGGCCGTACTTCGCCAGCACCTCGTCGACCTTGTCCTGGTGGCGGAAGAGGTCGGCCTGGTCGGGCGTGTCCGCCCGTCGGCGCGGGCGTGTCTCGATCGCGGCGGGGTTCGCACGCTGCTGCTGGATGCGGGCGGCGGCCGCGAGGACCACCGCGGGCCCGTACCGGGCGAGGAGGTCTGCGGAGGTGTGCGCCGGCACCGGCGGAAGCCTACGCTGCCGTCAGGCGCACGGCCTGGCGAGGACGGGACAGTCGCCGCGAGAGGTGCAGGCGGACGTCCTGGCCGAGGCGCCAGGTGCCTGCGAACGGGTAGTAGTGCCAGACCTCCCGGGCCGACGGGGGGCCGAGCGGGTCGCGGACCCAATCGGCCTCCGTGATGGGCGGCGTGGGAGCCCATCGGTACTCGACGAAGCGGTCGAGGTTCGGGTCCGCGGCGACCGCGCCGACGGCCTGGACCATCGCAGCGTAGGCGGCCCTGGTCTGGCTCTCCGGCACCTTGCGGTCGCCCTTCGCCTCCCGCACCACCTGGCGGGCCAGGGACAGGGACAGCGGCGCATTGAGCACGATCAGGGCCGTGGTGAGGCCCGCCGCCTTCGCCGCCTCCAGGAAGCGCGGCCACGGCGTCGCCAGGATGTCCTCGCCGGCGGAGTCCAGGATGATCGTGTCCCCGACCCGCCGCATGGTGCTGACGGCCTGCTCCTCGAACGCGGCCCGGGCGGCGGCCTTGAGGCTCTCGACGTCGTGGCGGCCGCGCATGGACTTGTAGAACCGGCCGGTGAGCTTGCGGTAGGCGTCCCACCCGGACCGGACCGCGGCCTCCACCTCGGCCGCCCCGTGTGCTGCCAGGTCCCGCCGGTCCGTGTCCAGGCTGTACCAGAGATCGGCGAGCGCCTGCGCGAATGCCCGTGTGCCGACGACGGCCCGGAGCCGCTCGAAGTCCTCGCGCTGGGCCCCGTGCTGCGCGTGCCGGAGCGCCGCATCCGACTCCCGGATCCCGGCGCCGCCCTGCGCCACCCGCGGGAACAGGCGACCGAAGCCGAGGATCAGGTCGGCGTGGATCTGCCGGAGCCTGGGATCCGGCTTCGCGGTGCGCTTGCGGGTGAGGCGCTTTCCGACGACGCCCTCCGGCGTTCCGCCGGTTCGCCGCAGGCGCGACGCCTGCGCGATGGCCGTCTGGACGAACCAGGACTTCCCCGACGCCGGCGGCCCGACGAGGATCAGGAGGTGCGGCGCGAGGTCCTCCTTGAAGTTGGAACGGCGCGCCGGCGCGACCGACGCGATCGCCCGCAGCACCTCGGATGCCACGAGCGGCCGGTCGGCGACCGACGCGCCGCGCACGTCCCTGTGCTCAAGGGCCGCCGGGCCCTCGCCAACCTCCCACGAGGGCCGCACCGGGTATCCGGCAGCGCCCCACCGATCGAGGGCCGCCGGGCCGGCCCGCCCACCTACGTAGGACAGGAGCCTGTGGCGGGCTTCGGCCTCGTCTGCGGCCTCGACGGCGCCGAGGTGCCGTCCTGCGGCGTCCGTGGCCGTAAAGGCGGGGTTTGCGAACAGGTCGAGGGTCCGCGGGGCGTACTGGTCCCGGATCCGACGCGCCAGCGGTTCGATCGTCTTGAACGCCTCGGCGGGTCCGCGGACGTGGACGATCCCGCCGCGGGAGTCGAGCACCTGCACGAGCGGGTCGCCCTCGCCGAAGAGGCTCCCCTGGACGCCGAACTCCTGTTGGACCGCACGGAGCGCATCGAGGAATGCGCGGTGTCCCTCTGCCGTCGGGAAGCGGTAGACCTCGTCCCGCGGCGCGTAGGACGCGAGCATGGCCTCCTCGAAGCGACCGACGGGCGGTTCGTCCGGGTTGTGGATCGCCTCGCTCACGAGGGCGACGATCCCGTTGGGGTTGTTATCGTGCGACGCTCCCGGTGGCCAGCGGAGATCCATTCCGGCGGCGAGGAGCACCTCCTCTGCGCGGCGCTGCTGGGTCGCCCCGTCCCCCCGGCTCTCCCAGTCCATGTATTCGACCAGGACGGCGCGAGGACCGGCGAAGGACGGCAGGCGCACGGACACTCCGCTCCGGGGGGGCAGCCGCCGACGGGCGTTTGCCTGCTGCGCCGCCTCGAAGCCCGCCCGGCGCAAGATCGCTAGCACCCGCTGGACGCTCGGGGGCTTCCCTCGGCCGGCATTCCTACGCTGCTGCTGCGGCCGGTCGCTGGCGCCCGGGTTCCGGTTGTGGATCGCCTCGCTCACGAGCACCACCAGCCGGCCGGAGTCCATCGTGCCGTAGGCCCCGACCTCGGCGCCCGTGTCCGGCGCACGCAGGTTCCACCGCCAGTAGCCCTCGGTGTGGTCGGCCTGGCCGGTCTTGTAGGACCGCCGGAAGGCGGCCTCGGCCTCGGCCCGGGGCCAGTCGCGCTTGAGGTAGGCGACGGAGATCGGGAGCGGGTGCGGGCGCTTCATCCGTCCCGCTCCACCGTTACCCACACCCCCTTGGGGAGAACGAACGTGCCCTCCGGGGTCACGACCCGCCGGGAGCAGCGGTCCGCCCACGGCGTCTCGACGGCCTCGACCCGGACGGCGCGCTCGCCGGTCCGCTCGAAGTGCGCCCGATCCCCCGGGCGGAGCTCCTCGACCGGGATGACCGTCGGGGGGTTTGATCGGCGCCTCACGGATCCTGGCGGCCACTGCCGCATGAACGGCAGCCGGTAGACGTGGCCATCGTGGAACTCCCGGTAGTAGTCTGGGCTGCCGTCGAGTCGGCGCACCAGGAGCCATGCCGACTCGACCCCTGGCCACGAGGACCAGTCATTGAGGAGGATCTCGTAGGCTGCGCCCTCCGCGTCCTGGGGCCTCACGTAGTCGGAGCCCGCGGGCGTACGTGGCTCGCTTTCGTCCGGCCCCTGGCCGTAGAGCTCCCAGCATCCGGGCCTGCCGGCGCACGGGCGCACCTCCAGCCACGGGACGTGCCCGAGGGCCCGTTCGCCCGGATTGCTCCGCTGATAGCCCCCGATGACGAAGTGGATCGGGCGCCCGAGGGACTCCCGAACGAGGGTCCCGTAGCTCGTGAACTTCGGCTCCCGCTGCCGGTAGCGCCAGAAGTTGTCCGTGTCCTCCGGCGCCGGGGCCTTGAAGCGGTGGCCCTTGAGCCAGGCCACGGCGTCCCGCTTCGACCAGGCGTGCTTGGGGAAGGCGACCGCCTGCACCGTGGACGGGTTGACCCGCTCGCCGTCCCGCGTCGCCCACACGGCGGCGCCGGAGGGGACGTGCGCCTGCCCGCCCGGAACCTCCACCCGGAAGCTCCCGCCGTCGTCGGCCGGGACGATCGACAGGACCTCCCCGGCGACCAGGCCGGCCCGGGAGAGCACCTTGTCTCCGCGGCGGACCTTGCCCCAGGTCGTCGTCGCCGGGGGGTTCCGCCGGCGGCGGCGCGGCTTCGGCGGGGCCTTAGAAGGCATCCGAGTATCGGATGGCGCAGGAGATGGTGAAGTCCTCGGCGGCGCCGAGGCCGGCCACCTGGTAGGCGACGGCGTCGTAGGTCCCGCCGGGCGGAATCTCCGTGAACATGCCGTCGGAGCGGTTCGCCGCAGTCAGCCCGAGGGCGGGGCCGTAGAACACCCACGCGCCGTCGGACGCCCTCCGGAGGTGGACTCGGATCGTGATCGCCGCGGCGAAGGCGTCGTTACCCGTGGCGCCGAAGTGCATGCGCTCGGCGTGCGGGGCGAACGCGAAGAGTGCGGCGAGGCCGGTATACAGGACGTTCGCGGCGACGTTTCGCACGTCGCGCTGGGTCCAGACGAGCGAGCGGGCGTTGTCCATGTCCTACTCCGCCCCGATCTCTTCGGTGACGTACAGCGTGGCCGTTGCGGCCTCGGCGGCCGTCGTCCCGGTGAGGCTGTAGAACAGTCGGTCGAACTGCCCCGGAACGAGGTCGAGCACGCCGCTGTTGGGCGTCGTCAGGCTCGCCAGGATCGACCCGAGCCGGACCTGGACCAGGTCGATCGTCCGCCGGCCCCAGAGGACCACCTGGTACGCCTCGGCGGTCCCGAGGCTCATGGCGCCGATGGACAGGGCGAGGCGGCGGGTCTCCCTCTGGATCTCGCCGAGCAGCGACGTGCCGGTGATCGCTCCGTCGGTGGTCGCCTGGGTGAGGCTGATCGTGTACCTCGTGATGAGGTTCGTGACGGTCGGTGTGCCGGAGACCTCCGCGCCGGCGTCCGGGTCGAAGCCGAGGCCGCCCTGGACCTGGGCCGACTGGTCGGCGGCGATGAGCTGCGCCTCGACCTCGACGGCGACGGCGCGGCCGGACCACCGCCGGCCGACGTCGTCGACGGTGAACACCCGCACCTCCTGGTCGCCCATGATCGCCCGGACACGGATCCGGACCCCGGAGTAGGCCCCGCCGGCCGAGGCCCTGGCGCCTACGATGAGGTTCCACGGGATCGGGTCCTGGCGGCGGACGCTACCGCCGGCGCTCTCGCCCGGGCGGATCGGCGCGGTCTGCGTGGCGACGCGCTGCCACTCCGTGCTGGTGATCGTCTGCCCGAACGGGGTCCACACGCCACGGCCTCACGGGCGCCGGGGGCTGTCGGAGGGGGCCGACCGCCCCGGCGCCGCCGTGTTCGGTCGGCCGCTTGGCCCTCCCGGCTCCTACGCCGAGGGCACGTCGCAGGCGAGCATGCAGCCGACGAAGGCCCCGAACACGCTGATCGTGTTGACGATGGTGCCGGCGCCGAACGCCGCCCGGTTGAGCACGCCGACGTTGAGCGCCAGGCTCGAGTCGACGATCAGGTCCGGGAAGAACACCCCGCCGGACTCCGTCGCGAAGGCCCTCGCCGGGATCCCGGTGGTGACCGCCGCGCCGAGAACGCCGGCGTTCGTCGGGCTGGTCGTGAACACCCGCACGGTCTGGACGTCGATCGTCGAGACCTGGATGTGCGCGAGGGCACGCACGCCGTTGCCCGCCGTCTCCCCGGCCTCGGCGGCCTCGTCGACCGCGGTGCCGTTGAACACCGCCTCGAGGATGAGGTTGCCGAGCAGGGTGTCGGCGTCCGCGGTGTCGGTGAGCGTGAACAGCGCCGGGGCCGTCACGGCGCTTGCGGCGGTCGTCGCGGCGACGCCGGCGCCCAGGCCGAGGATGATCTGCCGCGTCCCTTCCTTGAGGATCGGCCCGTCGCACGGGTAGGCCGAGCTCATGCAGGAGGAGGTGTAGCAGTACTGCCCCGCGACCTTGAGCTGCCGGAACGTGGACGGCTCGATCGGCAGCACCACCTCCTGCGTCGTGATCGACAGCAGGTCCCCGGTCGACAGGCGGAGGTCGAACGGGATCGGGTAGCGCGCCATCGCGCTGAACACCGACATCGGGATCGTGCCGCCGTGCTTGAGGAGGTTCTGGTTGCACCGGAAGTCGGTGCTCGTCCAGTTGTGCAGGTTCGGGCCGTCGGCGATGACCTGGGTGACGCGGACCGGCTGCTCCGGCCGCGTGTTGGTCTGGAGCGCCGGGGCGATCGCGCCGGTGGCGACGACGGAGTTGTTCGAGTGGAACCCGAACCACCCGAGACCCTTGCCCCGGGGCGGGCACCCGCCGCGGGCGCCCGGGTCCATGTACGGGAGGGGCCGCCCGCCGGTGACGCCCGTCGCGGGCACCATCGGCCGCTGCGCGATCTTCGAGAGGAAGGGCAGCGAGGCCGGGGCCGGCTTCGCGGGGTACGACGCCCCGAGGCCGCGGGGGCGCCCGGCCAGGCCGAGGCCGACGTACTTCCGGCTCGGGGAGTAGTCCTCGAAGCGCCTGCCGGCCTGGTCGAGGGGCATCCAGTCGACGGTCGGGAGGTTCTCGCCCCGGAAGCCGGGGCGCTTCTGGCCGGTGACGGGGTCGCGGACGATGCGGCAGTAACCAGTCATGGGGTTCTCCTGCGGTTCAGGCGGTCGGCCACGCGGCCTGCTGGAAGGCCGGGACGTACCCTCCGAGCACAGGGTCGTAGATCGTCTCGATGGCGTCCGGGAACGGGAAGCCGTACATCTGCTGCGCCGCCCCGAGCTGCGGCTGCCCGTAGTAGCCCGGGTAGCCCGACAGCGCCTTGGCCGGCTCCGGGAGGGACAGGAGGTCCGTCCAGGTCGGGTAGCCGGTCGTGCCGGCCGGGATCTCCGCCTTGTCCGAGTCCCACCCGCGCCTGGCGTACCAGACGAGGGCCCGGAGCCCGTTGAAGAGGAGCAGGGCCGACAGCCCGTAGACCCCGGGCGTCCGGTAGGCCGCCAGGGGCCCCTTGAGGACGAAGCGGGGCACCGCCCAGAGGGCGAGGGCCGACGCCGCGACGTCGAAGAGGGGGCCGACCTTCTGCCGCAGCTTCACCTTCTGGGTGACGCCCGCGACGGTCGTCTCGATCTCGATGTTGCCGAGGGCGTTCTGGACGGCCAGGACGGGCACCACGACGGCGCCCATCTTGAGGACGTCCTTGAGCTGCCCGACGAACCCGCCGAAGCTCTCCCGGAACCCGGGGTTCCGCCGGCGACGGCGGTGCCGCGGGTTCTTGAGGGAGACCGTCAGGCGCCGGTACTTCCGCTTCGGGTTCGGGCGCCGCCGCGTGGTCGTGGTCGCGGCGTTCCGCCGCCGACGCCTCCGCTTCGGGTTCGCCCGGAGGCTGATGCTGGCGGACCGGCGCCGGCGCTTCGGGTTGGCCCGGCGCACCTTGCGGGTCGCCGCGGGCGGGTTCCGCCGGCGGCGCCGCTTCGGGTTGCTGCGGGTGGACGAGGGGCGCGCCACCTTGGCGCTTCGGCTCGCGGGGTTCCGGCGCTTCTTCACGGTCCGCCTCCGGCGTCGTGAAGGGAAAAGCTCGTCGGCGGGGTTGAGGATCGTTAGAAGCTCGACCACGCCGGGGCAGCTCCTCCCTTCCGGGGGTTGCGGCTCGGTGGCCGAGGTGGGCCGAAGCCCAGGGCGCAGCGGAAGGCCGCTACGCGATCGCGAGGCTACGAGGCTCTTCGGAGGCTGTCAAGATCCTCGGTGCTCTCCTCGCGGGGGACGAACACCCGCGGCTCTCGACAGCCCCGGCAGCGCAGCAGCAGGCCGGCCGCCTCGTGCCGGTGGGCGAGGACCGCGTTGCAGACCTCGCCCGCGTCCGTCGGGTGCGGGTGCGGACACCGGAGCGCAGCCCCGGACGGTCCCCTGCGAATGTCCACGACGGACACGAGCTTGCAGCGCCGGCAGCGGAGAAAGGCCCGCCGGGTGGGGGTGTCGTCCGCGACGAGCACGAGGCCCTCGTCGCACGCGTGGCAGTGGAATGCGGTCACCCGACGAGCCCGCGCTCGGTGACGCGCATCCCCTTGCCGCGCAGCACGATCGCCTGGTCGAGGTCCCCGACCGGGATCGCGTAGTAGTGGACCGCGCCGGCGTCGAACGTCACCAGGGGCGGCGAGTCGTACAGCCGCGGCCCGGTCTCCGTCCGCAAAGTCGCCCTCGCCGTGCCGGGCAGGGCCACCACGAGCTCGATCCCGTCGCCGAGGCGTGCGACGTCGCGGGGGGGCCGGGGGATCTTCGCCGCCCTCGTTTTCCCGCGGAACGCCTCGCCGAGCGCCGGCAGGAACGCCTGGTCGACGATGACCTCCACCGGCGTCTCGACGGCGTGCTCGTAGTCGTGGACGCCCTCGCGCCACTTGTCCGAGCGGTAGACGATCCGCGCCAGGCGCCCGACGACGACGGGATGCTCCGGCCAGTCGATCCGGATCCCTGGCCAGGTCTCCGCGACCGGCGAGGAGTGGAACCGCTCGTAGAGTTTGGCCGCCCTCATGCCGCCGCCTGCGGTCGCCGCGCCTCCTTCCAGGCCCCGAGCACCTGCACCCCGAGGAACACTGCGGCGCCGATCCCGAGGATCTTGCCGGCCTGCGCGAGGAGGTCGACCGGACCCCCGGTCGGGGCGGGCGGGCCCTGCACTGACGCGGCGATCGCCTGCGCACACGCGGGCGACTGCGGGTGCTGCCGGCAGACGTCCTGGGCGGTGCGGGCCATGACCGTTGCCGACCGCGCCTGCTGGCGCTGCGTGTCGAGCCAGGTGTAGAGGGCGACGCCCCCGATCGCGGCGACGATGGCCCCAGCGAACGCAAGCGCCCAGCCGGCGGCGTTGGCCTCGGTCCACTCCGGGGAGTCCGGCTCGCCGAAGGCGGCCATCCCGATCGCCGGGTCCCAGCGGTAGGTTTCGGCGAGCTTGTCGTAGAAGGCCAGGGCGCGGGCGCGCTGCCGGTCGGCCTCCTCGTAGGCGTCGATCGCGGCGTCCACCTGGGCGACCGGGGCCGGCGGCGACCGCTCCGCCAGGTCGTCGAGCACTCCGGCCCAGAGGTCACGGGCGGCCTTCCAGTCGTTGACGACGGCCTGCAGGTCCACCATGAACCGCCCGAACCATCCCGGCCCGTGCTGCCGGAACAGCCCCCGGACCTCGGCGAGTCGGTTGCGGGCCGACTCGAGGCCGGCCCCGGCCAGCCCCCGGGCGAACCACTGCCCGGAGCCGGCCGCGCGCATCCTGGTCCCAGCCAGGCTGGATCCCGGGATCCGGCACGCCCCGCTGGCGCACGTCGGGCGGCCGAGGGTGGCGTTGAACGGGGCCGCCGGGCGCAGGCGCGGGTCGGCGGTCATCCAGAGGGGCGTCACCCCGCCCCTGGCCAGCGGTGGCCAGACCAGACCGCAGCCGCCGGCCCCGATGGGCGAGCGCGGCGGCGCGAGCGGCCCGGCGCAGCCAGGCTCGCCGGACCAGTGAGCCCACGGGATCCGGCAGGACGCCGAGCGGCAGGTCTCCATCAGGCTGTCCTCCGGGCGGCCTTGAGCCGCCCACCGAGCCACGATCCGGCCTTCCACCCTGCGAGGGCGAGGCCGATCCCGAGGATGGCGCCGACGATGCCGGACCCGCCCTGGGCCGCCCCTGGTTGCGCCGGCGAGCCGCCGCCGGCCATGACGGCCTGCGCGGTGCGGCCGACGGCCCCCTCGACCATGATGCTTTTCAACAGGTCCGTCAGCTTGCTCTTGTAGGCGTCGTCGACGCGATCCTGGGCGTTCTCCAGGGCCTCGTTCGCGCAGTTCTGGCCGATGAAGATCTCCATCGTCCCGAGGAAGTCGCAGAGCCGGCGCACCTCGGCCTCGTAGTACGCATAGAACTCCGCAACGTGGAGGTCGTGCTCGCCTCCCATCGCCCGGTTCACCTCGGCGCCGAACGCGGCGGACGCGCCGAGGTCCTGGGCCTTCGCCACCACCCAGGCGTCGATGTTCGCTCGCTTGCGGGCGCGGTCCTGTTCCGTCGCTTCGAGGGCAGAGAGCATCCAGGGCGAGAACACCTGCCACCCGATCCACGCCCCGACCGTCAGGGCCGTGGCGGCCCCGAGCGCCTCGACCAGCAGCACCGCCGCAGGGCCGCCGATGTACGGGGCCGCGAGGTTGCCGGCCTGGACGACGAGGGCGGAGATCATCTGCGCGGGCTTCCACAAGACCTGCGCGAACCCGGACAGCCCGCCGGTGATGAGGCCCTTGGTGCTCTCGATGGCGTACCCCGCCGCGGCAACGTCGGTCGGGAGGTTCTGGAGGCGGCCCCACGAGCTCTCGGCCTGGCGGTACTTGCTGCGGACCTCGCCGGCCCTCTGGTCGTAGGCGGCGCCTCCGGCCCGGAGACGGGTCTGGTACTCCTGGGCGCGGGCCTGGATCGCCTCTGCCTGGGTCTGTCCGGCGGCGCCGAGGGACGCCCGCCCGAGGCAGGCGGCCGGCACGGGCTACCGATTCGCCGCGACGGCCGCGACGCCCGCTGCGGCGACGCCGAGGATCCACCACGGGAACCCGCCCGAGGCGGCGGCGCCCTCAGGGAGATCAGGCCCGATGGGCGGCCCGCCGGGGCCGACGTACCCGATGCTGCCGGGCAGCCGGATGAACCGCTCCTCGTTCCAGATGGCGCAGTTGCCGGGGCACGACCGGCAGCTCGTCCGTTTCGTCTGGATCGCCTGCCCCCCCTCCGTCGAGCGCAGGGTGATGCAGGTCAACGTCCGGTCGGCCCCCTGCATCCACCCGTAGGCGAGGCCGGGATCGCCGCCCTTCTTGGCGACGAGCTGGTAGCCGTTCTGCGTCCCGCCGACCACCGCCGTTCCGGTGTCGAACAGGCGCCAGGAGTTCGTGGCGCCGGCGTACCGGCCGCTGATGGCCGTGGACAGCCAGTCGCCCTCGAAGGGACCGGCCATCGCGACGTGAGGCTGCGACAGCGCGGCCGGACCGATGAACGCCTCGAGGCCGACGGGCACGGGCGAGAGGTTCTGCCGGCAGGCGTCGCACTGCTCCACCGTCATCGCGGCACCGAGCAGCGCGCCGCACGCCTCCAGGATCTTGTTCCTCGTGATCCCGGCACCCGGGATCGACGTCAGGGCGTTGACGAGGCCAGCCGGAGGATCCTCGCACCCCGATTGAATGTTGAACCTCGCCACGACCTCCGCGGCCGCCGGCTTGGCCCAGTCCGGGATGTCGAGCGCCTCGACGAACCTGGAGGCGAAGTCGTCCGCGGCGCCGAGGGCCCCGCGGGGCACCCCGCCGAGGGGGCTGGCGACGCACACCGAGGCGGCGGCGGCCAGCGCCTCCCGGCACGCCTCGATCCACCCGTCGAGGCCGACAGGGCCCGTGCCGCCGAGGGCGTCGTCGAGGTAGGCGGCGGCGGCGGACAGCGCGTCCGGCCCGCTGGCGAGCACGGCCGGCGCGTTCTGCTCGAGCGCGCCTGCGGCCGCGGACCCGGAGGCGGCGGCGTTGCGTGCGAAAGGCACCCACGCGAGCCGGTCGTCGGCCCCGACCGCGGCGGGGCCGCAGTGCCGCTCGATCCCGTCGGCGACCGTGACGAGCTCGTCGAAGCGGGCGGACAGCGGCGGGGCCTCGCCGAGCAGCGCCCGCCGAACCGTGTCGGCGGAGGCGTGGGCCTGCGGGCTGGCCTCGTTCGCGTCCCCGAGCAGGTAGGCCGAGCAGCATGCGCCCGCCAGCCGGCCGCTCCCGCAGCCGCAGCCCCCTGCCCGCACCTCTTCCGGGGCCCCCATCGCCTGCGCCTGGTACACCGTCAGCACCTCCTTGTCAGGCTCCGCCGCGGAGGCGGAGCGCACGGCCGGACGGCCCACGGGCTCGTGCAGGTACACGCGGGAGGCGCGCCGCAGCACCTCGGGCGTTCCACCAGGGGGCACGGTGGAATCTACCACCAGGCGCTCCTCGGTGCCATCGGGCCGCTCGAGGTCCACGACCACGACGACGTGCTCGAACGGATCGACGTCCCCGTCCGAGTAGGCGATCCGCATGAACCTCGGGCTGAACCCGACGGAGAGGAGCGCGGCCGCCGCCGCCGTGCTCATGTCCACGCAATTACCAGCCGGGCGGGGCATGGTGAGGAGCGTCGAGGGCGTGGTGAGAAGCTGCACGTTGAGCGGGCCGCGGACGTACAGGACCCGCTCGCGAAGAAGTTGCTCGAGCGCCTGCACCGCTTGGCGGCCGGGCTCCCGGCAGTCGCCGGCCCGGGAGCACGCCTCGATCGCCCAGGCCCGCACGGCCGGGTGGTCCTGCTCCCCCTTCGCCCATGCCTCCATCTCGGCGATCGTCTCGGCGGTGACGAGGGCTCTGTCTCCCGGCGTTTCCGCCAGGAGGCCCCCGTCAGCCGACCGCAGACGCCGGGTCGCCGTCGCGCGCTGGAGCATCATCGGTTACGCCCTCTTGCGGTGGTGTGCCCCTCGCCGCCTGGGCGGCCTGGTGCTCCCGCAGCCAGTCTTGGAAGCGGACGCCGGTGCTGGCCTCCCGGAGCGCCGCTGCCGGGTCGAGCACCGCGGCAGAGGGCCCCGGGGCCGGGGCGGCGGCCCGCCCCGCGGGCGCCGGCGGCGACGGGGCCAGCGGCGGGAACAGCGGCATCTGCGGCGTGGCCGGTGGCGGGATCGCCGCCTGCGCGGGGAGGCTGCGCTGGAGGGTCTGGTGGAGGGCCGCGAGCCACCCGCGAGCCTGCATGGACCGCAGCGGGCTCGCCTCCGAGGCCACCCCGTAGACGTTGGCGACGAACACGGCCGTTGGCATCGCACGGAACGCGGCGAGGATGTCCGCCGGCACGAACGGCGCGGCCGTGGCGTAGGTGTCGGTCGGGCTCCGGCCCGCCTTGTACGACCCCTCGATGAACGCCACGAGCTGCCCGGCCCCGTCCGGGTTCGCGGCCGCCGATGGCGGGAGCCCGCCGGGGGGCAACGCCCGCTGCTGCGGCTGCTGCGGCTGCGGCGGGGCGCCGGGCTGCGGCGGGCCGGAGGTCCGCCAGGCGTTGATCAGGTCGATCAGCATGTCCTTGCCGGTCGAGGCGAGCTCCCCGTAGGTCCGGAGCCGCTTGACCTCGAGCGGCTCGGCGGGCTCGGCGGCGGCGGCGCCGGTGGGCGGGGCCCAGCCGTATGCCTTGGCGGCGGCGTCGATCTGGTTCTTGAACGCCACCGCCTGCTCGAACGCCGACGCCAGCGGGGACCCAGGGACCGCCGCGCCGGGGGCCGGCAGGGGCGCGGGCGGCGGGATCGCCGCGAGGCGTCGGGCGTCGTCGAGGTCGTACCGCAGGCCCCGGACTTCCTCCTCGGCGTCTCGGAGCTGGCGGTGCAACTCCTCGCGCTCGTCGGCGTACCGCTCCATCGCGACGCGCGTACGCTCGCCCTCGGACTCCTGCCTGCGCAGCCGGGCCTCGAGCTCGCCGATCGTCCGGCGCTCGCTCGCGACGAGGGACTCGTTGAGGCGGTCCCTGGCCGAGAGCTCGTCGCGATGCTGGCGGAGGAGGTTCTCGACCCGGAGGTTGGCCTGTTCCTCCGCGCTGCGCACCCGCCGCTCGGTCTCTCCCCGCATCGCCTCCAGCGTGGAAGCCGGGACCGCCGGCTCGCCGGTGGGGGTGACCCACGGGTTGACCGGGGCGTGGGCGCGGGCGTTCTGCCCGGAGAGCGCGCCTTCGAGCCGGGCGAACCGCTCGCCGAGCATCATCAGGATCCCCTGCTCTCCGCCCTGGGGGCCGGGCGACGTCGACCAGGCCGGATCCTGACGTTGTAGGCGCACGATCCGTGGCCTCCCCTGCCGAAACCGGGTCTTTCCGGTCGGGCTCTCGCGCCACTGCGAGACCTCGTAGCGGTAGCACCGGCCGCCGTCGAGCTCCTCGATGTGCGCCCGGGTGATCTCCTCGGTGAACGGCCCGAACTCCTGCCCGCTGTCCAGGCAGCGGATCGTCCAGGAGACCCCGCCGGGCTCCCCCATGCGTCGCAGCCACTCCGGTTGTGCCAGGTCGCCCGGATCGGCCGCCGGGGCGATGACGAGAGACGGGGGCGATGACGTCATGACCGGCCGCCTGGCCGGCGAGCGCCGGCGCGCAGGCTGCTGGTCCTCCGGAAGCGGCGTCGCCACGTCAACCCCGGGCCGGGCCGCCCGGCATCGGCCCCGCGGGGACCCACGGGATCGCCGCCAGGGCGCCGTCGACCTCTTCCGGCTCGATCCCGACGGACGGCATGAGGAGCTTCATGCACTCCCGGAGCGTCGCCCCGAAGAGGTGCGCGAACTGCCGCACCTGCGGGTCGGCGTGCTCCCCGAGGGGGCCGACCCACTCGCGCCAGAGGCCGACCACCGCCCCCACCGCGGCGTTCTGCTCCGCGAGGAGCTGCGGGACGTCGTCGTCGGCTGGCACGGCCTCCCCGGCGAGGGCCTCGATGCACTCCCGGGACGCCTGCCAGACCAGCGCGGGCGAGAGCTTGCCGGCCGCCTGGAGGGCCTCGATCTGCCCCTGCCAGTGCGCGAGGGTGTCGTCGAAGCTCGGGGCCTCTTCCTCGGACGCGGGCGGCGCGAGAGCAGGGAGCATGCGATCTCCGTTCGGGCGCGAGCGTAGTGCGGGTCGGCGCAGGACGCAAGATCCGGTGGCGAGTCCGTACCGGCTAGCTGATAGCGTCCTCAGTCGCCAGGCGATGCTCGAGCCAGGCCGTGTCCGTCAGGGTGTAGCCGCGGGCGCGCACGCCCTGGTCGTGGCAGGCGCAGGCCGCGACGTGGCCGCTGCGCGAGAGGCGCAGCAGCAGCATGCCCGCCCTGTCTCGTGGAATGCCGGCCTCTTCGGCGAGCTCCCGGGCCGTGATCGGCTCCCCGCGCTCCTCGTTGAGGCGGAGGAGGAGCACCGCGGCCCCCAGTTGCGTCACGCCGCAGCCGTGCCGCGGCGCGACACCACCCGATAGCCGGCGATCCGTGGCATCGCGCGCTTCTGGCGGACGGTGGCGGAGAGGATCTCGCGGAGGAACCCCTCCACCCAGCGCCCGGCGCCGTGGTCGATCCCGTCGGGGCGCTCGCCCGCCCGGAGCTTCTCCAGGTAGGCATACCCGCGCTTCTGCGAGAGCTTCCCGGCGTGGACCAGGGCACGGGCCGCGTGCGCCCCAGCCCGCCTGGCCGCCCCCTCGGCCATCCTCCGAAGGAAGTACGACAACAGCGCGGCCTGGTCGCCGCCGCGGATCGGGTGGTCCTTCGGGATGGCGTCCCAGCGCATGTCGACATCGAGGGTTCCCATCGCCGAGGCCACGTCGTAGACGTCGATCCAGTCCGTCCACTCCGCCGCCGGCAGTCGGAACCGCACCCGACCGGGGCCCTCGGTCTCGCCGGTGGCCTCGACGGAGATCGACGGCCACCCGGCCGGCACCGTCGAGGCCAGGTTGTCGACCGGCGGGGCGTCCGGGTTGTTGAGGAGCTGCCACCGGGTCGCCTTCGGGTTCCACCGGAACTCCGTCGCCTCGCCGATGGAGGTCCTCTTGATGGCCACCGCGGCGCAACAGGTCGTACACATGGACGCCTCCTGCGCCTGATTCTATCAGGGATCGTGCGCACGTCAACGGGTCCCGGCGGACCCGCCACCTACCGCCAGAGCGGCAGCCTGGTGTCGAGGCCCCCGACGAACACCTGGCGGTGCCCCGGATGCGCCCAGGCATGGATCCACCACGGCTGCGGGACGACCACGTAGACCCGGTCGGCTACCCGGCGCCACTCGGCGAGGGCGCGGTCCGGGTCGGCGAGGTGCTCCAGAACGTGCGTCGCCAGCACCGCCCCGAACGTCCTGTCCGGCCACCGTGACAGGTCGTGCGCGTCTCCGTGGCACGGCGGGCCCCCGGCCGTCACCCAGGCGAGCTCGTCGACGCCGGCGCACGGCGCCGAGGCCGCCAGGTCGAGGTTGACCTCGCCGGACCGTTGCGGGCCGAGGATCTGGGCCCGAAGCGAGGACCCTGGCGTCCCGGCCCCGACGACCAGCAGGGGCTTGCCGGCGGTATCGCAGTAGTCCCTGGCGGCCACCTCGGCGGATCGACTCCGGTAGATGACGTCGTACCAGTAGCCGACGCCCGCCCACGCGAGGAGCCAGAGGACCACGCCCGAAGGGTGCCCCGTCCAGGGGCGGGAGTCCACTGGGCGATCCGCGCGGGCACGGGGCTTGAGTCCGCGCTCCTACCGCGCGGATCGCGCGGATGCTGTTACATATCCGCGCGTGACTTCGCCCCCATCGGCAGCGGTTTCGCGCTCCTACCGCGCGGATCGCGCGGATCTTTCGTCCCCGATCGACCAAGGCCCTCGCGCGCGTGAGGACCGACCCTGAAAGATCCGCGCGATCCGCGCGCTAAGAATGCCTGGGGGCCCCATTGAACGAGCCGATCCACGCGCGGATATGTAACAGCATCCGCGCGATCCGCGCGGTAGGAGCGCGTGGCCTTGGGAGAGTAACGCGCGGATTGTGTG
>ERZ1292629.805-Hain-H43-01um-R1-805-length-34241-cov-8_pt2 | contig 30935 bp, 49 predicted proteins | sample MGYA00564399_ERZ1292629 | MGnify/ENA primary metagenome ERZ1292629 (study PRJEB36523, sample SAMEA6512636) | groundwater metagenome | collected 2019-01-08 | study: AquaDiva: Metagenomics assemblies of 32 groundwater samples
CGCGGGCCTTGAACTGGAAGCCCTCGTGGCCAATCATCAGCATGTAGCGTTCGGCGGGTGAGAGGCTTTGCAGCATCATCGAAGCGTTGGGGAAGTTCTCGACCAGGCGGGGCATCGAATAGTTGGTATGAAACTGGTAAATCGTTTTCGCTCCCAGTTCCAGTAACGGCTCAATAACGGTTTCCTCCACGGTGCGAGCGGCGTCATCCAAACCCTCCAGGGCCTGGGTAGTCTTGGTGGACACCTCCGTTGCGGTCTTGCTTCCACCACCGCCGAAGCCAGAAACGAACTCTGTGATCTGGGTTCCTTTTTGGAAGACGTTGTCGAAATACGCGAGGGCATGGATGGCCTCGTTGGGCATCTTTCCAACGTCAATCGCCCGTACAAGGGGCTTGTCTGTGGGGCCTGCGCTGAGTCCTTTTTTACGAAAAGTTTTCCCGGGGTACACGCCATCGGCCGCCTCCGCCTGCGAGAACAGTTGGTCGATGTCGATTTCGAACGCCTTGATGGCGTCGAACATGGCGCCGTCCGCGATGAGGTTCGAGAGTTCCGTGATCATGCAAGCAACGCCCGCCACGTCCTCGACGATGCCGCGGTTGTAGGTAGAGAACGGTACGACGTACGGTGTGCCCATGACGTACGGCACGCAGCCGTGGAAAAATGGATTCGTGCGTGGTTTGCGCAGCACCTCGAGCGGCGTACCCTCGGCACTTCCGGCGACCGTAAACGTGGCGTCGCGCATCAGCACCTTGCCGTCTTCATCGAAGATATCACCCCAGTAGTGGAACAAATTAACACTGTTGAGAAACCCTGTCCGGGACGCGGTAAGTTCACCCTTACGTTCCGCCTCATCCTTGGATGGTGCGTCCTGCCCGCTGACATTAGGGACGAGGCGACCCACCGCCGCCTTATCATAGATGCCTTTTTTTGCCATCGCTTCGAGGTCAGCGAGGAGAGCTTCGGTACGCTCAATAACGAAACGCCCTTCGCTACCAGGAACAACCCAGAACTTAAAAGGATCGACCGCACGTATTCCGAGTTTGCCCACGAGTTTTTGGCCTCGTTTGGGCTTTGCAGTAGTCTTGGTTTCATATCCTGTCTCCAGGCCGAATGATTCAGTGGGCACTTTTTCCTCGGCCATTTCGACCGTGAGGTCATTGACCCAGCAGTATTCCCACCACACTTTCATAATGATGGTCGAGGTTATAAGACCCACCTTGAGGGCGATCGAAAACTCACGTATGAACTGCGCCCGGTCCAGCCAATAGTCGAGCAGCGAGCGCGTAAATAGGCCCTGTTGGTAGCCCAGCTTCGATTCGGCTTCCACACCGAAAAAGTTTCGCATTCGAACGAGTGCCCGGCGAAAGGTTGATGTCGCCCGGTCCACAGCTTGCCGAACAAGTGAGATATTGACTTTAGATTGCCAGGCCGCCTTACCACTCCAATCATACTGGCCATTGTAAAGGTCCCAAGATTGTTTCCAGACGGCCTCCCGGGGTCGCCGCGCCTCGTCCGCAGTCGTGAAAACGTGACCGAAAAAGGCAAGGACTTCGTCGTCGGTGGGCGTAGTAGACTTGATCTTTTGTGTTGCACCTTCTTTGACCTCATCTTGGGATAGCTGCACACCAGTGTAGGTAGAGTTACTTTGTGCCATGGGTGAGATGTTCCTTTATTTGGTTAGCATTGCGAAAACCATAGGTTGGGGATTTGATGGGGGTGGGGGTGTTGCCACTCAGGTCCATATCAAGGACCCGTGTGCAGACGTATTGCAGCGCGTCGGCGCCGTGCGAGTAAAGGTTCTTCTCGGGTTTTTCGCGCAGCTGTCCCGAGATGTTGTAGGCGAAATGATAGCCACCGTCCATGCCACCAATGATCATGACGCACGATGGGTCAATCAGCATGGCGGGGTCGCCCGCGACGTTACGCCCGAGAAACTTGCGCACCGCGGCGAGCCGCTCCGCAGGGACCTGCTTGCCGGGGATCACGGTCATTCGGTACGTGAGACGGTCCGTGAGCATCGAGACGGCTGTTCGTTCATCGTTGGGAGAGCGCGCAAAGCCCGCAGGGTCGACAACCTCGTGAAATCGATCCGCCCGAGGAAACCACTCTTTGGTCTTGCGAGAAACCTCTTCAAGGAATCGTTCGAGGCCCATCCCCGACTCGCATATCTCGCGGAGAACAACGAGGCGCATACCGGGCCAAAGCTGCGTGAAAACACACGCTGGGTATAGGCCGAAATCCCAGCCGCGTATGATAGGGAGATGGGCATACGCCGCCAGGTGAGTAGGCGAGACATGAAAGCTTCGCTTGAAATCGTCACCAAAGACAGGCTTGCCACGAAAGCTCTGCCATCGAATATTGTATTCGCGCTCGAAGTTAGAAGCGGACGTTCCGCGTTTTGCGTCGTCCACAAAAGCCTGGTTGTCTTTGTCGGCGTCGCTGGTAAAGTGCGTAAGAACGACGTGAAAACCATTTTGTGCATTGGTCCATTCCCATATGCCGCGTTGCGGGTTCGTGGTGACGGCGCCCTGGGGCAAGTCCGGCGAGTAGTCGACGCCGCCCGGCGCGCCCACAAGCGCATCCTCGAGTGGTGAGGGTTTATTTGACATTGGTCGTGTTCGTAACCCACGTGTACTCATTCACCCGTGGGGGGTGCTGCTGTGGCGGCGAATACGGGATCAGTGGTGTTCCTTGCCCGGCGAATCCCATGGGGTAGGGTGTGCCGCGCGGCCTATCACACTGTTCACAGCGACAGGGGCGTGTGTTCCACTTACGCACAAAACTCCACTCGGGGTGATGCTGGTCGTCCATGGTTCCTCCTAGGACTAGGTTAAGGTTTCATCAAAAACGAGTCGCTTGTAAGGGCCATCTTGAGCAGATGAGATGATAGTAAGTCTTCCACCGCCTTCGATGGTCGGTCGAGCTGCTCCAAGCGTTTCCATCGCATCGGTCCAAAACGCAAACTCATCGAAGAGTAAAGCGGAGGCGGTATATTGACGAAGCTGAGCCGCGCCGCTTGGTAAACCCATGATGTACGAATCAAGTCCGGGAAACTCCAGAGCGCAAAACTTGCTGCGTATGGTCGGCTTGAGTATTGTACCGTCCGGGATATTCGTGTACATGAATTCGCAACGACGTACCAACTCGTCACTTTTTTGCTCCTTGTCGCTCACAATAAAGACACTGCGGCCGGGGTGAAACATGGCCATCCAGAGATGGAGCCAGCACCCGAGCCACGAAAGCATCATGCGGCGACTCTTGGGTATTAGCAACATCGGTTCACGCATCCACACCTCAGTTATGTGCTTAAGATGCGGCTTGACCGGAAAAGGTTTCACGGGGGTTTTGAAGTCGGTCTGGTCCAGGGTGAAGATTTTCCCTTCGGCTATGGCGGCCCACGGGTCGGAGTACCAACGTTTCATGGTGGCGGCGATGCGCGCCTCAGGTGAAACGGCCATTAGATGAGGGTCCGGGCTTGCCACGTCGGCGAGAGGTTGCGGCCGTACGCGTCACTGCCCAGCTCATTCGCCTTGGCCCGCAGCCAGTTCACGATGTAGTAGCGTTTCGTGTCAGTAAGTTCATCGGCGCGATAGATCGTCAGCACGGCGCGCCAATCCACGGCGTCAAGATCGAGCGGCGGTTTCGCCGCCTTGCGGCCCTTGGTGGTACGGATCGAATCGCCCTTGGGGATACGCTTGGGTGGCGCGGCGTCGCGCTTGGGTTTGTTGCGGGGTTTTCGTTTCATTTGTGGTTCCTCCGTGCGCGGCGAATTTTTCGCATCTCGCGGGTCCGGCGCTCGTCGCGCCACGCGCGGACGCGCAGGTAGGTCTTGCGTGGTTCGTACGCCATCAAGTGAACAAGGCCACAGTCGCAGCATGCGACGAACTCTACGGCGACGTGTTTTTTGCGCCACCACACTTTTACTACTTCACCTGCGGCGGGTGACTTAACGGTGCCCACGTAACTAGTCTTCTGCGGCGACCGCTTCGGCGATTTCCTCGAACTCGGCATCGGTGATCTCCTCCTGCGTTTCACTGGTGATATGTGGTGCGTTTACCGGCGTCGCAGTGTCAGCATGCTCTGGGGCACTGCCCAGTCGGTTAAGTTCCCTGATAATCGACTCAGCGTCTGCGGTGACTGTAAGACGCTTTTCGACCTTAACGTATCCGCTTCGATCGAGAATTTCCAGTGCCGCTCGTAGGCGATTTCCGGGACTGATCGCCGTGCGCATGATGTCTCGCACCACATCCAGGGCCTCGCTCGTGAGGCGTTCCATCCGCGCCCGAACTCCCCGATCGGCCAGTTTCGTCTGGAGATCGAACTCACGCTGGAACCTTGGCGCAGCGAGCAATACAGCCAAATCGTGCGCCGCAATGCCCAGGTCCCCGGAAATGGCCTTAGGGTCTTGACGTTCGAGAAGGCGACGGATGATCTCAAGTTCAAGCTCCGTAAACTCTTCACGCGCGTACGGCACAGGTGCGTGTGACGGGTCGCGCGGCATGCTCAGCGGGACGACCGCGGGGTGTGGTTTTGGCGGCCTGCGGATGCGTCCCATACGACCCAAGATAGCATTTGTGGTGGGGGCGTGTCAAGAGACCACTGGGGGCTAGGTCGAGGGTAATTCCATACCTTCTGCTGTCTCCAAATAGGCCGCAGCCCGATAGAACAACTCGGGATTATCTTGAAAGTTTCCTAGGCCGACGTTGCAGCGATTGCACAGTAAGCCTCGAACCTGTCCCGACGCATGGCAGTGGTCCACAACGAGGGGCCGCCCCGTGGGCGCCTCACGGCAGATTACGCAGGCATTGCCTTGAAGCTCCGCAAGTTGCTGATATTGCGAGCTACTCATGCCATACAGGCGTTTCATCCTAGCCTCGTGTTTAACGTCGTTACCCAGCGTGCCGGTTTGTGCCATGCGCAGGGTCATATATCGTGTTCGTTTTGTCGTATTCATACCACGAATTTAACCATGAATTGTACTATGTCAAGCCCTGGAGTTGTGGTCACGCAAATTCGAGGTGATCAATTGCGCGTACAGCTTCACCTCAAAAGGGCGGCGGCGAAGCATAGCCGCCCGAAAGGTGAGTTCGTGACTGTACAATTCTGTTGATCACTTACACTCTTATATAGGGTTTTGGCAGGTGATCAAAACGTGCGAAAAAGTGACGTAACTCCGTGGAAAGATTCACGAAAACCCGTTGATCACGGGGTCACTTTAGTGAACATTCACCTCGTAACTATGTGAAATGATTCACGAATATTTTGATCACGGGTAAAAAGGGATACAAATGCCACAAATTACCTTCGCCGCTCGGTCACTGGTGGCACGTTTTGGCGCATGTGGCAGGTGGTACGAAAATGTTCACACTCGTGGTGCTTTGCACCACGAAACGGGGTGAAAAGAATGTTCACTGCATGAACCTAAGTACGCGTTTTTTATGGTGGTTTACCCGGGGGGAGGACACAGGCGCGGGTACCCCGGAGGGTAGGGGGTAGGCAACGACGCCGCGCGCCTCCCAAAACCCCAGCAAATCCAACAACTTACCAAAACTCGACGCGAAACACACCATTAACGTCACAAATGCTACGCCAAGCGACGTACCCTGCCTTGTCCTTGGGTATTGGAGCGGCTTCGCGTGTCTTACTTCGCGTGTCGTGCAACTGTGCGATTGCATTCGATTGACACTTTTGACAATGTGGCAAACTCGCGAATTTGTTGAGGAATTTGGAATTCGGGCATTCGCACCCTGTCATTTTGGGCAATGCAAACGGTGTGCCAACCGCGATTTTGTTCACTTTTTTGCGTTGGCACCAAAATCGCATTAGAGCCGCTCGACCGCGGCGACCAGTGCCGAATGACCGAAGGGGGAACGACCGATGACCGACGTTAAAACACAGATCAAGTCCAATGCCCTAGAGATCACGATGCTCAAGCAAGCGATCGTGGCACAGCGGATTCGCGCCGGACTCGACGAAGCACCACAAGGCGAATGGCGCGGGTTGATGCATAACCACCTATGCGAACACTGCGACGAGTCGTGGCGTTGTGATTGCGACGACGGCGAATACCTCGTGACGCAACACGGCTGTGATGCACAGGCCGCAGCATCGCAACGCCTCGCGATTGCACTCTCCATGCCATCGAAATGGGATGCGCCGTACCTCTCGCGGTATGCCAAGCCCGCGAAAGCGCGCCGTTCGCCGAGCGGCAAGGGCGCCGTGAACGCGCAAATCGTGGCAAACGCAGCGGAAATTGCGAAGCTCAAAGCAATCCTTGGAATTTCAGCGTAAACAAAGGCGCAGTCTACAAACACACACAAGGAGAAGTTATGACCACTGAAGAACGCATTGCTCAACTCCAAGCCGAGAATCTCGCCCTGGCGAGCCAAAACGCGGCGCTAGAGGCGGCGAACGCCCCTAAGCTGGGCCTTAAGGTCAGTGACAAGGGCGCGTTGTCGCTCTACGGTATCGGCCGCTTTCCGGTAACGCTTTACCCGGAACAGTGGACCAAGGTTCTGGACAAGGATTCAGAGATTCGTGGCTTCATCAAGGAAAACTGGAGTAAGTTTTCTCACAAGGCACCCAAGGTCGAAACCAAGCCCGCCAGCTAACCGCTCGTCGCCCTCAACATATGGCCTTGGGACACAAGTTCTAGGGCCATAGCTGAGAGTGAAGGGAAAAACATGATCTTTATACACATTGTACACATAGTTGGTTTGCTGGGTTATGGTTTTGCTATGGTCCAGGAACCATCCTGGCTTGGGTTTGGTGCGATATCTTGGTGTTTCAGTAGTTATTTTCAAGCCACGCAGCCTGGAAAATGAGTCCCGATCGCTGGACCGTACCACACGACTCGTGAACACTAACACTGCCCGTGGGCTGTCACGCAGTTCGGTCTACGGTCTTGCGATGAGGACTTAGGAGGAAACATGCAGCCACGAGACATGAACAAACAGATGCTTGTGATCTTGGAGTTTATCAAAACGAAACAGATTGCCACCCAAGGCGGCTTACGGGGGATGTTGATGCACGAATTTTACCATTGGGTACAGGCAAATCATGCGGATGAAGTGGAAAAACTCAAAGCATTGACGTAAGTGAAGGGAGAATCAAATGAAAATCTTTGGCTTTTTACTGAGTGTTGTGGGTTATGGCCTAGGCGCATGGCTTGCGATGGCCGTGGTTTGCCACATGAGCAAGGTACGGCGCACTCGCGTCAGCTTGCGGCACATTCGTAACTTCATGTCAAGAGGAGAATATGATGCAAAGTATCACCATCAGAATTAGTTTCAAGCCTGAGATCGTACGAGACGCACTCAGTGTGGAGCGTTTCCGTACGCTTGTGGTAAGCATGCTACGCAAGGTACTGCCTGATGGACTTGTGGAAGTCGAAAGCGACACATAAAACACCATGGGAAGGCGACGTTGCATCGAGTGTAAAGGCAAGAGACCTGCGAGGCGTTGCTTTGTGTGTTGGCTCTCAACCAACACGAACAGCCGCGTTGGGCTTGGCCACATTCTGTTTGGCCGCAGGCTCAAGCCAAATCGCACACAACCAAAAAACATCTTCGTGTGTCGCAAGTGTGCCCCATCACACTACGCACTACATGAGTTACGAAAGGACCTATGAACATGAACGACCAAACGCATCTAGGCCCCAAGACGCAGTTCACGATCTACACCGAAGACCTTGACCGTGAGGCTATCATAGCGCTGGTAACGCAGGAATTTTCCGCCGCGACGCTACACAGCGGCGTAGGACTATGGCACGGCAAAGCCGAGTCGTCACTGGCCATCACAATCCTTGGACATGAGTCCTCCCGCGGCGCCGTGCACAGCGTGGCTCAGAACATTAAGCGTCACAATCAACAAGAAGCCGTGAGGGTTATGGAAGTGAAGCTTGAAAGCGTTATTTTTGTCTGAGAGCGAAAGAAAACGATAACAACAAGACTCGGCAGGGAAAGCTTGCGGGTGGAACCTGCATTCAGTCTTTCGCCGTATAGGAGATGGTGGTAAGCAAGCCCACTTCCGGCGAATAGTTACTAGAGCCAAGGCTAGTCGCCCTTGGATGGTAGCCAAACCACAGCGTACCTCGAAGTGCGCGGCGTGAATAGGCGAGCTTTCGACCACTTGAGTCCTCGCGACCAAATGGCAGGAGTAAGTGGAAGAGCATTCGTGCTCGGCGTGGGCGGGGAAGTGACTAACTTGTCCCATGTCAACCTACAAGAAAGAGGAAAAACATGCGCCCGATTGTAATTTTAGATGCGCCTCTTGAGTTTCGTGATCTTGCATCGTTCGTATGGTACGTCAAGCACATGGCGCCGCATCAAGATACAGAATTTTGGTATGAGTTTTTGGGCCAGTACGTGAGTGACGACAATGGTGTATATTCCAAAGTACGATGAGTGGAAGAGGCTATGTGGGATGGTACATTCAAAAATGCCTTGAGTGCGCGCGGCTGGGTGAGGTGAGGACCCGTTGCCTTACATGCGCCTATGCAGGCAACTCATTGGGCTGGTTGTGTGGCAATTGCTACGCGGCACACTGTGCATGGCATGAGCTGAAGGGTGAAAAGGCAGCTATTGATTGGATAAACCATTGGCCCGCCTTATAAGAGAAAGCCATGATTCGAATGAATACAGCAGCAACTACCGTTTCGATTAAGTGTCCGCATTGCTCAGCGACCGTACGTCCAAGGTCTCTGCGAAACCATCAGCAAACGCCAGGCTGCAGCGCAGCCGCGCACCATCAGAGTATGCTAGATACAGGCTGGACAGACATGTATACTAGCTCGTGGAACGGACCACAACGACCCTACTTGTCTCCGCGCGGCTCAAACAATGAACTGGCCGAGCCAAACCGGCACGAATGTCGAAGGCCAACGGGCTTTAGTCGTGGGGGTTGGGGCAGACCCGCGCGTTCATGGAGTAAGTCGTATATCCGACAAAAGCTGATCACAATTTACAATTCGACCCAAGTGACAGATGAAGAGTTTCTTATGTGCACGAAGTTACCTGAAGACGATCCAAAATACCAAGCGGTTTGGGCGCTGGCCCAGTTAGGTGATGCCTCCAATGAGTAAACCAACATTTGCCGACTTTCTCAAGCAGCTGCACCAAGTAGCGCATGAACCGCGTGCCGCGGCCGACACATCATGTGTTTTCGACATTGGATATTCCGTGGGCAAGCTCACGGCGCACTACAAGCGCAAGATGACAGAGGACGAGCAAGACGATTTTGATCGCGGGATGCTCGATGGTTACACGATAGGGAGAATCATACGTCTACAGTAGCCAATTGCATAGAGTGCCAGGGGCGGCTCATCCTACTGACTGGACCAGCCAGTGACATCAAGGAATACCCAGCAATGGTCTGTTATATTTGCGGCAGACGGAAGAATCGGGTTTATGTATGTGTTACATGCTGGCCACCGCATGCCAACTGGCACCACTTGGCTGACCCTCATACAAAGTCGGTGGGTACTACATCAGTCATCGTAGGCACACGTGTAATCCGCAAAGGGACGTGACATGAACACAGAAATCTTTATAGACAGGTTCATCACATTGTTAGCACAGCACAAAGGTGAAGACCTCACCGGACCGGCGTTGCTCCGCTTGATACTCGCATGCGCCGAGCATGCCAGACGAATTGCAGAGACGCATAATTTTGGTGATGAGGATGAAGATTAACGTGCGCAACACACATACTAAGGAGGTGTGTCAATGGCAACCAATAACCAAATAGTCGCACTCGCACTGGCGATTCAGGCGCGGGTGCCCATAATGATCCAAGGTGAGCCCGGCACCGGAAAGACCAAGACAATTGGCGCGATCGCCAAAGCCCTGATCGACCCGCTTGCGACGTTTATTCCTGCGGTGCATGAGCCGCAAGACATCGGCGGGTACCCCGTACCTGTGACCGATGCTGTGGGCCACACGCGCATCAAGCTCGTGCTGGTAGGCGGCTGGCTCGACAAGATCGTAGTCGAGAAACACGGCATCATCTTTATCGACGAGATCACCTGCGCCCCGGCCATGATGATGGCCGCATGCCTACGGCCCCTCGACTCGCGCATGATCGGCGAAGAGCAACTCAGCGATGACGTTGCGATTGTGCTGGCCTGTAACCCACCGGAACAGGCCGTAGGTGGTCAGCCCATACCGCCGCCTATGGCGAATCGCGTGATATGGCTGGACTGGACTGTTGACACGAATGCGGTGATCGAAGGGTTTCTTGGGGGCTGGGGCGCGCCGACATTTCCACGCCTGCCCAAAGATTGGCGCACACACATTCCGGGCCAAGCGGCACTCGTTGCATCGTTCTTCAAGCGCATGCCGCACCACATACAGCAACTCCCCAAAGACGAGGACAAGCGGAGCGGCCCATGGCCCTCGACGCGGTCATGGTACGACCTCGCCATCCCCATGCTTGCGGCGTGCGAAAGCACGAACCTAAGTTGGGATTATAAGCTGCTGTTCTTGGGTGGCAGCGTCGGCATGGGCACAGCCCAGGAGTTTATCACATGGCTCAAGGCGCTGGACTTGCCCGACCCCGAAGCGCTACTCAAAAAGCCCTCACTGTTCAAGGTTTACCATGATCGGCCGGACAAAACCTTTGCCGTGCTTAACAGCGTGGTAAGTGCTGCTGTGCGCGAACTCACGCCCGACACGTGGCACGCAGGCTGGGAAGTTCTTGCAATTGCTGCCAAAGACAACGCCACAGACTTGGCGGCGTCCGCGGCTCGTAACCTAGCCCTGGCGCGCAATGGACATGCGTTGCCTCTTCACCCGGACCTCATGGAAGCGTATCTGCCCATGCTCGAAGCACAGCGCAACTTGCGCAAGTCAATACACCGTTAAGTCCCTTCAACCGTGCCCTGCCCCTGCGGGGTACGTCATGAGAGGATTTATGAAGGAGATGTGATGGAAGCATTGCTTTTGGCTGTAAGTGTGTTAGTTTGGACCATCGCTATAATACTGATTGGCGGGGTGATTCTCGCTGTGTGGATATTGTTCAATGAGCAACCCTAAGTCGTATTCACACCTCTAGGATAACATGAACATGCTTGGTAATCCGGGTGAGCTTGTATGCGTTTTTTGCCACGAACAAATAGGAACCCAGCGTGCCTTTCATATAATAAGGTCAAACGGCGGGCCGATGAAAACAATAGATAGTCGATATCAGGGAGCATCGGCCCATGCGGCATGTGCTAATGTGGAGGCACTGTCGGGTCGCGTATACAACCACGAGGACACAAGAGCCATGCTGATCTTCAACCGACTCATCGCAAAGGAGTAACTATGGCATTACCCAAATCCATCCAAATTGCACGCATGTTTTTGGCTAGTGAGTATGAGTACATCGGCGCGCTCCTCTGGGCGCTGCGCCCACACGAGGTGCCTGGCCTAGGTACCATGGGCGTGGACCACCACTGGCGTTTGTACTATGACCCTGATCTCGACACCAAGTGGAGTGAGCCCGAAGTTCTGGGCGTGTTGTTCCATGAGATTAATCACATCTTACGCAACCACTTGAACGACGGACGCGCGATGCCGTATATGCATTGCACGCCCCTAGACCCGAAGTGCAAGAAATGCCAGGAGAGCATGCTGCGTTTCAATGTGTGCGGCGATCTGGAAATCAACCCTGGTATCGAGGCGCTGGGTTTTAAGTTGCCCGTCGAAGGCCAATTTCCCAAGAACTATGGCTTGCCCAATGGACTACTGGCCGAAGAGTATTGGGATAAGCTGCCACCAAAACTCAAAGGGCCACATGGCGTGGGTGCGGGCGAATGTGGCAGTTGCGCAGGCAACCCCGGCGCACACGAGTTGGGTCAGGGGGCGAACGACGGCGATGACAAAGGTCTGATCGCTGCTGAGCGTGAACTTATCATTCGTGATGTAGCGAAGAAGATAATGGAGGTATCCAAGACACGAGGCAATGTACCAGCAGGACTTGACCGCTGGGCCAACGACTATCTGCATCCCAAAGTCCCGTGGCGTCGTGAACTGCGCAACGTCACGCATCGCAACATCAATGAGTGCGCAGGCAAGCGCGAGTATTCGTTCCGCAGGCCGCACCGGCGCCAGGGCTGTGCCGATGTCATTATGCCGACCATGAAAGATTTCTTTCCACGCATCGGCTTGGTACGTGACACGAGTGGCAGCATGGGGGACAAAGACATGGCACGGTCGATCGCTGAGACCCAGGGCATTCTGCGTGAGATGGGCGGCGAGATAATTGACATCGAAGTCGATTGTGTGGTGCACGCAGTAAAAACCGTCAAGCGTGTGCAAGACGTGAAGCTCCAGGGCGGGGGTGGTACAAACATGGGTGTAGGCATTGATCACGCGGCTGGATTGCGCCCGCGCCTCGATGTCGTAATTGTCATCACGGACGGCGCGACACCGTGGCCCGATTCACCTCCGCCGTTTCGGTGCATCGTGGTACTAACCCGTACAGGCAGCGAAGCCCAGGTACCTTCTTGGGCTAAGACGATTCTGGTGAATGACTGATGCTTGCGGCTGAGCTTGTAGACGCCAGAGTCAATGCATTCGCTAAACGACGGAAGTGTCAAGAGTGTACTAAGGTGCGTCTTGGTACAGTATGTTTGGTTTGTGAGACAAAAGGCTCAAGCGGTTCTCGGCATGTTTGCATTCAGTGTTTGCCTTCACACCACGCCTTGCATGAGATGTGTAAACCACCCGACTACGACCACTTAACACACTTTGATCACATATGGATAAAAGCGGAGAAAAAATACAGCCGCAAATCCCACGGCACTACCAAGAAAAAGAAGTGACTGATGCTGCCACAATATCTGATTGTCGCACGTAGCCGCGCGGTAGTAAGTCTCGGCAGGTGCCGGGAATGCCACCGTCGCTGCCTGTCAACACCGTGTCTGCGCTGCTGGGATAAACCGGGACAGCACGCAGAATCACGCGTGTGTGTGCGCTGCCTCCCGGCACACCACACTATGCATGAGTTTGCCCACGATTCTTGCAATCCGCATGCAGATGACTATTCCCTTGAAATTGATGGTGATTGGATCGCAGCCGAGAAGAGACATGCCAAGAAAAGGCATGCCGGGAAATAACGCATGATCCCAGAGTATTTACGCGCGGCGCGTAGCGAGGCATTCACGCAGCGCGGGAATTGCCGCGAGTGTCACAAAAATTGCTACATAACTCTATGCCTACGCTGCTCCATGAAGGGCGTCAGGCCGGTGAGGGTATGTGTTAAATGCCTGCCGGATCACCACGTGTGGCATGACATGGCGGGCGATCGAAGTCCCATCCCAGGATATGATGAAAACATAATAGACAGTCGATGGATCAAAGCGGAGGAACGATATGCCAGTGAAACCAAAACCAACAGCCGAGGAATACTCACATCTTCATCTTGAGGTGGAGACTGCCATACTAAATGAGGTGCGGCGTCTCAACCAGGACTATGGCGCCGTGAGCGCACTCATCCGGCGCTTGTTGAAGGAGTACTTGCGACATGTACGCCGATGATGCATTAGTACATGCGGGACCCCCCTTGTGTGCTGATTGTGGTATGTGGGCCGGTGAGCAGTGTGGCGTAGTAGGCTGTTACTGGCGTGGGTGTGATTCCTGTTTTGATGGACACATGTTAGAACAGCATTTCTTCGACTCCGATCCATATCGAATGTTCCGTACGGGTTTGTGGTATGATGCTGCCATAGCTACACGCGCCAAGCGGGCCGAGGAGATTTGTCATGGACTTACGCCAAAAACTAAACTTGCTGATGCTGGAACATGAGAGCGAAGCTGATGGCCTTGTACGCATTACCTTGGACCAGGAACGCCGCACGCAGCAGCGCATCGAGGGCCAAGTCAAAACGGCGCGCGAACGTGCGCCCAAAAAGCCACGAGTGCCCAAGGTAAAGGCGCCGAAGGTCCCGAAGATACCTAAGCCACGTAAACCCAAGACTAAGAAAGGTAACACATGAGATTCAAATGCAAACCCAATCCATATCAAGAGTGGGTATGGCAAACCCGACCTGCTCACTGGTGGCGTGCCATCAAAATAACATGGTGGTGGTGTACGAAGTGCGGGCAAATGAAGGAGCGTGAAACATGAGTGTAATCGAATGTGATGCAACAGCGATCGGGCTGTTCAAGGACTGCCCACGCAAGTTTGATCTGCGAATCAACCAGGGCCTCGTGCCCAAGGCGCGCGCCGGGGGCGGCCGCGGCATGGGTGGTGCGCTTCACAAAGGTCGCGAGGTATGGCGCAATGCCATAAAGGCAGGCAAGTCGCATGCTGTGGCCCTCAATGAGGCCCTGGTGGCGCTACGCATCGAATGGACCACGTCCTTCGGCACTCAACTCACCGACGCAAACAGGAACCTTAACAATGCAGAGGCACTTTTTCGAGGATATGCTGCCAAGTTCGCATCGCACAACTATAAGCCGATCACAATCGAGGAACCATTTTCCATCGATGTGGGGAAATCCCCCAATGGCCACGTGGTCAAGCGCACAGGGCTTATGGACGAGTACTGTGAGTTCAATGGTAGGCGATACGTCTTGGACCTTAAAACATCGAGCGTCTATCCTGGGGGCGCATGGATGGATGCATGGCGCACCAATGAACAGTTCCTCGGGTATGTCGACGCTGCTCAACGACTCCATGGTGCCTGTGATGGCGTCATTGTTCATGGTATTTGGGTACATACCCCGCCGCAACGAAGCACGAACAAATATAAGTACGAGGACTACTTCACGGCTGATATTGTTAGCTTCTCCGCCGCACAGTTGGACGAGTGGCGAGCAGACTTTCTCGACACCATAGACCGACGTGAAGAAGCACGCGCCCGGGGCAAGTGGTCGCCTAACCTCAACAGTGCATGCAAGACCGTATATGGATTGTGTGACTTCCACAAGTGGTGCAGTTCGACGCCTGAGATTCGGTCCCAGGTCGAGAGCATTTACTATGCGCACCAAGTGTGGCAACCCCTAGCTGAACAGCGTCTCGGTGCGCTCAGTGCGGCCGGTGTGCCATGAAAGAAATTCGCTGTGTCGCATGCACCAAACTACTGACCAAACGCTCGGCGGTTGCATGGGGTGCGGCCATGGGTGGCAGCAAGTTCTGCCATATCAAGTGCTATCCGGCGTTGTGGGCCATGGCGGAGTTACAACGCCCAGGGTCGTGGATTGCGCCACGTGAAGTCATGGCTCCGAATTCAGTGTTCAGGGTGGGTGCCGGGGAAAATCTACGGCGGGTCTTTGCAGGAGAAGAACTCCTATGATGCGATTGTTCCATAAGGCGCCGCCATACTGTGCCTCATGTGGCAAGGGCTTCCGTACAAATGCCCACGCCTTGTGGGATGGGAATATGTTTATCCATGCGCAATGTTACACCACGTGGTGGACGTATCAGGCATTGATGCCTGATGCAGCTCATTGGGTAGAGCCACATGATGCTCTGCGCCCGGGCTCAATTTATCTCCAGTGTGGCAAAAAGGAACTAGCCAAAGCGAAGTTACATGACATACCTTCCATGTAGTAGTTGTGGTGAACCCCTCATCCCGCGGCAACGTATCATTTTCTGGGCTAGCTACAACGAATCCAAAGAATTCATCCACGAAGCCTGTGAGTCGCAGTGGAGCTTGTTCTGTGACATGCGTGGTACGTTTTCGGGGAGCCGGGATGAGTCCCCCGCTACCCGGGTAAGACGACGCACATCAGCGCTGTCTGGAGCGTGGCAGGCACTGGAGAAGTACAAAGCCGAACTTAGAGTGAAAGGAATGTTACCTAAAGATGAAGACGAAACAACCACGCCAACGGAGGAAGAATGCGCTCGATAGGTTCCATGAGTTACTCGCAGAGATTGAACGGTTACATGCCGCCAAGAATTTCGACTATGCAGGTGGGGGACAGCAAGGCCCTTTGGGGAACTTCAACCGCGTCTCGGCCCTTATCCGTGCGTATCCAGCGTCTGAGTCTTGGAGCCAACCGAGCGGTGTTGCGATCACGTATATGCTCAAGCAATTTGACGCGGCCCTGATTCTCATGACTACGGGAAAAACCAGCCGCACGGGCGAGGGGTTGCGGCAACGTTGGCTTGACATTGCGTGCTATGCGATTATAATAATGCAGTTGCTTGAACAGGAGGAGAAATGAAGTGGCCCTGGGTTAGTCGCCGCACACACGACCGCTTAATCAAACATTACGAGCAGATACTCGATTCTCGCCTTTCGTGGACGGCGCAGGTCGAACTTAACGCCATGCGCATGATGCGCGAGTGCGCCGGGGCACACCGGGGCATTGCGCGGCTTCAACGCAAAATCAAAACCTTGAAGGGGGGAAAATGAGAGCGTGGAGATACTGGAATAGAGGGCGAGTTTCATGGGGCTGGAATGTGCAGGCGATTAGCTTGCCTTGCCACCTATACTGGAACCGTTATGTAGTCGAGTTTCGTGTGTTAATTTTTGATCTTACATATCACAGGAGGAAAGATGAAACGTGTTTTATGTTTGGTGGTTTTCTTGTGTGGCTGCGATGTTTCGTGGCATCACATCGAGTGGGCGCAGCGTGCATGCAAAGAGTTTGGCGGGCTGCGCTACGTAAATGAGTGGGATGACAAAGTGGTGTGTGCAGACGGCACAGTTAGTTACCGTGTAAAGGAGGAACGTAAATGAATGGTGCAGAACTGGTCAGAGATAAAAACAAGCGGGTCTTGCTCTACGCCCGGAGCGGAGGAGGCAAGACTTCGCTCGTGGGCAAGGCACTCGAAGTGGATGCAATGTGTCCACTCTACGTATTCGACTTCGATCTGCGAATCAACTCCATACTCGCAGTCGTGGATTACCAACGCATTATCTCACAACTCACGTACGATCAATATCGCGATGGTGATCGCCCGGGGTCGGCGTTCACAAATGCAGAGACTAAACTACGCGAGTTGTCGGCGGCTATCAAGGCGGGCACTGGGCCCAAAACTGTCGCGCTGGACTCACTTACCTTTATGGAGAAGTCAATCGCATCCCGCGTTCTCATGATGAACGGCAAGCCCGCGAACGCGCCCCTAGAACTCCAGCACTACAAGATCATCATCGCGCAGCTCGAAGACTTCGTGTCAAAGATATGCGCGCTCGACTGCAATGTTATCGTGACGGCACACGAAGACCTCGACAAGGACGAACTCACGGGTAATGTAACACGAGGTATCCGCGTCGTCGGTAAGGCCCTGCCGAGCGTGTTGCCGGGCTATTTCAACGAAGTGTGGTACGCCGAAGTTCAGGCGGGTACGGTGCAGAACCCCGCGCCCCAGTACCGCGTGCGTACGGCCCCTACCCCACAGATCATAGCTCGCACTACGTACGGTCCGCGCCTCGATCCCATCGAGAACCAAGACATTTGGAAGAAACTCGTGGCGTGCGACATAGCCAACGAACTGAGTACGCTATGAGCAAAACACAAGAGTCGTGTACCAAGTGTAAGCAGGTGCGTCCTTGTGACTGCCAACTCAAGGGCGGCGTGTTCAAGCAATAAGCTCCGCATACTAACGTGCGCAAACACAGGAGGAATAAAGCATGAGTAAAATCAATATGGACCTGCGTGAGGTGAAAGAGAAACTCCCGCTAGCCCCGGGCGTCTATACCTTCATCACGCGCAAAGTGGGCCTGGAAAAAACCCGCGCCCAAGACGCAGACATGGTCGTGATGGAGTTGGTGCCCCAAGAATCGCCCGGCGATATTCTGTTCCACCGCTTTACTCTGAAGAGTGGGATTCTTTCGTCGAGCGACGCCGACAAATCGTTCAAGCGTTTCTTGGATGTGTTGGCGATTCCGTATGACGCGGACTTCGACACGGACATGTTGTTCGGCCTGAGCTTTCGTGCGACCGTGAAGCACGAGGTGTATCAGGGTAAAGTGAAAGCCCGTCTCGAGAACATTCTCGGGCGTTAGACGACGTGCATTAAACTGGACTGGGGGGTGGGCTTCGGCCCGCCCCTCTCTTCACCCGGAGAACCAATGCGACCACAAAGTCAACCCGAGGCTAACCGCCTTAAGAGTGTGTTTGCACCCGTAGGTTCCGTAACCTGTTGGGACTATGAAGCGCAGCCCGTCACGGTAGCAGCATTGTTGGAGTTGATACCGGGGTTGCGTGGCACAAAGGCACCATACGCCAACGTGATATTGGACTTGTCAAGTCCCGGTACGGCGTCGACACGCCTCGTGTTTCAGCTGCACACGTTGGCCGAGTTGGTGCATCAACTACAAACGTTAAAAGAAAAAATGGAGGAAGAATGAATCCACCTAAACGACCATTAGCCCCCTTTAAGCTGCACATGGCGCCTGCACCCAAGGGTGAAAACGTGAAAACGGTGACGCGCAATCTCGACGCACAACCCAACGATAACTGGGTGTTTCGTACCCTGGCCCTCGGCGGCTGGGACTATGAAGCAAATCCCATTCTCGTGGTCACGACACTCGAGCTCGTCAAGGACGAGAACAGCGGCAAGCTGATTGGCTCGAACGTGATCTTTGATTTCGTCGACCCACGCAAACCGTCGCAACGTGTCGCGGTCATGACAAAATCTCTGATAGAGGTGCTAGACCAAATCAAAGCGGCGTACACGCTAGAGACCCTGGCGTCGGAGGGCAAACGATAATGGAAGAAGAACAAACCATAGAGCATCCCACGCGGTCACAAAGTGAAGAGTTGCTCGACCTGCTCTTGTCAAAGGTTGTGTTGGCGGCGTATGGCCTAGAGTTGATTAGTGTCCTGCCAACAAAAGACGAACTGAACACGCTTTTCGCGGCCAGCATTGACCGAATATGGGCCTCGTTCGAAGCCTTTGCAGCGGCACAAGAAGCGGCCAAGCCAACAGAAGCAACGATCATCACTGAGTGATCTATGACATGCCCACGCTGCGGTGCGCCAATTCAACCCGAGTTCTACTGCCTCGCGTGTGGGTGGGTCCCAACCAGAACAAAGGAGTAATATGAAAACGTGCAAAATATCTCTGGCCGTCCTCTGTGCTACCCTGGCATTGGGCTGCGGTGCCGCTACCCAAAATGTTGGCAGTCTCGTCCTACCGACATCCAACCGAACAATCGACATTGTGCAGCACCGATCAGACTCCCGCGGTTGTGTTGAACTCGTCGTTTTACAAACGTACAACGCGGATGGTACCTTGGTGGATTCAGCGGCAGGGCGGGGCCAAACGTTACCTTGCCTTCTCACCGAAGTCATCATCGAAAGTGGATCACGTGTTGGCAGTGCAGCGATCATGGCTAGTGGCATGGTCCGTGCGGCCCGCGCCACACGACCCGACAACGTCAGCATTGACAACGTGAACACTCAGGCCCAAGGACAAGGACAGGGCCAGGCCCAGGGCCAACTCCAAGGCCAAGTCAACAGCAACGTGAACCACAACACGGCGAAGGGTGGTGCGGGGGGCAGCGGAGGCAACGGCGGCTCACCTGGCCAAGGCGGTGGTCACGGGAACAACGGAGGCGGGAACGGCGATAACGACGGCAACAACCCAGGTACCGACAATCACCACAACAACGGTGACAACAACTAGACGCAGCGTGTACATGCTGTGCGCGCGTCGCTCCCCCGCGTAAGAATAGGGGAGTCGTAGAGAGTCGCCCATGGGCGCCTGTCTAGGAGAACCAATGAAACGATTACCCAAACCACTGTGTCGCTACGGATACACGCAGCGGCAGCTTAAGCGCTACTTTACTGAGCGGCGATGGCTTGCCTTCGGACATTGGATGCGTGGGCAAACCGGCGCCATATGTGAGGGCCTTACACCATGTAACAAAGCCCATGGTCTCATCATATATGAATGCGACGTGCAACAGTTCTTGCGCGGAGGCGACACCCTTGACTAACCTTACATGCCCACCCCAGATTGTTAGCGGTGCACGAGTCACAATCATAAGTGACGCTCCCACGGCGCGCGAGTTGACAACGGGCAAACCCATGGCCGGACTCAACGCACTCGTGCTCGATAAGGCGCTGGACGGGTCAGGACTCAACTTGGCGACGTGCAACTTAATGCACGCGGAGGGTCTTGGTGTGGCGGGGCTCATAGCAAACGTGGCGCATCGTCCTAATGTTGTGGTGCCTATTGGGGAGCGGGCCCTCGAGTTATTGTGCGGCGTGAAGAGCCTCACCAAGTACCGCGGCAGCGTGCTACCCTCAACTCTTGTGCCAGGGCTCAAGGTCATCCCAATGCTGGCGCCCGAATACATCATGCGCGGAAACTTCGGGTCTCTGTGCCTCTCACGGCATGATGCGCGCCGCATCGCCGATGAGAGTGCGTTCCCAGACATACGACGCGAAGCCTGGACCGCCATCACGGGGCCGTCATTCGACACGGCACTCGGCTGCCTCAACGCCATTAAGGACGATGAGATATGGTCACTAGATATAGAGACGAGAGCGGATTCACTTACCTGCGTGGGCGTTGGTTTCGGTTCTACTGCACTGTGTATCCCACTACAGACCACCCGAGGACCTTACTTTTCTCCATCACAGGAACTCGTCATATGGCAAGCCCTAGGCAAGCTCATGCGACGCAACGGAAACCTGGTGGGCCAAAACCTCGCCTTCGATCTGGAATGGCTTCTTGGGTATGGAATTCTACCCCACTCGATCCGCTTGGATACGATGCTAGGATTTGCTGTCCTCTATCCCGAGTTGCCCAAGGGTCTCGATACAATCGTCAGCCTATACACAGATGCGCCCTACTACAAAGACGATGGAAAAACATGGGGCTGGAAGCAACCCGACGAGCGGCTCTGGCTGTATAACGCGCAGGATTGCTTCTATACGCTGCGCGCGGCGATTGGTATTGAGAAAGAGTTGTTCGTTCAGGGGCATTGTTCGTTCGTCCGCGACTTCATCAACAAGGAGTTGTTCGCCGCCCTAGAGATGCAGCGTACCCGACTCAAGCGAAACGAGGCAAACCATGATTTTTTGCGCAGCACCGCCAAACGGGAAGCCGAGGCTACACGTGCCTTTCGCGAGTTGCTTTCCGGGACCTCAGTCAACGTCAATTCCCCAAAACAAGTCAAGGACTTTCTCTACGGGAACCGAGGCTTCACACCGATACTGGTTAGAAACAAACCAAGTGTTGACGAAAACGCACTCAAGACCTTACGTACGAAGCACGCAGATTGCCAGGAACTCGAACTTATCATCAAGGAACGTCATCTACGTAAAAAGCTATCTTCCTACCTGGACACTCCTATTGACCTCGACGGTTACTTGGGCTGCGCATGGAACGTGGCAGGGACTGAAACTGGCAGGTGGTCCTCCGGTAAGTCCGCTCACCGACGAGGACTCAACTTACAGACTGTCCCTAAAATCCTTCGATACTCGTATGAGGCTCCACCTATGCGGGTATTCATACAGCCGGATTTGTCACAAGCCGAGGCTCGCGTCGCAGCCTACTTAGCGCGGTGCCCCGACCTCATCGCACTTTTCAACGACCCGAAGCGTAGTGTGCATCTGGAGAATGCTTTGGCGATTTTTGGACACGACGTAAGTAAGGAGTCAAAAGACTATGTTATCGCGAAACAATGCTTGCATGCAGCAAATTATAAAATGGGACCTGATCGGTTCGCAGTCGAAGCTGGCATCTCTCAGCAGCGAGCCAAAGACATTCTTGCGGCGTACTATGCGCGCTACCCTGAACTCCAGACTTGGCACGCTCGCACAAGGGAAGCAATTCTCCAAGTTGGGAAGCTCGTTACGCCGCTAGGGCGAGAAAGGACATTCTATCATGCACGCGCGGAGGTACTACTCACAGGTTCGTTATCGGGTGAAAGTTGGCGAAACGCAATCGCCTACATACCACAAGCTACGGTGCCCGACGTGCTTAACCGAGGGATGCTCAAGACCTGGGAAGAGTTGGACTATCTTTGGCTACATCATCAAGGCCATGACTCTTGCCTTGTTTCTGTACCTTATGATAAGCTCGGCGAGTGTTGTGAGCAGCTGGTTGCCAATCTTGCTATCCCTATCCCTATGGGCCTGGCTACGCTGGTTATTCCGACCGAAGTCGCGTGGGGACGTTATTGGCATCCGATGGTTAAATGGCAGGGCGAGCGTGACGCGACGTTATCACTGCCAGCCTACGAAGCAATGGTGGCACAAAAGATGACCTATGACTCTGTGGCAAAGGAGATGGCATAAACATCTCATGGAACGCTGCAGTAATTGTGGCTATTGGGACCCGTTATATAGGGGAACATATCTATGCGCCGCGAGCGGGTGTAGTATGTATCTTTGCGTAAAGTGCTGGAAAGCGCACAAAGCGTGGCACATTCTCCAGGACCCCACCTATCCAGGGTACGCGTTTGAGGCGTTTTTAGCCATGCAAGAAAAACAAATAGAAAGCACAATGGCATGAACGATTGGCTTTCTTTTACGTGTGAAGGATGTGGGCGCACGCGTCGACACCTAGATACTCATCTGTGTCCTCTATACGACTGCCATCAGTTTGCATGCATGCATTGCTGGGATGCACATCTAGTCCTACATGAACTTGCAGACGTGAACTACGAGGATAGGATTGTACGCGGGTACTACGAAAGCCAAGTGCGCAAGATCGCAGCGCTGCGCGCAGAAGGTGACTTATTTTTACCTGGAAAACCGGCAAGCGATTCATAAAAGAGCAACGCACCGGCCCGGCGTTTCTCGTGGATCAACTCGTCCCAGCGAGCGGCATCACACTGGTGTTTGGCCCGCCGTCATGTGGCAAATCCACGCTACTCTGGACCATGGCCGAGAATCTGCGTAAGGGCACGCCGTTCTTGGGGAAGTACCGTACGGCCAAGGCCCTAACGCTACTCCTCAACTTAGACATGCCAGGTGATGCGGTGTGGCGTCGCATGAAAGGAGCAAACTACGAGCCATGTTTTCACATATGCGATTTTGCGAATCACCTGAACATTACTACCCTACAAGCGAACCACCCGACCATCTTTGGTGCGCTGAAGCACCGCGCCAGGCGATATCAAGTGGTAATGATCGACTCCCTGAGTACAATAACAAATGGCCTAAGCTTAAAGGACGACTGGGTCCCCGGTTTAACAGTCGCTGCCCTAAGGGCCCTTTTTCCACACCAGGCCATTATTCTCCTACATCACAGTCGCAAACAGTCGATCGGTCAATTTGGTCCGGTCGCGCCCCATCGGGAGGATGCCCTTGGGTCCAACCTGTGGATGGCCATGGTACAGTCCGAGCTTCAGATGTACCTCAAGGGGAACCATTTAGCGCATTTGCAAATAGCCAAATCCCAGGTCGCGCCCGAGAGCGATGGGGACGATATTTATGTAGATGACTTGGGGTGTAGAGTGATGCCGTACATGCCGAACGACGCCTCACAGTGGCTTATGCGCCTCGCGCGCGCCGAGCAGAGCGCCGTCGCCCTAGACCCAGGGTACGCAAAGAAGCCGCTGATGGACCGCTACGCCATCATGGGTACGTTGATGGCCCCAGCGATTAGTGACACGACCGTGCGGCGCTGGGTCAAGCGCACGCAGTACAATATGATACCATAGGAGGACATATGAATATCGCAGTGATACCCGACTGTCAGGTGCGCGATGGTGTGCCAACGGACCATCTCACGTGGGCTGGGAAGTACATCGCAGCGAAGAAACCCAACGTGATCGTGTGCATTGGGGACTTCGCTGACATGCCTAGCCTGTCGAGCTACGACAAGGGGAAGAAGTCCTTCGAGGGACGGCGCTACCGCAAGGACATTGATGCGGCGCGGCGTGGCATGGAATGCCTCGTGGCCCCGCTTCACCAGGTGGCGAAGTACAAGCCTCGTATGGTGTTGACCCTAGGCAACCATGAGGATCGCATCACCAGGGCAATCGAAGACGACGCGAAGTTGGACGGGACGCTTTCGCTGGATGATCTAAAGTATGCCGATGCGGGGTGGACCGTCTATCCGTTTCTCTTGGGCGTGAAGATCGGCGGTGTGACGTTCTGCCACTACATGACGAGTGGCGTGATGGGCTTACCGTGCAAGACCCCAGCCAGCATCATCGCGAAACACCACATGAGTTGCGTGGTGGGGCATCAGCAGGGCAAGCAGATTGCGTACGCGCGCCGCGGTGATGGCAAGGCAATTGCAGCGATTATTGCGGGGTCGTTCTACCAGCACAACGAACCTTACCTTAAGCCACTGGAAAACAAGCACTGGCGTGGCATGTTTTTTCTACATGACGTACACGACGGTGAGTTCGAAGAGATGTTCCTGCCCATCAAGTATTTGAAACGGAGGTACAAATGAGAGGTTCAATTCGCATCGACGGTCCGCTGGCCGAACAGATGGATGGCCTGTTAATTCAATTCGTACAAGAAAATGCGTTGCGGGGTAGCGTCAAGGTTGCGACGGTTTTGCGCGGTGTTTACGACCACCCAGGTAAAAGTGTGAACCGGACAACGCCTTACTACGACGTAACTTTCGAAGGCACATTAGACTTACTGGCAGGTCACCATGAAAAAACTTAAATGCAAATACTGCGATTGGAAAACCGATGAAGCACTTACCGAGTTGGGTGGTAAACACATTACGGGAGAAACGCGGTTACGTAAGCACGTGGCTCAAAGCCATCCAAATCAATTCGCACGAATTCAGCAATGGCTACGAGACGGTGATTTTTCAGTGGGCGGGGGCGATACCGCAACAAATGATGCGCGTACACGGAAGTAAATACTCAGACCGCGCGCTGATGTGCTGCGCAGAGTGCGGACGCACCATCACAGCCCTACGAAAGGCGAACTTAGACTATGTCTTACGGGCATGTGGGGCACATAGCTGTGTGGCGCTACTATGTAGTTACTGTGGCCCGGCCCACAAATCCATGCACGAGCTGGCGGGTGATAGGGTATGGGATTGGTGGAGCCGAGCCAGTGCGAAAGAGCGGCATGAACATGAAAGGCGGATGAAAGACCTATGAAATACTCAGCAGCATTTGAATCGGCGTTTGAGCGAACGCTCGCGCTTGAGGGAGGTTACAGTGATGACCCCAATGACCCGGGCGGTGAGACGCGCTGGGGAATTTCGAAGCGTGCTTATCCAAACGAAGACATCAAGCATCTCACCGTGGAGCAGGCTAAAGCAATCTATTATCGGGATTACTGGCGCGCCGTGGGAGGCAACGAGATACGAGGAGATGTGGCCGCAGAACTTTTTGACACGGCGGTCAACATGGGAGTCCGCACCGCAATCGAGTTTGCCCAGGAGGCTTGCAACTATCTCGGGGCATCTCTTGCGGCCGATGGCGTTCTCGGTCCACAGACCATACGAGCTTTGGTTCGAAATACTTCCCCGGACCTGCTCAAGGTCCTCAATGGCCTTCAGCTATGTCGCTATGTGGAATTGGTCCGACAGCACCCGCCGCGTCAAAGGTATGCACGCGGGTGGCTAAAAAGAATCCAGGTAGTGCCGATCTAGGGGGTGCGGCCGCGTGTAAGTGCATCAAGCAGTAGCTGTTCGAGTCCTTTGTCGGGGGCCGACACAGAGAAGGGTTTGGGTTGGATGCCACCCTGAAGTGCGATATCAAGGGCCCTGCGCGGATCGATTATTAGTTCAGCCTCGCTGGCGTACTTGGCCCCACGCCGGGGCAAGAGGCCCACAACTGACTCAGGAGTCGCAGTAATGCGCGCGACCTGCGTGGCGGTGTCAGGTTTCGCGAAGCCCATCCAAGTAGCGAAGTCCCGCGCCACTTCCGGCTTGAGACTGCCTGCGGTCGCTGCGGGCAAGGTACCTTTGGTTAGGGGCTGCAACATGAGTTCATCGGTGACAGGGGCGCCGCGAAACACCTGGAACTCCGGCCCCAGGTTGCGCTTTGTGAGGGCCTGAATCAGCTCCTGAAAGCGCGGGTAATTGGGTTCTTGCTGAAGGCGCGCAAGATATTCACCCGGGTTGAGAGGACCGCGTCCAGCACCCGGCGTGCCTTGGACACGTTCAAGGCCGATCTTGCGAAACGTACCCGGTACGTGCGCAAGTGTTGCGCCGGTTCCCACGCCTTTCAGGGCATTAGCTAGAGCGGTGCCCATGCCCTCGGCATCGGGTGATTCAGTTGGTAGCTGAGCCAGGGCCTCTTTCGCTGTGGGCTGCGCCCCTTGTGGAATGACTCGCCCGGCGAACGTTGAGCCACGTGGCCCCGCCGCCGCGGAGAGTGCTTGAATGAGTGCATCAAGTGGGTTCATTAGTCTTCGTCCTCGGGTGGAAATAGTGCTTGTCGTAGCGGTGAACCAATCGCGGGTACATTTTGTGCCGTCTGTTTTCCGAGTTGCTTCCAGTTGCCAGAGGCCACGGCACCCCCCACGATCGCCGCATCGGAGATCGACGGCCCCATGATACGTCGGGCCACACCCAACTCGCCGCGCGAACCGGAAATCGCCGCATCGGCGAACAGGCCGAACGCACCTATAGCCGCCATGTTGTCAGCTATACGGAGAAGGCCCTCGGGACGGTCTTCTTGCTTTTTACCTTTGGTGAACTGCTGTACGTCGCGCACGCCCTCGCCTACGATCGGGGCCAATAGCGCCAGGCGAGCGAGGGGCTTGAAGTTGCCTTTATATGCCTCGTGTAACAAGTCATCGTTGATGGCCTTCGCGGCTTTGAACCCAAAAGATGAGAACTGTGTGACGAGACTGCCGAACGGCCCAGTCCAGAATAGAGGTAAGTCTTGGGGACGCACGGTAAATTGCGTACGCTTGATGATGCTTCGCGCCGCTTTGATCTCTTCGTCCAGTGTCAGTTTGTACCCGCGCCCCACCACGTCCATCGGTTCAATGCCCATCTTACGCAGGTGGCGCTTGAATTCCTCGCCCGTGCCAGGCACTGCGGTACGCATCTTTTCCACCAAGTCTTGGGCGAAGGCCCTGCCGGAGTTGGCCGCAAGCATGCGGTTGTATTGCTCCACCGCAGTGAAGCCGGTGTACTTGAGAACGGCGCTGGCAAAGGCGTTGCGTCCGACCGTCGTCTCCATATCACGCATGGTTTGGTCGATGGTCGCACCCGCGAGTCTGCCGAATTCCTTGCCATGCTGGGTGCGGGCCGCCTGGAAGCCCCGCACGAGGTTGCCGTGCCCCACGACCATGTCAGTCATCGTACTTTGTGATGCGTTGGCGATGACGGCCTGGCCAAGTTTAAGGCCCGTTTGGATGCCGCGCACGGCTGAACTTAGCGGCCCTAGTAGGGGGTTGACCTCTTCGCCGTATAGGTTCTTGCCCGTCACCTTTTCGAGGTACGTCTTGGCCATCCACATAGAAGCGTCGTCACCCGTTTCCTGACCCAACTCAGACACGAGGTTACGCGCCACTTCGAACTTCGGGCCAAATTGCTCGACTTCGTTGAGTCGCTTAAGTGCGTCATTCATGTAACGGGTGTGCGTGGCGATGGCATCATGTTCGTAGTCAGTGAGGGAGTAACGGCGCGCGATTTCCAGGTGGCCATATTCACGACGCGAGTGCTTACGCATCTGTTTGATGATGTCTTCGGCTTCGACGGCCGTGACGGGTCGCCCTTGAAGCCGGGTCTCTTGTTGTTGGATTTCAGTGATGGCCCGGACCTTGCGGGCCTTGTCATTCAACACGCGGTCCCAGTCGGTGAAGTGAGGCATAAAGTCAGGACGCGCTTGCCAGGGAACTTCGGCACGTGTGATGGGGTCTGATATGGTTAGGTTGAGCCGCTGGGCCCGCTGGGCTACGGCCTGCTGCTGGGCCTCAATGAGTTGAGCCACATGGCTAACGCGCGGGTTCAGAGCCGGGGCCGTGCCTTCGCGTACTTCGGTTACGTTGCGCCGCTCAGCGGGGGTGAGGTTGAGTCGCTCCTTACCGGCGACATATGCCACGCCCTGTGGGCCGTCGATCGCCGCGGCACGCTGGGAATCGAAGTTGTCATACGCCGCATTGGTACGGCGCACCAACTCCTTACCACGAAGCCCCAGGCTTTCAATGGCCTTGGAAGATTCTTGTGCGATGCCCTTGAACATGAGTGCGGCCTTGTGACCCAAGTCTTGCGCTGACGCAGGCGCGAACGATTCAGTAAAATCGGCAATTCGTGCACCAACTTTGGATAGGTAAGGCGCTTGGGCCGAGGGCGGGCCACGCAGTTCGCGCAGCCGCTCCATGTATTTTACGGCGTCGTCGCCACTTGTGCGGCTTAGTTTGATGAGTTCAGAGAGTTCATTTTGTTCCAGGATGAACGGTTTGGGCAACGCCGGAGCGTTCATCAGAGGATCGATCGTGGGTGGGATGTCCAGGTCCAGGGCCCGTTGCGTGCCCGGCTCGGCGGTCTTGAACTTGAGATCGCTTTTTAGGGTCTTCTGCTGGGCCTCGAGCGCGGCAATCCGCGCGGCCATCGCGGGGCGTTGGTCGACCACAGGAAAGAGTTCTTCTTGGACGCCCAATGGCCGAAAGCCTTCAGGCGTCGTTTGATTAGGGTTAATCGGAAGTCCCGCGGTATGAGTACGGTTCAACAATGCACGCTCTACTAAACCACCTACTGCGCCTAGGGGCAAACCAATTCCTACCGCCGAAGGCACGTTCTCCAGTACTGGTCGACCTTCGATCACGTTTGACGCAGTTTGCCCAACGCCCGCAATCCCTGCTCCTTCGGCAGCACGTATACCCAACCTCGCTGCTGTGCTCAAGCCCTTGGCGAGAGGCAGCCCGGGAATGGCTCCTAGAGCGGCGCTCAAGGCAATTTGTGCCGGTGACGAGCGGCCCTCCAGCTTTTGGGCAAGTAACTCCCCAAGTGCCGATCCCGCTGCGCCGCCCGCTATGGCACCCCCAGGAATTGGCAGCAGTGCACCGCCTACAGTGCCGGCAATTGTCGGCACAATTCTCGCGGCGGCTGCTAGAATGGGGTGTGATGTGGAGGGCGCGTCAAGCGATCGTAAGCCCAAATCGGCGTCGTCGGATATTTCAAGAGGGCGTAAACCCAAGTCTTCGTCAGCCATGAGTTACCTATTTCGACAGTTTATAACCACGTTTGATTGCGTCAGGAGCTTTGTCCGGTGAGATCGCGAAACGCTTTCCATTTTTCTCCACGACAACCTCGGCGGCTGTGGCCCCTGTGGGCGCAGCCTTCGCACCCGCGGGTGCGCTGGGTCGACCCGTGGGCTCCATGCCTAGCACAGGTGTCTCGCCACCGAACCACCCCGACTTTGTCCCTGCTATTGTATACCCCATGGCTTCGGCAGCCTGTTGAATCTGCTCTGGCGAGGCGCCCAGGTCGGCCATACCCGAGATGAGGGCGTTGGCCTGCTTGAGGGGCCGCACCTGGGTGCGCGGAGGCGTCGCGGCGCGTCGGGTCTCAACCTGCGAGGCGAGTTCATTTTGCGTCGCGCGCTGCCTGGTAAGTGCCTCAAGCTGTTGTTTTGCGAAGTCCAGGCGCTGTTGCATCATTTGGTTCTGGGCATCACGCTGGCCCTGGCCCAGTTCGTTTTTGTATGTGGCCATGGTGAGTTGGTTTTGAAGCTGCGTCGCCTTGGGGTCTGCAACCTTTGGGGCGCCGCCCATGCCCAGGCGCTGCAAAAGGAAGCCCTGGAGTTGCGGGTCGAGCCCACCCACCTGTTGGAGCAGAGGCGCCAACATCTTCAGTTGGTTCGCGGCAGAAGCGTCTAGTGCCTGCTGTTGCGCCACACCGGCCGCAAGGCGCCCTTCGCGCGCGGCATAGACATCGCGCTGCGCCGGGTCAGCAATGGTCACACCTTGCGGTGCCCGCGAATCGAACGTCACGCCTTCAGGCGCAGGTCTGCCCGAGCGCAAAGACTCCATTATCGCATCATAAATGTCTGCCATGAGTTGCTCCTAATACTCCCAGTCGGTCGCTGCGTAGTCGGTGCTGGGTTGGTACCCGCCCTGATATGCGCCTGTCGTGGGGTTCCACTCGGGTGTGGGCGCTGGGTACGCGGCCCCGCCCTGAGTGGGCGTAAAACTCCCTAGGTTCGACGAGGGCGCACTTTCGTACGAACCCGTCACTGGGTTGTAGGTTACGCCACTACCTCCGCCCAAAAGCCGCGACAGGAGGTCGTAGGACCCGGCGTTATTGACGGTCGGCGCAGATGCGCCTGACTGAGTCGGCGCTTGGTAATTCACGCCGGTCTGGGCGCTACCGCCGTAGCTTAGAAAGGGGTTGGTGTTGCCCGTCGATGCCATGCGATCGCCCTGCATTGGCGTCGCTAACCCCAAGCTGGGCGAAATGTTGGCCCAGGGATCACCACCACTAAAACCCCCCTGCTTACCCGTATATGCGCCCTGGCTTTGCGACAACTTGAGCGCGTCAATGAGAGACGAGATTTGACTCATCGGGTTTTGAAGTGCCTGCATCAACTGGGGAAATGCCTGGCCCAGCAACTTGCCTGCGGCCTCCTGGCGATTGCCCAAAATATCCCCTTCGAGTTGCGATGCCGAGCGGCCATAGGCCCCGCTTCGCAAGCCGCCCGCCGCACGAAACGTATCTGTGAGAGAGGTGCGGGCGCGGTCTTCGCTCGGGACCATGCTTTGGAGCAGCGGCCCTAACTGCCCCTGGTACAAAGGTGATGCCGTGGGGTTCTGGAGCAACCCTTGGTACTGCCCCGCAAGACTCTGTTGCAGACTGGCCAGAGATGCGGCAAGGGGATTCGTCACATCGGGCTGTGACATATAGGTGCTGCTGGACGCGCGCCCTTCTTGTGGTAACTGTCCACCACCAGCAAAAGGATCATCATATAAACCCGAGCCAGTTTTTTGCCGTGCCGTGGCGGCATCGCCCCAACTTGTTGTTATGGCCATTTGTTACTCCTTCGAAGGCGCCTTGGGCGCCAATGCTTCCTTGAGAATTTTGTTTTCGGTTTCGAGTTCTTTGATGCGCGTCGCGGCACTTTCGAGGGTTTTGTGGCAACGCAGCGTAAAGTCAGCAACTTC
>ERZ1292629.743-Hain-H43-01um-R1-743-length-35737-cov-6_pt1 | contig 30906 bp, 41 predicted proteins | sample MGYA00564399_ERZ1292629 | MGnify/ENA primary metagenome ERZ1292629 (study PRJEB36523, sample SAMEA6512636) | groundwater metagenome | collected 2019-01-08 | study: AquaDiva: Metagenomics assemblies of 32 groundwater samples
GGCCCCGCTGGTGTTTCTGGTGTGGCGGGATTTGTGGTATTTTTGGGAGTCAAATCATTCGTTTCATTCGCCACTGCTGCTGCCGATGCCGATGTTCCTGATTGTGCTATCGCCGGTGCGTTGAACGCCTGAGACATATCGCTTATTCCGCCAAACTGAGTAATCCCACTGATGGGGCTATTCGCATTCGCGTTGAACAGGTTGTTTTTGCTGTTCGTTAAATTGTATGGATTGTAACCAGCCATATTAAGAAAATGGATTTGGAAGCTTGGCCATTCCAACCGGCCCGCCCGTAGTCGGACACGCCACGCCATGATACTGAGGTTCGCTGTGCGGAAGTGCATATAGCAGCAAGCCTTTGATTCTGCACCACCCCTTGAGCACGATTTTGCACTGAAATTGGTAGCCGATGGTTGAAGGTCGAACTCCCATTGAATCGCAGCTTCCTTTCGGGGCCGGGAATACGACAGGAAACTTGTAGCCTTCACGAGTGACATCAACGGGATAGGCGGGACATGGAATTGGCGGGTCTTGCTCCTCGCATCGCGCCGCGCAGAACGACGTGTGAAACCATCGCCGCCAGCACGGATCGGCATCCTCGCGATAATACACGTCCATTTCTACCGTGCCTGAAATCTTGTCAATCCAGCATTCACCTCCAACGAGTTGCTTGAGCTTGAACTCCAATCCTGACGGTGCCCAAGTGAACGCCGGAAACTCGGGAGACCATGTAACGCGCTTGTCTCCATCCTCGGTCCTACTACTGGTGGTCAATTCCCAAATATTGATCGAGCCGTCAATATCGCTGATAACAGCACCGAACGCTCTAGGTAGCCCGCCGAAATCACCGGCGAATAGCTGCAAGAACGGCAATCCATCATACGCGCCTTCCCATGCCGGAGCCTTTCTTTCCTGAAAATTGGTTACGACATCGAAATCGAGCGGCAGGATGGCATCGTGAACGACGTTGACTCCATCGCCTGCCAATCGAGGCAATGCCAGCATCAGAATCCGGTTATTGAACTCAATCCCGCTGCTGAACCGCATCAAGCCACGGTTATTGAATTGCAGAGCGCGTTCTTCGTTCTGTGAGATCGGGGTGTTACCAGGTTGAGTGAAGTCTTGCTGCGCACGAATCAAGGAGCGTACAGCAGGGTCAAACGACTGGTAGTAAAGATCGCCATTGATCGGAACAACGCAACGATCTCCGACCGCTCCATTCACCAACTGAACCACGTCTTGCTTGGGTTGGTTATTGGCGTCAGCGTTGATCCAATCCGTGCGCGTCTGAGGAACCGTAAGCTGGTAAATTGACTTCCTGGTGAATATGTAAAGCTGGCCCTGTCCAAGCACGGCGTTGATGTTTGCTGAATGCTTTATCGCTCTGATGTTGCCCGCATTGGTTGGCACCGTGAACCCGTCGCCACCGAAGCACAGCGGGTTCTCGGTTACGCTCAAGACGGAATCGCGGTATCTGTTGGCCAATGTCCCTGATGGACCGCCTACCATGTCACCGGCAGAGTATTGGCGGGCCTGGGCATAAAAAATTCGGCCTCCGTAGTAGTCCATGCACGTTGCGGCAGGTATTTCGTTTTGACCCGCTGATACCGTTGGAGTGGCGGTCACTATTCCGATGCTTCTGCGTAACGTTGTTCCATCCCAAAACAATGGAAGCGTGGGGACTGGATTTACGAAGAAGTCGCCAGCCTGAATTACGAGGTATTTTTCAGCCTGACAAAAGAACACCATCTCCGTATTGGGATTCACGAGCGCGGGATTACCACCAGTCAAATCGGTTACGGTGAACGGAGTTTCGAGCAGAACGCTGTAGATGATTCCAGAGATCGAGCAAACAAGGTATGGGTTTTCTCCGTCAGGCTCATAAATGTAGCCGCCCTGCCATCGGCCAGCATCCAAGACTTTTAACAGCGGTTGCCAGCCTGTGCGTTGAAGGATCGAACCACCCCGTACTGACGCATTGTTAAGCCATGCCAATTGACTACGGTGCAGCCCATTAGGATTTAACGCGCTCTGAATCGTAGTCGGCTTGCTGCTGTCAACCCCCTCGCTGAAATCAAAGCTGCCATCTACCAAATAAATTGTGTCGGAACCTTTCGCCATAAACTCTCAAATCAGCATGGTGCATTACAATTCGCTTGAATATGACTCAAACGCAAGCGTAAATGATGGTGTGGTCAAATATGGATTAAACTGGTCTGACGCGACGCATCCTCTCGTTTTAGAGTTCAAAATGATTCAAGGAGGTGGGTATTTGACGGTAGGAGGAAAGCAATACGGAGAAGGGCTTTCATTTCATTATGAAGCTGTTCGCAAGATGCTATGGCCTAAACTTGACGATCACCGATGGCACAATCTTTGCAGAGATCAGATCATAAATAACAAGGTGACTGTGCTAATGGGATGCGCATCCAGTGGCAAAACCCATGAAGCATCTTGGATTTATTTGGTTGAGTATTTTTGCTTCCCGAACGAAACGTGCGTTCTCGTATCGTCAACGGACATTCGAGGATTGAGGATGCGTGTATGGGGTGAAATATCAATGCTCTGGCAGGAAGCTATTGAGCGATTTGATTTCCTTCCCGGACATCTACTCGAAAGCCGCATTGCGATTACGACCGATGCTATGGGTGACGGAGATTATTCGGATCGCACGGTGAGAGATATGCGCAAAGGAATAATCGGAATTCCGACTGTCCAATCTGGAAAATTTGTTGGGCTTGGAAAATGGGCGGGCATCAAGCAAAAGCGGTTGAGATTGATAGCGGATGAGGCGGCAATGATGGGGGCTTCCTTTTTGTCGGCATTTGCAAACCTTAACAAGAACGAGGATTTCCGCGCCATAGTGATTGGGAATCCGAACGATCCGCTCGATCCACTTGGAAAGACAGCGGAGCCTATTGATGGATGGTCGGGGCATCTTGAGCCTAAGAAAACTGAGGTTTGGAAAACTCGGTTTATGAATGGAACGTGCGTTAATCTGATCGGCACGGATTCTCCGAACTTCGATTTTCCAGCAGATCAGCCAACACGCTATAAATATTTGATCAGCCGAGAGAAAATAGCTGATACGCTTTCGTTTTTTCCAAAAGATTCATCGGAATATTACTCTCAATGCGTTGGCTGCATGAAGGTGGGAACGCTTGACGACAGAATTATCACGCGGGAATTGTGCCGAAATTTTGGAGCGTTGGACGAAGTGATTTGGGAAGGAAAAGAAACCACCAAAGTATGCGCGTTAGACGCTGCTTATGGCGGCGACAGGGCGGTATGCGGCCACATCGAATTTGGGGAAATGATTGGTGGTCAAATCGTGATTGCGTTCTTTGCTCCTCAGATTGTTCCGGTGATCGTAAATTCAGCCAACAGTCCAGAAGATCAATTGGCTGTTTGGGTTCGAGATTATTGCGAGCGAAACGAAATTCCGCCCGCAAACTTTTTTCACGATTCGACTGGCAGGGGAGGACTTGGAACTGCCATTGCTCGTGTATGGTCGGCTGAATGCAATCCGGTTGAGTTTGGCGGTTCTGCCACTGATCGTCCAGTTGCCATCGGATTGTATTCTTACGATGTGGACACCCAATCAAAGCAACTCGCAAAATGCAATCAGCATTACGACCGGCTGGTGAGTGAATTGTGGTATCAATTTCGATATGCGATTGAATCCAGACAGATAAGGCGATTGCCGGAAGATGTCATGGACGAGTTGTGCATGAGGAAATGGGAGCGGAAGAAAAACAACCGGATTTCAGTCGAGACGAAGGAGAAAATGAAGGAACGCATTGGCCGCAGCCCTGACTATGGAGATTGGGCATGTCTTTGTTTGGAGGGGGCAAGACGATTGGGGTTTATGATCGAAAAGCTTCCGGGACAGAATGGACAGAACAATCAGGATCAAGATTATTTGCAAAAGGAATTGACCAATTATAGGCAAGGGGTTAAGAAACGTAGTCTTAACTACACATAAAATTATGGCTGAAGAATTCAATCGAAGTCGCTTCCCAAATGGCGGATGGATGTTCCGACAACCACAAACATCTTGGACAAACCCTGCCTCGATGATCGGATTCAACGCATCAGTTGAATCAATCATCAAGCATCGAAAGATGAATCCCGCGATCACAGCTAAGCATCAGCTTTCGACAAATCCAATTGTTGTTGGAGACGAATTGGAAAAATACACCCGGCTTCGTCTTGGAATACCACTACCCGCTCCCGAGTCTTTTCGGGCGAGCAACAGCCAATTGCCAAACCGCGTCGTGGCGGCTGTTGCGGACATTAAAGTTGCGGCTTCCGGCACAGCGGTTGTGCTGGATTGGTTGACTAGCGGTGGAAAACCCGTTTCTCAGGAGTTGGCTGATAAACGCGCAGCGATATGCGTTGCGTGCCCAAAGAATGTACCTGGAAGTTGGTTCACGGTTGCGCCCGCAGAATTGATTCGGTCAACGCTATCGGCTCGATCTGATTTGAAGTTGGAAACTCCATACGATGACAAGTTGCAATCATGCGACATATGTAAGTGTTTAATGAGGCTGAAATGTCATACACCGCTTGAATACATCGTGAACCATACGAAGCCGGAGATCATGGCTCAGTTTCCAAAACCCTGCTGGATTTCTTCAAGGGATGCGTGAGGATTTCAATTGTTTATACTGCCGTAACAAATGGACCTCTCACGGAAAATTATTGCGCCAGGTTTGCAGCGACATTTAGGGAATTTCCACCGGGAGTTGAATGCGAGATCGTTGTGGCCTGTAATGGTGGTCCATTGCCCAAAAGCACTTCACTGATATTTAGCGGTATGAGTGCGAAAATGTTTCCTCGCGTGAATGACCCATCCTGGGATTTGGGGGGATATTTCGATGCGGCGCGTGGACCGTGCGCGGATGCTGACATGCTCCTGTGCTTAGGTGAATCGAATTATTTTCACAAGGAAGGCTGGCTTAAAAGATTGGTTGATGCATGGGAAAATCATGGGCCAGGAATGTATGGGCCGTTTGCATCGAACGTGGTTCGTGCTCACCTTCAAACCACGGCTTTTTGTTGTTCTCCAACGCTTCTTAAACAATATCCGATTAGGGTATGCGACAAGGCTTCTCGTTATGCCTTAGAGCACGGTGAGCAATCTTTATGGCGTAGAACGGCTGCGCGAGGAATGCCTGTTCGTCTTGTAACATGGGATGGAGATTGGGAGCCTCGCATGTGGAGAAAACCGCCGAACATATTGTGGCGTGGAGATCAGAGCAATTGTCTTTGGTGGTCAAATCATACGGATCGTTATCGTGATGCAGACTCAAAAAGGAAATTGAATTGGGCGCGTTCGGCTGATAGACCATTCGCATGAAGATCGCGGTCGTATATGTTTATGCAGGTTCGATGAACCCGAAATACGATGAATATGCGTATCGGTTCTTGCAGTCGTATAATCAGCATCATCCGGGAATTGAACACGACTCGATTGTTGTTTTGAATGGAGTGAGGGCATCAAGCGAGATTACCTGCATGTTCAGCCCGATGATGAATTGCGGGTTTCTTGAGCATGATAACTCAGGTTATGACATTGGCGCGTTTCAACATGCGGCAAGGGAGATTCCATGCGACATGATGGTTTTCTTTGGTGCTTCAACTTATTTTCAGCGTACTGGATGGCTTATCCGAATGGCGACAGCTTTTAAGAAACACGGAAACGCGCAGTATGGAGCAATGGGAAATAAAGGTAATTTGCAAGTAAGCGTGTGGCCGCATCTAAGAACCACTGCTTTTTGGATGGACCCAAAGTTATTGAATGCATATCCGAGCAAGGTTACAAGAGCGGATCAAAGGCATCCTTTTGAGCACGGGAAAGATTGCTTTACTAATTGGGTTACGAATCAGGGATTGAGATCATGGGTTGTCACTTGGCCGAATGAATTGCTTTGGAAAGATTGGGATTCAGACCCGAATGGGTATAGCCGTGGGAATCAAAGCAATCTTCTTGCCGGAGATCGAATGTGCGAACCGCCGTATTATCCAAGACGATGAATCCGATTGCGATATTCTTTCACTGCCTTTTCTTCAAGGACACGCCTGATGAGTTATTGGAGAATGCGGTTAATATCATTCAAGAGCAGATGTCGCAAATAAAGAACAGCGGATTGCTCTATGCTGCAACCGAGTTTCACGTTGGAATAAATGGCGGTGAAGAAAGCAAGCAGGTAGCAAACCTGATTCTTCCATCGAAATCCAAAATCGTGCTTCATGGGTTACAATGTAAGAATGAATGCCGAACGATTCTTCAACTGGAAAAGTGGTTGCCTGGGCATGAGAACTGGTACGTTCTTTACGCACACGCGAAGGGCTGCACACATCCTTCTGACGATCCTATGAGAACCAGATGGAGAAAATGCATGATGAAGAATGCTGTCACGAACTGGCGCACTTGCGTTGCTGATTTAGACAGCGGTGCCGATGCAGTTGGTTCGCATTGGATGGTTCCTCCTGAAACACCCATTGGGCAACACATATTCGCCGGTAATTTCTTTTGGGCAAAGGCATCTTTCTTGAGAACATTGCCGTCCATTATGGACCGTGAAAGAATCAAGATGTCTGGAATTGACTCTTTGGACAGCCGTTACGAATCTGAGGTGTGGCTTGGAAATGGTCCAAGAATACCAAAAGTTAAGGATTATCACGGACCAAATTGGAATCCGAGTAAAATAGGGACTTGCGTCCCATGAATGAATTATTATGACACTATCTCCCGAACTTGTTGCGGCATACGCTCTTTCCGCTCGACCTTACACCGAAGCAAACGGTCCAATACCAGCAAGCGTTCTTGGAATCAAAAGCTGGCGTTACCTGATTGAACTTAATACCGCTTGCAACCTAAGATGCGCCCTTTGCACCGTTGGAAATCGAGAGACTGGATACGAGTATTTCAAGGGGAATGGATTGATGGACATGGGCCTGTTTGAAAAGGTGCTGGACAAAATCCAATCTGAGAATCCTGGAGCAATAATATGCCCGTATGGAAATGGAGAGCCGATGCTTCATCCTCAGTTGCCGGAATGCATAGCGGCAATCAAACGCAGAGGATTTAGGTGCGAACTTGCAACGAATCTGAATCATGTAAATCGTTTGCAGGAATTGATGTCTGCAAGGCCGGATTTTATGATCGTAAGCGTTTCCGGGTTCACTCAAGAAGTGTACGGAAAGTCGCATCGCGGAGGAGATATTGAGCGCGTGAAAGAAAATCTTCACAAGTTGAAAGATGCTCATAATCGTTGCGGCGGTCCTGTTGCAATAGCGGTCAGCTATCACATGTACAACGACAATCTTGAAGAAGTTGAGAAAATGAGGGAATTCGTTTCTCAATTTGGTTTTCAGTTTATGCTTTCATGGGCAAGAACCATTACGCTTGAAAACACGATTCAAAGCCTGCGTTTCTTGGAAGAACAGCAGGGCGGAATTGTTCCTGCATATCAGATTGGAAAGGATGGAAAAGACCTGAACAAACTATTCCCATCGGCCAATCCAGATTTCATTGAGAGTATGAAGCGATTGAGATTTCACCCAAAAAAGGCGCGTGAACTTTACGCTCAATTCCCAGTGTCGTCGGTTTGCGTAATTGGAGACGTGTTCACGTACATTCGGCATGACGGACAAGTTCAGTTATGCGCGTGGTGCGATGATCGAAGGCTAACACTTGGAAACTACTTGGAAATGAATCAAGATCAAATCAGTGAAGCGCGAAGGGGAAACCCACTCTGCCAGGAATGCTTGCGCTATCGCATGAATCTTTTTTATCATGTCGTTGACTGTAACAAATGGGATGGAATGACTCAGGATTGATTTATGTATAAACCTCATACCTTCTGCCGCGCCTGCGATTACGGAAAACCTGGCGCACCCGGAATAAAATCCGCCGCTCCTGAAAAGCTGATTGAAGTGCTCGATCTCGGAGTTCAATCGCTTGCGAATGACTTCTGCGCTCCCGGAACCGAGCAAGCCGGTTATGCTCCGTTGAAGTTGATGCTGTGCCCGAAATGCGGCCTTGGCCAATTATCGGTGGTGGTTAATCCTTCGATCTTGTATCGCCATTACAGCTACGTCACGAGTCCATCAGACATGATGCACGATCATTTTGTTCAGTTGATGAAGGACATCGCTTGGGAATCGGATGGGAACACGGTATTGGAGATTGGCAGCAATGACGGGAAGCTTCTGGCTATGATGCAGGAAGCTAGTTATTCAACGATGGGAGTTGACCCGGCAGAGAACCTGGCATCATTGGCGCGATCAAAGGGAGTGCCGGTGACAGTGGGATTCTTCGGAAGCGATCTTGCAAAAAACCTTCCTGTATCCGACATCGTAATTGCGCGTCATGTGTTCTGTCATGTGGATGACTGGCATGACTTCGTTAAGGGATTAGAGGCTGTGTCGCACAAGGAAACGCTGATATGCATCGAAGCCCCGTATGCCGAGAACACGATCAAGAAATGCGAGTTCGATCAGGTCTATCACGAGCATCTTTCGTTTCTTACAATCAAATCGGTAATGGCTTTGTTGGAAAATACGAATTTGCGCCTGCATCGAATCATGCGGTATGCGATTCATGGGGGAGCGGTGCTGCTGATGCTTCGCAGAAAGGACTCATCCAAAACCACCATTGAGGCATTCTCGGAAAACATCACGGTTGAAGATTGGAAGGCGTTTTCCGTTGAAGCGCGGAACCAGATTGATCGGTTGCGGTCCACGGTTAGGACATTGGTAGCGCAAGGCAAGCGCGTAGCAGGGCTTGGAGCATCAGCAAAGTCAACGGTATGGATTAACGCCTGTGGATTCACTAGGAAAGATATTGCATTCATCACCGATGATACTCCTCAGAAGCAGTACACTTGCAGCCCTGGAACTGACATTCCAATCGTTGACCCTGGTGCGATCTTGCGAGAACTGCCCGATTACACGGTTATGTGGTGTTGGAACTTCGAGAGCGAATGCCTTAAAAAGAACGAGCTTTACCTATCTAAAGGAGGTAAGTTCATAATCCCAGTCCCCACAATTCGGATTGTGCCATAGCTAAAACGGGCCTAGTGTGCCATCAGAATTATGAAATTTACAAACGCGGCATCAGTAGAAGAGCTAGTTTGGCAATCTAGGATAGCTGACGGTCCACGAGCCGAGGATCGTGCCACAATTTTGAAGTTATTCAATGGACAGCCGCCTTTCGATGAGGCGACCGCCGAGGAGAACAACATCCAGATCAATATCAACGACCTCGAAGGCGTCAATATTCTCTCTCAAGCTCGCCGTCAGTACAACTCCGCTTTCCTAAAGCCATCGAATTTCTTCACCGCGCGTCCTGACAGCGGTCCGGGTCACAAGCGGAGTGAATGGTCATCCAGCTTCACAACCAACGCGAATCGCCTGCTAAAGCGCGACCGGCGAATGGTTGGACAGATCAGGGCCACGGGAGCGAATACGATCTTGTACGGAATTGGGCCTACGAATTGGAGGGATAGGCGTTCAATCATTCCTACTCCAATCCCGGTCGGAAGCTTAATGATTCCGAGCAACACGGAAATTGATGATTTTGACAGCCTGACATGGTTCGCTGTGTTTCGCGAGTACACGCCTGCTCAACTTTACGAAATGACTCATGGCCCAAAGGTTGATCCGGGCTGGAACATGAAGCTCGTTCAATCTCAGTTGGATTATGTGAAGGATGAGATGTCCAAGGGCGCAAACTCGCTGGCATATCAATACATGCCGGAGCGCATTGTTGAAGCGATCAAGGAAGATAAGGGCTATTTCGGAACGGATGCGGTACCCACCATAGATGTATGGGACTTCTATTTTCGGGAAGCGGAGGATGGCAACGGTTGGTATCGCAGGATCATTCTGGATAACGGTTCGGGACAAAACATCAGTTCTTACATCAATAGCGGAAGCCGTCCAGACTCGAAGAACACGGTGGATGGTAAGTCGGACTTCCTTTATACGAGCGGCAAGAGAAAGTATGCGAACTCGGTATCGGAGATCATCCATTGCCAGTTTGGGGATTGCTCCGCTTACGCGCCATTCAGGTATCACAGCATTCGTTCGCTTGGATGGATGCTTTGGGGCGTGTGCGAGTTGCAGAACAGGTTGCATTGCAAGTTCAACGAAGGCGTGTTCGAGCAATTGATGTGGTTCTTTCAAACGGCGGGGAATCAGGATTTGATTCGGTTGAAGAAGGCGAATTTCGAGCACATGGGGGTGATACCGCAGGGCATCAAGTTCCTGACTGCAAACGAGCGTTACACGCCAAACTCGCAATTGATCGAAATGGCGTTTGCTCGGAACCGGCAGTTGATGAGCGACAGCAGCACGAGCTACACGCAAGAATATGATCGCGGCTCCCAGGGCCAGGCGCGAACGGCGACCGAGACGATGGCCATTGTGAACTCCTCACAGGCGTTGTCATCTGGCATCCTTGAAATGGCGTACACGTACGAGGCGTTCAAGTACCGCGAGATGTGCAGGCGGTTATGCATCAAGAACAGCACGGACCCGATGGCAAGAGCGTTTAGGCTAGCATGTTTGAATGATGGCATCCCTGAGGAAATGCTGGATGTCGAGAAGTGGAGCATCGAACCCGAGCAAGTGCTAGGAGGGGGCAACAAGACGCTACAAATGGCCACTGTGGGCTTTTTGAACCAGATCAGGCAGAATCTACCCCCGAACGGACAGCGGCTCGTGGACCATATCAGCGTGGAAGCGGCGACAGATCAGCCTGACTTGGCCGAGGAGATCGCTCCCTTGGGCGAGAACAAGCCTATCAGCAATTCGACGCATGATGCGCAACTGGCTACGGAAAGGTTACTGCGCGGGTTGCCGTTCACCCCACCGAAAGATGCGATCTTCGAGGATTACGTCATCGTTTGGCTGCATGACATGGGCGCGATGATTCAGAAAGCTTTCCAGAAGGGCGGCATGGTGACGCCGGAAGAACTTGACGGACTTATGAATCTTGGGCAGACTATAGGCGTGTTCTTGCAGGAAATGGCACGGAACAAAAACGACGCACAAAAGGTTCGAGAATACGAAACAGCATTTAGCCAACTAATGAATCATCTTCGAGGTTTTGAGCAACGGTTGCAGCAGGCGATGCAGAAGCAGAATGGAAACGGCGCGGCGCAAGGCGACACGGCTGATGATGCGAAGATACAGGCGACCATGCTGATGGCTCAAACGAAAGCTGAGATTGCAAAAAACACCGCCGCGATGAAAATGCAGCAAAAGCAGGATCAATTCCAAGCTGGCGAACAGCGCAAAGATCAGCAGACGGCGGCGGATATTCAGCGCGGAGGTGTTATAACAAGGCACGAACTGATGTCGAATCGGCTGAAAACATTAGGTGAAATAGCACCGACTGACGAACCCGGAAAGACCGAGTAACCTATGGCGAGAGCCGCTGAACTAACGGAAGAAGAATTGCGCGATATAAGAGATAGCGTGTACGGCAGGAAATCCACTGATTCAAACTGGTATGGATGCCGGGAGAACTGGATCAAGCCAGAAGAAATCCAATGGTTGCTTGATTCGTTGAATGGCGAAACGACAAAACCAAAATGAGAACTCCGAAAGAATCATTCCAAGTAAGCGGCCATTCCGTTGCGTTCGCCAAGCTTGTTTCATCCGAATCATTTGATGTTGCTTGCGATTACGCGTTGCTTCAAATGCAATCTGATATGCCGTCCAACACGATGCCCGGATTGCCGACTGACATGCTCGTAGGATTCGATGCCAACGCTAGAATGCAGGGCGCGGCACGAGTACTGAATATTCTCAAGACGCTTCACGAAGTTCCGAAACCACCGACTCAACCCAAGACCGATAAACTCCATTACTAAAATCTATGCCAGCACCATCCGCTCCTCCATCTTCCTCACCCGCACCCGCACCTGCCTCCGCTCCCGCCGCGCCATCTTCGCCTACAGCCATACCCGCACCTGATGCTGGCGAGCGTTCGCCATCTGAGTTCATGGGCGACATCGAAAGCGATTTCGCTGATATGGATGCTGGCAAGACGCCGCCTGTGCGCGAGCGAGATCAGAAAGGGAAGTTCCAGCCATCAGGCAAGCCCGCTGATAAGCCAATCGAGAAGCCTGTTGAAAAGCCCGCTGATGCACCTGCTGACGAAGTAGTACCTCCCGAGAAGCCAGATGGTAAGCCCACCGAACCAATCAAACCGGTGAAAGCTGCTGATTTACGCGCCGCGTACGACGGACTCAAAAAGAAGCTCAAGGACGAGTTAGAACCCGAGATTCAAAAGCTTCGCTCGAAGGTCCAAGAATACGAATCCCGACAACCCGAGGACACGGCTCCGGTATTGGCAAAGATGAAGGCCATCGAAGAGCGCAATGCCGCGCTCGAAAAGCATATCGAGTACGTTGATTACGCTCAGAGCAAGGAATTTGTAAGCAAGTATCAGCAACCCTACCGCGAGGCGTGGACGGATGCGATCAACGAATTTCGTGAGTTGACTGTCAAGCAACCCAATGGCGTTGATGAGGATGGAAATCCAAAGTTTGACTCGCGACCGGCTGACGAGAACGACTTGCTTCGATTGGCGAATCTAAAGCTTTCCGACATGGACGCTGCGGCGCATGACATGTTCGGACCATCGGCATCACGCGCCATCAACCACATTCAGAATCTTAAAAAGCTGTCTTTCGCTCAAAACAAAGCCCTTGAAGAAGCCAAGGCAAAGGCTGGTGAATGGAGATCACAACGCGGTCTTGAAAACCAGCAACGCTCGCAATCCTTGGCTTCGGCTTGGACCGAGATCAACAAGAACCTTCAGGAGAAATTCCCGAAAGCATTCCAGCCCGAAGAAGCCAATGCTGATGACGCTGCGGCGCACACGAAAGGGTTTGCGTTGGCTGATCTGCTGTTTCTCGGAAATGACGCGCTAACTCCCGAGCAGGTGGAAGCATTGCCAGCCGGATTCAGGGAGACTGTAAAGTCCAGGAAACCGCTTACGGAAGTGCAAAAAGTGCAGTTACATGCGCTTTCACGTCTCAAGATTGCGAATCACGACCGGAAAGTGGTTCAACTCAAGAAGGCGAACGAGCGCATTGCGGAGCTTGAAAAGAGCTTAGCCGAATACGAGAAATCGGAGCCAACGGCAGGCAAGGCGGGAGCGGGTACTCCGTCGTCTGGAAAGTCAGGCGATGAGGAAGTGGCCGATGAATTGAAGGCTATGGACAAATGAAAATTCTCCCATTACCCGGTCGAGTGCTGGTCGAACTGATTCCTAGAAAAAATCTAAGCGCAGTCGGTCTTGAGCTTCCAGAAGTCTCGATCTCCGCTGATGCCGTCCAAGCAACCCACCGCGACCCGTCTCCACCTCCGGCTATTCAATGCCTTGTGAGAAAAATAGGAAGTTGGCCAAAGAATAAAAATGGAATGCTGGAAATGCCCGAGTTTGGAGTGGGTTCAAAAGTTCTTGTTGGATTTCATTCTGGTATTCAAATGGAAAGATCGGTTGGAGAGAAATTCAAAATGATTCTTCAGAGAGACGTTCTTGCTATTTTAACTGAATCTAAATGATATTTTTTGAGGTGCGGACGGGTGCGGTGTGTCGGGGTCCGGTTGGCTCCGGTAATGCATGGAAAGCTCAATGAGCGTGGCCGGTGGTTAATTCCACCGGCCTTTTTATTTCCATTTGACAGATTGCCAAATACGATTTAAGCGTAGTTTGTCGTAAGCGGATTCGACAACCGATGGCCTTTAGAAAGAAACTGGCCACTTCAATCGCGGCTGTAAGTGCCGTGGACATCCAAACACCGAACGTCCACGCGCTACTTGTGTACACCTCTGGCCGTTCACAAAAAGAAAGTTTTTGTTTATGGCAATCAGTTGTCAGGCGTTTAGTTCATACATTGCAAAGAAATCCGAGCATCTCGACGACAATATCATCATGTCCATGCATCCATTGGACAGCCAGTGGATTGGTCATGTATCCACTGGACGATTCAAGGCTGAGGACGGAATTGAGCACACGTTCGACAGATTTGAGAACGTTTTCCCGCAACTTGGCGCGTGGAGCGATGTGCAGAACGCCTCGTGCGTTGGCAATCCTTGCGACAAGACCGGAACGAAAGTTGGTCTTGGGTTCACTCGTGACAGCTACAAGCTGCAAGAGGCGAGCTACGAGACGGACCTGTTCTGTTGGGATTTGATTTTGAGCGCGGATCGCGCTACGCAGCAGTTCGCTCATTTCGTGCGCGTATTGCGCCGGATCAGCACGATTGTCTGGAGCCATCGTTTTCGGACTGAGGCTTTGAGAATCGCGAAGTTCCGTTGGGTGACAGCGAACAATACGCTGGTGCCTGTGACGGCGACATGGAACGCGGCGATGACGCAACTGACGCTGACTCCGGTGACGGCTGGCACGGATGCGTTGCCTACGAGCAAGCTCGGGGCGCGGCATTTGATGCGGCGCGTTGACCCGCAGATTCGGGCTGGTGCGGAAGGTCCGACCATCAATAAGAACGCGCAGCCGATGCTGGAACTGGTGACTCACATGGAGACTGTGTGGGGGCTGGTGGAAGGCAACCCGGAACTGGCGGATCATTGGCGGTTCCAGCAATTCTCGGATGCGGCCAAGTATTACAAGTACGGCTGGACCGGGAGTGTTGGCAATTTCGGGCTGAGAGCGGATGCATTCTCACTGCGGTTCAACGTGCATTCGCACAATGCCGTGACTGGCGTAGTTGTGCTGGATGTGGTTTTCCCTTACACGAACATTGCCGCGACCGAAGGCATCAAAGAAGATGTCAACGCGGATTACGACAATGCCAGGGTGCAGGTGGATTACATCTGGCATCGGAAAGCGATGACATCGCTGGTGCGAGACGCTAAGGCGATCAATCCAGAGATGCCGTTTGCGGCTCGCGACTTCGCTGGCAAGTGGCAGTTTGTCATGGACAACCTGACTTGCGGCACCGGCGTTGACGCGAATGGAGTTGTGTTTCCAATTCCTGTGGCGAATGAGCGCAGGAACAAGGGCAAGTTCATCACGGACTTTGGCGGTGCTATTCAGGCTGAGTATCCCGAATTGGCTGAAGTGTTTATTTCATTGCGCGAACCGGCCTGCATCGTGGACATCCCGACTTGCGCGAGCGATCCTGGATACCCGGAGCAGAGTTACAGCAGCGCGAACTCGCCTTGCCCGACTGACGACGCGGTTATCGTTCAGACTCCGATCATCAACAGCGGCACCAGCACGTATGAAGTGGCTGCGAACACGATTCTGTGCAATGGCATGGCGATCATCCATCCCGCGATCACTGGCAGCACTACGGTTGTGCTATTGGTTGCGGAGTTGAACTCGAAGCTCTCTGCGATGGGAACTTGGACTTCCACCGATGGTGACACCACGATCACGCTGACTGGGCCGAATTGCAGCAGCATGACTATTCCGTGGCTTGATACGCCGTAATTTGGTTGGTGCATTGGTCACTGGGTTCGGGGCGGGCCGGTTATGAGTTTTCCCGGCTCGCCCTTTCCCGGTAACAGAAAGAGAATGAGCTATGCCAAATAACATGGACGGAATGATGGATGATTCTTACGGGGGCGGTGACGCTGCTGTGAATCCTCCTGAGGAAAAGCCTACCGCTGATACTCAATCAGTGGACGAGGAAAATGCGGATCAGAGCGACATCTTGGTGTCTAAAAAGAATCTTCCCGAAGGAATGAAGGAGGGAGATACCGTGATGATGAAGTGCATGAAGGATCATGGGGACGAAGTTTCAATGAAATGCATGAAGGATTCTGAAACCAAATCTGAACCAACTGATAACACGAGCGCAGAAATCGCCGCGCTCGATAAACCGGAGAACGAATAATTATGGCTATTGACTGCACAACGCCGAAGGACAACCTAAAGGTGATTCCTTGCCTGGCCTGCCTATCGGAAAGCGAACTAAAGAAATTGCTGGTGGTGATCATGGCCGATCTGATCGGCACTTACACGCTTCCTGCTGACACAGCCACGTTGCTGAGCGATTCGGCCTGTTACAACTGCATGAGCAAGAAGCAACTGCTGCAAGTGGCGGTGACGATATGGGCAACCATCGCTTATGGACGCGATATGTCCACGACCGTTGAAGAAATGCGCAACAAGATCAAGTGTTTGCTGTGCGCGAATCCGCAACAGATAGACGCCGCGCTGACTCAATTGACCTGCGGGTTGATTGATTACCTGAATCCGCAATAACAATCAACGCCGGGACATCGGATAGCGTCTGGTGTCCCGGAACCTAACGTATGGCTGTATCCTGTGTTCCTGCTGATTTGGCTAATGCCGCCTCGTGTTTCTGCATCGCTGACGAGCAATTGAAGTCTGCAATTGAGATTTATTTACTGCTGCAAATCAGCGGATTAAGTCTTACTCCCGATCAACTTGCAAGGAATGCGTCTTGTTTCTGCTTTGACAAAAAGACAGCGGAAGCTGTTAGGACGTATTTGCTTTGCAGCATAGCCAACAACTGACGAATGGCGATCTCGTGCATACCATCGGATTTGGCGAGGGAATCTAGTTGCTTTTGCTTTAGCTCGAAGCAGCACGATCAAATACGGCTGTACTTGCTATGCCAGTGGGCAAACGCTAGCGGATGCGTGTTGCCATCGAAAGCTACCACTCCTGATCCGGCGAATGGATCATCCGCTTCCGAACCTACCTCAACTGTTCTTTCATGGGCGAATGGTGGTGGAGCAACGAGCTACGATGTTTGGTTCAATGGAGCATTTCAAGGGAATCAGGTTGGAACAACTTTCGATCCTGGTCTATTGGATGGAGATACGGTTTATGAGTGGCGCATTGACGCTGTGAATGATTGCGATACTACCACGGGCGATACGTGGAGCTTTACGACGACTGCGTTGTTCTCATTCTCGCCAAGCACGGCGGCTGTGACTTGGACAGATTCTGGAGGTGTGCATACTGGAAACTTGGCAGCGTTCTACGCCACTGTAGCGGTGACTGGAATTGGAACAGTAACTATTTTTGATTGCAATTCTTTGGGAATTACATCAGTAACAAACATTCCGTCGCTTAGCGGAGTAATTGATTTTGGGTGTCAAAACAATTCAATTACGACATTGGATTTTACGGGTTGCTCTAATTTGGATAATGTAGATTGTTTGTTGAACCCTGGATTGACAACGTTAAATGTAACAGGTTGCGCAGCGTTGACTATGTTAAATTGTACGCAATGCAACTTATCATCATTGGATGTGTCTGCGCATCTGGCTTTGAACGAATTACGTTGCGGATCAATGACGCTTCAATCTCTGACATCGCTGGATGTCACAGGATTGACCGCGCTAACTGTATTGGAATGCGACAGTAATGGATTAACAACGGCTGGATTGGTTGGACTGACGACTTGCACAGCGTTGATTACTTTGGATTGCAGTAGCAACAATGCAGCCGGATTCACCTCACTTACATTGACAGGACTTAGCGCGTTGACGAGTTTGGATTGTTCGATTTGCGGAAACATTACAACGATTACGCTTACAGGATGCGCCGCGTTGGCAAATATAAATGCTCTATCATGTTCATCTCTTGATCCTTTTGATGTAACTCCATGCGCCGCCGCATTGACTACTCTTAATTGCAGAAATTGCGGGATATTGACCACGCTTAACGTGACTGGATGCACACTACTTAATAATCTTAACATTCGAGACACTTCATTTGATGCTGCTGGAATTGACACAGTTGAATGCATGTTGGACGCGAACGGAACAATCAACGGACAACTGGATATAACAAATACTCCAGGCTGCGCTGTTTGCGTTTGCGAAGGAAATCTTTCACCGGGTAAAGGCTGGACAATAACCGGACCATAAATTATGACAATAAACACTGAAATCACAGACGAACAAGCCAATGCACTGGCTCAATTGCTGCGCTTGAACTCATATAAAGATGGAAACGATCTTGTGGCTCAAGCGGCAGGAGTCGCCGTGCTAGAAGCAAACAAGCGCGGGCTGATTGGTCAGATAGCAATTGAGAAAGATGCCGCCGTGGTTTCATCGGCGGTTGCGAATTGGAACACAATAGCGGCTGTGCCTGTTCCTGTTCCTCCAAATAAGGTTGGGCTTGTGGGCGGTGGTGCAATCGAGGTTCTTTGAACAATCCAGCAACCATCATATGTCTTGCGCTGGCCGTTGCTTTTGCAGGAATCGCGGCGATGGCTCCGCCTCTGCCGATTGCCCCCACTGCGCCAGTCAAGGTGAAGTCGCTCAGGGTGGTTCCTGTGACCCAGGGAGCGGGGGCGATGGCTCTGATGGCTCCTGCGGTTGTTCCTGCTCCAAGGGTGGCGGTTTATTACCTGACAGCCACAGCGCGTTTTTCAACTGGGCAGGAGAGCGGGTACTCGAATGAGGTCAAGTACACCAATGCATTAAGGCTTGCCACGGTGGAGTTGGCGTGGGATTCGTATGCAACTAACGTATGGCAATACACGATATACAAGGGCCGCGCTTCTCGCTCCTACACAAATTCGTATTCTGCCGGAACGAACCTAACGCTGAGAGTCCCCCTGTTTCCGCCCGTATTGACGAACGTTGTCATAACCGTTTCATGCCTGAGCGATGGTACAAACATCGCTTACGCATCAAAACCGACAGGCTCGTGGACCATGTTAAACACTACGAACTGGACGGCAACGAACCCCCCGGCTCCACGGTATTTTAGATCGCTTGGAGTGAAGGGTAACGCTGTGACAATATCGGTCCAACGATTCTGATTATGAGCGGAAAGAAACTAGCTGGTTATCCGGTCTTGATGGATGGCCGGGTGCGGTTGAATCCAAAGCGATGGATGACGCGCCGACAGCAGGAGGTTTGGAATGGGATTGCGATGAGCGGGACGAGCAAGAGCATAGCATTCGGTCTTGGAATCAGCCCCAAGACGGCGGAGTTTCATCGTGCTAAATTGATGAAACAACTGGGCATTTACAATGTGGCCGGGCTGACTAGGGCCGCGTATCGAATCGGGTTGATTGACGTTAAAATAGATGATGATTCCGGGAGAAACGCCATACGTACGACATAAAAATGACACGACTAAAAAGCATCATGGCGGCGGTGGGAGCACCCGGATCGCCGCTTGCGGGATGGGCTGTATCATCTGAGGCAACGGATCATTATCTTTCAATCGCAATCAAGGCGATTGGCTGCATCGGAGGTTTGGCCTCGATCTACTGGATGTTCAGATTGAATAGCTTGGAGAAGCGGCACAAGATAGCTGTGATGTGCGCCGATTGCATTACAGGTTTTCCGCCTGATGGACCGTGCCCATTGCTTTCTGAAATGCGTCCTTTGAATTGCCCGAAGAACAAACCAAACCAAAAGTAAAACAAACAAAACAACATGAAGAAAATCGTATCAATAATCGCAATCGAACTGGCGTGCTTTGTCTCGCAAGCTCAAACCCTAACCAACACATCTCCGCCGATGCTGCAAGGCCCGCTGATTGATCTGGCGGCTACGCTATCAACGGCAACGAACTGGGCTGTGGCTCCGTATGCGATTTACGATACGGGGACGAAGAAGGCCGGAGCCGGAGTCACCGCGCTTTACAATCTCAATGCCAACTTCGCCACCGGAGTTGGATTGGATTATCTGAATAGTGAAGTTTGGCTTCCATCGGGTCAGGTTCAATTTCAGGCTCCGATCATAATTGCGCAGAAGGTGACGCTGATTCCATTCGGGTTCACTGGTATTGCAACTCCGGTAAGTGGCAAGGGATCATCGAACGGAAGTGCCGTTGGATTATTCGGGGCTGGAATGGCGTTGAAGATCAACAGCCATCTGGACATATTCGGGGCCATATCGAAATGGACCGGGTTTGAAGGCGAGAAGTATTACGGAGGAATTGCTTACAAATTCTGAGCCGTGAAAGTGCCGAACGATCTTCGTCCTGGAGACGTGCTTTTCTACGCTCCGAGTAGTTTGCTTGGAGTGCTGATAAGTCTGAAAACCTGGACGTGGTTATCACATGTTGAGGCGTATGTAGGTTCGGGGCGTGTGATAGCGGCCAGGCCACAAGGCGTGAATGTCTATTGCGAACGCATTGACAAGCATCTGGCGTGCATACGCAGGCCGCTGGTGAAGCGATTCGACGTTGGGGAAGCGTATCGCGCTGTATCCTCGATGCTTGGGAAGTCGTACGACATAACGGCGTTTTGGTCGTTCTTCCTGCCTCAGATGAACCGAAATCACGCGACTCGAATTTGTTCGAGCGTGGTTACGGCATGGTTGCGAGGCGGTGGAGTTGAGCCTTTTAATCCCGACTTCGATTCTGATGATGTGTCACCGGCGCAGCTATGGCAAAGCAGCGAGTTGATGACGATCTGGAAGCGAAATAAGAAAGAATATTGATCTCCGCTGGCATACCGGACCCAAAGTATGCTCTCGCGTTAGGTTCCACCCTCGGCGGCTCTTATCCGGCTGCCGGGGGTTTTACTCTGCATCAATATCGTGCGGTTGAGTTGTCAAGGATTCCTTGACAACTGCCATGCGCTTCAACCGTTCTTGCAATCGCTGGTTCTCGATCATTAGCTTCTCGTAATCGCGAGTCATCTGGTGAATCGTGGATTCGACTTCCAAGATCATATTCCGAGTTCCTTTTGGAAGATAATCGGCCTCTTGTTTTAGAAGTTTGATGGTATCTGCGATCATGGGTTCACTTCCGTTTCCGTCCAAGAACCGCCCTTCTTTTGTGCGAGCATGAACTTGAACATTCTGAATTTACGGGCCGCGATCTTGAGTTTTAGCCAGCCATCCTCGCGAACAAATCCGCCTTTGACTTCAACGAAAACAAACTCACCAGAGGCGGTGATGTAATTGAAATCACAGCAATATCGGCAATCATCAGCGATCTTGAGCGTGATGTCTTGAATGCCGATGTGCTGGTGGTTCCTGGACCTGAGAATGCCAAGGTAAGCGCGTTCGGTTTTGTTGAGCTTGGCTTCATCGGTGCATGGCTGGATTGAAAAAAGGGAGCGGACACCCCGATCCACGGGCGGCGCAGTGGTCTGCACCTCAGATTGTCCTATGCCCGCTCCCAAATTCTTATTGGCCTTGCTCGCGGCGATACGCGCCTGATGCTCGGTCACTTCTTTCAAGCCCCATCCTGAGAATGGATTCATGCGATCAATCCATCACTGGCCGGGACATCTTGGACAGGTAATCGCATTCCTGGACTTGTCCAATTTCCAAAAGCCCGGGTTCGTTATCGAAAGGTCCATGCTCGGGGTGTTTTGCTGGAACGGCTCTTTTAAGTTTGAGAATCATGCGCTCTCCGATTTTAATCAGTTCAGCTTCGTCATCTTCAACAACATGCTGGTGCCCAGTGTGTTCACCATTGGCAAGGACGCACCTTCCTTTCGCGATGAGTTTTTGGGTTCCTTCTGGCATGGTTTCGAGACGGTGAAAAAGAACGTCTCCCTGCTGACTTTGGTTTTTGTTTTTCATGTTAATATATATGGATTCCAGTCTAGTCCTCGCCGAACGGTTTCAGCGCGGTAATTTATTGCTTCTTGAACGGTGCTGATATTTGGAGGGACCCCCTCCACATGCCAGACTGAAATGCTTGGGTTCAACATCTTCAAATATCTTGCATCGGTGATTTCATCTGAAAGCCTGATCGAAAGTAACTCGTAATCACCTTTTTTGTCGAGTGATTTGTGAGGGCAAACGACCATGAATCGCTCGATTCCGATCTTCCGTATCAACTCGCGGCGCACGTCAACGTTGGTTTCTTTCAGAATTTCGGATGGCTCTAGTTTGTTTGAAGGAGTCAAAACGTGTTCGGGTTTCATTCTCACTCCGTTGAGCGCGTAAATTCCCCATCCGTCAGGGTAACTTAAAGCCATCGCCTCATCTTTATGAAGCCTTCCTTGGGCATTCCCGTGACAAGCGTTAGGTCGTTCGCTAATCCAGCAAATGTTTTGGTGAGGCAACCACCATCCCGCATTTTCTGAAATCTTCTGTATTCCGAATAGATTTTCGGTTTCTTTTCCTAGTTCGCATACGATCCTAAAATAATCGTAAAATCCAATCCAGTTTGCGTCGTGTTGCCCATATCCAGAATCCCTCACAGAAGCCCTCACAGAAGCCCCCACAGAATCCCCCACAGAATCCCTCACAGAAGCTTTATCCAATCCAAAAACAATGGCGCGAGTTAAACCTTGAGACATGGGCGATCCGCACCAAACTATTCGTTTTGGTAGAGACAATCCAGCTATCCGGTAAGCTTCTTCAACCCCCTTCTCAGCTTCCGGTCTGTTTGCGGGATCGGTGCAAAGTCCGATGCGAGTCCATTTTTCAATGAACTCGGGAAAACGAGCTATTTGCGCTGGTGTGAGTTTTTCTATTTTTTTCATTGTGCCGGTGTGTAAGAGTTGCTCCATTGCCAATGTTGCAGCAATGGATGGAATCCGCTGTTATAGCATTTTTGCCAGTCGCTATCATGCTCACAGATGACGAATTTGCCTTGGTCCACGGTGGAAATATAGACGTTGGCCGTCCTGATTGGCTTGGATGGAAGTTTCATGCGGTGGTATGCGGCGGCGTACGCGCTGCATTGGAGCACCGCTTCCGGGTAAGCCCCCTTGGTTGGAAGCTTTTTTGTGCTCTTGAAGTCGAGTATCCAGTGATTCGCCGGTCCTTCCAGGATCAAGTCGCACATGCCCGCATACCCATCTCCGACAAGTATGCTCTCACAGATCGGATTCACGCCCATTGCGGCAACGGAAAGAGCGGCTGGCGCAATCCAAGGGCGCAAATCCTCTCGCACCTCCTGGCCGGTGAAATATGCTTCCATCGCAGCATGAAGATCGGTTCCGCGATCTCGGGCGATCTGACTTTCTTCGTCTTGCTGTTTTTCGACGGAAAGGATGCGTTCAATCTTGGCATCCAGGGATTCCCCAGCGACATCTGGCGCAGTTGTGACGGCGTGGACCGCCTGCCTTATGATCCATTCTCGAAGCGCGGGCTTATCCAAGATTTTCAAAATCGTCGTGCAGCTTGGAAGCCAGCCGTTCTTGCGACAATCGGAAATATTTGTTGGACGCTTGCCGCTGCCATCCTTTTTCTCAACGAAGTGCGCGGGTTTGCCGTCAGGTGTATAATAGTGCCCTGCTTCGATGCTCATAGTTATTTAATTTCCAATCTGTAAAACGCTCGATCTTCTGGTGGAGCCGGATCGGTGAAGTTGTCAACGGAGTAGATCAGGCAAGCCGCATTCGTGTAGATCGGGAGCCAGTTCACGAGATCGGTTGAACGCTCGATTACGACGGGGCGTGTTTGCATACTCGATGCCATGAGCGTTTGGATGAATACGCCATTCGGATAATAACCGCCGCCTGTAGTGCAGGCTATTTGAATTACTTTTCCAAAGCCGGTTACGGTAAAGCTGTAATTCAGGGGATCGGTGAATTGTTGATCGCCAATCTTCGATTCAAAGCCGGTGCCAGTCGTGAGCCATCCGCTCGGAGCAAGACCGTATTGCAGGCTGAATCCTGCTGGTGCGGGAGGATCAATGACTTGCTGCCCTTTATCTTCGGCGGCGAACCCGGTATTTGTTCCGACGCCAACGGGATCAAACCAGCCGTGATAATTCGTTGCACTGAGATGAATCTGCATGACGTTGTTCGTTCTCTGTCCATCATCAGGCTGTGGAATATATTTTTCGAGCGACTTGATGGTGGCGATGGTGACGATGCCAACAACGACTACGAAAATTCCAAGGCATATCCAAAGAGAACCGACGCGCCCGCGATTCGGATTAAGCTTAATTTTAACGGTGCTCCTTAATGGCTTTGGCGATGCCGTAGATGATGTGCGTGATCGCCGAAATAATCGTGAGCGCGAGCATGACAAGCAACGCCGTGGGCCGCTGGACCCAGGGCGCATTCCACCAGTGAACAAACCTTCCAATGAGTACGCCGCAAAGAATAGCCATGACGACCACGATCTCAAGCCTGCGCCGTTTCTCGAACCGCGTTAATGCTGCCAATAATTTGCTCATTGTGTTGCCTCTGGTTTAAGTGTGATTTGTTTATCTTCCACAAGCCCCGAAAGACCGCCTAATTTAGTGACTTTATCGCCTTTCCATTGCTTGCAGAAATCAATCCATTTTGCGTGTCCTATTCTAGCCTTAAAGAGGGTTTCGTATCGCTCGACGGGGTGTGATCCAGAAGCATCCAAAATGGCCGTCTCATAACCTTCATCGCTCGTGAAGGCGGTTGATACGGTGAGGCCGTTATGGGTTTCTTTGTCCGCTACTTTTCGCGTATCGTAGTTATCAATGTCCTGTAGCCAGTTAAACATAAAATCTATTCCTCACGCTCGCGCCGCCCCGGATAGCTAGTTTCGCGGCATCGCCGGATTACGAGCGGAGGAAAATTGTCCCGGCTGGCTGTCTGCGTTCCATTAACGTCCCACGACCTGACAGCCGGGATATGGTTTAGTGTTTCATAAAAATGAATGGGGCGTGGCACTTGGCGGCTATCTTCGTCATTCGCAAAGCTGGTTTTGACGCTTCGCACGGGGCAGGTGTCCGGTTGTACGTTCCGGCTCACTTCCGTCCGACCAGCAAACGGCATCTTGTTTTGAGGCGATGCAGCCTCATGCGCAGTAAACCCTCTCGCTCTTGACGCACTTCGCCGTTGCTGCCACGCCCCGGCTTTGTTTGGGTTAATTGAATAGGGACAGTGCCGGTCGCTACCCCGGCTCGACAAGCGATCCATTACCCGGCGCACAAGAGAAACTTTAAGGCGGGCTTGAATACCGTATTTCGGGCATAACCCACTCTCTCTCTGTCCGGCGTCATCTTGTCTATGATTAGCGTGTCTGCTTTCCACGCCGACTATCCCTAAAATTGAATTGGGAGCGGCAGGATTTGAACCTGCACGGACAGATAACTGCCTCACACCTTGATCAGCATCCAAGCACGTGTTGCTGAGGCTTCGGCTTGCGTCCGTGTCGTGCAACACGGTCTGTCCAGCCGGCAACGTCGAGTCTTTGCATTCCTCCACGCTCCCAAAAAGTGAATTTCCCGCCAACGAAGTCCGCTGTAAGGACGGCTTGCACCATCCAAGGGCGTGTCGCTTAGTAGTGCCCTTCATTGCTTCATCGTCTTGAGCAGCCAGATTCGGATTTGAGCATCGTTGAGAGGCTTCAAACCTGGTCTTAGGCTTGTTCGACTCGGCCTGCACTGGCACGGGAAAATTGATGAAAACGGTCATGCTACAGGCATCGTTTTTGAGGGTTCTGGGCAATCCTGCTCCGTTGGCGTCTTTGGATCGTATTTCTTTGCTGTGGCATCGAATTCCTTGGCCTCTGTGGAAACTGCCGCCTTTTTAGTGTGATATGGCATCTTCGGATAGAGCGGGCAATCCGGTATTTGGCAGTCAACGGCTCCATCGTTATAGCCGCCCATGCATTCAAAGCACTTGGCAAGGCACATCTTTCTGAATGTAAGTTTCTTGCCTTCAAGATGTTGAATCAACTCTTTACGGCCCTGGAACTTTCCGCACTGCTTTGCTTGCTCGATTTTCATAGCTTTTCGTCTGGATGATTGCGCTCAAACCACGCTTGAAACGCATCCAAATGTTCTCGAAACTCTTTATCGGCATCGCTGGCAGGCATCTGTGTGCCGTCTCGTTTCTGCCATCCTTTAGGCTCAAAATGGCTGACAAATCCCCAAAGCCTTTGCCTGGCGGCTGCGCATTCATCGGATTCTCCATGCCGCAAGTTGAATAGGCTTCCAATTGTATCGGGATTTTTCAAATATTCGTCTCGCTTCATACCTTTCCTGGGAATGGGTATTACGACATCGCGCCAAGACTCGTCATCGGCTGGCGGTGCAGCCTTTTGGACTGGCTTAAACTCCTCTGCCGGATCGCCTATAGGATCGGCAGGGAAGGCGGGTTCAGCGCGTTCTCCATTGCCGAACGCTGCAATGCGAGTCTTGAGCATGGCCATTTGTTCCTTGGAAACAGGGACAAAGCGCAATGGAATTTCCGCAAGTGTCTCATTTGGAAGGAGTTGATCTATCTTGTCGAAATACTCTCGCGCTAGATCAGCGCAATCGGCCAGTTCTTTAAGCATCCAATCACGGGTTGCCGGGGTTGCGACTTTGGCTACGGTGGCCGGATTTGGAGCGGAAACGGGGCTAGGAGCGACTTTGGAGGATGCTTGCGGTGCCGTTCGGGGTGCGGGAGCTTCGGGGCGGTGCGGGGCGTTTCCGGCTCTTTTGCGCTTCCACCAGCCTTCGCACCATTCTTTCTTCCAAGCTTGAAGGCCAACGCCGAATTCTTTAGCGCACCGTCGGAAAGCAGCGGTCTTGGCGCCCTCTACCGCATCTCCGTAGTTCTGTGCGGCATTTTTGGGGTAGTATTCCATTGCCCCAACAGCTTCGCCGACAAAACAGCCGCGCACGACAAGCATGGCTTCGACATAAACCCTGCTGCCCTCGGTTTCAAGCTTATTGTATTTCGGGTTTGCTGGGATGGTGAACGGCTCCGCCCATCGGTTGCGCGGGACGATTGCCCATTTGCCCATACCGAAAACCGCATTGAAACGATCTCGCAAATGGGCGTGCTCTATGTAAATCAGGTTTTCCTTGCCTGCTGCGCCTGGTTGGAATGCATCATCAGGGAAGTCGGCTTGCAAGGCGGCGCTTTCTTCGGGGGTTAAGTCCAATTCGGCGGCGCGTTCGTACGCTTTCATTGTCAGGCTGGCGATTGCGTCAACCTTGGCTTGCGCCGGTGTCATGGCGGGTGGGGCGATTGCGCTACGCTCCAAGGCCGACGGCTCTTGCTTGGCCTGCACAGCAACGGCCATGCTTTCGGGGACAACTTCCGTTTCGATGGGTTCGCTCATTTCGTTTCTTTCTTCCCGGCTTGTTCGGCGAGGAGTTCGGCTCGAACTTGCTCTCGGAGTTGAAAATCTTGAATTTCACGATGCGCTTTGCACCATGCGTCACGTGCGGGAAGCGACTGCGCCTCCGCGTCTTTCCAAGCTTTCCAGAGTTTTTGTTCTTCTGCCTGTAGTTCTTCGAGTTTGCTCATAGTTTCATTTTGTTAAATCGAGTTTCAATCCGCGCTTCCTGTATCACAAGAAGCAAAAAGGGAAGCGGTGCCAGCTTGTTCAGCGCAAGCCAGCCAAAGCATGAAGATGAAACATGCACCCGCTAAATTCATATTTTGCTTTCCGCGTTGATCCGAGCTTCACGCGCTGAAATGTATTCGTTGACGGCTTGCGCCTTATACAATGGACGCTCGCGGACTTCTTTCCGCGTCTTGTGATAGCTGCCTTGATAAAAGAAGCCATACGCGGCATCGCCTGGACCACGCCAAACGTCTTGTGCAAAGTCTTTCCAGTAATACGCCGCCGGTTGCGCTTCAAGATACCGCTTAGCTGCGCTACGCAGAACTTCAATAAGCCGCGCTTTGCAAGCCTTGACATCATCGGCGCGCTTTTCAATTTCCATTTCCGCATGACGCGACCAGGCTTTACGCGGTTTGTATGTGGCGCTTTTTTCAACGGCTTCGTTGTATCGCAGCAAGGCATATTCATAATCGCCCGGTTCATCATGCAAGCTTGATACGCCCCATGCAATATGCCAATTCGACGCAAGCCATTCTGGTTTGACGGTGAATGCCGCGACCGTGCGCCGAACAAATCGCCGTGCGTCTCGAAACGATTTTGCTTCTTTCACCGCGTCACTGAATTGAACTTTCGCCAGCAATGCAACGCGCTCGCAATGTTCCTTTGCTGATGCTTTCAAAGCATCCAGGGCTTTCCGCTCCTGGCCTTTCAACTTGGCAATGGCCGCAAGCCGCTTATGCGCCGCCGCCGCTTGCTTTGCGGTTTTAATTTTGCCGTCAATATCGCCGCCGCTTGTCAGCTTAAATTCGCCGTCATGTGTAGGACCGGCATCCAAGGTGAATGCCGGTGTTAGCGTGTCGAGTTTCGATACTTGATCTAAAAACTCAATAACCGATCCGCCGTTGCTAAGCCTCAATGAATAAAGCTCATTCTGTGGATTAAATTCAACTCCAATTTCATCACCTTCCGCCAGCTTTGCCCATTTTGCCATCTTTCCGACCGGCAGGACAAGCTTATGCTCGCAGCCATTCAGGAACTTAACGACGCCGATGCGATCCGCTGACAATGCCGCGCAGCCGCGAGCCATGAACCCCTCTGCTTGCAACTCGATCCGCCGCAATTCATGCGCTTGCGCCAGGGCAAGCACAGTTGATTTTGTTATGGTATTCATGCGTCAATTATTTTGAACGTGCCTACACGGTTGCCGTTCGTGTCAAATACCGTGTCCATATCGCCATCCTCAAAGCTTTCGCGTTGCGCCAGCCGTTCGGCCAGGTCTTTGAGAATTCGCGGCAGTTCAGTCGAATCCTGAAAAGCAGCATTGTCCATGCTGATCTCGATTATTGCTTTCATGCGCTTGCTTTCTCCTCTCCGTAAATCGCCAGCCGCGTCCATTCCGGCAATGAAAACTGCAAATCTGGATGCAAGTTGCTGTTACGCATGACGCGAAAAGCTATTTCCCGATCAAAGCAGTTCCGGAAAAGGATCATATTTCCATAGTGCGGATCACTACTGACAGGCAGAACGCGAACGCGCCCAGGATCACAAGGACCGGCCCCATCGCAAGACGTGTTTTGAAAACGAATGCTCACTTTACACCCCCATTTCCAAACCACCTTGGAGCGAAAGGATTATCCATATCACTCCATCGAACCAAACCCCAAAATGACGAGTGGGGATAAGCGTAGTCCATCGCAGGACCAGGTTCTCCCCCAAGCGAAATGACATATTTTCCCAAATGGACGAAAACTCCGAATTTTATCAAGGGTGACATGAATCGAACCCCCCATTTTCGATTGTAAATCTTCCAGTTGTAACCAATGGTAATCGGTTTCACTTGCTCCCCCTTTCCAGCGCAACCGATATTGCGCTCAACGGCGTATAATGCCAATGGCCTTTGACCTTAAACGAAGGATACAGGCCAGGGTAGTCAACTTCGATCTTCAACGGCTTTAGCAGCGACTCCGCTTGATCCCGGAGCTTGTCGCATTGCAACTCACAGCGTGTTAATGTCGCTGGCACACCTGAATTGTTGCCGCGCTCCCATGCTCTCGCCGCACGTTGAAACAACTTTTCGGCTTTCTCTGCGAGAAATACCGACTGCTGAACTGTTAGTTTTGCTTTCATCTTTTTTGTCCTGTTAGGCTTGCGCCGGTTTCATCTTTCACCCTGAGAATACAAAACTTGCGGAATAATGTCAACAAGAATGTTGGGAATCTTTTCCTTGTAGGTTCTTACCGCTTTTCCGTGCTCTGCCAAGTGGCAAGGAATACAGAGCCAAACAACGTACAAAGGCTTTGAATAATCGGGATGGTGTCCCTGTATTTTTGATTCCTTTCCGCATTTACTGCATTTGATGGGGCGTTGCATTCGCCCATTGTAAAGCTCCCTGTTAAGTAAATAGGCGGCTCGGTGCCGTTCTGGATGAAGCTTCCGCCACCTTTTCAAACATGCCTGGTTTTTCTTTTCCCAGTTTCTTTTGCATCGCCTCACTTTTTCCGCATGAAGCATTAAAAGACGATCCTTGTTTTCCAAGTAGTACTTTTTCCGGTAAGCCTTTCCCTCTTCTTTTGTCATACCTTGCCATTCAGTGCATTTGCCTTGCGAGTCTGCCAGGCTTTCCTGCCTCCTTGTTTGCGGCTCTCAGGGGACCTTGCCAGGGCCGCTTTTCTCATTTGCTCTTTAATCTGCGATTTGAATTGTTGTTCAGTCATACGCATAATGTAACAGGTTACACGATACGCGCAACATATTTCAATCCGTATAACTACTGATTAAATAATACTTGCAACATGCAACATGCTGCGTTATCCTAATTTTAAGATGAAATTGAATATTGAATCCGAAACTGCACCGGCTTCACGTGTGCGGCCCGACTTGCAAACCGAACGCGACAACCTGCTTCGGGACATGCAGTTTGCTCTGCATCACCTTTCCCGACCGAACGGATTACCGAAAGCCGTGCGCATTCTGAAATCCGCCCTCTCCGCCCTGAAAGGCCAATTATGATTCTTACTCAACCTTTCATTATCACTCCGCGCCTTCAGCCTGGCGTGAAGATTGGCAAGGCGTTTATTTCCATTGGCTTTTCAAAGAAGCCTGGCACAGAAGGGCGGGCGCGATATGATTACCACATTGACACCCCAAATTTTGAGCATTCCGGGAATGACCTGCAGTCAGGTTACCGAGGCGGATCGTTGGCTGAGGGAATGGCGAGCCTGATGTCATTCCTGTCAGCCTGTGGCGAATCTTACATGAGCAAAGGGGATAATGCTGATTTATTTCCTGAAAAGGTCGCTGCATGGTGCCACCAGCATTCAGATGAGCTTTCCAAGCAATCCCAGGTAGTTCTTGCCCTGCGCGATTACGAACGCATTCACGCACAATGGTAACCCCTTTCCACTACCACTTCCACCCGGCCCGCCTAACCGCTCGCCGGTCTTTCTTTATCCGTATAACTTCGTATTGACTTTTACCCTTCATCTACTACTATTACGACAAGATGAATACTCAAATTAAGTTCAAAGTTTTCGACGGCAACCGAATCATCAAGCTCATTGTCGCCGAAACGCTAGTTGCGGCTGCAAAGCAACTGAATGGTAAACTTGTCAATGCCTGCCCAGGCTGGGGCTTCGTTCACGTCTCAATAAAATCAGGTCCGGTCGCCCCAGGATTTTACCACGTAACCTGGCCCATATCTGAGTAGTTGACGCTACCAGGTCGCCA
>ERZ1292629.944-Hain-H43-01um-R1-944-length-30903-cov-7_pt1 | contig 30903 bp, 30 predicted proteins | sample MGYA00564399_ERZ1292629 | MGnify/ENA primary metagenome ERZ1292629 (study PRJEB36523, sample SAMEA6512636) | groundwater metagenome | collected 2019-01-08 | study: AquaDiva: Metagenomics assemblies of 32 groundwater samples
AGTAGCTACCATTAACCAAGTTTAGCAAATAGGCGTAGTACATATTTGCAGTATATCCAACTTCGCTTACAGCTTCGCTGGACACCCTTCGCCGTCTAAAAAATGACTTCTCTCTTAGTTAACTCGCTGGCTTGCCACGCGTAGCTGGAACGCAGTGTAAGCGAAGTTTGGTAGGCCTGGCGGGAGTCGAACCCGCCGCACAGTGCTTAACATCCGGCAACAAGTTACCTTGTCCCCGCCAAAGGCGGGTTGTCGGCTGGACTATATCTTCGCCGCAGCGAAGATACTGACCGCTATCGGTGGGTATATCTTCGCCATTTCAGGCGCATCGCGTGTAGTCTCTGAGGGGAGTTTCTCCTCCGCTTAAATCGGAATACTCTTCCCTGCTGATTGTCCTCGTCGTAAAGACGGTGGGAGATCCCAGCATATAGCGATGTTCACTTGATAAGTTTTGTTCCCCATCAAGGCTCCAAAGAAGGCACCTGCTCTACCGCTGAGCTACAGGCCTAAATTTCAAAATGTACGAACACAACAGACTAATTTTAGCATATGATTAGATAAGAATGAAGCCGGATACGCCTTCGATGTCGAGCCTTTTATTGGCGAGAGCTATGAGCAGAGCGATTATTTGCTCACTAACGTTCGCAAAATGAAGCCACGACACCCATTTGAGCTTAAAGCAAAAGTCATAAAACGACGGCAAGAAGGAGAATCACTCAAACGGCTGGTTGTTGAATTTGGGTTGCCCAAAAGTACTGTTCAGGGCTGGATAGCGAATATTCTATTGTCCCAACGCGCCAGAAACCGAATAGACGAACGAGCTAGACAACAAGGGAGAAGTATCCGTAGTAATCGGCGACTAGTCTTGCCTCCGACCATATATTCGACACCGTTCTCACCCGATTTAGTTAGATTTTTCGCCCATTGTTTATTCGATGGCAGTATTCGTCACGATCAGGCCATCTACTACTCTAGTCATTCAACTCTAGCTCAAAAATTCGCCGAGAATGGTCAAATACTGTTTGGCCTGAAACCAAGATGGGGGAGAAACAAGGATGGAGTCTTGCGAGTCCACTTCTTTTCCAGAAATTTGGCAGAATTCCTACTGGCTCGAAAAGAGATGTTGTTCAAAAACATTGGGAGAATGGAACGAGCCCATCAATTAGAATTTCTTAAAGCGTTCTTTAACGACGAGGGATCTGTTACTTTCCGAGCAGAAACTGGCAAGAAGGCAGTCAGGGGCTATCAAAAGAATGTTAAAATCCTTGAGATCGTCGTTTCTCTGCTCCATGGTTTAGGCATTGATTCAAAACTCGAAAGCTTGAATCACTCGCCCGAAATAGCAATCCGAGGCCGAGAAAACATTAAAAAATTCGCTCAAGTTATTAACTTTGATGCTGGTGTTTCGTTTCTGGCGACGAGGAAAAATAGCTACTACTCAAAGCCAATTGAAAAACGAGTTGTTTTGCGACAGCTGTTAGCCTCTTATCGCTAGCTTTTGGGCTTCTGTAAAAAGTTAAATGCGCTGGTGGCGGCGACCGAACCCATGGCGGCGGCGGTAATGTCTTGTTTAAAATGCCCAAAGAAGTTGGTGGCGTCGCCGGCGGCAAAGACGCCTTCGATATTCGTTTCCATCATATTGTTGACGGCCACGTAGCCGTGTGGGTCGAGCTTTACTCCTAGCGATTCGACCAGCTCCATCTCCGGCACCGCACCGATTTCGACAAACAGGCCATCAAGTTTCAGCTCCTGGTCGTTCGCAAGTTTGACGCCTGTTAAACGGGAGTCACCCAAAATCTCCTTGACTTGGGAGTTTGGCAAGACTGCCACTTTCGTACCAAGATACGGCTTGAGGCGTTCGCCGTTAATTGGCTCGGGGTGAAGTCCATCTCCCCGGACGATCATATATATTTTTTCGGCGTACTGGACGGCCAAAAGCGCTCCCTTAACTGAAGCGTCACCGCTGCCAACAATAGCAATGGTTTTACCTTTATAGAGCGGTCCGTCGCAGGTGGTGCAATAATGGACGCCCTTGCCTTGAGAAAAGTCGTCTTCTTTCGGTAGGTTGAGCTTGCGCCTGGCGGCACCGTGAGTAAAGATCACTGCTTTAGCGAGGTATTCTTCGCCCGACTCGCCAGTCAACTTAAAGCCTCCGTCTCCGCCAGCTGGCGGACTAGTAATCTTTTCAATTTTATCGGCAATGACTTTAGCGCCCAGCGCTTCAACCTGTTCCTTGACCTTGATAATTAAATCGTAACCATCGATGGCTTTGAAACCTGGGTAGTTTTCAATCGTCCAGGCTGTCGAAGTGGCCCCTCCGAGCTCGGCACCGATAACTAATGTCGACAGCTCGTAGCGAGCCGTATAAAGGGCGGCACTAAGTCCGGCCATCCCAGAACCGATAATTATGACATCTGTCATGTCGACCCAGCATACTCATAAATTTTGCTTGCCAGCAAGCTGTCACTAGCGTCAAGCCAACTCTTTGTTACAATTAGCTCATATCTATGGCTAAACTTGTTCGCAATTCTCTCTTTACGCTCGTGATATTGATCTTAACGGCCATCGGTCTTAGCTGGAACAAAAAGGTTGTCCGCCAAGCCGACCCGATCCAAATTAGCAATACTGTGCTCTCGGCCGCCTCGGCCGAAGACAAGCAGGATTTTCCGTTGAAATTGGAATTTACTCGCCGCCACGTTAAATTAGGACAGTATCAGGAAATGAAGATCGCTACTCTTGCTAATGCCGAACTGCAAATCGTCACCATTTATCCGACAGGCAGTATTAATAATCCCCAGACAATACGTGCCGTTGCCGATGAAACCGGTCACTATTCGATGAAGTTTAAACTCGATGATTTTGCCTTTTTGGGTGTCTTCCAAACCAAAGTTTTGGCTCGATTTAATGGTCGGGAGTCGCAAACTTCTGGTCGATACGCCTTGCAAACTTGGACTCAATCTGACAAAACATTAGGTGCGGATGGCTATACTTACCCAATTGTGCCCTAACAGATGACCGATCGTTTGAAGGTTGTGGCTTTGGGTGGCGGCACTGGTTTAGCAACGCTATTGCGCGCCCTCAAACACCACCCAATTAATTTAGCGGCGGTGGTGACAATGACTGACAACGGCGCTTCCAGCGGGCGATTGTCGCGAGAACTTGGAACACTGCCCCCGGGGGATGTTCGAAAATGTTTGGCGGCTCTTGCCAACGACGAAACTCTTTTAACCCAACTGTTTGATTATCGATTTAACCGTGGTCGGGGGATTAACGGCCACTCGCTCGGTAATTTATTACTACTGGCATTGGCCGATATCACCGGTAGTTTTGACAATGCCGTTGAAGCTTGTAGTAAAATCCTCTCAATCAAAGGTCAAGTTATTCCCTCAACTTTAGATCACGTCAGTATCGTGGCGGAACTCGCCAATGGCCAGAGAGCTTTGGGCGAAGTTGATATTCCGGTCATGGGTCATCGCTTCGGCATTGATCACTTGGAGCTATTACCGGAGGAAGCTAAAGCCAATCCGAATGCCGTCCGTTTTATCGACAGTGCTGATTTGATTATCGTTGGACCGGGTAGTCTGCTGACCAGCGTTATACCAAACTTTCTGATTAAAGAAATCGGCCAGGCTTATAGTCGCTCTAAAGCCTTCAAACTTTTTATCTGTAATGTTTCGACCGAACGCGGTGAAACCGAGAATTTTTCCGTCGATGATCACATCAGGACAATCCAGCAGCATGTCCACAAATTAACTTTTGATGCAGTGTTGGTTAACGACAATATTGTTTCGCTCTCTGACCAGGAGGGAAAACTCGGCAGTATCCGTAATATTACAACCGACCAAGAAATGATTCGAGGCATTCCGGTGATTCGAGCCGATGTGATTGACGAGCAAAGACCGCTCTATCACGACCCGAAAAAATTAGCCGAAGTAGTTTGGCGCATCATCGCTCAGAGCCTGACAGAATCTAATGCCGAGGAAAAACTGTCCCATTTCAAGCGAAAACCACGAAGACCGACGAACCATGTTGAGCCGCTTGTCGGCGAAAGCTAGGAGCGAAGCGACTATATCGAGATACGGTGAGGAAGGATGAGTGGTTTGCAGACGAAATGTCGCTCGCAAGCTCGCTCGTCTTGGTCGCTGAAGCTCATAAGATGGGGCTGTTTTAACCGGCAAGCAGTATTGTTATTAGTTTGGATGTTGCGGTTAGATTTTGTCAGGCTCTCAGCAAGAGTTAGTCGTAACTACTTAGAGTCCTTAACCTGGCCAGATTGGGGATCGATTACGAAACTTATGCCGAGTGGGCTGGTTGGCAATTCTTTGATAATGCCCTTGGTAACTAAGTCTAGCGGGCTGGTTGGGTAGCGGCTGAACTGTTGATGATATTTATCGACCGCGTCTTCCAAGAAGAAAATCATTTCCATATGGAGCAGTTGCTTGCCACTGCGCTCACGAACAAAATCATCTTTGGTGGTGTCGTGGACAGTTTTAAAGATTTGATAAGCCAGTTGACGCTGATCAGCTTCCTTATAATAGATACCGGCGAAATATTGGGTAATTGGCGGGGCATCTTTTTTGGTCGCTGCAATCTGAAATTCTTTAGCAGCTGAAACAAAATCCTTTTTATAAATGTGATAAACCAAGCCGGTATAGTAGGGCATCTCCCAACTGTCAGGCAAATTTTGCTTACCTTTCTCACCTAGTTGAATGGCTTGATCGGGAAATCCTTCACCCGGTAAAATTATCAGCCCCGTTTGATAGGCCTGGAGGAATTTCGGTGACAGGTCGGTGACGACATTGAAAAGTTCGGCTAATTTTCGGTATTTGCCGTTCGGCGTGCCACCGCCGTAGTACTGAATCAGAGTCAGCCAGTAGTAATCGGCTAAAAATTCAGTCGAGCCAAAACTAATTGCTTTGGCTAAAGGCGGTGAAAGCGGTTGCGGTTCGATATAAATATTGTAATCAACGCCGATTAATTTCGGCGGCGAATAACGTCGCCAAGCGTCGTAATTGATCTGCGCCACAAAGCTCAATCCCAAGAAAACCACCACCCAGATAATGGTCAGTTTTCTCAAGCTATCTAGTCCCCAGTTCCTAGTTCCTAGTCCCCCCCTAGAACTCATCTTTTCGGAAAGCCGACATTCCCAGAATTAGCAGAAAGGCAGTATAGCCGACAAAGTAAAGTAATATCCAGACGACTTGGGTGATGTCAGGTGCGAGGTTAAAGACGACGTCGTTACGGAGATTAAACTTCTCCAAATTAGGAAAGACATAGTAAACTCCCTCCAGAATACCGCGAACGACAGGTGAGGCTTTTTGAGACAGTAACCAAATGGTCGCCGAGCCGTGACCAATCAGCGTGACGCCAAAGGTGTAAATAGCGCTCGACAATGGCGAAGTAAACGAACTGAAAAGCAGACTGACAGCCGTCAGTAACCAAGCTTCTAAAATAACTGCGCCGACGGCAAAGTATGCGGCGACCGGCACTTGATGAGTTTTAATCGCTAGGACAGCCACAAACATCGTCGCCATAATTAGACCAGCCACTAATATCGTCAAACAAAGCCCAAGAAATTTTCCTAAGTAAAAAGTTTCTCGCGACACCGGTTTACTTAAGACCAGATAGATTGTTTTGCGCTCGACCTCTTTAAAAACTAATTGGGTGCCGATGAAATAGGTGATGATCAGCAAGAAAACCAGCATCGCTGTCAGGCTAAAGTCTTGAATAACTCGAGCGTCCTGCCCGAGCGATACTGACCCAGCCAGAAGCGATGCCGCAATTACTAACACCGCAAAACCAACCAAAGAGTAGAGTAGTTTATCGCGCAAAGTTTCCCGAAAAGTATTGAGGGTAATCGCCCACAGAACTTTAGGCCTCATGACGAATGCTCCGAACAAATAATTCTTCCAACGATTGTTTTGACGATTTGACTAAGGCTTTCGGCGCGCCTTGAAGGATGATTTTGCCCCGATGTAAAATTGCCACTTCGTCACAAATCTCTTCAACATCCGACAGGATGTGCGAGCTAAAAAAGATTGTCGCGCCAGCTGATTTAAGCTTTAAAATCATTTGTTTAAAATCTAATCGTCCGAGCGGATCCAAACCGTCAAGTGGCTCGTCTAGTAGCAATAATGACGGATTATTTATTTGGGCAACGGCGAAGGCCAATCGTTGATGCATGCCCTTGGAGAACTTTCGAACGGGTATCTCTTTGGCGTCTTTGAGGCCAACCTCCCTTAATAGCACGTCAATTTTTTTCGTGGCAACTTTTTTATCGATTTCAAACAAATCAGCCACGAACTCCAGCACTTCACGGGCTTTAAGGTGGTAATAAAATTGAGGATTTTCGTTCATAAAGCCAATTTTTCGCTTGGCTTCCAGGGATCCGGCTGGCTGGCCAGCGATGGTAATATTGCCCTTATCGGGAAAAAGTAGACCAGCCACGAGCTTAACGGTCGTTGTTTTGCCAGCGCCATTGGGACCAATCAGGCCAAACACCTGACCTTTCTTGATGTGTAGCGACAGGTTGTCTACGACTGTTACAGTGTCATTTCTCTGGTAAAATTGTTTGGTCAGGTTACGGATAACTAGCATTAATCTTTTTTAACCTAAAAAATTACTCAAGTCAAAGATGCACAAACTCATTGCCGTTGTCGGTCCGACCGGTTCGGGAAAAACTGCCCTGGCGGTCAAACTTGCCCAGAAATTCAACGGTGTCATAATTTCGGCCGACTCCCGACAGGTTTATCGGGGGCTGGATATCGGTACTAATAAAGAAGGGACACCCGGCAGGTGGAACAACCAGACAGTCAGACTGATCGACGGCATTCCCCAACTTTTGATCGATGTTGTCGACCCGGGCGATCGCTTTACTCTCAACGATTGGTTGCAACAGGCCCGGTATGGGTTAAAACACATATTTGAAAGAGGGCAATTACCGATTGTGGTTGGTGGGACGGGGCTGTATGTAACGGCACTTTTGGAGGGTTATCAGCCCGGCGGCGGTCGATTTGCTATAAATAATCAACCGGTCGATTTCGAATCTTTAATATTAATGCCAGCTATCGACCGAGAAATATTAAACCAAAAATCCGACCAGCGATGCAGCCGTGTTTTCGACGCCCTAGTAGCGGAAACAGAAGAATTGTTGGCGTCAGGAGTTTCGGGCGACTGGCTCGACAAAATTGGCCTTGATTATCGATATGTGTTTAAACGTATACGGGGGCAGTTGAGTCGGGAAGAAGCGATCGAGCAATATCAAGCGGCCAGTCGGGCTTATATTCGTCGTCAACTGACTTGGTGGCGCCATCACGGAGAGCCGGTGTTGGTTGGGTCGGTTCGGCGGGCAGAATTATTAGTTAAAAAAGGACTCGGCATAAGACCGCCGAGTCGTAGGAGTTGATCGGCTCAATGCAAAACCGATCGAATTCATTATCCATTAGCTATTCTTGAAAGTCAACCGAAAAACGCTAAATTGAGACTATGGGATGGAGGGGATTTTGAAGTGTCCGATGTGCGGTGGCGATTTTGAGAACGTCAACTTAAAAACAGTTGGCGGCAGTGGCACTTGGGCCAAGCACTGTAATCAATGCGGCGGCTTTTGGTTTGAGCGCGAGCCAACCGAATTTTTATCGGTTAATTCCATAGGTAAGGTCGATGTGCCAACTCCCAACTATTCGCTCAAAAATATCGACTTGGTTTGTGCGAATGACAATTCGCTTCTGGTTGGCGTCGAGCGGGATGATTTACCGGCTGGAACGCAGTACTGGCGTTGTCCTGATTGTGACGGAACATTCTATCCCAAGGGTCAGTTGGCGTTAGTCACCCACTGGCAACATGATGTCCACGGCGATCAGATCGCTGGCTTGGTTTCGGCTCGGTCGCGCGCAACTCTAGCTGGTGTGCTAGTGTTCGTGGGGACGGCGATGATGATGGTTGTTGCCCAAGAAACTGATCCGAATCTCTCGGCCGCTAGCGAGCAAGTTCTACCGACTGGTGGACCAAATATCTTAACCCTTTTATTATTGGGCATTACTTATCTGGCCGGGACAATTTTGGCGGTTTTGGGCCGAAAAGTCCCGATCGTCTTGGTTGGTTGGAGCGTGATTATTGTTTGCTTGGTCGGGTTCTCGGTCATAATTTTCGGACCATAGCATGGAAAATTCGAAGCACGAAGCACGAAATCCCTGCCCGCTCGTGCCTCGCAGTGGCAGGCGGGCGAAACAAATTCAAAAAGTTTTAAATTTTGAAAATTCGAATTTAAATTTTGTTTCGAGTTTCGAAATTCGAATTTCGGATTTAGCCATCCATAATGGCATTGGCTAAAATTTCCTCGGCGGCGGTTAACGGTGTCGAAGCCATTCGCGTAACTATTGAAGTTGATGTTTCTAACGGCTTGCCTGGCTTTACGATTGTTGGACTAGTCGATAAAGCCGTCGAGCAGTCACGTGAGCGAATCCGTTCGGCGCTTAAAAATTCTGGTTTTAGTTTTCCGCTCTCCCGAATTACCGTCCATTTGGCGCCGTCCGACTATAAAAAGAGCGGCTTACATTTCGATCTGCCGATGGCGTTGGGAATACTCTTGGCTGACAAACAACTCAAGCGAACAAGTAATTTGACGAACACCCTTTTTATCGGTGGGATTTCACTTGACGGCGGCTTACAGCCGATTCACGGTACGCTAGTTTTGGTTGAGTGGGCCAAAAGTAATGGTTTTGAGACAGTCGTCTTGCCAGCGGCTAATTTAAACGAAGCTAAATTGATTGAAGGAATAAAGCTAATTGGCGCTGATAATTTTAACCAAGTAATTGACTGGTTATCGGGCAAATTTACTGGTGTCGCGGGTGTCGACGAACCCCCATCGGGGAGCGAAAATATTGATATCGACTGGCTTCAAATCCAGGGACAAGAACGGGCCAAACGGGCGGCGGTTGTTGCCGCTTGTGGTGGACACAACATTTTACTCGAAGGTCCGCCGGGCGCTGGCAAAACCCTCCTCGCCCGTGGTTTGCGGGCGTTACTGCCCAAGTTAGTCGGCGACGAACTGATCGATGTTGTCAAAATCCACAGCGTCGCCGGTGCCTTAAAACCGCATCAACCGATCGACACCATCAGCCGACCGTTCCGCAATCCTCATCACACTGCCAGCCCGATTGCTATTGTCGGCGGCGGGACAGTGGTGCGACCGGGCGAGATTTCACTGGCCCACCGCGGCGTGTTGTTTCTCGATGAACTGCCGGAATTTCCCCGCTCGGTTTTGGAGGCTCTGCGCCAACCGTTGGAAGACGGCGAAATCCATGTCTCTCGGGCTAATCAAGCCGTTACCTTTCCGGCTCGTTTTCAGTTGGTGGCAACGATGAACCCCTGTCCCTGCGGTTGGCTGGACTCGGGCGTCAAAGACTGTATCTGTAGTCCGTTTCAGATTAACGCTTACCGCAAACGAGTCAGCGGCCCGATTATCGATCGAATCGACTTATATCTCCGAGTGCCCGCGGTCAAAATTGCCGAGATGCAAAAAGCCCCCAACGACCAAAGCGAGCTGGAAAGTTTGCGCTCATTAATATCGCGTACCCGAGCTATTCAGTATCGACGCAACAAAAAACGCTTGAACCACGAATTAAAAAGTGGCGAATTGCGCGCCAAAATTGGTCTGACACCGGAAGCGGAAAAGCTTCTCCAACAAGCAGCCGAGAAATTTGTCATTACTGGCCGGGGCTATCATCGATTACTAAAAGTGTCGCGGACCATCGCCGATTTGGCCGAGGCCGAATTTGTGACGCCGTCGCATGTCGCCGAAGCCCTCCAATACCGTTTCAGCGAACAAGTTCGCTAAAACGGAAATCCCAAATCCCAATACCCAAGCTCTAAACAAATCACAATTTCAAAATCACAATACCCCAAAGTATAGCTGTCTGTTAATTTGGTGATTTGAGTTTGTTTGGGATTTGGATTTTGGGATTTGGGATTTTCAGCTTTGCAAACGCAAAGCTGAATAGATCCAGTCGCCGAATTGGTTGAGATACGGGGATTTCTGATCGAAGATGACAGCGGTAATTAACAGGGCGGCGATAACAACAATACTGATGGCGGTTTTGCGTAGGGCCCGATCACTGACAGGTTTTGGTCGAGATATTGGGGCCGACTGAACCGCTGTTTCGGGTTTCTGAAAGGTCTCGATCTGGGAGTTTTCACTAAAAGACACGACCGCCCCTTGGGCAACTTGTTGGAGCTGTTGTTTTTTTGCAATTAGCTTTTGGAGGTTTTGTTTTTTCTTTTTACTCATTTGGAAGTATCTTAAGCCCTTTAACTCCTTTACACAACCCCAACGAGTCGGTAGAATTAATTAGAGTTGCGGGAGTAGCTCAGTGGTAGAGCACTTGGTTGCCAATCAAGGTATGCGGGTTCGATTCCCGTCTCCCGCTCCAAGATTTTCGGTCTGAATTCATAGAAACAGAACTCAACTACAGGTATAATACCTGCAAGCGCATATTTACCTTGTGAAAACTTTCACAAGGTATAATTACAGCAGTCGGCCAGATGCCCGAGCGGTTAGGGAGCGGTCTGCAAAACCGCGTACAGGGGTTCGACTCCCCTTCTGGCCTCAATGCAAAGTCTAAAGTTTCAAGGCTGAAGTCTGAAGTTTGGACTATTTGTTATTTATAAATTACTTTGTTTGGGATTTGGTTCGCCGGCTGGCGAATTGGGATTTGGGGTTTCTGAAATGCTTTTCTCGTTGACTCTTGTCAATAAACGAGGTAGCATTTCAGCTACATGGCTAATATATTGCAAGTGATCCAAGTGGTTTCCGGGATTCTATTAATCCTGTCGATCCTACTCCAACACCGGGGAACCGGACTTGGTGGCGCTTTTGGGGGCGAGGGCGTCAGTTATCGTAGTCGAAGAGGCATAGAGCAGTTACTATTTCGCGGGACTATTTTGTTAGCGGCGGTTTTCTTAGTTGCTTCTGTTGCCCACCTTTTTATCTAAACCATCATGCCGTTGCCTGACTTCGGTAAGTCTTGGCGTCGTCTCGGACGAACAATCGCCAAGCATGAAAACGTTTTGCTGGCCATTTTGGCAGTGATTATTTTGACTAGCGGCGGTTTTTGGTATCGGCAGTTTTCCCAAAAGGACGTCAGTCAACCAACCGTTGGCGGCACTTACGTTGAGGGGATTGTTTTTGATTCAGATAAAAAAGAGCTTAACCAAATTATTATGCGCTTAACCAAAACCGGCCTTTTGGGTTTTTCGGTTGACGGTAATTTAGAGTCGGTTTTGACCGAAAAATGGTCAGTCAATGATGACAAAACCGAGTATCGTCTAACTCTCATTGAAGGGATAGCACGTGACGAAATAATTAACGTCCTCGAACAACGAACGGATTTGCTTGGCGATGCGGCCATTTCGGCCGATCTTGAACGCGATGTGGTGATTCGATTGGTCGCCTCCGATCCCAGTTTGCCCCTCCTTCTAACTCGACCGATGTTCGACTACGGGCCGTATAAACTCGGTAAGGCTAACGACCAAACCACTGTCTTTTCTCGCAATACTCGCAAGGGAGCGGTGGCCGCCTACATTAATAAAATAATTGTTCATACTTATCCGTCAGTCGCCGACCTGAAATCTGCCTTAATCCAGAATCGTATTGACGGCGCTGCTTTACCGACAGAAGAAAATATCAAAAAATACCAACGCTACCAAATCGATCAAAGCAAATACTACGCCGTCCTTTTCAACACTAATAAAACGCCGTTTCGTGATACTCTCTTGCGTCAGGCGCTGACAAACGGCACCGCTCCATCAAGTCAACCGTTTATTCTCACTGCCTCCGATCAAGATCCGCATAAAACCCTCGCTCAAGACTTAGTTACTAAATGGCAGTCCGCTGGGGCGGAGGTTGGATTGGATTTACGTCCGTTGGATGAGGTAACTAGTACGATTGGCCCAGCTCGTAACTTCCAGGCTCTACTAATCGGTGTTGATTATGGATCGGAATTGGATCCGTATTATATTTGGGATTCGTCGCAAGTCCGGGCGACTGGCAATAACGTTACTGGCGTCAAAGACCCCGATGTTGACTTACTGATAAGCCAGGTTCGCTCAACGCTGGATGTGAAGAGTCGGCAAGCAACGATTGTCAAACTCCATCAAACCCTCGTTACTAAAGGAGTGGCGATGTTCCTGACTGCCGAATCAGTCCAATATTACCAATCGGCGAAGATACATTTCGTTGCTCCCACCCTCCCTAAGTCTTCGGCCGATCGATTTCTCGCCGCCGCCAAGTGGTCAGTGAAGTAGTATTCCAGGAAGAACAGTTTCTTTTGGGTACGAGTCCTCGCCCTCCAGCGTGGGCTCGGCTCTCGCGCTCCTCCTCGCTCTTCCGTCGGCTGACGGAAACCCTGCCCGCTCGTCGTCCGCGACGCCCCAAAAGTCACTGTTCTTCCTGGGAAAGAGGGAGAAAATTTGGTAAAATTGCATTTAGTTGTTGCGCGAGTGGTGGAACGGTAGACACGCTGGCTTCAGGAGTCAGTGCTCGCAAGGGCGTGGAGGTTCAACTCCTCTCTCGCGCACAATGCCCGAGTGGCGGAACGGTATACGCGGCGGCTTGAGGTGCCGTACCTCGCAAGAGGTTGTGGGTTCAACTCCCACCTCGGGCACCGAGTGTTACTTTTGATGGATTGATGGCTCCGCGCGGCGAGTACGCCGCGCTCCGCCTAACGAATTCTTTTGTAGTTTTCGCTGTAAAATCCCAGAGTTCATTCCAATTAATGGACATTGTTTTGTTCCTTAGTTCGGGGTTAGAGCCGATGGAGCGGAAAAATTCTCGCCATTGGGTATATTCTTCGGTTTTGGCTAATTTTTCCGCTTCTTTCAGGGACAAAACAAAACTCCGCAAGGGTTCGAGCCGATTCTTGCCTCGTTGTCCAAAATCTCCCAAACTTTCTTCGAACTTAGTTTTTTGACGCAAAAGAATATCTTTCTTAGTTAGGTACAAGTCTCGCTCAATGTCGCCGTCCAAGTAAAGCGAGACGAGTTTGTCTAACTTAGTCTTCGTTTGGGAAAGTTTGGTTTTTAGATTTTGGACAACACTACTCCGTGAAGAAATTGATTCATGCTCCCAGTCGTTAATTTGTTTTTCCATCGCTTCAATTTCTTCCGGAGGTAACGACACTGATTGAAGCAGTGTTTTGAACAGGGCGGCGAGTGCGAATTCTTGGACGTAAGGCTGGGCACAAAATCCTTTCTTTTTGGTGCAACGGTAGTAGGTGTATCTTGTGCCCCAGCGATTAGTAGCAAATTGTGCCGTGATAGCCGAGCCACACTCGCCGCAACGCATGAGTTGGGTGAACGGAAAGGGGATGAGCGTTTTTTGTTTACGAGGCTTCCGTTTAGACGATAGTACTCTCTGCACTGCTTCAAACAGTGTCGAGGCAATGATCGGCTCAAAGTTTCCGTTGTGCCACTCGCCACGGTGTTTAACAAAACCAAGATATGCTCTATTAGTCAGCATCTTAACGACGGAAACTTTAGCAAGTGGCGTTCCTTTACGTTGGACAACGCCGTGTTCCGCCAAAAACTCGGCGAGAGTAACGAGAGTTTGCGACCCCTTGGCGTATTCCTCAAACGCAAGTCTGATAACTTTACTGTAAGTCGGATGTGGCTCAATATTTTTTGTTTTGTAATTATTCACATAGCCAAGGGGCGCTTTGGTGAGCCACTCGCCTCGACGAAGTTTTTGGCGGATACCACGTTTAACATTCTCAACTAAGTTGTCGGAAAAATACTTGCTCTGTCCGAACGCCACTTGCAACATAAACTTCCCTTGCGGAGTGGGCTCAAACCAAAACTGCGGAAAGCGTAAAGTCGCAATTCTGTTGATATCTACTAAGTAAATGATTTTCCCCCCATCAACAGAATTACGGGCGAGACGGTCAGGGTGCCAAGCGAGGATACCTAAGGGTTTCTTACTTGTTTCGATAAACTCGATCATCTTGGCAAACTCTTCTCGCCCGGGCTTCTTTGCGCTTTTCGCTTCCGTGAACTCTTTGACTATTTCAATGCGTTCTCTCTCAGCAAACTCCCGTAACTCAAAGAGTTGCGCCTCGATAGACATAATCTGTTGGTCGTCCTCCTCGGTGGACTTCCTGGCATAGAGAACACATTGAATTTTTGGTTTGAGCCCTTCCATATACAGAATTGTATCGGAACGAACTCTGGGATTTTACAGCGAAAACTACAAAAGAATTCGTTAGGCGGAGCGCGGCGTACTCGCCGCGCGGAGCCATCAATCCATCAAAAGTAACACTCGGTGCAGTAATTATACACTTCGCCCGAACCTACTTCGAGAGAGATTAGCTGATGGAGGCGCCGCCTCCGCCCCCCAACGGAGGCGGCGCTTGTTTTAACTCTTCACCCGCTCGGGCGCGGCGCATTCCTCCCCCCACCCCTCCTTCGCCGCGCCCTCGCGGAGATTGGGGAAAATTTTAGAAAAAACCAAGGCCAGAATAATGATAAGAGGATTTGCAACAATGTGGTGTAAGTCAACCTTCTAACCTATGATTAAGATTGATGGATATATTTTTGCAGATCGTTATCAACGCCTTGATCGCTGGTAGCCTGTACGGCTTAGTCGCCGCTAGTTTCTCGCTGATTTACTCAACCAATCGATTCGCTCATTTCGCCCACGGCGGTGTCATTATTTCGTCAGGATACTTCTTGTTTTGGCTGACTAACACCTTGCAACTCAACCTTCTTCTGTCGGCAATTTTAACTGTCGTTTTCGCAGGTCTCTTGGGAGTTTGCCTCAACCTGTTCGTCTATTTGCCACTCAGGAAGCGTGACGCTAGTAATTCAATTTTACTTATTGCGAGCGTAGTGACGCTAACTATTATGCAGTCAGTTTTAACACTTCTTTTTGGCTCCAGTATAAAAAGCTTTAACTATCCCGGGCTTCACGAACCAATGGGATTTCTTGGGGCTTATATGACACCCATCCAAATAGTTATCGTTCTTTCTGCTATCGCTATGGTTACTTTATTGTCGATATTTCTTAAAAAAGCCAGGCTGGGAAAAACTCTTAGAGCAGTGGCTGAAAATCCTAAGCTCGCCGAAACGATTGGTATATCGACAGTTTCAACCTACAACTGGTCGTTTTTTATTGGATCGGCGTTAGGTGGCGTTGCGGCGATTTTTATAGCCTTGGAACAGAACCTGCTTCCAAGTATGGGTATTGGTTTAGTCATTAAGGGCTTTGCGGGAGCTGTGATCGGAGGCCTTGGTAGTGTCACCGGAGCGGTTTACGGTTCGCTTATTATCGGTGCGGCAGAGAATATCGGGGTTTGGTTTTTCCCGTCCGGGTACAAGGACGCCATTACTTACGTTTTACTCTTCGTCTTTCTGCTCGTTCGGCCATCGGGCTTATTTAGTAAGAGGAACGCATAATGGAAGCATATTTTCTTAGTCTCCTTATTCTGGTGACAATTTATTGGATATTCTCGCTGTCTCTTCAGGTATCTTTAGGTTTTGCTGGATTCTTAAACTTTGGACATATCGCTTTCATAGCCATAGGTGCTTACGCCTCGTCCCTACTGTCCAAAGTTGGGGTTCCATTTGGACTATCGATTTTGTTGGGAGCAACGATTTCGATGATGTTTGGTTACTTAGTTGCATTACCTTGCCGTAGGCTTAAAGGTGACTACTTAGCCTTAATAACTTTAGGTTTTTCGTTGATAGTATTCGTCGTTGCCTTGAATTGGGCTGGCTTGACTGGCGGTCCGGCGGGTTTGGCCGACATTCCAAGCCCTCAACTATTTGGCATTAGTTTGGCTAGCAACTCGCATTTTCTCGTTTTTTCGTTCTTCGTTTCGCTGTGTACCTATCTTATTATCAAACGGCTATCGGCCACTCCGTTTGGAACTGCTTTGCAAGCTGCAAGAGATGATGAGCTTGGCACGCAAGTTCTGGGAATTAGCACTTTCAAGTTGATAACCGTTTCATTTGCATTGTCGGCTTTCTTTGCGGGCTTGGGCGGGGGGCTTTTTGCTCACTACATCACCTTTATTGACCCGTCATTATTCACGCTCAGTCAATTTATTCCGATTCTAGCGATAGTAATCCTTGGTGGTCTGACCTCGCTTGAAGGAACACTACTTGCGACTGTAGTGGTTGTGTTGCTTCCTGAGCCACTACGCTTTCTCAGCCTTTCGTCGTCAGTTATCGGACCAGCAAGAGAACTGTCATATTCGCTATTATTGCTAATACTACTAGTACTTCAACCGAGAGGTTTCTATGGAAAAATTAGACTCAAGTAAGATCTTGGAACTCAAGGGCGTTAGCAAGCGCTTCGGCGGTGTTGCGGCTGTCAAAGGCTGCGATATTGAGATTGAGAAAGGGAAAATTACCGCTTTAATTGGGCCGAATGGAGCTGGGAAGACAACAGTTTTCAATATTGTTTCAGGAATCCTCTCGCCAGACGAAGGCGCAGTTGCCTTGGACGGAAAGTCGATTGTTGGTAAAAGTGTCGAACAAATATCCAATCTTGGCATTTCGAGACTGCTGCAGCATTCCCATATCTTTAGTAACTTAACGATTCAACAGAATCTCGATCTCGCAATTAACGATACTGCCGCTAATTTTTGGCAAAGCATTCTTGGAATAAGTAAGCCTGACCAAGCTTTAGGAATAACTTCAAATGAATTATTGGTAAAATTTGGCCTTCTAGGCAAGAAAGATGTGGTAGCACTTGAATTAAGCTTTGGGCAGAGGCGATTGGTTGAGCTTGTGAGAGCCTTAGTCAACCCGCATCAGCTCTTAATGCTTGACGAGCCAGTTGCGGGGATCGCCCCGTCACTAAGAGAAGAAGTTGGTACGGCCTTGAAAGAAAGGGTAACAGCTGGCGATACGGTGCTACTTATTGAGCACGATATGGCGTTTACGCTCAGCATAGCCGACAAAGTGATAGTAATGGACAAAGGTGAGATAATTGTCGTTGGTACGCCCGAGTTTATCAGGAATGACCAACGAGTCCTGGACGCTTATTTGGGTTAGTGTTGCTACCGGGCAGAATGTGGTTAAATTATAAGCAATGGAAACTAGTGAGGAAAACATAATGGAAACTCAAAAACGTAATGTCTGGATACCTATCGTCATTGTAGTTGTGTTGATCGCCATCTTAGGTGGTTTGGTCTTTTGGCAAAGCAATAAACAAGCGGCTGCTCGACCAACGGTCAAGATCGGCATTGTTACTGATTTAACTGGCGGAGCCAGTTATTGGGGTGAGTCTACCCAGGTTGGGGCGGCAATCGCCAAGAAAGAGCTTGAAGCGGAGGGCTATAAACCAGAATTTATCTTTGAGGATTATAAGCTAGATGCCCAGAAAGCACTGTCATCGGCGCAGAAACTAGTCAACATAGATAATGTCAGTGGGATGTATGCTGAGTTTAACCCAGCTGCAATTTCCGCGGGCTCATTCCTCAAAGGCAAGAGTCTGCTCTATACCTATGATGCTGCCGTTACCTCGCCATTAGCGGGTAACTCCCTAGCTTTCAAAACCTATCTCGACTATCAAGCTGGCTGTAAAGCCGTGGCACAAAAATTCCAGACCGAAGGAGTAACTAAAGTCGGTTTTCTCAAAGTTAACTTAGAATTCGGCGAGCTTTGCCAGGCAGGCATCACAGAAGTTTTTGGCACCAACCTGGATTCAGAAGCTTACACACTGGGCGATACCGATTTCAAAACCCAAATCTTGAAGTTTAAAACAGCTGGAGTTGGAGCGGTAATGAATGTCGGCTTCGAAGGAGACACCCTTAACACCCTCAAGGCGATGAAGGAGCAGAGCTTGAAAGTCTCTTACGGAACCGTTGACGACACAATTACAGCTAGCGTTAAAACCCAATATCCGACCGAGCTAAAAGGTGCGTGGACGTTTGGATTTGCTCAAGTCGACCCGAGCTTCTCCGCCAAGATAAAGCAGGAAACAACAAAAACTCTCTCAACAGAATTTGGTGCCGCTATCGCCTATACCCACCTGAAGCAGATGGTTAAGGCCTTAGATAAGTGCAATAACGACACCACCTGTGCCGCAACTGAAATGGCTAAATCCGTCAGCGACAGCACGATTGGGTTTAATAAATTCATCGACCGAATTGCCGACCTGGATATGACAGTCAAGCAGTACTAGCTGCAATGTTAAGCATTCAGGGTCTGAGTGCTGGTTACGACGGAAGTGAGATACTCCACACTATTAACCTTGAGGTGGGCGACAGAGAGATCGTCGCTCTGATTGGGCCTAACGGCTCAGGGAAGTCGACGTTATTAAGAAGCGTATTTAATTTAGCTGACGTCTATCGTGGGTCAATAAAGTTTGGCAATAAAGAGCTAGCTGGTCTTCCCATTAACCGGCTAGTGAAACACGGGATTGCCTTTGTTCCGCAAGATGAAGTTATGTTTCCGGCGATGACTGTAGCCGAGAACCTCGAAGTTGCTGGCTACTCAGTGAGGGACGCCCTGCCGGCCAAAGAAATTTATAAACAATTTCCAATTCTAGCCGAGAAAAAAAGAGTTGATGCACGTAATCTTTCTGGCGGCCAAAAGCGTATCTTAGCGATCGCCCGGTCGTTAATTCAAAAGCCTTTATTATTGTTGCTTGACGAGCCATCGGCCGGGCTTGACCCGAAAATGGCGAGAGAAGTTTTTCAAATGATAGAGGATATAAAAGACCGTGGATCATCAGTTCTTATGGCCGAACAAAACGCTAAGCAAGCAGTCGCGATTGCGGATAACACCTACATCTTAGAGGCGGGTGAGGTCAAACTACGAGGTAACGACAGGATTTTGGACAGCTCCGAACTAAGAAAAGTTTTCCTAGGCAGCTCTTAATTGTTTATTGGGATTCTTAGTAACAACGTAACTGCTAACTAAGATTAGTACTGCCCCAACTATACCCAGAGCTGAAGGCACTTCGCCAAAGAAAATCAAGCCAAAAACCGCTGCGGAAAGTGGCTCGATATACCCCACAGCTCCAGCGTCTTGAGCGGGAACTTTGCTGACACCACTTACCCAGAGAGTGCGAGCGATGGCCGTGTGAACAACACCTATCACGATAAGTAGTCCTAACGCTTTTGCCGACATAGTGTAGTGGTAAGAGAACGCTGACGGCAGAAGAACTACGGCAGCAAGCAGATTTTGATAAAAATTGATTCTGATAAACGGCAATGTTGCCGAAACTGCTTTTGTTGAAACTATCATCAGAGCAAAGGCTATCCCCGAGCCTAAACCGGCCACAATCCCAATGATTTCCTTACCGTTATTTAAACCAAGTGTAGGAAGGCTTAGAAACAATACCCCAATAAAGGCAATCGCGAGACTAACAATCGTCCGTTTTTTCAGGGGCTCTCTAAGAAAATAAGGAGCTAGCAGAGCGACAAAAAGCGGAGCTGTATAGAAAAGGACGACCGTATTGGCAATTGAAGTGTTATTAAACCCGATGAATAGCAAAACCGATGCCACTGCATAGCTGATGCTTGAACCAATAAGCCCTTTGATGTTACCCCTAAATCTAAGTAAGGGGTCCTTGTTGATGATTAAATAACTAGCAAGCGCCAGTGCCGCAAACAAATAACGGTAAAAGTTTTGAACCGGAGCGGGTAAATTAATCCAACGACTGAATATTCCTATCGAGCCAATGATTATAGAGGCAATTATTAGGTGAATATAACCTTTGCTCATCTATAAACTATAGCATTACCTGTCAGCTCGCTGATCCTTGGTTTTTTCTAAAATTTTCCCCAATCTCCGCGAGGGCGCGGCGAAGGAGGGGTGGGGGGAGGAATGCGCCGCGCCCGAGCGGGTGAAGAGTTAAAACAAGCGCCGCCTCCGTTGGGGGGCGGAGGCGGCGCCTCCATCAGCTAATCTCTCTCGAAGTAGGTTCGGGCGAAGTGTATAATTACTGCACCAGTAGAAAATTTGTCGAAATTGATGGTTTTGCCCGGCGCCCCTGCAGAAATTGGCAGAAGTTAGCCAGTGATGAAACGGGAGACACGGGATTGATGTTGCGAGAGTAATACATCCGTTAAATCAAACCAAAACATAAGCTAAAAGCGGACAGTAGCTATTCTTCGGGACTTAATTCTAGAGCTTCAAGAGCCGTGGGAGAAAGAGTTTAATGAACTCGTTGATGCCGGGATAATGCAGTGGTTTCGCGACCGCTAACCAGCCCACTTTATAAAATCTACTTATCCGAGCCGCCTAATCGTATTAGTAGTTGCTGTAATACTGTCGTTAGAGCTGCAGGATCTTTGCTCAATTCCTTGAGTGCGTCGTCGGGGGGTGTATAAATCTGTTGGATAGTCTCAATCAAGAATGCCGTATGCTTTGATTTATCTTCTGGGGTGTCAGGCAGATCTTGTTTAATAATCTTCAGGTGAGCATCTAGAGAATGTGAGACAGCTCCCTTAAATGCGTACTCTTCTAGCATTCTTTTGTCCTTTGCATATTGGATGTTGCAAAAAATTACATAGTAGAGAACTGGAAGTGCAACAATCGATTTGACTACCAGACCAACTGAGTAGAAATCGTCTTGAGAGAGATACTGCCACAACGCAGCACCTACAGCGATAGTCACTAAGAATAATGTCCACCCTGTTAGTTTCTTCAGCCATTTTTCGAGAGATGACTCCAGGTTGTTGGCTCTGTTTTTGAATTCAAGGGACAAAATATTCCCCGCTATCTCGCCTAGTTGAGTCGAAATGCTCGCCTTAAGGTTCTCATAGTCGTTAATCTGTCCCTCCAAGTCTGTTTGAGATTTCTCTAATTGTTCCGCTTTGCCTAGTGCATCATTTATGCTTTGTAGCTTCTCGTCTGCCTGTCCAAGCGATTCTAGCTTGCTCTGAACCGAGGCTAGATCAGTATTTATTACGGATTCAAGCGAGCTAATTCTTTGAGTTAATAAGTCTAAGTCCTGTCTCGTGGTCATGCTGCCTAGAATGTTGCACAAAAGTTTAATATGGTCAACATATCGATATGTGATCTAAGAAGGTATTCTAAGCCGGGTTGTTTCCTGGCAGTAAACAACTTTGCAAATCCTGACTGCCAGATATCTTGCTTTAAACAATCACATCTTCTGGTAGAATTGGCACTAATGGACGAGAAAGTAAAAAGGCTGATTCTAAAGAAAGCGAAGGATTGGTGGCGTAAGGAAATAGCGACTTCTCACAAGAAGAACACCGAGAAGTTGGTAAATATCGACAGATTCATCATTAACCCGTTCATTTGGAGCTATCTCTCATATTTCTTCGAAGGAAATTCTTCTGCTGAAAGCTTGGCAAGGGTATTGATTTATCCGCGAATTTTAGGAACTTCGATTGTCACATCGTTCGGACAGAGATCACAGCAGATGATTACGAAATTATTCGAGGGTATTAGCGGTTCAACCACGAAGGGGATAGACATTGAGTTTGTTGATAAAATCGACGGTCGGAAAAAATACTGCCAGGTGAAAGCTGGCCCAAATGTTATAAATAAAGACGATGTTCCTACGATAAAAAATCACTTCAGAGATGCGATGAACCTCGCACGTACTAATAATCTTCAGCTTCAAAATAGTGATTTTATGTTTTGCTTACTTTACGGAGAAGATAGCCAAAAAAACACTTTCGTGAAGGAGATTGAGAAGGATTACCCTGTCGTGATTGGTGAGGACTTTTGGCGTAGGTTTACCGGCGATAAGAACTTTTATCGGGAGCTAATCGAAGCTATTAGAAGCGTCGCAAAAGAATCTGACTCTAAGCTACTCATTGAAACCGTAGTGAAGAAGCTGGCAAAACAAGTTACGGCGAAATATCCCAAGCTCGTCTAGTCGTTAGAGTAACCATTGCATTATGCATTGGTTACTATAGCGTAGTTATTAATGGAGGGAGAGTATCTCAATGTCCACGATGCCGCACTCAAACTGAGGGTATCAGCGGACACAATTCGGAGATGGGAAAAGAAGGGCTTGGTTAAAGCTCATCGATCTGCGGTAAATCATAGACTCTTTAACTATCTCGAACTAGAGAAACTTTTGCTTAAGACTAGCCATCCCGAAATTGTGAACCCCTTCCGGGTGTTGAAAAACAATAAAACTACCGATTACACATCGATCGAACTATTTGCTGGCGCTGGTGGAACTGCGCTTGGAATCGAAAACGCCGGTATTAGGCATGTGCTGCTCAATGAGATTGAAAAAGATGCTGTCGAGACACTGAAAAAGAACCGACCCAACTGGAATGTTGTGCACGATGATGTAAAAAACATAGATTTCAGAGGTCTCAAGGCCGACATCGTACAGGGTGGGTTCCCTTGTCAATCATTTAGTTATGCCGGCAGAAAAATGGGTTTCGATGATATACGGGGAACACTCTTTTTTGAGTTTGCTCGGGCAGTAAAAGAAGTTATGCCTAAAATTGCTATTGGTGAGAATGTGCGAGGATTAACTCAACACGATGAAGGCAGAACTTTAGCCACTATGGTTTCGGTCTTGGAAGAGCTCGGCTATAGAGTCAGGTACAAGGTCTTAAAATCTCAGTATTTAGATGTCCCACAGAAAAGAGAGCGACTTATTATCATAGGGCTAAGGAATGATTTGGATATGCCATTTATTTTTCCAAAGGAGAAAGATTATACTATCTCTCTGAAAGAAGCGTTACAGAACTGCCCTGAATCATCTCACCAGGAATATTCGCCGAAAAAGAAAGCAGTTATGGAGCTAATTCCTCCAGGCGGATACTGGAAAGATCTCCCAGAAAATATGCAGAAAGAATACATGGGAGCGAGTTTCTTTATGGGGGGCGGGAAAACTGGTATGGCTCGGAGACTTTCTTGGGACGAGCCGAGTCTTACTCTTACGTGTAACCCCGCTCAGAAACAGACAGAAAGATGTCATCCTACCGAAACTCGACCACTTGCCGTGAGAGAGTATGCCAGAATTCAAACTTTTCCTGACGAATGGGAGTTTGTTGGCTCGACCTCTTCTCAATACAAGCAGATCGGAAATGCTGTGCCAGTGAATTTGGGCTACCATTTGGGTGCGTCAACAATCGCTATGCTAAAACTCTCAGAGTTGGCGAAGAGAATGGATGTGAGCTGGGAAAAACCACTTCCAACTTCTCAATTACAACTACAATATAGCTAACAAAATACTTAGCTAATTCACTCGACTAATCCATGATTCCGTCATTCCTATAGCATCCAGCCGCAAATTTTACTTACCTTGAGTACATTGAAGAGCCAAATACCTGCGTATTGAATGAAATAGATTGTAGACAGTTGTTGGGGTAGTGGTATTCTGGAGATAGACAATGAACGATATTGAGCTGGTCGCGTATATCAAGGAATCTCTGGGTTCGAAGCAAACCGTTCAGGCGGTGATTGCCGCCTTGGAGCATCAGGGTTACAGTCAAGAGCAGATCGACACGGCTTTTCGGCTGGCCCTCCATCCCGCAAGTAGCGTTAACGGCGGCGGAACGATCGGTTCAGGCGAACCCAAAAAGGCCCTATTCAATTTAAGTAACTTCGATCTGACCAAGGCCTTTCTTTTTCTTGGCTCAATTCTAGTTCTGGTCGCGCTCATCATCGTCATCTATTCCCAGTGGGCAACCGTCACGCCGTTAGTTCGTATTACCTTTTTGGCTCTGCCGACGCTGGCTTTATATCTGACGGCTGGGTTCTTAGCGAAAAAACCCAGCTACCTGGACGCATTTCGAATATGTCTGGCGACCGCTAGCTTAATGCTTCCCTTTACAATCGGCACCTTTCTTTATCAAACCGGCATCATGCCGACGATCGGCGAGCTTCTCTTTTTCTGCTCGGCCGCCAGCGCTTTAATTTTCTACATCGTCTTTGAATACTTTTTCAAACAAACTTATTTTTCGGTTTTGACGGTGTCTGCTTTCGGGGTGGCACTTGTCTCGTTGCTGACAACTATGAGGTTGGATAATCTGCCAATCCTTTGGATAATGTTGACGGCCTCGGCTCTGGTGGCTGGCTGGGGGATATTTTTAGCCAGCCGACAACGGTCGGACTGTGGCGTCTACATCACCGTCGGCACAATCGCCACCCTCGTCCTACTGCCAGCCAGCACCCTATCTACTCTCGGTCAAAACGCGGATATTTCCTATCAGTCATCGCTGATTATTGCGTCTGGTTTTGGACTGCTCAACCTGGCCGTCGCTTCGTTTTACAATGTCTGTCGCGGTCTCTGGCAACCAGAGATTTTTTACCGTCTCAAGCGCTTCCTGGAAGAAACGGCCGTTTTGGTGATTCTGACGCCACTGTTGATTTTGGGCTTTCAAGAAAATGCCTACACTTTCGTCGCTCTAGCCTTCAGTTTAGGTTTTGTCCTGTTGCGCACCCAAGTGGCAATTTCCAGCCTGGCAACCTACGGCGCTTTGGGAGTGGTGGCGAGTGTTATCGCCATTTCCAGCCAATACTTTGCCGATTCGATCGGTTGGCCGATTATTGTTTTTCTAGCTGGTTTTGTTGCCATCGGTTTGGGTCTTCTCGTACGAAAAATGGCGCTCTTTAATCGATTTAACACGTCCTCGACCCTCCGGCTGGGCTTGGGACAAGATCCGGAATTTGAAACGCATAGTCGGTCATTCGGTTGGGCGAAGACTCTCGGAGTTCTATTGCTAATCTTTCTCCTATTTCAGTTCGTGGCGTCGATGCTTATGGGACTACGCGATGAGCAAAATTACAGCTCGCCAAAAAGCCTTCCGACCGAGCCGTATCAAGAGCGAGTGCCCGGGGCTTCGACTGGTGCGGGGGAGGCGATCGGTGATTAAGTTCAAAGGGCCGATACTTCTTCTAGTAATTGTTTTGGCGGCGCTCGGATTGATCGTGTCAATTTCAGTTTGGCTGGCCAAAATTGAAGGTGGTGTTGGTTTTACGGCGACGCCGCTAACCCTGGTAGCTACGACTGCCGAGCCGGGGATTTTAGCCCAACAATCAACTTCACTTAGTTGGCTCGATCCAACCAGCGGCCAGAGCGTCAAAAAATTGGCAGTGGAGGGTTTGAACGATATTTCGACCATTTCATATGATCTAGGGAAGAGCCAGCGAGCGACTGCCAAAGTTTCCGCCGACGGCAAATATCTAGCGCTGGCTAGTTCGATCACCTCCGTTCTTTACGGTTACCCCTACTCAAAAACGAATACAGCCGAGGCGACTATCACTGTTGTCGATTTGACTAGCGGTGAAGCTCAAACGGTCGTCAAATTCGATCAAAAAACGGCGCTAGTAGACATCGCCTGGGATTTTTCCACCCCTGATGTAATCGGCTTTGCGACCATCTCCAAGGCTAGATTAGATAACCGATTTGAAGTCTTACCTATGGATATGGAAATGTTCAGCATGGAGTTGGATAGCAATTGGGGTAAATTATATTTAACGCGACTAAATCTGCGTACCGCCGAGTTCGAAACAACCGACTATAAGCTAACTAACGGTAGCAACAGATCCCCGATGTTGATGGGCCTGAATCAGGCCAAATTCTTTTTGGTTGACGACTCCCTGACATCAGTCAGTGGCAAGGGAAAAGAACAAGGCTTGGTTAGTCAAGAAAGCGACGTTGTTCAGTATAGTTCATATTACAACAGCGCCAACTTTGGCAATCTCGCGACCAATAACGATCACTCGGTGGTAGCGCTGACTAGTCAGGACAACAAGATCGTCGTTTACTGGCTGGAGACTGGCCAAAAGCAGGAATTGAGTCTAGCCAAAACCGGTAGCACCAACCAAGTGACTAGTTTGGCTGTGTCAAAAGACGGCACCGAGATCGCTTTTGTCAGCCAAACAACTCTTTATGGTAGCGACTTGTCAATCAAGCCGCTGGAAGGTAGCACGTCAATCAGGCCGCCGGTTAGTAGCGATACTAGAACACTTTGGTATTACAGTCTCGACACCAGTAAAAGTCAGAAATTGACCAGCTGGACCTATACCCCAGTATTTGACACAGAGTTCACCCAGACTGATTTAATTAGCCGGTCGCTGGTCTTCTCACCGGATGGCAAGCGTTTGGCAGCGATGTTGTCCAAAAATGACCAGGATAGTCCGCTCGAACAGTCGGAATTGAAGATTTTCACCATTGGTACCGACAGTCTGCCGGCCTCGTTTGACTTAGGCGCCGCCAGCACCCGACTAATCCGCTGGCAGTAGCCAGCTCTGTTTGTTACACTATTATTGATGAGAACGATTACATTCTCGATTTACTCCCTGGGGTCGTAAAATGAGAGTGTGGGTAAGAGTTCTGGCAATTACTGGAGTAGTTCTAGTTGGGCTAGGCGTACTTTTGTTTGTCATCGGCCCAGCTCTCTTTGCTAGTGTTGCCTACCCGCTACCCAAAGAATATCAACAAACGGTTTGCGACGAAGCCAAAAACTTCAATGTCGAACCGAAACTTCTGGCTGGTTTAATTTTCACCGAGAGTCGCTGGAACCCGACCGCCCAATCCGGGGCTGGGGCCCAGGGATTAACTCAATTTATTTCCAGTACGGCTATATCGGTGGCGAAGCACCTGGAAGTCAGCCCATTTCAGCCGAGCGACCTAAAAAAGGATCCGAAAATGGCGATCAGATTCGGTGCTTATTACTTGAGCGATCTAGTTAATCGACGCTACGGCGGCAATAAAATCAAGGCCTTGATTGCCTACAACGGCGGTGGTGGCGCAGTTATCGGTTACGAGCAAGGCTATCCCTTCAAAGGGACGCTGGCTTACGCCGATAAAGTAATTGCCGTTGGCGATATGTACGAAAAAATTTACGGCGACTGGTGCAATCACGAAAATCTGCCCGATCTGTCGGCTAAAGCCCAAAACCCAACCGATTTATTAGCAACAATTAATGTTGGCGATTTTTGGAAAAACCTATTTTTTAGCCGCGATATTCCGCAAAGCAAAACCGACTCGTCGGATTCGACTAATATAGATTCGTTTTGGAAGAACTTACTCGGCAATTAATTATTAATTGCCTATGACTTACCCCCTAGATTCGGTAAATTAAATGCAGTTAGACGAGGTTCGAAAAAGCTTTATCGACTATTTCACCGACCTTGGCTATTTACGACAAGACGAATCCAGCTTAATCCCCCGCAACGACCCGTCGGTTCTTTTTACGACTGCCGGGATGCAACAGTTCAAGGATTTTTACGCCTCGCCGCTCGATGCCCCAGCCAAGTCGGTCGTGACGATTCAGCCAGTTTTTCGTACCAGCGACATCGGCGAAGTTGGCGACGCCACTCACCTAACAATCTTCGAGATGCTCGGCAATTTTCGTTTCGGCGAAGAATCGTCGATGAAAATGAAAGAGACGGCGATCAAAGAGGCCTGGAACTTTATCCACAAGAAACTCGGGGTGGTCAAAGAAAGGGTGTCAGCGACGGTTTTTAAAGGCGATAAATTATCACCAGCTGATACCGAATCGGAAGGCATCTGGCAAACGCTAGGTATTGAAATTAAAAAAATGGGTCGCGACGATAACTTTTGGGGACCGACCGGCGAGGAGGGGCCGTGCGGTCCGTGCAGTGAGATCTATATTGATGGCGTGGAGGTTTGGAATTTGGTTTTTGCCCAATACTACAAAAATAGCGACGGCAAGTTCGAGAAATTGCCCCAAGCTGGCCTAGATACTGGCTCGGGACTTGAGCGATTGGCAGCCACTCTGCAGAGTCATCGATCGGTCTGGGCGATCGAGCCCTTTGTAAGTTGGGTGGAATCGATCGATCGCACCCGCGAGTACGAAAGCAAGATTATCGTCGATCATTTGCGGGCGATAATATTTTTAGTCAGCGAGGGAATAGTGCCAGCCAACAAGGGTCGGGATTATATTTTACGCCGACTGATTCGCAAAATCGTCTTCTTAGAGCGCCGAGCGGCCATCAAAGCCGATCTGACTAAAATTATTCACGAGATTCACGCCTATTACGTCCCAACCTATACTCTGACCGACCCAGAAAGAATTATTAAAGTTTTTGACGACGAACAGGCCCAGTTTGAAAAAAACTTGGCTCGAGCGATCGGTCATTTGGATCGCTGGGTGGATCTTCAGACCGGCCAACCATCAAGCGAGGAAATTACGAAGCTGGCATTTTATTTGTTTGAGTCGTTTGGTTTTCCCAAAGAGCTGCTCTTGGAGCACCTGGTGGATCTAGGCTGGGAGTTTGACACCGACTTGTTTGCCAAGCTGTTTGCGACTCATCAAGAAATTTCTCGCCAGGGCTCGGAGGGTTTGTTCAAGGGTGGTTTGGCCGATCACGACGAACAAACAGTCAAACATCACACCGCCCATCATTTATTACTAGCGGCCTTGAGGCAAGTCTTGGGCGATTCGATCGTCCAAAAAGGTTCAAATGTCACCAGCGAACGGCTGCGCCTAGACTTTAACTTTGACCGAAAATTGACCGACGACGAACTCAAGAAAGTGGCAGATATTGTGAACGACCAGATTGCCGCCGACTTGCCGGTTGTGAAACAAGAAATGTCGAAAGACGAAGCCTTGCAATCTGGCGCCCTAGCCGAATTTGGGCAAAAATACGGAGACACCGTTTCGGTTTACTCGATTGGAGATTTTTCCAAAGAACTCTGCGGTGGCCCGCATATAGAAAAAACCGGCCAACTCGGCCGGTTCGAAATCCTCAAAGAGGAGGCCTCCGCACAGGGTGTACGAAGGCTCAAAGCGAGATGCTTTACTTCATCAAGCTAACACTACCGGCAGTCAAAATGCGGGTCGTTTAGTGAAGTTCAACCATATCGAGCAGACACCGGATAGCGCTTTTGAGACCTTGGTCTTGCGCTCTCTCGCCACAATCGCTAATTCTTTCCATGCGTTCGGGTCATGAGAGTACACAGGCGCTATCCAAAAGATAGATCCGAAGAAGCTCCCGACCAAGTCGTAACATTGGCTGATCACCAACGGCCTGACTCATCGCCTCATCGCTGGCTTCGGTTTTCTGAATATCTTCGGCTTTGATACCGCCGACGCCCAAGTTAAGCAACTTCAACGTTGAGGGACGTACCTCTAGGCCACACCCCTTAATTATGTTCAGCCAGTAGTCGCCAAAATTGCCGAATTGTTGCGGATCCCGATCTTCGTCAATCGAACTTTCGTAGTCCTCCTGCCATGTTAGGTACAAAAACTTTTCCATAAGACCTCCTAGAGATGTAGCCACAGATTAGGCTTTAACTCGTTGCTTGTCCAGGGTTGGGACAAAAGAAGAAGCCTCCCGATGAGGGGAGGCTTGAACTTGGACTCATTCGAGCAGGAACAAAACGTCGAGGTACGATGCTACCATCAGTGCGGCTTGACCCAGACCTTTCAACCCGCCCGTATGTTGACAGTAGCCGTAGAAGTCCGTTGCCTTGGTGGCGGCGATCGCAGCCATCTCTCGGTCTTCTCCGATGATCGCTTGCTGAGCCTGAATCATCGCTTTCTGAAAACCATAGACTGCCAACTCGTCAGCGATCACCGCCGTATGTTCCTCAATCACTGCTGTGATTTGGGCTTCGACCTGCTCGTTGGCCCGGCGTAGCTGCATGTTTTTAGCCGCTTTAGCTTCAATCTCGGTCAGGGTCTTGACCGGCTGGCTGGCGCTACCGATGTTGCCAGTCAGGGTCGAGATGGCATTGAGTACATATTCTGTCTGTTGAAGATCTAGCATTTTCTATCCTTAAAGTTCTTGGCTACTTTATCATAAATACAATTGCTTGTCCAGGGTGAGGCTGGTACTGTAAGAGTATCTATGGGGCTGTTTGGGGGGCGCAAAAAACAGAATAACTGGGCGATAAGTCTCGATATTGGGACGGAGTTTGTCAAAGCTCTGGTTTTTGAGGTGATTGACGGCGAAGGTCATATCCGTGGCGTCGGCCGCGCCCGTCAGAAACTCTCCGATATGCAGGGCGGCGGCATTACCGATATCCACGGCGTCGCCCATAACTGCGAAAAGGCGATCGAAGAAGCGGCGACGATGGCCCAATTTTTACCGGACAAAGCCATAGTCGGCATCGCTGGCGAGCTGGTCAAGGGGGCAACCACGACCGTCAAAGTCACTCGCCAAAAACCGCAAACCCAAATTCAGGTTTCTGAACTCCAAGACATCGTCAACCAAGTCCAAGCCCAGGCTTTCAGCCAAGCCCGCAAAGAACTAGCCGAAGAAACGGGGTTGGAGGAGATCGATATTCAGCTGGTTAACGCCGCTATTGTTTCGGTCGTTATCGACGGCTACAAAGTTTCTAATCCGATGAGCTATCAGGGCAAAGAACTATCGGTTGGGGTTTATAATGCTTTTGCGCCGATCGTCCAATTTGGCGCTTTGGAAACGGTCGTGCGGGAATTGAATTTAGAACTGTTAGCCATCGCCGCCGAGCCGTACGCCGTTGCTCGTTGTATGAACGAAGAGTCGACCGATTTTGCCGCCACTTTTATTGATATCGGCGGGGGGACGACTGATATTGCGGTGGTCCGAAACGGCGGCGTTGATGGGACAAAGATGTTTGCCATTGGCGGTCGGGCGTTCACCAAGAGAGTGGCGGCTGTGCTGGGTGAAACTTTCGCAGGCGCCGAAGAAGACAAAATCGCCTACTCGTCCGGCACGCTCGATAAAGAAAAAGCCGAGTTGGTCCGTCACGCTCTCAAGAACGACACCCAAGTTTGGTTGTCGGCCCTACAAATATCACTGGAGGATTTTGGCGAAGGCGATCTCTTGCCCTCAAAGATTCTGCTCTGTGGCGGCGGCAGTAACCTGCCGGAGATCAAAGAAGTTCTGTCCGATCGGGAGTGGTCGAAAGACTTGCCATTTGCCCGAGCACCGGAAGTGCAGTTTATCAAGCCGAGCGATGTCGCCAATATGATCGATGAAACCAAAACTCTCAAAGAT
>ERZ1292629.582-Hain-H43-01um-R1-582-length-40165-cov-6_pt2 | contig 30758 bp, 38 predicted proteins | sample MGYA00564399_ERZ1292629 | MGnify/ENA primary metagenome ERZ1292629 (study PRJEB36523, sample SAMEA6512636) | groundwater metagenome | collected 2019-01-08 | study: AquaDiva: Metagenomics assemblies of 32 groundwater samples
TCAAGTGAATCACGCCGCATTCTTCCAAAGAATACGGCGTAAACAAATCTGTTCCATCCAATGGAATCAAGTGAATCACGCCGCATTCTTCCAAAGAATACGGCGTAAACAAATCTGTTCCTCCAAGAGAATTGATCAAATCATGCGTCACTTGGGGTTCCCTTACGCCACAAGACCCCCCCATTGTCTGCTGATATACTGGATTCACTATGTCATCAGTGCGTGTTGTGATAGCGGTCGGACTCTTTTTCATAGCCGGTTTTGCGTCGGACCGCATCATTGCAGATTATTGTGTCGGGAGTCGCATGGGCGGTATCGTGATGGTATCGACTCCGGGCATAAGTTCCGGATATGTGCTTACGTACCCGCACACGGGAATTTCTTTTTTTGAAGAGTCGGGAGAGGTTAACTTGTTGGACGAAAGAGGTCATGTCGTTCACCGCTGGACGACGCAGCACCCCGTTCTCGCCGCACGATTGCAGCCAAGCGGACACCTGTACGTTTCGATGACGCCTCCCATAGATCAGCCTGCACAACCCGGCGGCGGTACGACCGGTCTTATACAAGAACTTGACTGGGAGGGGAACGTTGTCTGGGAGTATGAAGATGCAGCGATGCACCACGAGTTCGATGTTTTGCCAGACGGCTCCGTCGTCTTTATACGATGGGATCCACTCCCGAGTGATTTTTCACGGCGTCTTGTCGGGGGCTCCGGCGACGCGAAGAAAGAGGCGTGGTCGGATGAATTCGTTATCGTGAACAGGGAGAAAAAAATAATCTGGAGTTGGCATATATATCAGCATATTGAGCTAAGCCGATACCCCATTAACCCCTTCGCGCCGCGCTCGGATTCTACACACACGAACTCAGTCGTATATACTCTCGATAATCCGCTTACGCACACACCGGCTATTTTAGTGAGCGTGCGCAACATCAGCAAGGTTTTTCTTATCGATGTACAATCGGGCGAGATGATCTGGGAATCGCCCAAAGACCTGTTCTCGCTCCAACACGACGCGACGTTTACGGATGCGGGCACCATCCTCGTGTTCGACAACGGGCTGTTCCGACTGCGTACCCGAGCGAACTTCTGGAGCACCGTGGTCGAGATAAATCCGAGGACGAACAAGGTCGTGTGGGAGTATGAGGGGGGTAAGACGGGTGCGGAAAAATCCAAGTTTGCATCGAGCATCACGAGCGGTGCGCAAAGGCTCGCAAATGGCAATACATTGATCACCGCAAGCATGGCAAGCCGGATATTTGAGGTGACTCCCGACAAACGCATCGTGTGGCAGTATGTCAATGACTATCGCGACGACGAAAGCCGGGATCGCAACATGTTCAAGACCCGGAAATATTCTCCGGAAAGCACCGAATGGAAGGCACGTATACCGACGCTGATACCGATGCTGTGCGGCGCGTACTGACTTTGGCGATGCGTGTGCGGAGTGGTCATGTGCGGCCCCGATTTTTCGGAGTCACCAGCATCGTGGTGCGTGCGTAGGGGTTTCCGTCCACAACAGCCTCTATTTTAGGACCGCGGTAAAAGGGGTATTTCTCGACGACTTTAACATCATATCCTGAACCAAGCATCTCAAGGATCCTGCGCCTACTAAGGCAATTCCAATGATACCGTTTCTTTTTGCGCACGACGTGTTCGGGGATATCTCGTTCGTTAAAAAAGTTAATAATAAGGAGCGCTCGCGCCATGCGGGTGCTTTCGGCAAAGGCGCGGGGCAAAAAGTCCGGCGGGAGATGCTCGAAAACGCTGTTTACCATTACGACATCGAATGACGCGTCGGGATATGCAAGCTCCATGATGTTACCGGTGGCAAATTCTGCGTTCGGATATCTTTCCTTTGGAAAAAACACTTTGCAGTTCTCGATGTTCTTTTCGGAGATGTCTATGCCGGTGTAATGAAGGTAGGGATGGAGGCCAGCACTTTTGAAAACGCGGTAGTAATTGCCAGAGCCACATCCGATGTCGAGAATAGAAATCGGCGTTATGTGAACTCGATTCCAAGCGATACGTTTGTTGCGCATCCATACGAGAAGACGGAGAATTATTTTGAGCGACTGCCGCGTAAAAAAATTCCATCTTCGGAAAAGCGCTCCGATAAGTGGTAGGGCGTTACGGTATTCCTGCTTGAAGTCTGCCTGGCGATTGGCATCTGCGATGTATGAGGCTATCACGTTGCAGGTGTAGAAGGGTTGTGCTCGTAGGATATCTTTCGCGATGTAGGTGGCAAGATACTTGCGACTATGCCGTTCCCACATATACCGTAGGTCCTCAAATCCGCCTGCATCTTTGGTGCTCATACGCTGGAGTTTACCGCATTACGTTCACAATGGAGAACTTGCCACACGCTTGATATACTGCGAACGCGATGAAAAAAGTCATCACGTACGGAACCTACGATCTTCTGCATATCGGACATATCAACCTTCTCAAACGTGCCCGCGCGCTCGGCGATTGTCTCATCGTCGGATTATCTACCGACGCATTCAATCTGCTGAAACACAAAGATGCCGTCGTCCCGTATGCGCAGAGAAAAGCAATACTTGAGTCACTTCGCTCCGTTGATCACGTGATACCTGAGAAGAATTGGGAACAGAAAGCGAAGGACATAAAAAAATACAAGGTAGACACGCTCGTCATGGGTGCGGATTGGAAAGGGAAATTCGATCATCTGCGCTCGATCTGCACGGTCGTCTACCTGCCGCGGACTCCCCATGTCTCCACATCGGCGCGCAAAGCACATGTGCGCAGTAAGCACCATGGCTGACACACACGAAAATCCGCAGGCGACCATAGGGTTCGTTATCTACTACCCGTTCCAGTTTTACGTATACAAGAACGTGTACGAACATCTGAAGGAGCAGGCGGAGTTCGTGATCGATCTCGGAGTGTTTTTCCCAAACCGTCAAACTGAAGATGTTTTGCCGTCGATCGAGGCGCTCCTTACAAAACACGGAGCGCGCTATCGCGTGTTGCAACACGAAGACTATTACTACGCAGCCTACCTTGAGAGGTTTTTCTCGAGATACGACGCGCTTGTCTCGGTGTGGTGGCGCGGATGTATAACGCGCCCGCAGAATGCTCTTAGGAAGAAAGTGCACATTACCTATGGCGCAGGGAAGGAATTGACGACTTTCGATCTACGCAAGATCAATTTCGACCTCGTACTGGCCTATGGCGAATATGATCATAATTTTTACTCTCTGATCACAAAGTCCGTCGTTATCGGTAACCCAAAGTTCGATGACTGGTTCAACGACTCGCTCAATATGAGCGGCATATCCGATATCGTGGAGAAGCTCGACCCGAAGAAAAAAACCGTTCTTTATTTGCCCACGCACAGCGATCTCTCTTCTATTGACGAGCTTGCGGCGAGTCTTGTGAAGGCGGGGGAGAAATATAACGTTATAGCGAAGCTACACTACTATACGCCGCGCGAAGAGCCGCAGAGGGTAGAGAAGCTCATACACCCAAGCATCATTCTTCTTAAGGACGATGCCGATCTCCTCCCGCTCTTAAAAATTGCGGATATCGTAATAAGTGATAACTCAAGTGCCATATTTGATGCAGTCCTTGCAGATAAGCCGATCGTCGTCGCGGATTTTCATAGCCCCGAATATCTCGATACTGCTCATCGAGAGAGGCGCATGTACCGCCGCGGTGCCGGAGGCACACTCACGTATTCCGGTTCCATCGAACAGAAAATCAAAAGAGACGGCACGGTCGATGCGATCGCATCACCACATGAATTATTACCGACCATAGAACGCGCGATTACGCATGACGATAAGGCGGCAAAGCGCAAGGAGCTCGCTCGGAGGCTTTTTGCGCATCAGGACGGACATGCAGGAAGGCGTGGCGCTGAATCGATCCGGAAGTTATTGAAAGAACCTTTAGGGGAGAGGCCATTTCTCTACCATGCTGTTCAACACTATACGGTAAATGCTTTGGGTCGCCCCAAGCGATCTCCCGCGTGGGTAGGGGAGTATCTTTTGGCACGAGAGAATTTCAAAGAGAGTATTTTGCAGGGGGAGAAAGGCATGGTTTTCAGTGTAATTATGCTACCGCGCAATGCGAGCTATCGGCCGCAGGCACTGCGTTCGATCAGCGAGCAAGATTTTCCGAAGGAAAAATATGAACTGATCGAACTGCCGGAAGGGGAGACGCTGGAGGGACGCGTGGCTCGTGCCATTGCTGAATCAAAGGGAGCTATTATCTGCTTTGCGACCGACGATTGCGTCTTGCCCGCAAGCTGGCTTACAGCGCTCTCTGTGGCGTACGAACGCAATCCGCAGATCGGCGGCGCAGGTGGTTATGTGCGGGCGGCCAAAGAAAACTACACGCTCTTTGATGAATATAACTATCGCGAACTTGCCCGCAAGCTCAATGTGCCGCTCCGCCCCGGTTTTCTCTCTCAACTGTACGAAGTTACAAATCAGCTTCCGGGACAGAATCCAACCGGCACGCTATCGGCCATGTCTTATCGTCGCGAGGAACTTTCGCGCCTCCCGCATCTTTCCACGATCATTCATCTTGAGCAGTACATCAAGAATGCTGTCATTGCGAATTCACCCCTCTGTTTCATTCCGTTGAGTGTTACCCGCCTCTCGCCGCTCTCGCGGGGAGACTTTATGCTTGCTGAACGTGACCGAGGCTATATGGCGGCATTCAAAAGTGGACGCGGAAGTGGTTTTTGGGGCACTCTTGCTGATGCCGTGGGATCATTAGTTCATGGTTACGCTGCTCTTGCACGCGTAATGTTACTCGCAGGAATGGCTCGTGGATTCGGAGCGGCGCAAGCGCACGTAGCGAGATTGATGGGTGATGTTTCTAGCCCACTGACTCGTCGCTCCGTATCATAGGTGGACACGAAGTGATAAATGATGAATAATGCAGCGACGACTCAGAAATCCTTCTGAGCGAGCGAGGAGGACGGTCGTGACAACAAAGAATGAGTTCATTATCATCGGGTTAGCAGCGATTTTCGGGCTCTTGCTGCCGCAATCTGCCGACGCCTACGGGCATCGGCCTTGCACGGCAAGCGTCATCGGGTGTTATCGATGCTGCGTCGAGAAGGCGGGCCTCGACCCGACTGATTGTCGGCGAGAATGTCCGGCCGACCCACGGGATTACAAGAAGAGCACGCCCACGAAGAAGGCACCCGCGAAGAGCACGCCCACGAAGAAGTAGGCTCGGCCAGGCGTCCATGTCCGACAATGACTGGACGCCTTCCACTTAGAACCATTTATGACGCTGCAGACATTTTTCCGCCGGCTGTGGATCCTCTGGGGAGGCGGTTATTTTGGACAATACCCGATCAAGACAATACATCGAAAGGTGTTTGGATATCGTGACGAGCCATCTTTGCATATATACGAAGCGACCGTAGATGATCATCCGAGGGTCCACGCTACGGGGAAGTCCTTCTTTTCGGAAACGGATGCAAAGACGGCAGCTTTTTGCGAGGCCATTGAACGGTTCAGCTATCGGGAATTCTTCCCCGAGAATCCCATCAACGCCCCATATAAGGATGTGAAGGGCGAACATGCGCTCGACATTTTCTCGCTCGCCGGTTTTTCTCCCGAAAAGATACGAGCCGATCCGCGTTTGCAATTTGATGACAATACGCAGCTCGCATTCATTCCGGCAAAAGATATGAGACGTGATGCGGAAGCGCTCATTCCTCTTCAGTTGGCGAGCCCCAAACATTTCAAGCGTGCGACAAAGCACGGCTCGGAGCCCATACTGCGATTGCCGATCACGACCGGCGTCGCAGCTGGTCGGACACAAGAGGAGGCGCAGTATAGCGGTATTCTCGAGTGTATCGAGCGGGACGCATTTATGATCACGTACATGAACACTATTTCACCCCCGAAGATCGCTGTGCGAGATTTTTCGATCCATATACATGGTCAGCACATTGTCGATTACTTCGAATCATTCCAACTGCATATTCACGTCATGAGGCTCTTGACCGATTTTCCACTCAACGCGATAGCGGCCGTGATTGTCGACGAAAGCGGACGGGGGCCTGCCGTAAGTATGGGAGCGGCGGCGCACCACGATGTGGAGGCCGCTATCTGCAAGGCGCTTGGTGAAGCCCTGACGAGTCGGCTGTACAGCCGCTCCCACGATTTGCACCGCATGGAACTCTTGCCTCAAGAACCTATTCGTCAGAGGGAACGGAAGATATTTTGGGGCAAGCGCGAAAATCTGGAAAAAATCCGTTTTTTCATCAGCGGCAAAGACGAGAACGATCGTACGCGATCAATTGACCGCGTACGACATTCTCCTCACAAGTCTCCTCTGGGTGCAGTACTCAATTTTCTGAAAGAGCACCAGCTGGCAGCGTACTACGTCGATATGACACCAAAGTGGGCGGAGGACCTTCATCTGAAAATCGGCAAGGTCATCATTCCGCAGCTTCAGCCCATGCACCTAGACGAGCGATATGCATATACGGGAGGGGAGCGTCTCCGGAGCGTACCGCGTCAACTAGGTTACGTTGCGGGAGATCTAAACACGGTCCCACACCTTTTCCATTGAGAAGTCGTGAACCAGATTGAGAAGGGGGAGGTTATTCACAGACCCTGTCAGGTCAACGTGACATCCGTATCGGTCTGATATACTGATGCCATCATGGGCTCGGCTCTGAAAATAGTTCGCAGTGTCTTATGGAGCATCGCCTTTTTGATATTGGGACTCGTTTTCCTTTTTATAGGGCGGTTGCTGTTTGGGTCAAATCCCGACGAAGGTTCACGATTCTCGCTTTTTGCACCTTTCGCGCTTGCTGATGCCCCGGGTGGCGACGGCGGCGACGGTATCGTTGGTACCGGAACCGGCCCCGAGGATGATGGGAGCGGTGCCGAGGGTGGCGATTCGAGTGGTGCGTATTGATGGATTTTGGATGCGCGTGTCTTGAAATTTCTATGGGAACAGAACGCAAAGGCATTTTTGAGATACTCATAGGAGTGCTTTTGCTCGGAGCACTCGGAGGTATAGGCGCATTGCTGTGGTCGAAGAATTCGGAGGTCAACTTCGTCATTGAGGGAATTCCGCCGGTCACGATTTATAATCACATGGGTAATAATGCCTACATTGTGAACGACCTGTCCGCCGCCATAGTTTCGGTCATGCAGTATTACGGCGAGGATCTCTCCGTGAATGATTACAAAGAGATCAATAGCCTGTTCTTTGATCCAAAAGACGCCGGCAAACCCCATGATTTAGGGGAAATGAGAGCCTACTTCGAGGGGCGCGGCTACACCACAAGGATCGAGGTTCCCCAGTCAATTGATGATTTTAAGAAATATCTCAACCCACAAACGAAGACTCCGGTCATTTTTTCTCATTGGATGGAGGTCGGACAGAATCCCTCTGTTGCATTCAAACCGTTCGGCATTTTAATCGGCATCCTGGATCGTGAACAGTCCGTGATAGTGCACGATTATTATTTTGGCTACAGCAAGAAACTTTCGTACCGTGAATTCGGAGGGTTAGGTGCGTTCCCCGCTCAAGTCCTCGTCGTTGAGCCAAAGAAAACCAATTTCGTACCACCGCTTCTCGACTCCGGCTACGTCCGGACGCCGTCTATGGATAGGGTGGAGCCCGTCATTAACAAGATAACACTTGCACGGGTAGCCAATCACGACAAGTTGCCCGCTGTCGCCTTTCAATATTATCGGGAAGCAGCTGAAAGTCCTGATTTCGAGAGTCTCGTTCCGCCCTACTATCAGGTTGTTGGTCTGAGCGGGTTGGCGAATGGCTACAGAAGGATTGAGAAAAACCTCGGCCGTGCTTTGCAGATCGCCAAAGAATCGGAGGCATTGAATCATGATCTGGACGAACCATTCGGAGATTTCTGGCCCGGTTTTGAGGATCGTACAAACAACATCATCAATCGGTATTCAGGGCCATACTACACGCTCGGATTGATCTATGAGGCCCAGAAAGACTATGACGCCGCATTGGCATCATACAAGAAAGCGGTAGAAATATTCGCAGACAGTCCAGCAAAACAAGCGATGAATAAGCTCAAGGTAAGGCTCGCGAAATGAGAAATGGTCAATAGAGAGCCAGCAGTGATACATATCCGCGCATTGGTCAGTCTTGTGGCCATCTCGTTGTTTCTCGTTTTACTCGACGGCAATGCGAGAGGATCGATAAAAGAATTTACGATCACAAGATCCGAAGATGTCCTATTCAAACTCGACCCGAGCGCAGAGCGCGCTTCGCGCTACGGACTAAGACACTTCGATGCGCAGGATCCGGCGCTCTACGATATCGACCGCGCGGAGTATTTCTATGGGAAAGCGCTCGAGTATGACGCAGCGTATCCGTACGTGCACCACCAGTTGGCACGCGTCGCGTTCCTTCGGGGGAATTTCGAGGGCGCGATGATACATATCAATACGGAGATCGACCTGCACGGGGAGGAGGAGCCCAATACCTATTACATCCGTGCGCTCATCGAAGGGTATATGGGGGATTACGATGCGTCTGCAAGAGATTACGAACACTTTCTTGCCTCCGAGCCGAATAATTGGGCGACGATGAATGATTATGCGTGGGTGCTCTTGAAGGCAGGGAAGGCAAAAGAGGCTGCGGTCGTAACGGAGCGGGGAATAGGGCTGTTCCCCGACAATCCGTGGCTCTTGAATTCACATGCAACGGCCCTGTACGAACTCGGTCGCTCTGAAGAAGCACTTCCCATAGCGCAGAAAGCCGTCGCAGAAGTAAACAAGCTGCGAGAAGAGCAATGGCTGCACGCGTATCCGGGGAATGATCCGCGGATAGCGGGACAGGGGATCTCTTCATTCAGGGAGGCGGTTATAAACAATATGCACATGATCAAACTGGCGGTTTCTTCCGGCGAGGTACAATGAGTATCAACCCCATGGGCTCACATCACCACAAGACAGCGATCTTTGGTCCGGTACGATCCGAGGTTGTTCTCGCGTTCCTGTTTTCCGTTGTCGCGCTTCTCTTGTGGTCGTCATTTTCAATATCGTCTCGTACCGCCTTTATTTCGCCCGAAGTGAAATTCACCGACGCATCAGCATCCGGACTCCAGATCGTGCCTGCATCGTGCCCGTCTGACCCGCATTATGCGGGGGAATGCACCACGCCGTCTGATTGTCCCCTCGGTCAGGCATGGAACGGCAGTGCGTGCGTGGCAACTACTGCCCCTACATGCGGCGCGAGTTTCAATCCCGGAGGAGGGCCCGCAAATACAGAGTCGACCTACTCGTGGTCTACCACGAATGCGGACTACTTCACTACAGATCTCTGGAGCGGCAATTGGGGTGCCTCAGGCTCTATACCCGGCGGTGCGCGCACAGGAAGTACTCTGACGGTCACCGGAACCGCACACAGGAGCTCTGATGGCGCGACCGGCACCTGCTCGGCAACGCTGTATGTATGTTCCGCTGATCAGGTTTGGAACGGCAGCGCGTGCGTATCGATTTGCCCTGTGGGCTACACGCTCCAAAGCGGGCAGTGTGTCTTCACAGGATGTCCTTCCGGCTACGTATTGCAGGGCGGTCAATGTGTCCTCACCTCGTGTCCGCTGGGCTACACGCTCCGAAGCGGGCAGTGTGTCTTCACAGGATGTCCTTCCGGCTACGTGCTGCAGGGCGATCAATGTGTGCAGCAAATACAGCAATGCACTGGCGTGTGCTCCGGCAGTAACCTCGTCAACAGCTGCACGGGCGCGCTTATACAAGCATGTGCATACGGGTGTTCAAGTGGCGCGTGTAACGGGGTACCGGCTCCATCGATACTCATATGGAACGTGCGACCTGTCTTGGTGAAGAGCGGCACTCCGGTGCAGGTGACGTGGGCTGCGGAAGGTGTGCAGTCGTGCACCGTGAGAGGGACCAACGGCGATGGCTCCGGCGACAACGCGACAGGACTCTGGAACACTGCGTCAGGCGATGAACCTACGAGCCCGATCCTCGCGCAAACTATCTACACAATTACATGCCAAGGGTTCCCCGGCTCGTCTCCCGCAAGCGTAACGCGCTCAACCACTGTCAACATTATCCCGATATTCGAGGAACGATAGGAAATTATAGATGATATAGTCGGTGTATGGTACGTTTGTTCAACGTCGATTGCACCCCCGCATTCGCGGTAGTGGCGTTCTTTTTGCTCCTGTTAATGGCGCTTCCGCACAATGCATATGCGCAGCAAAACGCAGGCGATCTGTCCTCTACGATCAAGGCGGCACTTTTGAGCGACCCGCGAACGTCCGCATTACCGCAGGAGGAGATCGATGCGATCGTTGGCGTTCTCACGCAGGAGGCGCAGAGAGAGGGCGTGGCCGTAGGCGATATTGGATGGCGGCCACAGAGTGCCGGTGAAGAATTTGTCGCCGGTGATGTCGGGCCTGCCGTCGCAGATACTTGTGGCAGATCACTCCTCTGTAGATTCAATGAAGCGTTCGGCTTTGTGGGCCCCGATCCGACGATCCCATTCATTCTGGGGGTTGCGTCGATGGGGCTCGTGTGGATCATTGCCGAGATGTTGCATCGTCGCTCTCGTAAGGTTGCATCGCAGCAGACCCCTCCCTCGGCCTAAAGACGCTCCTGTACCACGGGCACTTGATTAATGTTGGCGCGTGAGTATACTGCCCTCACCCCACGTCCCCATATCGGTTGATTCGTCAATCGATATCGTGTCTTCGCTCGGACGAAGTAGAAGTAAACTTCCACTTCGCTCCTCGCTAGCCACGATAGGGACCAATGGTGAGCCACTCGAAGGCCCGCCGTTGCGGGCGTTTTCTTTTGAAAAAACTATGAAATTCATGCTTGGTACCAAGGGTCGTATGACACAAGTCTTCGATGAGAAGGGTGTTGTGCGCGCTGCGACGGTCATTACGGCGGGTCCGCTTACCGTGACGCAGGTAAAAGGGAAGGAGAAGGAGGGGTATGAGGCCGCACAGGTTGGCTTCGGCGTACGCAAGGAAAAAAATACGAATGCCGCCCAAAAGGGTCACCTCAAGGGTCTCACACTGTTCCGACATATGCGCGAATGTAAGCCCGAAGCTGAGGTAAAGCGTGGCGATGTCATTGACGTTTCGATCTTTGCGCCCGGAGACATGGTGACGGTGTCGGCAGTGTCTAAAGGTAAGGGATTTCAGGGTGTGGTGAAGCGCCACGGTTTTTCCGGTGGTCCGCGCTCGCACGGTCAGAAGAACAGGGAACGTTCTCCCGGTTCTATCGGAGGCGGCGGTCGCGCGGGCGGTCGCGTGGTTCCGGGAATGCGCATGGCCGGACGAATGGGAGGGGATCGTATCACCGTTAAAAATCTTCAGGTCTTGCAAGTCGACGTCGCAACGAATACGCTTGTCATCTCGGGAGCGATCCCGGGAAATCCGGGGACGCTTGTCGAGGTACGTGGATAAAAATTTGTATGGAAACGACCATTTACAGCGCACAAGGTAAGAAACAGGGTTCGGTCACATTGCCGGAGAATATTTTCGGTGTGAAATGGAACGATTCACTGATGCATCAGGTAGTGACCGGCATGCAGGCGAACGCGCGGGTAACCGTAGCTCACGTGAAAAATCGCGGCGACGTTCGCGGTGGTGGTAAAAAGCCCTGGGCTCAGAAGGGCACCGGCCGGGCACGACACGGATCAAGCCGTTCTCCCATTTGGAGAGGCGGGGGTGTAACACACGGACCCCGCGCCGACAAGAATTACTCGAAGGCAATTCCGAAGAAAATGCGCGCGAAAGCCCTTTTCATGGCGCTTTCGAGGAAATTCAATGATGGCGAGATACTGTTCGTCGATTCATTCGGTATTTCAGAGCCGAAGACAGCGCAGGCAAAAAAGACGCTCATGATGTTATCGAAAGTGTCCGGTTTCGGAAAGCTTGCGACCAAGGGGAAGAATGCGGCGCTTGTCGCGTCCGCGGATCCGGTCCCTGCGGTACAAAAGAGCTTCCGCAACATCGGAAATGTGAGCTGGGGAGCGGTCCGCAATCTGAATCCGGTATCGGTACTTTCCAACTCGTATCTCATTATCGAGAATCCCGAAGGGGCAATAGCGATCTTTGGTGCTCGCGCAGACAAGGACAAGAAAGCGCCGCAGGCTAAAAAATAACTGATATGGCACTCTTTGGAAAAAAAACAACGAAGTCCGCCCAAGGTGAATCGGCCTCGGGTCGAAAAGAAGACACGAAGTCGACCGTCAGGGATGTTTCAATGGGTCGGGATCTCTCGCACGTCCTTAAGCACGCGCGCATTACAGAGAAGGCGACCATGCATTCTGCCGACAGCGTCTACACCTTCGACATCGCGGAAAGCGCGACGAAGCGCGATGTGATGCAGGCGGTTCGCGCTCTCTACAAGGTGACGCCACGTTCCGTACGAATGGTCACGGTGCCCTCAAAAACGCGCCGCAATGCCCGCACGGGAAAGCGGGGAGTAAAGCAGGGCGGCAAGAAAGCCTATGTGTACCTTAAAAAGGGTGAGGTCATAACGATCGGCTAATATGAAAACATACAAACCAACATCAAAATCGCAGCGTCAGCACACGAGCATCGAGTACCGCAAGCTGCTTTCAGGTCACAAGCCGTTGAAAGCGCTCACGAAGGGCGCGCGAAGTTTCGGCGGTCGCAATAGTTTCGGTCGCATCACGGTGCGCCATCAGGGGGGCGGGCACAAAAAAGCCTATCGTCAGGTGGACTTTCGTTTCGATAAGAAAAATATTCCCGCAAGGATCACCACTATTGAATACGATCCGTTCCGGTCGGGATTCATCGGGCTTGCAGTATATGCGGACGGAGATAAACGCTACGTCGTGCTCCCGCAAAAGGTGAAGGTGGGCGATACGTTCCTTGTGTCCGAAAATGCTCCTATCACGGCAGCGAACCGATTGCCGCTTGGGAACATCCCCGTCGGTACGTTCGTCTACAATATCGAATTAAAGCCGGGCGAAGGAGGGGTGCTCGCGCGTTCTGCCGGTAATTTCTGCGAGGTTGTGGCGCAGGACGCCGGTTATACACACCTCAAAATGCCTTCAACCGAAATTCGCCGCGTCATCTCGCGCTGCTGGGCATCCATCGGCGAGGTCTCGAACGAGGAGCACCGCTTGGTGAACCTCGGCAAAGCAGGTCGCAATCGCTGGCTTGGGGTGCGTCCGACGGTGCGCGGCTCTGCCATGAATCCGGTGGATCACCCGCACGGTGGAGGTGAAGGTCGCCAAGGCCGCGGTAGCCGCCGTCAGAAGACTCTCTGGGGCAAGCCCGCAGGAAAGGGCCAGAAAACACGCCGCCCCAAAAAGTACAGCAATGTTTTCATTGTGAGTAGACGCAAGGTAGGAAAGCGAAACTGATCAAAAGGTCCGCGTACGCGGACTTTTTGTTGACATTACGCCCTGTTTCCTATACATTGTGCGAACTCCCGCAACAGCGGGTTTTCAATTGCCAACATGACACGATCACTCAAAAAAGGTCCCTACGTGGACGTGAAATTGATGAAGAAGGTCTCTACCCGAAAAAGTGGGCAGGGGTCTATCAAAACGTGGGCACGATCGAGTCAGATAGCGCCGGAATTCGTCGGGTACACATTTGCCGTCCACAACGGAAAGAGTTTTGAGGAGGTTTTTGTGACCGAAGACATGGTAGGGCACCGATTGGGGGAATTCTCGCCAACGACCAAATTCATCAAGCACGGCGGTAAGATGCAGAAGGAGACCGAAATGGCTGCAAAGGCGGCTGAGATCGCCGCTTCACAAGCTGCAAAGGCGACCGCGACGACCGCAGCCGCAAAGAAATAGTTCGACCATACTCACTAATAAACTATGAAAGCGCTCTTAACGAATTATCATCAGTCACCCCGCAAGGTGCGGCTCGTCGCAGATCTCATCCGCGGCAAGAGCGTCGCGGCGGCGCGCGCGGCGCTTTTGTACCTGCCGAAAAAGTCTTCACCGGCGATCGGCAAGCTTTTGGATAGCGCGGTCGCGAACGCGAGCTCGGCGGGTGCCGTCGCAGAAAATCTTTTCGTAAAGACCATCACGGTCAACAAGGGTCTCGTCATGCGCCGCGCACGCCCGTTCGCGCGTGGCCGTGCGGGGAGCATCCGAAAGACGATGAGCATTGTTTTTCTCGAGTTGGGAACCGTTGCAAAGGCCGCTAAAAAGTCCCGTGCGAAAAAAGTGAAAGCCGCAAAACCCGCCTCCGCTAAAAGCTCCGGCGAGATAAAATAATATGACACACACCGTACATCCATACGCACATCGTCTCGGCATCATCCGCGATTGGAAGTCGCGCTGGTTCGCGAAGAGTCCGGCCAAATACCGCCAGAACGTCTGTGTCGACGCCGCTATCCGTCGCTTTCTTAAGAAACGACTTCGCGGGAGTTACGTCACCTCAGTCGAGATTGAACGCAACGAAAAGGCTATCCGCGTCATCATCAAGACCTCGCGCCCCGGCCTCGTCATCGGTCGCGGCGGTGAAGGCTCCACCAAGCTCAGCAAGGAGATAGAAGCGGTCATTCGCACCGTACCCCGCGCAGAGCGGAAGGCGGTGCGTCTCGATATCGAAGAGGTCCGGTCGCCGGAGAGCCAGTCACCGGTCGTCGCCTATATGGTTGCCGAAGGATTGGAAAAGCGGCAGACGTTCCGCAGGGTATTGAAACAGACCGTGGAGAAGGTGATGGCCAATCGTGATGTGCAGGGTGTCCGTATCGCGATCGCCGGCCGTCTTGGCGGCGCCGAAATGTCACGTACCGAAGAGATCAAGCGCGGTCGCGTACCGCTGCAGACCTTGCGTGCGGATATCGATTTTGCTCGTGAGCAGGCGTACCTCCCGTACGGTGTCATTGGCATTAAGGTATGGATCTACCGCGGAGATATCTTTGCCGATAAGCAATCTGCCAGGACCTCAAAATAAAATATGTTGGCACCGAAAAAAGCAAAATATCGCAAATGGCAGAGCGGCCGCCGTCGGGGAAAACGCTTGAACGCTCCGGAGACGCGCGGCATTACCGTGGCATTCGGCACGTTCGGTCTGAAAGCGCTCACACAGGCACGCGTTACCTCAAATCAGCTTGAGGCCGCTCGCCGCGCCCTTTCCCGCGCCGGTGGCAAGAGCGCCAAGATCTGGACTCGTATTTTTCCCGATAGACCATTCACACAAAAAGCGGCTGAAGTCGGCATGGGTAGCGGCAAGGGCGATGTGGCGGGATATGTATTCGACGTGCGTCCGGGGCGCGTGATATTTGAGATTGATGGTGCACCCGAGGGAATGGCTCGCGAAGCTTTGCGCAAGGCGGGAACAAAGTTGCCCGTGAAAGCGCGCGTGGTCGCCCGCGAATAAACATATGATTGATTTTTCAAAACAGGACGTTGCTGAATTGCAAAAGCTCGTTGCGGATAAGCGCGAGAGTCTGCGCACGTTCCGTTTCGGTGGCGCAGGTAGTCGCACGCGCAACACGCGCGAGGGTCGCAATGTACGCAAAGAAATTGCGCAGATCCTGACCGAGCTCAGAGCGCGCGAAATTGCATCGAGGCCTAATAAGCGTTAGTATCCGCACTCAACTATGGGATCAACAACCACGGGAAAGACATTTGAAGGCGTCGTCGTAAAGGCGGCTATGACCGATACGTGCACAGTGCAAGTGGAGCGCTACGTGAAGCATCCGAAGTACAAAAAGTACATCCGCCACAGCAAAAAATTCCTCGTACACAATCCGGGTAACACGGCGCAAGTGGGGGAGAGGGTCGTCATTCGCGAGACGCACCCCATCTCCAAGCGCAAGCGATTCATCATCGTCCCCGCCGAAGGCGGATCCTCCTCCGGAGGAAAATAAATATATGATCCAAGACAGAACGCTCGTAAAAATTGCGGACAACTCAGGCGGCATCATCGGCCGGGTCTTTAAGATACTGGGCGGCTCAAAGCGCCGCTACGCCGGTATCGGGGATGAGATCGTTATCTCCATTCAGACCGCGCAGCCGCGAAAGGCCGTCAAAAAGAAAGAAGTGCACCGCGCCGTGGTGGTCCGGCAGAAGCATGCGCTCCGTCGCAAGGATGGCTCGTATGTGCGTTTCGACGAGAATGCCGTAGTCCTCATTACGGGCTCCGGAAAGGAGCCGAAGGAGCCAAAGGCGAATCGTGTGTTCGGTCCCATTCCGCGCGAAGTCGTCGACCGTGGGTATCAGCGCATCGGCTCGCTCGCACCCGAGATCGTTTAATTCTATGAAACTCAAAAAAGGAGACAAAGTAATAGTCGTTGCCGGAAAGTCCAAGGGACAAAGCGGAAGCATTGTTCGCGTGTTACCGCGCGAAAACATGGTGCTTTTGGATGGCGTCAATCAGGTCAAGAAGCACCGCAGACCCTCAGCCCAGAATCGAAAAGGGCAGATCGTCGACAAATCAATGCCGCTTCACGCGTCCAATGTCATGCTCATTGATCCGAAGTCCGGTAAGCCGACACGCATACGCCTCACTCGTGATGCACAGGGGAAGCGGGGCCGTGTCGCGGTTAAGAGCGGACAGGAACTGAAATAATATGGCTACTGCAACAACACACGGGAAGACATTCAACGCTCTCAAGGGGCAGTTGGGCTACAAGAACATCATGCAAGCTCCTCGGATCGTAAAGGTGGTCGTTTCAACCGGTGTTGGGAAGACCAACAAAGACAAAAAGCGATTGGAAATGGTCGTCGACAGGCTCTCACGCATCACCGGCCAAGCCGTAGCGCCACGTGCCGCGAAGAAAGCGATCGCCAACTTCAAGAGCCGTGCGGGCGACATCGTGGGCTACCAAGTGACGCTCCGCGGGGCACGCATGCAGGCGTTTCTCGACAAGCTCATTCACATCGTCTTCCCACGCGTCAAGGATTTCCGAGGCATCAAACCGAGCGCCATTGATGAAATGGGCAACATCTCGATAGGGCTCAAGGAACACACCGTATTCCCTGAGACCTCCGATGAAGATGCGAAAGACATTTTCGGTGTTGCAATAACCATCGTCACGACAGCAAAGGGCAAGAAAGAGGCAGATGCCTTCCTCCGCCACATCGGCCTTCCGCTACAAGAAGCAAAATAAAAATAAACGGCGGCCTTGCGGGCCGCCGTTTTCGTTCGTTGTGCACCTCGACCCTCAGGTCGTGGTGGGGACGAGATGGTTGCCGGTCGAGATCTTGCCGAGACGCTGTACACTCCCAGCCAGCTGCATGAAGAACATCGTCGGCAGCAGGACGTTCATGACGCCGTTGACCTGCAGTCCGGTTGCGAGCGCGACCCCATCTTGGAGCAGCCTGCCCATGACTTGGACGACCGGCCGGTCTTCAGCGGATTTTTGGCAGGAAGCATCCAGCATGTCGATGGTCTTCGCATTCGCAAGGCCGCTCGACCAACCTTCTGCCATTCCGAAGTTATGAATGACCGTGCCGAGATGTGTACTCCTTCGGTCATACCAGTGTTTGCGGTCGTGCCCCGCGCTGTTCGCCCAAGCGGTCAGTGCGGTCGCAAGCATCTCACGTGTTGCCCCTTGGCTCGGGATCAGCACCCGAAGCGTCTCGCCCGCCTCATTGAGAAGGAACAGCACGGACGACGATTCGCGCAGATTTGGCGACACGCGGCCGCTGAAGTCGCCCGAGTAGCCGCCGCCGTAGTTGCCCCGCAAGGAACCACTCGGCGTATGTTCGACGCGGAAGGGACGCCAGTCGTTGCCGATTTGTCCCTCGGCGACGGACATTTTCGCGACGTCCGCGCTGGCGAGTTGCGTCAAGGCGCCCTTGAGCGACACTGCACGACGGTAGTCGCGTGCGTTGTCGGCCAGAATCTTGCGACGCTGGCGGCGATAACGGTCGAACCAAGGGGCGAGATATTTCAGCCGAACTGGCTTTACGTCGATTTCGTGCCGCGCACGTCCAGAAAGCGGAATCTCGTGGATTTTCATGGGAACCTCAATGTGCAAGGGCAAATGCCCGGTTAAGTCACCGACGGCACTATGCCCCATTGACATATTTTTCGCTACCTCTCGGTCTCCCACGCCAAGAAGCGAATCGATTGACTTTGGGGGGTGGGTCGAGTATATTTCCTTTGCCTCGTAGGGGGCTTTGTTTTTTAGCGATCCGACAGTCTGGCTGGAGGATATCCTAGAGAATGGGGCCACACGATGGAGTTTCTGTAATCAAGCGCCGCAAGGCCGGATGCAAGAACTCCAAAGTCTCCTTTCGGGCAACTCAATGGCAAAAAAATCAATGATCATAAAGGCGAATCGTACGCCGAAATTTTCGAGCCGCACCGTGCGACGCTGTTTCAAGTGCGGTCGCCCGCGCGGTTTTATGCGTGATTTCAATCTCTGCCGTATCTGTTTCCGCGAGGAAGCTCTTGAGGGAAATATCCCCGGGATCAAAAAAAGCTCATGGTAACAACTTGCACATTTGGCGCATTTCTTCGTTGCGGAGTCTCTGCGTCGCGCTCGCCGTACTGTTCGTACGTCTCACGCGCCGCTTTCTCCGCGCCTCGAACTGCATCCAAATGTGCAAGTCGTAAAGACATATGGTAAACGATGTTATCGGTGATTTCATAGTGCGTCTCACCAATGCGGGGGCGATCAACAAGGCAAGCGTTGCCGTGCCGTATTCGTCGTTCAAGCTGGCTGTCGCTGAGAAACTCAAAGATGCTGGATTTGTCGCTGCGGTAGACAAGAAAGGAAAGAAAGTACGCAAGACGCTCGATATCACGCTCAAATACGACGAATCGGGGAAGCATGTCATCAGCGGCGTGAAGCGCATCTCGAAGCCGGGTCGTCGCTTGTACAGGGGCACGCACGAGATCGTGCCGGTGCGCTACGGACACGGTGCCCTCATTTTGTCGACGCCGAAGGGTGTTCTCACCGACAAGGAAGCGCGCAAGCAGAAAGTCGGAGGCGAAGCGCTTTTTGAGATCTGGTAAATCCAGCATTCAATAATTATTTTTATGAGTCGCACAGGCAAAAGAGCAATACCAATTCCCGCAGGCACCGACGTGTCGGTCGCTTCGAGCGAGATCACGGTCAAGGGAAAGGGGGGAACACTCAAGCGCATGCTTCATCCCGCAGTTACTATCACGGTCGCTAACGGTGAAGTCGCCGTATCTCCGAAAGAGTCCTCGCGTCTTGCGCGGGCGCTGTGGGGTACATATGCTGCGCACCTGCGCAACATGATCGCAGGCGTGAATACGCCGTTCGTGAAGCGACTTCAGGTGGAGGGAATTGGCTATCGTGCGGAACTCGCGGGCAAGCAGTTGAAGCTTTCCGTGGGCTTCTCACATCCAGTGCTGCTCACCATTCCCGCAGGAGTAACGGCGCTGGTAGAAAAGAACATCATTACGATCTCGGGTGCCGACAAGGAAGCAGTGGGAGAATTCGCCGCATCGATCCGCGCTACGAAGAAACCGGAACCTTACAAAGGTAAGGGTATTCGGTATGAAGGCGAGGTCGTGCGTGAGAAGCAGGGTAAGAAAGCTGCGGCAGCCGCCGCATGACATATATGGCGATCACCAAAACACAACAGAGAGAACGTCGTCATCGACGCGTACGCGCGAAAGTCGCGGGGAATGAAAGCCGCCCGCGCCTGTCCATCTACAAATCCAACACGCGCATCACCGCGCAGATCATTGACGACTCGAAAGGCACGACCATCGCCGCAGTCTCATCCGCGACCGAAAAGGGAAAGACACCGCGCGAGAGGGCAGAGGCCGCAGCGGCGACACTCGCAAAGCGTGCTGGAGCGAAGGGTGTGAAATCGGTCGTCTTCGATCGCGGCGGATTCCAATATCAGGGAACAATAAAAGCATTTGCCGATGCCGCCCGTGCCGCGGGATTAGAATTTTAAAAAATCATATGGCTGAAAACGAAGTGATAATTGAAGGAGGAGTACCGACAGGAACAGTCGTAGGTGCCGGGGCGCCGGCTGCGGGAGGTGGCAAAGAATCACGACCGGGTGCCTCGTTCGGTCGCGGTAATCGGGATCGTCGGGGCGGCCAGCGCGGTCGCGGAGGTCCCCGTCGCGGAGGTGATGAGCGCAGAAGCGAATTCGCGCAAAAGATGATCGGCATCCGACGCGTCGCGCGTGTTATGGCGGGCGGTCGTCGTTTCAATTTCAGCGCAGCGCTCGTGCTGGGCGACAAGAAGGGTCGCGTCGGGGTGGGTCTCGGGAAAGCTGCCGATACCGCACAGGCAATAGAGAAGGCAACCCGTGCCGCAAAGCGCGCCATGATCACTCTGAACCTCACAAAGAATCGCAGTCTTTCACGCAACGTTGAGGCAAAATACTGCGCGTCCCGCGTCGAGATACGCCCCTCTCCGGGCCGTGGATTGGTCGCAGGGTCGTCCGTCCGTACAGTGCTTGAGCTTGCAGGTGTTTCCGATGTTACCGCAAAACTGCTCTCACGCAGCAAGAATCCCGTCAACAACGCACGAGCTGCTATTGAAGCGCTGAAGACCCTCGTCTCATCGAAATAATATGGCATCACTAAGTACACTCAAACGTATGACCGCGCGCCCGAGCGCACGCGTCGGTCGCGGGGGGAAGCGCGGCAAGACCTCCGGCAGGGGTACCAAGGGCCAAAACGCACGCGCTGGCCGCAAGAAGCGTCCGGAAATGCGCGACATCATCAAGAAGATCCCGAAGCGCCGCGGATACGGCAAGAATCGGGGGCGCACCGTTGACGGCACGAAACCGGACGCAGTTGTCCTCACCATCGAACGTCTTGAGGCTCTCTTTGATGCAGGAAGCGAAGTGACCATGAAGGCGCTTGCCGACAAGGGGGTCATCAGGGTGCGCAAAATGACACCAGTCAAGATCGTGGGCGGAGGCGTCATGAACAAAAAACTTTCTTTCAAAGGTCTCGGCGTTTCGGCATCAGCGCGCGCTGCGATCGAAAAAGCCGGTGGCGTAATCGTATAACTCTATGTGGGAATCATTCATACGAAAGACAAAACTCATCGTGCAGGACGAAACGTTGCGAACGCGCGTGCTCTTCGTGTTGGCGGCTCTTGTCGTATTTCGGTTCCTCGCAACCATTCCCATTCCCGGTATCGATGCCGCCCAGCTTGAAGCATTTTTGAGCAATAACCAACTCTTCGGACTCCTCAATATATTTTCGGGAGGAGGTTTTTCCAACCTTTCGATCATGATGATCGGAGTCTCGCCGTACATTACCGCATCGATCGTAATGCAGCTCATGACCATCCTCATCCCGAAACTGAAAGAGATGTATCAGGAGGAGGGGGATGCCGGCCGGATGCGCTTCATGCAGTATTCGCGATACCTCTCCGTTCCGCTCGCATTCATTCAGGCCTTCGGTTTCCTCTTACTGCTCCAGCAGAACGGGATCGTTTCATCGCTTTCGCTTCTTGCCTTTATCACCAACGTCGTCGTTATAGCGGCGGGCGCGATCTTCATTATGTGGATCGGAGAACTCATCTCCGAGTTTGGGGTGGGAAATGGTATCTCACTTATCATCTTCGCGGGTATCGTGTCGGGACTCCCTTCCTCGATGGCGCAACTTATCTTTTCGTTCGATGTCTCACAGATCCCCGTGTACGCAGGTTTCGCCATCGCCGCCGCGCTCATTATTGCAGGAGTGGTATACATCACCGAAGCAGAGCGCCCCATTCCTGTCACCTACGCACGTCGCGTGCGCGGTTCAAAAGTCTTGGGGGGTGTTTCAACCTACCTGCCGCTTCGTGTGAATCAGGCGGGTGTCATTCCGATAATCTTCGCGCTCTCCATCCTGTTGTTCCCGCAAATGATCGCAACGTTCCTTTCGAAAAGCTCGATCGTGCTCCTCGCGTCAGCCGGAAGCGCCGTTGCAAGCGCGCTCGCGAATCAATGGGTATACGGCGCCCTGTATTTCCTTCTTGTGTTCGTGTTCACCTACTTTTACACGGCAATTACGTTTGAGCCCAATCAGGTGGCGAAGAACCTCCAGAAGAACGGCGCGTTCATTCCGGGGGTCCGCCCGGGTGTCACCACCGCTGAATACCTCGGCAACATCATCACGCGCATCACGCTCGTTGGAGCGCTATTCCTCGGCGTGCTCGCCGTTCTGCCCATCATACTCCAGGGCATTACGGGCATCACCGCGATCACCATCGGAGGAACGGCGCTCCTCATCGTCGTCTCTGTGGTGCTTGACGTCGTAAAAAAGGTTGACGCGCAGACCTCGATCAGAGAGTATTAACCGCAATGAATGCGGCTCCCGCAAAACAAGTACTTGTCATCGCCGGTCCATCCGGAAGCGGAAAGAATGCGGTCATCAATGAGATACTCGCGCGCCACCACAACTGTGTCCGCTTGGTGACTGCGACGACACGCTCAATGCGTCCCGGTGAGCAGGAGGGCGTCGATTACCATTTTATGTCCCAAGAGCGGTTTGATGCGGAGCTTTCCGTGGGGAATATTCCCGAACATCGGTATGTTGCCGCGCTCGGTACGTACTACGGCACCTACCTTCCCGATCTCGAAGAAAAGATCGCGGCGGGGCACATTGTGTTCGCGCAAGTCGACATCGAGGGCGCGCGGCTCCTGAAAGAGCGTTACGGAGCGACGACCATTTTTATCATGCCGGAATCGCTTGAACAATTCAGGGCGCGTTTGCGCGCGCGGAATCCGGAGTGGTCGGAGAAGGAATTCGAAGCACGCATGAAGATCACCGAGAAAGAGTTGCGCGTGCACGCGCCCCAATACGACTATCGCGTAGTCAACGCGGACGGAAGACTGGAGGACACTGTACAGGAAGTGATGGATATCATGCGGAAGGAAGGTTATACTCTTTGAACATGAATCCCATCACCGTCGCACTTTTCGGCATCTCCGGCTCCGGTAAGGGGACACAAGCGGACCTGCTTGAGCGGTATCTTGCAGACAAAGATCCCTCGCGTAAGATCGTGCGCGCAGAAATGGGGGCGCTTGCCCGCGCATTCATGACATCGGGTACCTCGCTCGCGAAACGCGCCGAGCGGATCGTATCTTCGGGGGGCCTCCTACCTTCATTTATTCCGATCTACCTTCTCACCGATGTGATCAATCGTTCATTCGAGGGCGACGAGCATCTCATACTTGATGGTACGTGCCGAAAACCGTTCCAATCGATGGTCGCAAACGAGATCGCGGAATTTTACGGGCGCACGGAGAAACATGCGATCATGCTGACGCTCTCGAAAGATACCGCGCGTGCACGGCTTCTCTCGCGCGGGCGACACGATGATGCGACCGACGCGGCGCTCGAGCGCAGATTCGCGTGGTTCGAGAAGGATGTCGTTCCCGCGTTCGATACACTGCGCGAATGCGGCTGGACCGTGCATGAAATAGACGGCGGGGCGGATATTGCAACCGTGCATGCCAAGACCCTTGCCGCGCTCGGAGTCGTACAATGATCGCTCGAACGAAAGCGGAGATTGATGCGTTGCGCGAGGGGGGGCGCCGACTTGCGCGGCACGTACGTATCCTGTCGGAGATGGTCGCGCCGGGTGTCACATCGCGGGAACTCGAAGAGAAAGCCCGTGAAATGGTGAAAGCGGAGGGAGACACACTCGCGTTTTTCGGTCACACCGAGCGAAAGAGCGACACGCCATACCCATCGGGACTCTGTCTCTCTGTAAACGATGTGATCGTTCATTCTCCTGCGAGCGACAACGGCGTCACAATTCGCGATGGCGACGTGGTGTGTCTGGATTTTGGCATTAAACACAAAGGTCTGTACACCGATCACGCAGCGACGGTGATCGCGGGTTCAAGACGTGATCCCCACGACGAGGAATTGGTCCGCGGCACGTACGAGGCACTCGCTGCGGGCATTAAAGAAGCGAAAGTCGGCAATACGACAGGTGATATAGGCTATGCGGTGCAAAAGATAGCCGAGAAATATAACTTCGGATATCCCAAAAATCTCTCCGGTCACGGTGTCGGCATCAAAGTCCATGAAGAACCGCACGTACCGAATTTCGGGGAGCCGGGAAGGGGCACGAAGCTTGTCGAGGGACTCGTCATTGCGATAGAGCCCATGATGACACTCGGAAGCGGAGAGCTTTTTATAGACAAAGACGGCCACTCGTATCGCACCAAAGACGGCTCGCGCACCGCACACGCCGAACATACCGTACTCATAACCAAAAACGGTCCGGAGATTTTGACAAAAGAATAGAGTAGAATGGGCTGATGACCGCGGTGGATATATTGGTTGTGGGTGGCGGGGCGCGGGAGCACGCGCTTGTGTGGAAACTGAAGCAATCACCCAAGGTGGGAAAGATCTATGTGGCACCGGGAAACGGCGGTACGGCTAAGATCGCAGAGAATGTGCCGATCGGTGTGATGGATTTTGAGAAACTCATCAGCTTTGCGAAGGAAAAAAAGATAGGGCTTACGATCCCGGGGCCGGACGATGCGTTCGTGGGAGGGATCGTCGATATATTCACTGCACGCGGATTGCGCGTGTGGGGGCCCACAAAAGAAACAGCCCAGATCGAGGGCTCAAAGGCATTTGCAAAGACGTTGATGCAAGAAGGGAAAATCCCGACGGCGAAGTTCGGCGTATTCAAAAGCGTTGTGCCGGCGCTTGCGCACGTGCGTATGAGCGGTTTGCCGATCGTAATAAAGGCGAGTGGACTCGCGTTGGGGAAAGGTGTGTACGTATGCAAGACGATGGAAGAGGCCGAGCATGCGCTCGACGAGGTAATGGTCAAGAAGGTACATAAGGATGCGGGAAGTGAGGTCGTCATTGAAGAATTCCTCGAAGGATCTGAGATATCAATTCATGCACTGACGGACGGAATTGCACACATTATCTTTCCGCCCGCGCAGGACCACAAGCGAGCACTCGATGGAGACGAGGGCAACAACACCGGTGGTATGGGTACGATAGCCCCCGTGCCGTGGGTGTCTGATGACATGATGGCAGGTATCGAAAACCAGGTCGTTACGCGAACATTCGATACCATCACCAAGCGCGGCGTACAGTTCCGCGGACTACTGTTCCCCGGTCTCATGATGACGCTGAGTGGGCCAAAGGTGCTCGAATACAACGCGCGATTTGGCGATCCTGAAACGCAGGTGTACATGCGGCTATTGGAGAACGACCTTTTCGATCTTTTTGAGGCGTGTGTCGAGGGCACGTTAGACGCGATGCGAAGATCGATACATTGGAGCAAAGGGTTTGCGGCCAACGTCGTCATTGCTTCCGGTGGGTATCCGGGCTCGTATAAAACAGGAATCCCGATCACTGGCATTGAGGAGGCTGAGAAGGTGGAGACCGTTGTCGTATTCCATGCGGGGACGAAAATGGAAAATGGACAGTTGGTGACCGCGGGCGGTCGTGTACTCGGCGTCTCGGCAATGGGCGGCACCCTCAAACAAGCCCTCGATCGTGCGTACGAGGCAGTCGGCAAAATTCACTTCGAGGGAATGCAGTACCGAAAGGACATTGGCGCGAAGGCTTTGACTTGAAGAAGATTTTCAACTATCGTCCTCTCACGTCATCACCAACCGAAGGGAGGATGAGATGACAAAGTTCGTTATCATAGCTGCGGCTCGCATTGTCGGCGTAGTCAGTGAGTCGGCCTTGGGTCTCCCGCAATGTAAGCCCGACGACGAGGAAAAGTATCGCGCCAGCACGAAAAATTTGCGCACACTCACGGCGTTCTGGGGATTCGCGCATCTTGGCCGCAACACTCCAGGAGGTAAAGAAATCTGGACTGTGTGGGCAGCCAAGCGTGACGACTTCCGATTCGGACCCGAAGACATATCGTGCAGGTTCGTCCAACAGTACGACGGCATCTCCAATGCCCTGCACGGTTTCCCGTCGAGTGTAATCGCAGTGGAGCAGCAAAATCTTCAGCGGTTTCTCGGCGTTTGCGAAAGAAGCGGAATCGAAACCGAAGTGCACGTCTACAACGGGGAGTTGAACATAACCCCGCCGAAGAAGCGGGAAGTGGCCTAAAGCCGCCCGAAGAGGACCGTCCGAGTATACGTACTCGCATCCACTCGGGCGGCTCTTCTTTTATGTACGATATACTGTAGGTATGCCTCCCATGATGGAGAAGCCGCGGAGCGCGGCTCCTGAAAAATTCAAATCTCCCGAAGAGGAGTTGGCGTATTTGCGTGAGCGGGTGCGGGAGAAGGAGGCCGAGATGGATGCGCCGAATAACCGCTTCGAGAGCGACCGAATCGCAAAGCGCGAGGTGGCCGTGTATGCAGAGACGCCCGCTGCGCAGATCTTGCATGAAGCGGTCATCATGGCCGAGCACGATATTCTCAGGAATGTTCTCAAGCTTGAGCCGGAAACGCACGATAGACAGGTCGACGAAATATTACGGATGGTGCAGCAGAATGGAATTCGCAACGCCCTCTCTGTAGCGGCGAGGCTGAAAAATCCTCACCTTGAAGATGACGTGCACCGTGCGCTCGTGCGCTACATAGCAGAGGGATTGCCGGACAATGGTACGGGTATTCCGGAAAAGATGCGGCGCTCTCTCACCATGGTTTTGTTCGAGGTCCACCCGCAGGCTCACGGGGAAGGTGACAAACAAGATAATCAGCAACACAAGCTCGAACAGCTCCTCTCATCGTCCGAGCAGCTCTATGCAGGTCTCACGTCGCTCATCGACAAGCACGAAGGTTTCTCACTCGAGATCGCGGTGCAGGAGGGTACCGAGGAGGCTTTTTTGTACTTGGGAGTTCCGCGGGCGAAGAAAGTCCTTGCCGAGCGCCTGATATCTTCGGTATTTCCAAATGCGCGGATATCGGAGAGTCGGGGCGATTACAATATTTTCAACTATGATGGCGTACATGCCGCCGCGTACGCAACACTTGCAGATCATCCATCACTGCCCCTAAAGACCCCCGAACTGTTCGAACACGATCCGATGAACATCCTTCTTGCAGCGTTCGCGAAGATCGCAAAGCACGGCGAGGGTGCCGCGCTTCAGATAACAGTCTCTACCGAGGGCGACAGGTACAATCATCATTACAAAAAGATCATCCGCGAACTTGAGAAGGGCAAGAATTTTCGTAAGGCAATATCTGTGCCTGAAAGTGAGTTGGGGGAAGCCTTGAAGACCATGGCCAAGCAGATGTTCATGTCCAAGGAGTATGAGATGGAGGTGGAAAAACAATTCCGGCGTTCGTCGGATCAGGTGACGACCGAAGAGATAACCAAGAAGGTGAAAACGCGCATCGTGCCGGTCTCGATCCGTCTCGTCACCTCTGCGCCGACCAAGCATCGCGCGGAAGAACTCTTGAGCAATCTGGAGGCGCCCTTCAATCAATACGACGACCCGAAGGGCAATCATCTCATTTTTAAGCGGGTGGGGAGCTGGGGACTTTCGGATTTTCTGCGGGATTTTACGTACCGGACGTTCGAGCACTCGATCTCGATGCCGCTCTCTCTCGGCGAGGTCACCTCCATCTTCCATTTCACGGCGGAACGCTTGACGACTTCGCGCGAGCTCAAGCGCAGCTTCGCCAAACAAGCGCCCGCGCCGGTCGAAACCCCCGCCGAAGGCATCACGATCGGCATCAATAGATACGGTGCAGACGAAACGCCGGTCCGTTTCGGCACTTCAGACCGCTTGCGCCACGCCTACGTGATAGGGCAGACGGGTACCGGAAAGACCGGACTCATCAAGAATATGATCATTCAGGATATTAAAAATGGCGAGGGCGTGGCTTTCATTGATCCCCACGGCAACGACATCGAGGACGTGCTTGCCTGTATCCCGCCTGAGCGGATAAATGACGTTATCTATTTTGATCCGGCATATACCGCCCGCCCGATGGGACTCAACATGCTCGAATATGATCGCTCGAAGCCGGAGATGAAAACATTTGTCGTCGACGAGGTGTACGGCATATTCCGAAAGCTCTATGCCGATGTGCCGGAAGCGTTTGGCCCGATGTTCGAGCAGTACTACCGCAATGCGGTGCAGCTCGTCGTCGAAGATCCGGATACCGGAAGCACCTTCGTCGAAATACCGCGCGTCTTTGCCGACACCGCATTCCGAAATTTGAAACTTTCACACTGCAACAACCCCATCATCGTGCAATTCTGGCGCAAGATCGCCGAGCAGGCACAGGGGGACCCATCGCTTGAGAACGTCGCACCATACATCACCAGCAAATTCGATGTGTTTCTCACCAACGACATCATGCGGCCAATTGTTAGCCAGGAAAAGTCCGCGTTCAATTTCCGCGAGATCATGGATAAAAAGAAGATATTCCTCGCCAATCTCTCCAAGGGGCGCTTAGGCGATCGCAACACCTCACTCCTTGGCCTCATCCTTGTTTCCAAATTCCTGCAGGCCGCATTCTCGCGCGTCGACACGCGTGGCGATCTGTTGCCGGTCTTCTATCTCTACATCGACGAATTCCAGAACTTCGCAACGCCCTCGATCGCGACCATTCTCTCCGAGGCGCGCAAATACAAACTCTCGCTCACCATCGCGCACCAATTTATCGCGCAACTGGAAGAAGACATTCGCGATGCGGTCATCGGCAACGTGGGCACCAAAGCCGCATTTCGCATCGGCACGCAAGATGCGGAATTTTTGGAAAAACAATTCACCCCCATTTTTACCGCGCAGGACCTCGAAAATCTTCCGAATCGCAACGCCGTCCTCTCCCTTCTCGTGGACGGTGTTCCTGCACGACCATTCACCATCCAGACGGTAGACCTCCCGCATATGGACTACAGCAAGATAGATGCGATGAAGGAACTTTCATACAGGGCATACGGTAAGCCGCGCGAGGAGGTAGAAGCCGAGATCCGCCGTAAATTCGACGCGGCGTATGGCAAAAAACCCGCTCCGAACCCGCTCACCCCGCCGGAGGCGGGGCTCAGCCCCGACCTCCCCGCGTCGCTGTATCAGTAGACTCCGAAGGTTTAACCTCCCGGCATTGTGTGTCGAAGTTTGCCCTGTGGTATAATGGCCCTTATGGCAACGAAAAACTCGACATTCGGGTATATGACGCAAGCACAGGCGGAGAAGGTCCAGAGGATTGCGACCGAAAGTGCGGCATTGGCAAAAAAGACGCTGCGTAAGAGCAACGAACTCGAAGCATATTTGGGCTTGCTGGAGTACCGGAAAGGCCGCATCAATTTTTACGGTTCCCTCAAAGAACTGATACAAAAAGCAAAGCGGGCATGAGGAAGGTATCTGCGACGCCTCGCTTCGAGAGGAAACTGGGACAATTTATCGCAACTCATCCTGAGCTTGAGGCGGCGGTCGAGTACGCGATGCGATGTATTGCCACCGACAAGAAGAATGGACTGCGCGTTCATGCGCTGAAAGGACTCCTGAAGGGTTGTCGAGCCGCCCGCATTTCCTACGAGTACCGCATCGTGTTCGTGTTGAAGAAAGAGGCCGTTACTTTCATCGACGTCGGAACGCATGACGATGTGTACAGATAGAGTTTTTATAGTACAATTTCGCTCATGAATGCACACCCCAAGGAGGAACGCACATTTGTCATTATCAAGCCCGATGGAGTCCAGCGCGGGCTCATTGGTGAGATCATCAAACGCTACGAGCGCACCGGCCTCAAGCTCGTTGGGATGCGCTTTGGTGTCGCTGACGAGAAGAAATTTTGGGAACACTACAACAAAGACGACGCATGGTTCTTGAAAAAAGGAACGAAAATTGTGGAAGATAAGAAAGCAAACGGTCTGTCGGCGGAGAAAGAGCCGCTTGAGTACGGCAAAGACATCATCCGCCAGCTTGTGAAATTCATGACAAGTGGCCCCGTCCTCATGATGGTGTGGGAAGGGAATCAGGCGGCAGCGGTCATTAAGAAAATTACGGGAGACACCGAGCCCTCCACCTCCGATGTTGGTACGATCCGCGGCGACCTCACGGTCGATTCCTACAACATAGCGGCGATCGATGATCGCGCGGTCCGCAATCTCATCCACTGCTCCGAATCGGTAGATGAGGCGAAGCGTGAAATCGCCATTTGGTTTACGGGTAGCGAAATGACAGAGTACCGCCTTGTCGGCGAACAGATCCTCTACGACGTAAATCTTGACGGCATCTTGGAATAAGTGCTTGGTGAAATTTGCACTTGCTACTTCTGGGGCGGTGCTATACTTAGTGCAGCGGTCAGTACGAAAACCTGCTGGTGCGAATAAGGGAGCTCGAATCGCTCTGTGCTTTGGTACGGATGCTGAGAGCACCCACCTGGCTCCAATACCAGGCTCACCGTACTTGCCGCCCCACAGCAACACCTCACGACTAGTCTCTCCGAGGTGTTTTTGTGTTTTAGGGTGACAAGTGTTTGCATACCGACTCTCGCTGGTGTTGCAGCGGGGCAGGCCCCCAAGTGCTAGAATCGCTCAATGTCGGCAAAGATAACTTTTCACGGAGGCGCGGGGACGGTGACAGGAGCGAATTTCCTTATCGATACAGGTGCAGAGAAGATATTAGTCGATTGCGGAATACTCCAGAGGGAGCAGGTCTGTGATGCGACAAACAGCGCACCATTTCCTTATGATGTAAAAACAGTAGATGCTCTAATCGTGACGCATGCGCACGCCGATCATATCGGACGAATCCCAAGGCTCGTTCGCGATGGATTTCGTGGGGCCATACATTCGACGGGAGCGACGAAGGATCTCGCCGCCCTCATGTTCGGAAGTTATGGAGTGTGGTCACGACTCCTTGGCAGCAGCTTTGGAACGTTCTATCAAGGATGGACACGAGGCCTCATTATCGCCCTCATCCTCTTCCCTATATTATACTGG
>ERZ1292629.946-Hain-H43-01um-R1-946-length-30700-cov-6_pt1 | contig 30700 bp, 36 predicted proteins | sample MGYA00564399_ERZ1292629 | MGnify/ENA primary metagenome ERZ1292629 (study PRJEB36523, sample SAMEA6512636) | groundwater metagenome | collected 2019-01-08 | study: AquaDiva: Metagenomics assemblies of 32 groundwater samples
ATAGGCCACATTCACATGCTCCTCGCTCAGGCGAAATAAAGAGTAGCCTCGGGCGAATTCGCTTTCATTGTAAAAAACACTAGCACATTTATAAACGAACTTCTAATTGGGGTCACGGTTTGGGGAAAACAACAATGTCGCCACCCACTTTAAACGCGGGGTCGTTATTCAACAGGGTTGTGAGGGAATTTTTTGTTGTTTGGATTGCGGTATTGGCAAAACTGTCGGTGCCCGCAAGCGAAACCCCGCCTGTCAAGCCAACGGAACTGCCGACATGGGAAAGCGACGGCAAAAAAGATATCTGGAAAAACGCTTCTCTTCCGCTATTCCTATACCCGGTACTGGCATACACCGTGTTAAGCCGCCATGTCACGGTGCGGCTTCCTTCGTCGTATGAAATATCTTCACTCTCCGGAGAGGTCTCTCCCGTCCATTTCACATAAGGGGGCAGGGTTGTCGTTACCGTTGCTCCGGAAACATCGCTCGCTGAATTCATCACGCTCCAAGATATGGTGTAGGTGGTTTCTTTTTCCGCCACGGGAGGTACAGGACCGGTATTTTTGAATGGTCCAATACTATAAAGCGCCCTTGAAAGAACCTGCAGGTCGGTTAAAATCTTGGCAATTTTTTCTGTTGTGACAGACACGGAATTGTCACCGCTACTTGAAACTACTTCTCCCTTCACAATAATCTGCAAATTTATCTGCGGCAGAGACAAAATTCCACCGCTGGAAGAAAAGAGCTGGGCGGGAGTGAAAGTAAACGGCAACTGCCCTGTTCCACCCGGTTCAACCATTTGGAAATCTTCCACCGTATTTTTGTCCCAAGAAATTGTGCTTAGGGATGAGTTATAAAATCCTCTTTCCGTGGAAACAGTCCCGCGATCAAAAGCGTTGCCGCTTAATTTGACGCTTATCTCCGCATTGTTAATACGGGTAGGCAAATTATTTTTCCAAATCAATACTCCCCGCACGAGTCTTCCTCCAGGGATGGCAACGCTATCGCTTGAATCGCCGTTCAAAAGAACTCTCGCGTCAAGAAACGGCCTTCGTATGGCTACCGTTTGAAAAATCGAGTTGTAAATAACCCCTATTGTTCTTTCGTTGCTTGGAGAAATTCCCCCGCCCAATATCCTGAAGGTGCGTTCGTCTCCGTCTTCTCCGGACAAAACTCCGACAACATTGATTTCCCGCGAACTGCCCGTATGAAAGTCCCCCAATTTCCAAACATTATTATTATATGTGGGTTTAGGCTCGGCGCTTTTGAAAAAGAACCCGGGCGGATAATCAATCTGAAGCAAAACCCCCGGCACGTCTTTGGGCGCGTTAGATGCCACTTTTATTTTGAAACTTAGTTCTTGTCCGGCATTGGTTTCTTTGGGTGACAAAAGCGACAAACTGATGGGTGAAGAACTTATCCGTATGGGATAGGTGTTTTCTTTTTTGAAAATGGCGTTTGACCCCTCTACGCGGTATTCCAGAGTGAAGTTTATCGTTTGTTCTTTCCCCTCTTCGCCATACAGTGTCGCCTTGACTATTTCTTGGTAACTGCCGCCTGCTGGTATTTTTTTAAAAGATATTTTATTTCGCACCATTTCTTGCGCCACTCCGGTTTCACCGCTCGCCGCGCCTTTCGGATATTCAACCAAAAGCTCCGCAAATTCAAGAGGGACGGTATTTCGGTTTTCCACGGAAACCTGGAGCGAAACTTCGTCTCCACCAGAAATAAAGGCCGGTCCCAAGACGCTTATGTTTATGTTTTTTGAAGAAACAACGTTATTGCCGCCCAAAAATTGGTAGGAAGCATACGAGACAGCCGCGAGAAAAAACAAGAAAGAGGCAACAAATAGCTTTTTAAACATTCCCGTTTTTGGTTTCCTTGACATAAGTTTTGTATCACTCTCTTTTTCTTTTACCCAAGATTCCGGAGTATTTTCTTCCCGCGCCCGAAGACGGCTGTCCCTAAGCGATCTTCTGCCCATATCCCCGCGCGTATACAAACGCCTTTTCAACTCCCCGATAGAATCGCTTTCCTTTTTATTTTCCGATTCAAACATTTTTTAATTATAACCCGAATTGCAAATTAAGGGAAAAGATTTTCATGTAACCTGTAGCTTGTTGTGTGTAGAATCCCGTATTTATTTTCTTGTGTTACAAGTTATGTGTTATATGTTATAAGTTATAAGTTATAAGTTTCTCACAACTGGCTCTCCTTCAGAGCCTCGTTTATGTTCAAAGCAAGCTCGCGGCGAAAAGACGGGCTTGCCGGGACTATCCTCGTGTTGAGTTCGTTGTTCAATATTTGGTCATATTTTTCCTTGCCGCCAAAATAACCGAGTGAAAAAAGTATCCTCGCCACCACGGCAAGCTCAAGGCCGATGGCTTCTTCTTTGGATAATTTACTTTTTAACAGAAGATTTCTGGCGTAAAATATTTCGTCAAAAAGTTTTCTGTTTTCTTCTTCGCCGTGAACCAGCCGGCGGACAAGCTGCGAGAGTCTGGCAAAAATATTCATGTTGGATGAGACAAAAGTTGTTCCGCTCCCGTTCGGGTAAACATTGACTACGCGCCAAATACTTTTCCCGCGGACAAGCTCTGTCTGAACGCTGGCGAAAAGATAAAGATTATAACGCAGTTTTGATTTTAAAAGACGCACCCCTCTCGCTTCCGCCAAAACCAAACCCAAATCTTTGGTCAGCAAAAAATACAGCCTGCTGTCTTCGCCCGACGGCATTTCGCTTAATATAATAGCTTCCGTTTTATAAATAAAGTGACTCACAATGAAAGTATATCAGAAGAAAAGCCGCATGGTCAGATATGTGTATGTTATATGTGTGTGTTATATGTGTGTGTTATATGTACATCCCCCTATTTCCTTATCCCCTCTCCCATGGAATCATTATACCACGATCGTGGTATAATGATTCCATATTTAAAACAACGTGACTGAATTCTAAATCATATGGGGAAAATGGAAAAAGAATCAAGAAAACGAACACGCGGGTCACATCTTCAGAAGGCTGTATTGAATTCAGTCGCGGTCGCTGGCATCATCGGTGTTGCCCTCGTTGCCCCAAACGCAATGCGGATACTCAAAATGTTTGGCTTAGGTAAAGTAAAAGATCGTCATGCGCGGCAGGCTATCAACACTTCTCGACGACGGCTTGTCGAAAAAGGACTACTCTTACATAGCAAGGACGGTTTCCTAAAGCTCACGAAAAAAGGCGAATATAAATTATACGAACTAGAACGTCACGACTATAAACTCCCCCACCCCAAACGCTGGGACAAAAAATGGAGAGTGCTAATATTTGACATACCGGAGAAAAAACGGCTACTCCGAGACAAAGTCAGGCTAACCCTTTCTGCAATAGGGTTCAGGCGCCTCCAACATAGTGTTTGGGTGTATCCATACGACTGCGAAGACTTAATAACGCTCATCAAGTCCGATTTAAAGATTGGCAAGGAACTGCTTTATCTTATCGTTGATTCCATAGAAAATGACCGGCGCATGCGGGAATGGTTCGAAGTTGATTAAAAAACCAATCATGTTGCGCAAAACGAAAATCAAAAAACAACGCTTGATATTATCTTTATTCCCTATCCATATACCCAATTTACTTATGGAATCATTATGCTACGACCGCGTGATAATGATTCCGTAAGAAAAAATGAGGTGACGTGATTATTATCGAACCGTTCGAAAATTTATTGATTCTTAGCTATATCTAAAATCAATTGAAGTACAACCGGTAATTCAATAATTCCGTCTCCGCCGCTGAAATGACCCTTTTCGTGCTCTACGATAGTTTTCGCGTTTAATCTTTGGGCGAACATTCCTACATTGTCCTGTGGAACAACATCGTCATTGTCGGAAAATATGGCAAAAAACTTATTCGTATGTTGCCTCACTTTGACAAAATCGATTGGGGTTTCAAGCCACGGCTTGGCGATTATTTCTTCCCCTTCTTCAAAATTCATGAGCGTAAACCACGGAGCCACAAAAACACATCCGCCGATTTTTTCATTCGGCTGTAATTTTTCCAAATATCTTAAAATAGTCTGGCACCCTATACTATGCCCGACAAAATAAGTCTCTCTGTCGGGTCTCTCCACCAATTCCTTCAAACGCGAAACCCATGTTTCAATGCGAGGATTTTTGGTATCGGGCATATCGGGAACAATAACTTCGTAGCCACGCGATTCAAGTTCTTTTTTCAGCCACGGGAACCAGCCCTCTTCGGGGTAACCGTCCCACCCGTGGATTATAAATACTCGTTTTTTCATTTTTTTAAGACAGAAAAAGAAAGTTCTTTTCCTTTTTTGGTTTCAACACCCGTAAGTAGTGTGGCTTTCTTTAATTCCTCCTTGTATTTTTTGATAAGCGTAATTTTTTCTTCCGGCGCGGAAATTTCAATTAAAACTCTGTCGCTCGGCGTCAAACCTTCTTTTTTTCTGAAATCCTGAATAAGTCGGATTAAATCCCGAAGCTCCCCTTCCTCTTTGAGTTCAGGAGTTATATTCGTGTCAAGCTCTGCCTCAGTTCCCAAAATTTTTACAAACACTACTTCTTTGACATTCACTTCGTCTTTTATGAGTTCCGTGTATTCATCTTTTAACTTTTCGCTTTTAACTTTTAACTTTTGCAACGGTTGTCTCACTTTAATATTCGCCTTCGCCCGCGCCTCCAGCCCGAGCGAGACAATCTGTCGTGTCTTCTTCATGCTTTCTATCAACTGTTGGTTGTTCTCGGGCGCGTCCCGCGTAGCGCTTTGCGCGAAGTGGGGCCACTCTTCCAAATGAACACTCTCCTCTTTTTTGCCACGGGTTACCTTCAAATACAGATCGTCCGCGATAAACGGCATAAACGGCGCGATGAGTTTTGAAAATTCCTCAAGCACGAGATTGGTTGTCTGAAGCGCCGACTTTTTATCAACTTCGTTGTTTCCCTTGAACCTGCCGCGCGAGCGGCGGATATACCAAGTGGATAAATCATCAATAAATTCGCTTATTGGCTTCGTGGCCCGATCAAGCTCGTAAGCTTCCATGGCAATTCTTATTTCCTCACTCGTCTGATTCAATCGCGCGATGATCCATTTATCCAAAATATTCAAAGAAGAAGAGTCGGGTTCTTCTTTCTCCCGATAAAGCTCGTAAAAAGAATAAACGTTATTCAAGCGGACTATGTTTTTTTTGTAGACTTCGTCAATCCCTTTTTCCGACAAGGCCAAGTCCTCGCCGCGCACAATCGGGGCGGAAAGCAAGTAATAACGGAGCGTGTCGGCGCCGTATTTGTTGACAACATCCATAACCTCCGGATAATTTTTCAGACGCTTGGATATTTTTTGTCCGTCTTCGGCCAAAATAATGCCGTTCACGATAACATTTTTATAAGGAGACTTTTCAAAAAGTCCGACGCCCAAAATAAGCAGGCTGTAAAACCAGCCGCGGGTTTGATCCATTCCTTCGGCGATAAAGTCGGCCGGGAAATTTTTCCGGAAATTTTTCCCTTCCGCGGTCCCATCCTCGCCCATGTAATGAAATTGAGCGTACGGCATTGAACCGGACTCAAACCAACAGTCAAAAACATCCGGGATGCGTCTGGCCGTACCGCCGCACTCGCAGTCAAAAAAGATTTTGTCTATATACGGCCGGTGAAAATCAAGTTCGCCGTCTAAATTTCTCGGCAAAAGCTTCCACTCTAATTCTTTGTACTCGGCATTTTTAAGAAAATCTTCGCCTCTTTCTTCTTTCATTCTAACGGCTTCATTCGTGTCCGCGCCCCTAGCCGCGGCAAAAATCATCCATGAGGCATACTCATGGGTTGAGATGAGAATGGTTTGATTTTTGTATGTTTGCTCTATGTCATAAAGAGCTTCAAGCGCGCGATGTTTAAGATCCACCAGGTTTTCTCCTCCTTCGGGAGTTTTTATGAATTTCTCAGGATAAGAGGGGGCGAAGTGATGGTATTCTTCTCTGCTTTTGTCGTGGAATACTCCTGTGTTTATCTCACGCAAGCGTTTATCAAAAACGACATGCTCACTGGATACTCCCAACTCTTGAGCCACAATTTCCGATGTCTCACGAGCGCGCATGAAATCAGACGAAATGATACGGTCAATTTTGATGTTATCGTTTTTTAATTTACCCGCGGCCTCCCGCGCCTCTTCTTTGCCTTTCTCCGTCAGATGGTCTTCTTTGGTTGGATTCGGATTGATCCTCTGCAAAACATTGCTTTCGGATTCCCCGTGACGGATAACGATGTAACGATTGCCGCTTGGCGAAATTTTTTGCGAAAGTTCTTCCGCGCTTCCGAATACCTCCGCCTTGCCGCATTCCGCGCATTTCCACACGGGCAAAGGCGCGCCCCAATAGCGCGAACGCGAAATGGCCCAGTCCCGCGCCCCTTCAAGCCATTTGCCGAATCGTCCAACGCCCGCATGTTCCGGCACCCAGCCTATACGCTTGTTTTCGGAAACAATTTTGTCGCGGATAGCGGTGACTTTTACAAACCAGGAACCAATGGCGTAGTTGAGAAGCGGAGTATCGCAACGCCAGCAGAGCGGATACGAATGCGTTATTTTTTCTTTGGAAAACAGCGTCCCTTTCCCGGCCAAATATTTAATAATGGCGATATCGGCCGATTGGGTGTCCCCTTTTTGCTTAACATACATTCCGGCGAAATCTTTTACTTCCGGTTTGAATTTTCCGTCAAGCGAAACATGGCGAACAACGGGAAGATTCCCCTCTTGAGACAGATTCATATCGTCTTCACCGAAAGCCGGAGCTATGTGGACAATTCCGGTACCAGTTTCGGTCGTCACAAAATCAGCGCCGTAAATTTTCCAGCCCTGCTCGCGGTTTTCCAATTCTCTATCATCCGCGTAATAATCAAAAAGCGGTTTATATGATTTGCCAAGGAGTCGGCTACCTGGAAAAGTATCGAGTATGTCATATGTCATATTCAGTATGGAAAGACGCTCTTTCGCGAGTACGTAGTATTCTTTTTCCTTTGAATCTTTTTTATTGACAGATATTTTTGCATATTCTATTTTTGAATTTACGGCAAGCGCCGTATTCCCCGGCAAGGTCCACGGCGTCGTGGTCCACGCTAAAAGATAAGTTTTTTGCCCATTCGTATCATTCGTATCCATTCGTATATTGGCATCGAGTATTTCAAACTTCGCCGTCACTGAAATATCCGTAACATCTTTATACCCTTGCGCCACTTCAAAATTAGAAAGCGAGGTTTCGCAACGCGGGCATACATACATTATCTTATGCCCCTCATATACCAGACCTTTGTCAAAAAGTGTCTTGAACGCCCACCAAATAGATTCCGAGTAAGTCGCGTCCATGGTCTTGTAACTTGCCTCCATGTCCACAAAGCGACCGAGTCTCGGCACAAATTCTTTCCAATTTTTGTCGTAACGGAGAACCGCCCTCCTCGCGGCCTCGTTAAAATTACCCACCCCGTATTCTTCAATGTCTTTTTTGCGCGAGAGATTCAACTCTTGTTCTATAATGTTTTCTATCGGAAGACCGTGACAATCCCAACCCCACTGGCGCCTGACATATCGCCCTTTCATAGTCTGATAGCGCGGAATGGCGTCTTTTATGGCGCCGGTCAAAATATGACCGTAGTGAGGCTCGCCGGTGGCAAAAGGCGGACCGTCGTAAAAAACAAACGGCTCGCCGTCCTTGGTTTTCTCCAAAGTTTTCTCAAATATTTTTTTCTCTTTCCAGCGCGCCAAAATCCGCTCTTCGGCAAGCGCAATTTCCGATTTTTTAGTTTTATTTTTTTCAACCTCGATCATTTTTCTATATTACCACAACGGTTGTTTACATCTTGTTGGGCGCGGAGATGCCAAGAAGGTTGAGGGACTTGGCGATGGTTTCTTTAGCGAGGGTCGCAAGTTCTAACGCGCCGGAATTGTAATCTTTTTCGCCGACAACACGCACCTCCTCGTAAAATCGCGCGAACGTTGACGCGAGTTCATACGCGTAGGTGGTCAGCTTGTGAACCTGATAATCTTCCGTTATGCCGGAAATGACTTCCGGAAATTCCGTTATTTTTACCGCGAGCGCTCGCGCTTCTTTGTCTTTCATGGCATCAGCTATTTTACTTTCGTCCGCCGAAACATTTTTCGCTTTTTCCAAAATGGAATTAATGCGCGCGTGGGCATATTGAACATAAAACACCGGGTTTTTCGCGGAACGCTCCCGCGCAAGCGCCATATCAAATTCCATATGTGTGCCGAGCGATTTCTCCGAGAAAAACCACCGCACCGCGTCTACGCCGAATTTATTGATTGCATTGATTTCATTGATTAAATTAACAAGAAAAATAACATTACCTACTCGCTTGGACATTTTGGAAGAAGCCCCATTTTCCTTAAGTGATACAAGCTGAGTGATAAAAATTTTAAGCTCCCCCTTCCAGCCGAGCATTTTTTTAACCGCTTCTATCCGCTTCACGTGCCCATGATGGTCGGCGCCCCAGATATCTATGACTCTGTCATATCCGCGGGAAAATTTATCCGCGTGATATGAAATATCGGATAGAAAATAACTTTTAGACCCGTCGCTTCTGACAACAACCCTATCTTCATCGTCTCCGTAAACACTTGTTTTGAGCCACACCGCACCATCCTTTTCGTAAGTAAGCTCTTTCATTTTAAACGCAGCCAGATTGCGATCGTTCAAGAGCGAGCTTCGGAGTTTCTTGTCTTCCGAATACCAGTTGTCTATCTTTATATTCAAATCCTTTTCTATAAAACCCTTATTTATTGACTGAACTTGCCATGCTATCTTGAAACCAATGTCTTCTATTGCGTCTGATAAATTTATTTCCGTATATGTTCTTATATTGTCAATCGTATTTTCATAAAAATTACCCTCGCCCTTTGCTGTTTTGCCGAGCTCCTTTATTTGCTTGGATTCGCGAGAGTCGTTTATATAGTACTCGCGCGTGACGGCAGCTCCGGCGAAAGAAAATATGTTGGACAAGACATCGCCGTAAAAAGCCCCTCTGCCATGCCCTATGTGGAGTGCGCCTGTGGGATTCGCGGAAATAAATTCCACATTTATCTTTTCCCCGGTTAAATTATCCAAACCGCCGCTTAATATTGCCGGCAGTTCTTCAAGTTTTTTGGCAACACATTCGTCGGACAAAGTAAAATTCACAAAACCCGGCCCAGCCACTTCTATTTTGCTGAAAAAACGCGCGGTATTTTCGTCTTTAGACAAATAATCAACGATGTTTTGGGCGGTTTCCTTGGGCGGTTTCCCCAAGGAAGTTGCCGCGACCATGCCGGCATTCGTCGTATAGTCTCCAAAACGCCTTTCCGGCGACACGGCAAAATTAACCGTATTGAGTTCGGGGAAAAGTTCACCAAGCGCCTTTTTGACTGATTCTTTTATAAAACGGCTTACCATGTAGAGAATAGTTTATCACACCCAAAAAACATAAAAACACCCTCATCCCCTCCTTCCCCTCACCCTTATCACCCTATCTCTCATCGGCCCATTCGTACGAATGGGCCGATGAGAAGAGGATAAATTCTTGTTCCCTGCGACAAAAGCTTGGAGGCGAGTCGCGTTTTATAGTAAAGATATGATCCGATGAGCTGGTTCGGAAAAAACCGTGTTGAGCCTATAAAATACCTGCGAACTTCGCTGTTCTTTCTCGATAACATCCGAGGCTGATAACACACCCAGATGTTTAGAGGTAGATCTGAAAGATAATTTTATGTTGTCGGCTATCTCGCCGACTGTCGCTTCCTTCCTGTTTTTAAGAAAGCGTATTATAGCCAAACGGCGTCTGTTGGCCAGCGCTTTTAAATTTCTCTCCATCTCCTTGTCTTTCATATAAATATTGTGCCACAATCGGCCCATTCGTACGAATGGGCCGATTGTGGATAAGTAAATAAGTAACTTGAATAGACGGGCCGAACGTAAAAGTCTTTCTTTTTTTCTTATCATTGCTTGCCCGTAGAACCAAAGCCTTTGTCTCCACGGGAACTGTTCGGAAGTTCGTCTACTTCTTCTAATTCCGCGCGTTCTATTTTCTGTATCAAAAGCTGGGCTATTTTGTGATGATTCTCCACCACATAATCCTCCGTCCCCAGATTAAAAAGGCCTACCTGGATCTCTCCCCGGTATCCCGCGTCAACTACCCCGCCCAAAGATTTGAGTTTGTGTTTGTTGGCAAGTCCGCTTTTATCCCAAATTAAACCTACATACCCTTCGGGAATTTCAACAGCAATTCCCGTCGGTACCAAAGTCGTGTCCCCTTTTTTTATAACCATATTTTCGCAAGCGTATAAATCCATTCCCGCGTCGCCCGGATGGGCGTACGTCGGTATTTTCGCATCCCTCGAAATCCGCTTAATTTTAACAACCATTTTCATGGAAACATTGTAGCAGATTGGCCGTAAGAATCGGAATTTCGATAGGCTATTTTTGAGATTTATTCGCGTTTGCAACGAAGCTCGCTTCAATATATATTTAGGCAATGAAAGAGAATCTTGTCTTAAAAAAAGTAATCCCGTTCGGGCAACTTAAGTCCATGATGAGACAAGTTACTTTTCGCGGACTTTTTGACAATAAGGGAGTTTCCTTGCGGCCGTACAAATTGGCAAAGTTCAGTCTGGTTACCGTACATCCGCCGCAAAAAATAGGTCAGTCTCCAAAAATATCAGTCAAGGAACGGGAGTACAACCTCTTTACTCCCCAGCCGACAATTTATGAAAACCAGATGGAGGTCATTAAAACAGTCGACGAATTTCTGCGCACGCACAAAATAGAACTGAATGACTTAAAAAGCGGGTTGGAGTACAGCTGGGAGGGTCGCGGTGATTTTCACATGCTGCCGCCTATTATAGAAAAACATACCTACGAACTCAAAAACGGATATATCGAACTCGACAAGCTAAGCAAGCGCTTCAAAAACACATATACAACCGACGCTAGAAATAATTTGCACCATCTGTCGAATCGATTCTTAAGTTCTTTCTATATCGACGAGGTGAGCAAGCTTGATTATCTTGATGTCTTCAATTCAAACGCGCCAATCATCAACTACGGACTCCGGTACAGCGGCAAACAGGATTTTTATATAATCTGCGATGGTTCGCACCGTATTGATTACGCGTTGGAAAGACTGGGAAAACCCATCACTGCCATATTGGTGGAACCGCAGTCGGGAAATCGCCCGCTTCTGCCGTATTACGCCTTCCCCGTTTCTTTCGTTCCCACCGTCCGCCTTACCAGCAAAAAATCGGAAAAGATGTACCCACGGCTCGAAAGAGACAAAATCCATCTTTTGAACGACTTCATCAAGAAAACACTTCATTACGACTGGGATACCGCTAAGTTGAATGTCAGTAAGTTAAGAAGCAATTTATAGAACCTATCTAAAAAATAATGAATAATACAAACGTCAAAATTTCGAAGGGAAAAACAGAGGATGAGGAAGGAGGCATAGTACATCTACGGCGACTAACGAAACTCTGTTTTTTACCGAAATTTGGGCGTTTGGATATTCAAGCTGTCTCATTGTCTCGTTCATTTATCAGCGGTTATTTTTTAGATAGGTTCTAAGACATACATGCCTGATGAACTATCTTATTTGAAAGACGGACTACTCCTCGCCGTTGCAAAAAAAGCATTGGTCGGTGGCGGAAACCGATCATCTTCCGTATGCTATTCAAAAAGCGGGCAAAAATACCGCGGGGCAAATGTTGATTCCGATACGCACCTGCTCAATATTTCTTCGGAGCAAGTGGCGCTTCTTCTCGCTGTTTCGCGAGAAGACTACTTGGTGGAAGAAATAGTAACAATGGTTGAAAAAAATGATGGTTTCGTTTTAAATCCACTGGTTGTAAAAATTCTGGTGGATTTTTGCGCGCGGGTTGGGAGAGAAATTAAATATCGGATTATAAATATAAACGGCGATATTGTTTTTGAAAGCGAAACGGTAACAAAGCTTATTTCTTTTTATACTCCGGTCCCGAACCTTCTTTCAAAAACTATAAATGCCAAACCCGGCGAATCACACTCCGCTTTTATTGAAGGAGCACCAATCTCAGAAGAGTTAAAAAAATACGCCCTTATCGGACTGTCCAAATGTTTCACTACTCATGACAGCGCTAGTGGTTATGGCGCGTCAGCCATAACTGAAGATGGCACAATATATCATGCTGGCCAATATTCCAGTTTTGAAAAGAGAAGCAATATCCACGCTGAAATGGCCGCAATGATACTTGCCCTTATGGACGGCAAAACAAAAATTACCGCCTTAGGTATCGTGTCAACAAAATATGCGGACACCCCGTGCGAAATATGCGGATGTTGCCGGCAATTTCTGGCAGAAATAAGTTCCAGGTATGGTCTGAGTATGAAATTCTATTGTTTTGCCAAAGATAACGAAAAGTTCAAAGAATACACTTTGGACGCATTATTACCCAACCAGTGGTCAAGTAAAAAATTGTAGAGAAATGGCCACAAAAACTTCCCAATTCCCAATCGTTGACGCGCTTCTTTTGACCCCGACCGAAGGAAAGGACGGTTTTATCGGCATTTGCACCAATACCACCGCCCCGGGCCAGGTACTAAACGAACTTGAAGGAAAAGAAAGGCGGTTTATTTCCGTATTGGGTTCGCTCATCGTGAGCCGCGACGGGGCCGAGCGCATGATACTTAACTCTCTTTCTCATCCGTCCTTAACCTATCTGATACTTTTTTCCGAAGAGTCGCTAACTTTTTCTCCCAGCACCAATTTGTTGCTTGCCTTACAGTACGGCATAAATACCGACGACAGAGATCACCCGATAGTGAACGGCAAAGCCGCTTCATCGCACTATCCAAACCTTTCCGGTAAAATTGTCGATTCTTTCCGTGACAATATAACGGTTCTGCCGATGTTTATGTATAGAAATGATTACGGTAAAAAAATCATAATGGACTATTTGGAGTGGGTACGCCCAAAACTGTCGCAAGGCGTGTACGAACTCCTAAAAGAAGTCAATGAAAAGGGCAAAATATACTACGATTCGTTAAACAAATTAATTTCTCTTTTGAGTGAGGAAACTCCCGAACCGCGCAACTTCGTCGATCTGGACCCGAAAGAATTTCAACATCTCCAGCCGCCTAAAGTAACGATTCCGGCAAAAGACCTAGTCCCATCGGTTGATTTTCTGGTACAAAACGAGCGCGGAATAATGCGTCTTGATATTAAAGTAGGAAATGAAACATTTTTCATAAAAAGCGGAGATGAATTTTTGCTTGAATACTCTCTCATGAAATTTTTGGGTGAACGCAAGAAAAAAATCGGCTACTTGGACCAACTCCTTCTTGGAGCAGAACTCGCGCGCGTAAGTTCGGAAATAAGAAATGAAGTTAAATTTCCTTCTTTCGTAAAATCCAAGGACACCGTCGGGGAAAAAGAAATCATACTTGAATCAAAGGTTTCCCTCGTCACCGATAAAAAATACTATTACAAAATAAACGTAAGAGAGAAACAAACGGCGGTAATGTGTCTTGCTTTTGACGTCTGCGAGCAAGTTTTTGAGCTTCGTTCGGAGAAAGTCGGCGGACTATTTGAATGGCTAGCCGAAAAAAACCGTTTCGAAGATTACGAAATGGATATTTTGCATCGCATGGATGTCGGCGGGCAAATCGGACGCGCGGCTATTGCCGCCTCCCTCGGTTACGCTTTTATCCAGGACTTCCCGAATATTTTTAAAGTTAATACGGAAAATCTTCCCCTGCTAATCGCCGACAGCGACAGTTTTTTTGACGTGCATAAACAAGTCCTACTTAAGTTATACACCCAAGGGCTCACCGAAGAGCATGGTGATAAGCAAAAGGGGGCGGCTCGTTCAGGGGTAGTTCTCGCAATTTACAGAAACACCGAGAAATCACTGGCTACTCTGCCGGTCATATATAAACAGGGGGAGCGAGGTACGGAAGAAATAAGAGAGGCTTATAAAAATCAATTGTTGCGTTTTGACCACGACGGGGACTACAGCTATGGCGAGCGCACGCGGGCGTTTTTCGGTTTTGACCAATTGCCAAAAACATCCCTTGTCCTTGGCGAAAATCCAAATCTGGCCGCCATAATACAGCGCTTTGATCCGATTCGCGACATGGATAGCCACCTTGATTCTGATACAGGGAAAAAGAAGTACACGCACGACCCATGTCTTACCCACGATATATTTTTCCTCCAAAACGGACGATTACACTCATTCCATATTGCTCGCGCTCATAACATCGTCAACGCTTACCCTGAAAATATCTTCGGTCTTTATGATGCTTACGTGAAAACGATAAGGGACGAGCTCGGGGCAAGCCCTGGCGATATGTATATGCTTTCAAGCCGGGCAAATATTTTGCTTCTCACGGAAGAACAGCGCGCTAAAAAACTTTTGGGAGAACCTTCCAAGCCGGCTGACGAAATTGATTCCAAAAGCGGACTGTACCATGTAGCAAAAAATGCCAAGGCTCCCGGTTTGGACGAAACCGGAGTCGCTTACTCTTTTGTTCCGCTTGAAAAAATAACTTCGCGCCCAGTTAGTGTAATCTTGGATAAACTTGAAAACATGGAAGGTATAAACACCGTAGATAAGGCGGTCTCCTATTTGGAAGAAAAAGGTGTCATGCACAATAATCCGATTCTTACGGAATACCAAGCCGGCAAAATGAATCCTCAAGGAGATTACTTGGCTTTTTTCCAGGCCAATGTCATGGGCGGCAAGGTGCATGCTACAGCTGTGTTTATGAATCACTCTATAAGTAAACAAAGTGAGGATATGGAACTTTTGAACTATGTTGCGACAAAGTTCAGTGAAAAATTAAATTACCCGCTCGGGAATCTTTCATTTTTCTATGTGGCGTTCACCCGATGATTCTATATGATTGATTACAAAACAAAAATAAAAGTCATCGGTTTTGACCTAGACCAAACCCTTTACCCAAAATCCAAAGATGTTGATGAGGCGATACAACAATATATCTATCAAAAAATTGCCTATCACAAAAATATTTCAATAACGGAAGCAAAAAAACTTTTTACCGACCTTTATCAAGGTGGGCGCGGTCTAAGCGGAAGCAAAACGCTTATGGCGCTTGGCATTACGGGAGGCAAAGAAATTGTTCAGGAAGCGCTGGAAAGAGCCAATATCGCTTCATTCCTTGTTACCAATTTAGAAACCATAAGTCTTTTGGAAAAACTAAAAGAAAAATACAAAAATTTGGATATACTCACCGGCTCCAATGACTCAAATACTTTCAAAAAATTGGAGAGTTTGGGTATCGACAAAAAAATTTTCAATCACATCATTACTGCCGACAATGCCGCAAAGTCCGACGGCTCGGCCTATAAAATATGGCTGTCTTATTATAGTTTCCCCCCGGAAAATTTCCTCTATATCGGTGACCGGATTATGAGCGACTACGAAGCACCCAAAAAGCTTGGTATAAAGAGTATCTTGGTAAATATAGAGGGAAAAGATGTTAGTGTGGACTGCCTGCAATTAAAATCTATTTTAGACATTGGACCGTTATTACTATGAAAAAAACCCACCCCCGCAAGAGTGAGCAATTGGAACAACTTTTGTCATGATCGTTTACGGAACAACTGTAATCCACCTGTATAAAACTTCTTTGTCGGGTTCCTTGACGGTAATATCGTCAGAGGTGTTAACGCCAACGAGAAACCAGTCGTAGTCATGAAAAACGTAGCGTGTGGCAAGCCCTGGGTAACTACCGCTCGTTTTTTGCTCTTCGATACTTCTCTTGTATGCCGGCACCGAACAACAATCTTCAGAGAAAACAGGGGCTTCCTCCTGGATAAGTCTGATAACCGCTTCCTCTTGTGTCTCCCCTGGTTTCATTTTCTCTGCGAGAGAGGCCTCCAAGATACGATGGCGTTTCCTACCGTCACTGAACCGCTGTTCAACTTCCACAAGCCGATGCCTATCGCAATAAACATCCATGCGAACGACTTCAACCCTGCGATAGAGAATATTGGTATATCCTCCCCACGCAAGACGGCATTCTCCATTTTGAGTTTCGGCGAAAAGCTCGTCAATACTTTTGGTTCCAGCTTGGCCATAGAGGTCGATGTCAAGACCAGCTAAAGACATTTCGCGTCTTAATTGCTCCGGGTCCTTCGGGGTAAAGATTGTGTCCAAGACAATCCTCCGCTTTCTGATTCATTTAAATTGGCCATAATATAGCCCCCCACTGACCTATATCTAACACACCCTCTATTTAAAACAAAACCCGCCTAGTTGGCGGGTTTTGTTTTAACTTATTTGTTATTTGTTAAATGATTTATTTTACTTCAATCCCCATGCTCCGAGCCGTGCCTTCAATAATTTTCATAGCCTCTTCCACAGTGTGAGAATTTAAATCTACAAGTTTCTTTTCGGCGATTTCTCGCATTTGGACTTTAGTAATACTGCCGGCTTTCGTAACGGCGTTCTTGCCGGAGCCTTTTTCCACTCCAGCCGCTTTCTTTATCAAGCTTGAGGCCGGCGGAGTTTTCAATACGAAATCAAAAGTGCGGTCTTCGTAAACCTGCACCACCACGGAAACCGTATCGCCAATCATCTTCTGTGTTGCCGCGTTAAATTTAGTGACAAAATCACCAATGTTTACTCCGGCCTGGCCAAGGGCTGGTCCAAGCGGGGGCGCCGGTGTCGCCTTGCCCGCTGATATTTGCAGTTTTATTTTTTTGGTTATTTTCTTGGCCATGGTATTAGTTTTCAGTTTTTAGTCATCAGTTTTCGGAAAATATTTTATATCTTTTTTATTTGCAGGAAATCCAGCTCAACCGGGGTCTCGCGACCGAACATCGATACCAGCACTTTTACTTTTCCGCGGGCTTCATCTATTTCGCTGATCTTCCCTTCAAATTCCTTAAATGGACCGTCGGAAACTATCACCGCGTCGTTTATCTCAACATTGAGGGCGTGCTTCACAGTATCAGATTTCATGCGCGAAAACAACGCTTCCACTTCCGCTTTGTTTATCGGCACAGGGGTAACGCCGGCGCCAACGAAACCAGTCACTCTTGGAGTATTTCGCACCACATACCAAGAATCGTCCGTCACTATCATTTCAACGAGTACATACCCGGGGTAGATTTTCTCTTCCGACTCCACCCGCTTGCCTCCCTTTACTTTTACTATAGTTTCAGTCGGCACGACGATATTGAATATTTTATCCTCCATTCCGAGTGATTCAACCCGTTGCTTCAAGTTGCGCATAACGGCATTTTCATAGCCGGCATAAGTGTGAACCGCGTACCAATTTCGTTCTCCGTGTATTTCTTGTTTCATGATAGATTTTGTTAGCGAACGAAGTGAGTTTTTCAAAATCGTCACCCGCCTAAGTTTTTGCCTACCCTGCTTAAGTTTATAAACAAATTTAAGCGGGCAAAAATTTTGGCGGGTAAGGAAATTATATTTCCTCGCTCCGCTCGGTCATTAATTTCCTAAAATAAATCTCTCCACCAAATAAGTGAAACCAAAATCAAAAAGTCCCAAAAAATACGCCACCACAAAAGACACGACAATAACCACGACGGTAAAAGCCATGGTCTGCGATTTAGTCGGCCAAGACACGTGTTTCAGTTCCCCTCTTGTTTCTTTTAAATAATCAATGATGGACATGATAGATTTTTAAGGAGCGAAGCGACTATATGAATCATCACCCCTCCCTACTTTTACTGATTGTTGTTAAGCTATTTAAATTAACTAGAAGTAATTATTTCCTCATATCTACTTCACTAAAACTAAACAGTAAAAGTAGGGAGGGGTTAAGAAAATTATACTCCGCTACGCTTCGTTAATTTTCTTAAAAAAACCGCCCCGCGGGGCTTTTATGTAATGTATCTCTACGTGGCACAAAAGTCAAGGGTACAAACAAAAAACTGCATTCGCGCGGGAGCGCGAATGCAGCTGTATTTCCGAACCGGGCCCTAGTGAACGGCCTGGCTGCCGGGCACATGGACGGAAGCTGGCGGTACCGGCGGTATTGTGACGTGATGAGGCGCATCGCCGTTCCCTTTGGCGTTCGCGGGCGCGAGCACCGTTTTCGGCTTGGCGGTTTCCTTCTTGACCGTTTCTTTGAAGACCTCTGCGAGGCCGTGCTTTTCGAGCTCCTTACGGAGTTGATTGGCAACGGTCACGAGGCCAGCCTCAAACGGCCGGAGGAATTCCGGGAGAAACTTGATTCCCGAAAAAACGAACCGGAGCTGGAGGCGAATCTTTTTTTCAATCATCGCCTGAATCGCGGTCGCGGCCCGGTGCTTGACGCCGACCTTGACCGGCAAAGCGATCAAGTGACCACCCTTGTCGCGCGAGACCTCGAGGATCAAAAACTCGGCTTCGCCGCGAACGGCGAATGTACCACACTTGCCGTTTCGGGCAAGAGCGGTCAAGCTCTCAAGGTCAGCGGCGGCATCGAGTTCCCTCTGCTTGAGGAACCTATCACGCGCCTCGGCCTGTTCATGTATCAACTCGCGTCTCTTAGCGGCTGCTTCCGCTGCCGCTTCCTTGGCCAGCCGCTCCCTTTTGCTGTGCCTGTAATCCGGAACATCCGGATCACCGTGGTGGCGGACGGGCTTCGCGATAACTTCCTTTTCGGGCTTTTGCGGTTTCCCGCTTTCGCCATTTTTGTTCCCGCCGTGTTTCCCTTGCTTCCCGCCATCGTTATTGCGATGCGTCTTTGCCATCGAAGTCCCCATCTATAGGTTAAGTTAAATAGCCTTTTGGGCCGAACGTGTCCGGAAATATACCTCCGGAATCTTATTACTATGTATCATATTATTGACTTCTTGTCAAGTATCTTTTCTGGTGTATTAGATCCCAAAAAACCGCCCAATTTAGGCAGTTTTTTGGTCACTTGTTCCTTGTTAATTGTTAATTGTTAATTGTTAATTGTTAATTGTTAATTGTTAATTGTTAATTGTTTTACCGTATCTCATAAGTAATAGTCACCGTAGAAGTAACCTTGTTCTCCCCCTTCGGCAAATCAGGCGCCGGGACACTCTCCGGCCCTCCCCCCATACCGAGAGCCATGCCCTTCGCGTAATAAATCGGATAATTCCCCGATTCCGAAAAACCGACAATGCGCACAAGTTTCACCCTCAAATCTTTTGCCAAAACTTTCGCTTTTTCTTTAGCGTCATCAATGGCTTTTTTTCTGGCTTCGGCTTTGATGGTGTTGTCGTCGTCAATTGAAAAATCGGGGCCTGAAATTTCCGTGATTCCGGCTTTGGCCAAACCCTCAAGCACCGCGCCTGTCTTGTCCGTGTCCCTTACTTTCACGGAAATTGTTTGTGTTACGTCATAACCGACCAGTGTTTGTTTTCCTGGACGCAAACAATCAACGGAACCGGACGAGCAAGGCCACGCGTTATATTCATAGCGCGGATAAGCGCTATAGTTTGTCGTCTTAACGTCTTTGTCGGCAATTCCGGAATCTTTGAGAAACGCCAAAGCGGCGTTAATTTTTTTGCTGACTTCTTTTTGCGTATCCGCCACGGTTTTGCCCTGATTCGTTACCGAAAATGAAACGGTGGCGATATCCGGCACGGCAAAAACTTCTCCTTCGCCGCTGACCGAAATCGTGTTAGTTGCTTGCACGCCGGCCCCGATGTATCTGTATTCTTTGACGGTGTTTACGGCTTCTGCGGCGACAAACACCGCGCCAACCATCATAAGAATCGTCGCCCATTTGATCAAGCCTTTCTTTTTTTGCTCTATTTCCCCGCTATACATTTCCTTAAAATTGAAAAAATCATTCATATATTTTTTAAAACTTTTTTAATGTTTGATAATCTTTTAAATATTATATCATGTCAGGCGGAAGTGGTTTTGTGAAATATCCTTTCCACCCATAGAGCATCAGAACAAAATTGGAAGTTGAGACAACGGCCGAAACCACGCAATAAAAACAATACGCCTTGATGACAAATTGCTGGAGAAAAATAAAATAACCGGAAAAAAGAAAACCGATTGCGGTGAGCGCCATCAAAAACCAAACGAAAACCGGGCGGCTATTTTGCAAGTAAGCCACCGCGAAAAGAACGACTAAAAGATAGAAAACGCTGCCGTAAAGAGAAAGAGGCACTCCGAACAAAATCGAATACGGGCTGGCGTTAACCGCGTCGCAACCGCCGAAAAAATAGCAATTAAGCGGAGACCCGAGCAATCGTTTGGCCGAGAGATAAGAGGCGTCTATGAAACCGACAAAAGCCAGAACCAAAACAATCGCGACAAGCAGTCTAGGGATTATTCCGTACGGCTTCTCTAACAAGGTTTTTAAATTCTTCATAAGACTTGAATCCGCTCATTTTTTCTCCGTTCAAAAAAAACGTGGGGGTTGAATTAACGCGAGCGCTTAAACCGCCACGGCTGTCGGTTGCGACCTTTTCTTTGACTTCCGCCGAATCAATATCTTGGCCGAATTTTTCAAGATTCAAACCGATACTCTCCGCGTATTTGTTAATTAAATTTTTTGCCTCCTTGGATTCCGACCATTCGCTTTGGTTTTCGAAAATTTCGTTGTGCATTTCCCAAAACTTTCCCTGTTTGCCGGCGGCTTCCGAAGCATAAGCGGCAAGAATGGCGTTTTTGTGCTGGGGCAGAGGGAAGTGGCGATAGACAAACAATATTTTGCCTTCAAGTTCTTTGTTTATTTCTTCAACGGTCGGGAAAAAAGCCCCGCAAGCCGGACACTGAAAATCGCTGTATTCCACCAAGGTAATTTTGGCGTCTCTTGGCCCAAGGGTCTCGTCTTGCGCGGAAATACCGGGCATCGTGCCGGCGGACCCGGAAGTCGGAGCTTTGGCTAATTTATATACGCCAAAGAGAGAGCCGATAACGATGACAGTTACTATGGTCCAAACGATTGATGGCCTCATTCTAATATGATAGCAGTCCTAAATTTATTTTTCAACGACTCTCTCTCGGTTATTTCTTTTTGCAAATTCCGCACTTTCCACTTTCGCAATTTCCGCAATTTTTACCGTGACAGTTACCGCACGAAGCGAGAGAATCGCATCGCCCGCATCCGGCCATCATCATCAGACCACCTATAATAGCCAAGCTCTTAAGAACCCCGAACAACTGCGTCACGTCTCCGGCAACAATTCCTTCCAAGCGGGAATAATATGTGGCAATGACGATAAGGATCACAAGCGCCCATGCCGCCCATTTCTTAAAACAGCCGGCGGCCAAAAGAATGCCTCCCACAAACTCAATCAGTCCGATAACCCAAGCAAAAAAGACCGGCGCCGGCCAAGCCATAATGGCCCCTATGTATTCGGCTGTTCCGGCAATATCGGCGAGCTTACTGTAGCCCGCGTAAATAAAAAGGGCGGAGATAAAAACACGAACGACTATTCCACGCCAGCATTGCGAACTACATTTTCCCGACATCATATTTTTAAGATAAGAATTATTCATATGGATAATTTTTCAACACCCATATTGTACCATAAACTATTCTGTTGGAAAATTTCATTTCCCTGCAATCGGATTTTTGCTTACTCTTTCCAAAATACTCGACTCGTCGACATCTGTCCGGCCGAATCGCGCCGCCTGCTCTTTCATTAGCGGTATCAGAAAATCCGATTTTTGCCACTCAACTTTGCTTTTGCTTTCAATATCGCCACGGCGTTTTGACAAATCCTGCCCAGCGAGCTCGCACAAAAAATAAAGTGTCGTTTTTTCTATATCCGCTCCTTTGTGCTTGAAAACACTTTTGATTGAACCGACGTAATCAATAACTTTTGCTGTCGCCCCGAATTCTTCCGCGAGCCCCCTGTGAAGGGCGTGCTCAAGAGATTCATTCGGCTCAACTGTTTCCCTCATTAAAATATAAAAGTCATCAAGTTTTTCCCCGGCCCAGTATCCTTTTAGGTCTTTTGTAAAAAAATGGTGGCAACATACTTCTCCCTTTTCATTAAAAAGAATAGCGCTAACTGAAATATGCTGGGGATGCAGATAGTTTCCTTGGAAGTAGGTTGGGGTCATGTAGAAAGTATGCGCTTCTCAAATTGAAAAATCAAACCGTCAAAACTATTCTCTTATTCACCACAAGAGTACTTCCAAAAACATAGTCGCCTCACTCTTTGTTTTTTAGGTCGCTCACGAATTAGACAATAAGAAAATAGATCTATGAAAAATGCGGGGGTTACACTTCCGTATCTTGGCTACAAAATCATCCGCGCCAGGCGCAAGTCTTCAAACGAATACTTGCCGGCGAATTTTTCAAAGATAGGCGTGAGTTTGCCGTCGCTCGCCTCTTTGAAAGCTTTTTCTATCTCGGGCATCCCCGCGCGCACTCGCGCGGGGATAATCCGGACAATATCTTTTTTCAAAATTTTATCCTCCATATACAATTTCTCAACATGAGAAATGATAGTGGTTTCCGAGAGTCCCCGTTTCCCCGCGATTTCTGAAACACCGACGCCGTGCTTGAAAAAAGCAAGGGTTTCTTCGTAAGTTGATATCCCATTTTTCCCGCGCCTAGAACCGCCGAGTTTCTTTCCTTCTTTTTTGGCTTTTTTCTTTTCCATTCCTTTTTTTAAGCTCCCGCCACAAGCAATCACAAAATTCTCGTGCATTTTTGAAAGCTCCGCGGGTGGGACATCGGCGAAACCCAAAGAGGCCTCTTCCGAAGCTTCGCGGAACGATTTGTCTTTGGCCAAGATGTCCGGATGCACTTCAAAAGCGCGCGCGTTCCAGCCAAGCAAATGAAGTCCCGAAAGTCTCCTCACGCGAGAGAGCGCCACATAGCCCTGCCCGAACTCAAAAACATCTCGCAGGTCCATCACCGCCGCGTCCAGACTCATTCCCTGACTTTTGTGCACCGTAATCGCCCAAGCCAGCCGTAGTGGCACCTGGCTCACTCTCGCCCGAACGACTCCCCCCTCTTCCACCGTCCAATCCATTGGAGAAACTTCAATCGTTCTGCCGTTTCTTGTTTTGACAAGCGGATAACCGTTCCCTCTTCCGAAACCAACGACCGCGCCGAGTGTGCCGTTCACGAATCCTTCTCTCGGACTATTTTTTGTAAACATCACCGAAGCCCCGTCTTTGAGCGCTAGTGTTTCCGGCGAGAGACATCCCTTCTTAAGAGCGGCCACAAGATTGGCGGGCCCGCGCGAAGACATCTCAAACTTTTTGACTTCGCTTGAAATCTTGGCCAAGGTTTCGCTGTTGACTCGGTCCACATCAACATTGTGCGAAAAAAGTTTCGGCACATTGTTCGGAGCGTCGGCGTGTTTTATTTTTCTCTTTTCAATATGGCGGCGATGTTTCTCCCCGAATGTATTATTTCTGACCGACGAAAGAAGCGCGAGGAAATCGCTGTCGTCCTGACGGTACTGTTCGGTAAGATAACAAACAATCAGCTTGGCTCCGGTCCAAGCCGGAGCGTCGCAGGCAAAACGACCAATGGGCGCCGATTCAATCAGCTCTGTTTGGGTGTATTCGTTCCGCGCTTCCGAATTCATTCTTACAATCGGCGGAAGTTGAAAAAAATCCCCCACCAAAACAACTTGGAGCCCGCCGAAGGACTCTTCGCTTCGCCTGACTTCGCGACAAACCGCGTCCACCATGGAAAGCGTGTTTCCGGAAAGCATTGATACTTCGTCAACGATTAAAACCTTGGCGCGTCCCACCCGCTTGACGAGATATTCACTCGAACCCAATTTATCAAGTTCATATTTATCCAATTTTGTTTTGATGCCGATACCGCTCCACGAGTGAATAGTCATCCCGCCGATATGCGTCGCGGCAATACCGGTGGACGCCGTGATGGCCGGTTCAATTCCCCTATCGCGCAGATACTCCACATACTCGTTTACAGTATGCGTTTTTCCGCTTCCGGGTTCGCCGGAGAGAAATACATTCGCTCCCGTTTTTAATATGTCCAATGCTTCCTTTTGAGTCATTGGGACAGTATAGCAAACTTGAAATTACCCTCCACAAAAAATTTTAGGACCACGGCAAACAAAAAAGACCGCGCGCTCGCGGCCTCGCTCCCTTTTACTTTCCCGGCTTGATGTACCTTGAATTAGCTGTTGTTATCGCCTTTAAGCAAAAATTTGACGAAAATAGCGTGGAAGAAAAAGAACGGGATTATAGCGAATATAAGGCATTGGGTGGGACACTAAACCAGGAGGAATACGGTGATGTTCTCCGGCGCGCCGTGGATGGAAAAAATGTTCCCCCTAACCCAATGTGGTCGGCGCATGCTAATTTTATGGTCCAAGCGGTCGGGATTACTCTCTCTCCTGAAACAGTAACCATTTATGAAATACTTCGAAAAGTTTATTTTGTATAGCGCGAACCTTGTGTCGTGTGGAAGTCCTTCCAGATAACAGACCACCGAATAATTTTTTGATGTTTCCATATTTTTGATTCTCCTTATAAATTCCATCCGAAAATAAACTGGGGTGATCGATGGGGCTCGAACCCACAACCGCCGGTACCACAAACCGGAGCTCTACCAATTGAGCTACGACCACCACTTATTTGCCAACATTACCATAATGTGCGAGATGGTGGCAATTATGACACAGCCATTTTAAATTTTTTATTTTATTGTTCAAGTGGTTTCCATCAATGTGATGTATTGCTATAACTCTAGGGTCTTTCTCTTCACATCTCGCGCAAATTTTCGATACTTTATACCTTTGTAAAATTGAGCTGTATTCGGCTTTTCCATGCTTCCAGTTGGAATGTAGGGCACCGACAAATTGCGTATTTCTCCATTTCGTTTGACACGATTTACTACAAAAATATTTTTCACTTTTAGAGTGTGCTATTTTTGCCTTACTTCGGTATACTTTTTCCCCGCAAACAAAACAACCAAAATACTTACCTGTTTTGTCACCGTAGTGGCATTTTCTTGAACAATATACTCCCCACCCGTTCCTAGCGAAAAACGGTTTGACGTAAAAAGCTTTCTTGCAAATTTTACATTTCCTTTTTAGCATTGGATCCCAGTTTCTTCGTAAACTTTATAGAAACATCTTCGTAGTTGTGAACCAGATGATGACAATTACGACACAGCCACGTCAAATTTTTTAAATTATTGTTTTTCCTGTTTTTATCTATATGGTGAACTATAATTACTTTTGCGTCTTTATTGCCACAGAAAAAACATATCTTGTTAGTTTTGGTCTTTAGTAGAATATTTCTATAGGCAAATTCTCCTGTAATCCAATTAGGGTGTTTTTCACCAGCAAATTCTAAACCATGCCATTTATTACTGCATACCCAGCCACAAAAATATTTATCGTTTTTTGACCGAAGTAAATATCTTGCTTGTTTGTAGACACTCTTTTTACAAACAAAACACTTAATCCATTGGCCGTTTTTTCTTGTCTCGTGTTGACATTTAGTCGAACAAAAAGAATTTTTACATCTTTTTATTTGAGATGGTTTTCTATAGAATTTTTTTGAACAAAGACTACAGGTAATATTTGCCACATCTTAGTTTTAGCAGAATAATTCATTTGGGTAAACACTAAGCTCTGTGGATATAGGTATTTTATTTATACGTTGGGGATTCTTCTTTTATTCCGGCGTCTTTGTTTGAGAAACGCGCAAGCGCATAAAGTAAACTTGAAAGACGATTTAGATATGCAAGAGTATGTTCGCCGATTTTCCTATCTCCTTTTTCATAAACCTCAACCGTTCGACGCTCTGCGCGGCGCGCTACGGTTCTCGCGAAATCAAACGTGGCCGCGAGCTCCGTTCCGCCGGAAACGAAGAAAGTTTTGATGGGTGGTAATTCTTTTTCTATGCCGTCTATTATTTTTTCCACTTCTTCAACTTTTTCTTTTGTTATTGTTTTTTCCGCCCCAGCCATCTCTGCTTGAATTATAAACAAGTTTTGCTGAACCTCGTTTATAATATCTCCCACCTGTCTGTCGTTGGTCGTTAGTCGTTGGTCGTTGGTCTTCATTTTGCACACCCCAAGGAACGAATTTATTTCGTCCAACGCCCCAAGCGCTTCGGCAATAGCCGAACTTTTTGACATTCGTTGGTCGCAACCAAATGTCCCCGTTACCCCTTCGTCTCCCTTCCGTGTGTATAACATAGAAATAGTTTAACCCATTTTCCCCCGTTTGACAAAGGTTAAAAACAGATATATAGTTATTTTGATTCGTTCTTCAACACAGGAGGTGCCCCATGGTACCGGTCGTAAACGGGCACTTCCGGGGATGTTTAATACCCGAAAGCTGCCTCTGCGAAATGAAGATTTACGCGTTTGCCATTCTTGTGGGATTTCTAACTCTGGTGGTGCAAACATTCGGAGGATTTTTTTCCGGCAGTTTGTCCCTGCTTGCCGATTCCGGACACTTGTTGGTGGACAATCTGGCGCTCGGGTTAAACATCTATATTGCCTACCTCGTGAGAAAACACTCTCATCACGAGAAAAAAATTCGGGCAATCGGAGGATATCTAAACGCGTTCCTTCTCGCCATTATCGGAGCATGGGTAATTATCGAAGCAATTACTCGCTTCGGCAACCCGCATTTGATTCTCGGAGGATGGATGTTTGTCTTCGCCGTTATTGGCTTAGGCGGAAACTACGCCCAGCGCTGGGTGCTCGGAGAAGAAGCGCCAACGGTCACGCACAAGTCGGCTCAAATGCATATCGATTCGGATATCATTCAGAGCTGGTCTGTTATCTTGGCCGCAATCCTAATCGCAATTTCCGGATGGCAAATATTTGACCTCTTGGTTTCCATGTGGGTCTCGTGGCGACTCCTCAAGTGGTCGTGGCAACTCGCAAAAGCGAGCGCGCGCGGACAACACGAGCCCCGCCGCGGCCATCATCACTAAAACTCCCCGTTTCACTGTCCCCGATTTACTCGGGGACTTTTTTTAGACTAAGTTATCAAATCACTACCCAATTCCTTATCTCCTTATTCCAACATTCTCAAGAACATTGGAATAAGGAATTGTTTCCGCCAAATGGCTAAAAAAGTTTTTTCTGGATGTCTTCTTCTTTTAAAATCTTTTCAAACTTCCGAGTAGGGACGGTCTCTTCGTCTTTGTTTCCCTCCGTCTCAATTCTTTTCAAAGTCTCCGGTAATTTTTTAAAACTATCTTCGAACATTTTCATCATTTCATTTCCGCGAAGCGCGGCGGCCGGATGAAGCATCGGCACAACATACCACTTCCCAGCTTGGAAAAGCTTCCCCTGGTCGCGAGTAATTTTGGCCAGCGGTAAAAAATAATTCATGGAAAATCTGCCGAGAGGCACGATTATTTTTGGATTGATTATATCAATCTGCCGCGTAAGATACGGCTTGTAGCTTTCGATTTCTTCGGGGCTTGGGTCGCGATTCTCCGGCGGACGGCGTTTCACTATATTTGTAATATACACATCCGCTTCTTTCCAGCCGAGCTCGCGGATATTTTTGCGCAAAAGTTGTCCCGACCGCCCAACAAACGGTCTTTTTAGCCTGTCCTCCTCCGCCCCGGGAGCTTCGCCGATAAAAAGCGCCTCGCAATCCGGATTGCCTTCGCCAAAAACCAGATTTGATTTTAGCGGAAGATTTTTGTCGGCGATAATTTCTTGTTCAAGTTTTTTTAGTTGACTGGCTTTATTCATAAGAAGATTGTACCAAAAAAGAGTAACTATTTATGCTAAGTACCTGTTATAATAATAAAGTTATGCCTAATGAAGATCAAATTATATTGGTAGACAAAAACGATACGCAAATTGGGGCTATGGGTAAAATGGAAACGCACGAGAAGGGCCTTTTGCATCGAGCCTTTTCTATTCTCGTCAAAAATAACAAAGGAGAGATAATGCTTCAAAAAAGGGCGACGGGAAAATATCATAGCGGTGGACTTTGGACAAATACTTGTTGCGGACACCCGAGAAATGGAGAAGATCTTGCCTCTGCCGCCCGTCGCAGGTTGGGCGAGGAGATGGGGTTTGATTGTCCGCTCAAAGAACTTCTCGTGTTTATTTATAGAGTGGATCTGGACCACGGACTAAAAGAAAATGAATTCCTCCATGTTTTTTTAGGAGAATACAACGATGTCCCCGTTTTAAATCCGGAAGAAGCGGATGGTTGGAGGTGGATAACAATAGGTGAACTACGGCAAGATATGGACAAAAACCCGGACACTTACACATACTGGTTTAAAATTGCGCTGGAAAAAATCAAGGAAAACAATTTGAGTTTCTGAGCTCATTTGACTCAAAAAACAAGCGACTGTTTACAAAAATACACGGAAGCGCATAATATTATTGGGGACACAAACAGTCGAGGAGAGTCGATGTTTAATTCAATTATGTTTTGCGCGAAATCCGTATGGAATAGCTTCGTGCCTATCGCCGTCTTTGTAGCCGTATTTTTGGTAGGCGCAATCGGCGCCGGTTTGTGGTTATTCTTTTTCGGCTAAACATTCCGGATAATCGTGATTTTTTGTTGAGGCCGGCTGCCTGTTCGCGGTCAGTTTTTAATTTTTCCCCTCTTAACATGTTCCGTTTATTGACTAAAAAGTTACACGGATGTATGTTGCCATTAGACACGAAGGAAAGGGCAAGAAAATGCCTATGTTCATCTCGGGAAAAAGTATCGCTAAAATCAGAAAGGACCTAGGTCTTTCCCAGTCCGAATTTTCCGACCGGTACAAGATTGCCCTGCCAGCCCTGCATGCTTGGGAACAAAAAATAAATCGCCCGTCGCGATATGCGATTATTTACCTAAAATTGATCGAAAACAATCCCGAGCTCATCGCAAACGAAGTTCGAAAAATCACCGTCAAGCGGTGATTTTTTTAATTATGGTCCTCTTCGTACTCTTTTTCCACAGTCACAACTTTTTCGCCCGAGAAATAGCGCCTAGAACACGTAAACATAAAGTTTTTTGGAAAGCTTGAGTTCCCCGCGGCCGAGATCAATTTCTTTATCCGGAAATTTTTTGGAAAAGACGAAGTCGCAAGTAACAAGTCTCGTGCCGGAAGAAAGCTCTCTCTCTAATTTTGGCAAAAGTTCGTCCATAGTCTCCGGGAATAGATAGGTGAAAATATGTGTTGCCTCTTGAAGCGGCACATTAAAGAAATCTTCGGAAATAACTGAAATATTGGTTCTCTTGTGCCAAAAAATCGGCAGTTTTGAAAGCAGGAGAGGCAAGGGGGCTTTTTCGATGCCGATTAATTTGGCCCCGGGAAATTTTTCCGCGGCCGCGAACAATATCCGTCCATCGCCCGAACCGAGGTCGTAAAGAACTGAATTTTCTTTAAGTTCCAGAGCTTCAATGATATTGCCTACGATTTCGCTTTTGACCGGCACAAAAGGAACCCGCGTCGTGGCAAAACCAAAAAGATAAAGCGCTAAGCCCGCGACAACGAGAAGTGTGGCGACACAAAGAAGCAAAACGAGGGCGAGAAAAATTACGAGCAAAAAAATTTCCATTGGTCTCGCAATTATATAATCTGTGGCAATTTTAGGAAAGCCGAAATTGCCGCGCAATTTCGGCTTTTGGTTTTTGAGGTACGAAAATACAATACAACCACCGCTTGAGCTTTCAGAATGGGTTATAATCATTCCAATCGCCGCATCGGTCATTTTGGTAGAAGAGATACGCAAATTCTTTTACCGAAGAAAGTTAATTTAAACCCCGTTAGAAGCTCAAAATTAAGTTATTATTATAACAAGACTAAAGGCGAAGCGTGGTTCCCTCAATACCTCGTGGCTTGCCTGCCCGCGTGTACGCGCAGGCGGGCTCCGAGGAACCCTTATTATGATTTTAAAAGAAAACAATCTTAAAGCTTCTAACGGAACGAGTTTTGGAATGCTTTGGGGTGTTTTACTTGTTCTAATTCTTTTTCTGCTCCTCATTTCGCTTTGGGGTTTTTATATTTCCATAAAGCCGCCGAAAATTGTTTCCGACATTACTCCCAAAAATTTGGAGCTAGATTATAAGGAGGTATCATTTATAACAAGTGATGGCATTACATTAATCGGTTGGTGGTTGCAGAATAAAAATCCAGTCGCGAAGACGCTGGTACTGCTTCACGGCTATCCGGCGGATAAAGGAGATGTCTTGCCCGCTCTCGCATTTTTAAACAAAAAATACAATCTTTTTTTGTTTGATTTTCGTTATCTTGGACAAAGCGCGGGGTCGTACTCTACCGCTGGGGCAAAAGAAACCGCGGATCTGACAGCCGCGATTCAATATCTGAAAACGCGCGACATTGACGAAGTGGGCGTGTGGGGATTTTCTATGGGTGGCGCGGTCGCCTTAATGACTGCGGTAAGGGCTCCGGAGATCAAAGCAATTATTTCCGAATCAAGCTATGCGCGGCTTGATTTGATGGCTAATGAACTTTATAGAATACCGCTTTTAAAATACCCCCTCGCTTACCTGACTGGCGTCTGGGCAAAAATATTTTTAGGAATTGATTTGAAAAAAGTTTCTCCGGCTGAAAGCGCTGGCAAGCTTCACATTCCTATTCTTATCATGCATTCTAAAAACGACGAGGTCATACCATTTAAAAATGCGCTTTTAATTCAAGCCGCGCTCAAGAGTAATCCCAAGGCAGAATTTTGGTTTGAGAAAGATTTAGTTCACGGCCAGCTTGACAGCAAGTACCAAAAAAGGATCTAAAATATTATACTTATTTGAATATTGTACT
>ERZ1292629.241-Hain-H43-01um-R1-241-length-58249-cov-6_pt2 | contig 30667 bp, 28 predicted proteins | sample MGYA00564399_ERZ1292629 | MGnify/ENA primary metagenome ERZ1292629 (study PRJEB36523, sample SAMEA6512636) | groundwater metagenome | collected 2019-01-08 | study: AquaDiva: Metagenomics assemblies of 32 groundwater samples
GTCCTTCAGCGCTCTGAGTTGCGCGTCGATACTCGCCAGCGCGGCTTGTTCAGCGTCCTTCAGCGCTCTGAGTTGCGCGTCGATACTCGCCAGCGCGGCTTGTTCAGCGATATTGAGGGCCTCAACTTGCGCGTCGATCCTAGCGAGAGCGCGCTCTTGATCATCCCCCGCCTGGCCAATCTGCGCGCCAAGCCACTCGCTTGACACCTGCGCGTTCCTGTCGATGCGCTTCAGGCTGGCATCGATATCCGCTAACGCCGCGCTCTGATGTGCGTCAAGAGTGTTCAATTGGGCCTGGAGTGTGGCCTCTGGCGATGCCCTGGGAGAGGCAAACGCCTGGATAGCCTCCAGACCAGCCTTGACCTCATCCACGACCTTCCCGAACGCGAGTGAGGGGAGATCAAACCCAGGGACACCTTTGGCTAGATCGATGACCTGTTTCCCAAAGTCTTGGACCGGCTGAGCCAATGCGGCTGAGGGTGCCGCCTGGAAGGCTATCAGGGCGGCGCGGAACTGTGCTTGCACATCCTGGAGTGAGGTCAATGGGTGCGTCGGGGCCATGAGGTTAAAGAGACTCGTGAGCTGAGCCTGCACACTCGTGAGGACGCTCTGCCACTGCTTCGCTAGATCGAGTTGTTTGGACAAGGCATCGTGCTGTGCGCTGTACACCTCTTCGAGTTGAGTGCGCCGGTCTTCGGTTTGCTGCTTCTCAAGATCAAAGCCCCACCCTGAGACAATGCGTGCTGCCTCAAGCTGGCCTATCCGCTCATCCCACATTGTCTGGACCTGTGTGCGCTGAGATTCGAGGGCGTCCCTTTGAAGGGCGAAGACCTGCTGAATCTGCGTCTTCTGCGCATCAAGAGCGATTCGGTGGGCCTCGAAGTTGTCACGCACTTGTGTCCGCTGATCGGAAAGGGCCTGCTGTTGGGCCTCGAAGTTGTCACGCACTTGTGTCCGCTGATCGGAAAGGGCCTGCTGTTGGGCCTCGAAGTTGGCTTGCACGGCCTGTCGATGCGTTTGCAGCGCAGCGATCTGCTCTTGAGCCGCCTGCTGGGCGAGGGCCGCTTGATTGGCGAAGTAGTCCCGCACAGCCCCAATGGCCCCATCGAAGCCCGAGACGATGGCCTGAGTTAACGTTTTGAGGGCATCCACGGCCTTGGCCGCGTCGGTCATGGCCGCAATCTGTGTTAGTATCTGGCCGACCGCAGCACTGCTCCATTGGAGGCCATTCGTGAGTTCATTTGTGATCCGACCAAACGTAGCGCCCTGCGTCACCAGGGTTTGCAACGAGTCCGCAAGTTGTGTGAACACCTGGCCGACGATGGTGATGCGTCCTCCCACATCGTCCGCGAATTGGTTGAAGAGGAGCACAGCCTCGGAGAGAAATTCGCTGAAACCACCTGGGCTTAACTCTAGCGGTTCTCTGAGTCTATCAATCTGCGTCATCACATCGCCCAGCACTCCAAGCGCCCCAGTGCTGGCCTGCCGCAGTGTGCTCACGGCGTTCTGCAGACCCGTCACAAGCTGAATCTGCGCGTCCAAGCCATTCGTGATAGTGTCAAACAGTTGTTGGGCGAGCGCCAGGACTTCATCGGGAGGCGCGCCGCTCTCGACCGCCACCGTGAACCGATCCGCAAGCTGCTGCGTCGAGGTGTGCAATCGAGCGATCTGGGAGACAACCAAGGCGACGGCTGCGTCCGCATTGCGGGTAAGGTCCACGATCGTGCTTTGGATCGTCGTCTGGAGGCTGATGATATCCGAGACCGCTTGGACGATGCGCTGCACCGTGTCGGCGAAGGCTTCTCCCTCCGTGGCAAACTGCTGGAACCAGGTGATCGAGTCGGTGATGAAACCCGTGAGCGCGGCGAGATCAGTTCCGAACGCGGGCATCGTCCGTCCGGTGAGTTCGAAGATGGCCTGCATCCCCCCGACTGCCGCCGAGATGCGGGTCGCGGTCTCTGTGAAGGTCTCCGTGCCGACTCGGAACGAGTCAAAGAAGTCCACGCTCGCCTGGACGTAGGCGCGCAGGGCCTCGTCGCCAGTGCCGAGCGTCGCCGTGAAGGCATCGGCATCCATGCCAAAGAGTTCCATCATGCCCGCCAAGCCGACCATTGAGGTGAGGACGCGCCCAAAGGTATCTCCCAGTTCCTCGCCAGATCGCTGCAGGGTCGAGATGTCGAGGCCGCCAAAGACCGCCTCAGAGAACAACGCGATCACTTGAGCGGGAAGCGCCGCGATCCGAGCCTGGAATTCCCCGCCTTCTAAATTGACGGGTGGATTGCCTGCGGGATCAAGAAATGGACTCTGACTTGCCAAGTCGATCAGCCGTCGGTTAATGGTCTCAGCGAGTGAACCTGGTAATTGAGATTCGACCGAGAGCGTGGCATCCAACATCGTGCGGACGATCTGGCTTAGGGCGTCGCCGATTTCTCCCTCAAGGCGGCGAGCCTCGGATTCGGGGAAGTCGAAAGTAGCAATAAATACGCCGACAGTACCTACCAATCCTGCGAGGAAGTCCTCTTGGAGACCCATGAAAGTCGATTGCAGTTGGACGTCGATAAAGGCGCGTGGCGGCTCGGCAAAGAGGCCAATGAAGAAGTCAACAATGCCACCAATAAAGGCCCCGATGCCCATGCCTATTGGCCCAAAGAACGCGCCGATAGCGGCCCCACCACCGATGAGGGACGCCCCCCTGATGTTGCCCTGGATCAAATCCATGATGACGGCGATAGCCGTGCCGATCACAGGGACTGCCCACTCAGCGATGGTGTTGGTAATCGCCCCAATGCTGAAGGCGAAGTCCTCGCCCCACAACGCAGTAGCCCCAGACTCCAGCAGGTCGCCGAGGAAGTCCGACGCGCTGTTAAACAGTGACGTGACGCCGCGCCAGATTCGGCTCAACCCCGCCGTGATGCCGGAGGTCGCACCGCCAAAGGCCCCCGCCGTGCCAGCACCGACTGCCCCTCCGCCGCCTGTCACAAGACTGGCGAGGCCACTGATGGCCGCACCCATGAACTGCACGACGCCCAGAATGCCTTGCCCAAGTCCGAGGATGATCTGTCCAAGTCCACCAAGGAGCTGGCCGATGAAGCTGAAGCTGCTGCTGACCAGCGAGGATGCGGTGGACACCGCCTTGAGTCCATCTGCTGCGGCCTGGGCCTGCTGCCCAACGTTCCCGACCCCTGCGGCATTCGAGGGCAGCGTCAACAGGCCCCCGGCTCCCGTGAGACCGCCTGCGATGGCCGTCCCAAGGCCGAGGGCACCTGGAAGGGAGAAGCCCGCAGCCATCGCCAACTGCCTGACAAGAATCTGTGCAAAGACATCCGTAAAGGTTCGCAGCATACTCTTGCCGAGATTGGTGAACACATCGCCGATGGTTTTCGCACCAGTCAGAAGATCGAATAAGAAGTCTGAGGCGAACGTCTTGAGTGAATCAAACGCTCGCTGTCCAGCCGTGCGCATCGCATCGAAGGCATCGGAGGCTTTTGAGGCGGCTTCGGCAAAGCCCACTTGATATGCTCGAAAGAGATCATCCGCTTGGCGAGCTTCCTGCGTAGCCACCGTCGCCGCGTTATCTACCATCTGCTGACGGAGAGCCTTGACCGCCGTAATGAATCCCGCCTCCTTGGCGAGCTGTTTCGCCAGCGCATCATCCAACACCCCAGCCTTCAGCAGTTGGGCGTTCACATAATCCTGCAGGTCTCGGTCATACCGTTGTTTCTCATTCTCGAATTGCTTGGCCTGGATCGCCTCGGTCGCTTGCGCGTTGCCCGCGTACTCGATGAGCTTCTTGGCGAGAAAGTCGCTCGTTGACGTGTAGTCTTTTTGCAGGATGTCCTGCGAGAATTGCCAGTCACGAAGAACGAGCTGCCGCTGTAGCTCCTCGTTCAACTTCCTGGCGTCCTGGGCGTTCTGCTGCCGTTTCAGGTCGTTTTCGGCGAGCTTCTGCTTGCTCGCCTCCAGCTCTTTGTCGATTTCAAGCTGTACGACTGCGCGGGTCTTCCCCGCGAAGCCTTCTTGTAGGATGTAGTTTATCCGCTGCTCGGTGCTTGCCTTGATCTCATTATCTGAACGCACGAGATCAGCCGATTGGAGAGCCACGGCTTTCAGGTTGACCTCGCGCTGCAATCGCACGAAGTTTTCCAGATCAATCTGCTTCGTATCATAGAGGTCTTGATTGACCTGCTTCTCGCGTGCGACATCGTCCAGCACGAACGCAAAGGCTTGGTCGAGGGCTTTCTTCTTCCCTTCGGTCACCAGGTTGTCAATGTCGTCGAGCAATTTCGAGCGCTCCAGCTCCAGCTTGTTCGACTCGTCAATAAATTTCTTCCGAATCTGGAGGAGGGAGAGGACGGCCTTCTCTTCATCGTCTTTGCGTTTGGCATTGTGGTCTATATAAATTTGAAGCCGGTCAGCGGCGAGGGCTCTGTCAACATCTGCCATATCTCGAATCTTCCCAGCTCCATTCTCCGTGAGTTCAATGGTGGCTTTCAAGATGTCGGCTTCCACCTCCCGATGTTTGATTTGATAATCAGCTTCGAGCCGGTTGCGTTGTGCGACAGCGGCGGCACGGATCGTCGTGATAGCATCCTCGATCTTTTCAGCCTCCTCTATGCGGAAGGCTCCAGCCTTCTTCTGCACAGCTATTGCCTCTAGCTGCATCGCCTCTTGCTTCTTCGACGCCTCTATCGCCGCCAGGCCAGGCTCAAGCGTGGCATTTGCCAAGGTTATTTGCGCTTGCGTTAGCAACTGGATCGCCGCGAGGCGCTTCTGCATTTCGCCAAGATTGAGCGATGTGTCAGGCGGTGATGGCGCTTTCCCCAGCTCATCCTCAAGTTGCTGATACGCCTTCTTCATCGCCGCCACGGTCTCAGGCCCAACCTTGAACTTCCCAAAGATCAGCTCGTTGAATTTCGTGGCCATGTCCGTCGCAAACTCTTCGATCTGCTTCTTATAGAGAAACACAACAGTAATCGTTATCAGCGGGGGAATGGCGCGAAGGGCTAGCCCAAGCGCACCAACCTCCAGGATCGTGAGGCCGATGGCCGTACCCATGCCAGAGAAGGCGGAAACAATGCTCGGGAGCCCAAGGATGGCCCAAGCAGCGCCGAAGGTTTTAACAGCGGCGGCGGCGGCAAGCAGGGCAAGTGCGACTCCGGCGAGCAACTCCGCAAGATAACGGGTTTCAGGACTGAGTGTCCGAACCCAGTCGATCATCGACACAACGAACGTAATAAACGCCTCAATGGTTGGCATCACATCCAGCGTGATAACCGTTTTCAATCGCGTGAGGGCTTGACCAACCTCTTGAGTAGCTCCACCGAATAGCACGAGCTTTCTCACTCCAGACAAACCGATTTCATCGGCAAACTCTTTCTGCTCCTTACCGAGGCGTGCAAGCTCCTCTCTTGTTGCAAGAAATATCGGAAGCAGCTCGCCAGCACCACGCCCCCAGATATCACGGACTTTCGCAGACGCGGCCATTGCATCATTCATGTTCCGAAGGCTCGCACCCGTATCCTCGAGCAGTTGGATTGGGTCTTTCATACCACCAGCAGCTGTTCGCATTCGGACATCGAGTTTAATAAAAGCAGCGCCGCCAGTCTCAATTTCCTGGGCCATTAGGAAGAGGGCTCGTTGAAGCGTAGTGCTGCCAGCCCCGAGCTTGGTGGCGGCTTCCTGCAACCCAGCAAGATCGCCGACAGCCGATCCAGTGATGTTATGCAGACGGAATAACTCTGAAGCGAACTCCACAGACGCGGAGATTGCACCGCGAAGTGCCGCCACCAAGCCAAGACCGATAGCCCCGCCGAGCAGGTTGGCTGGTGTCAGAAGGTCTCGGAGACGGTTCATCGTATCGCCTGCCGCATCCCCGAGCTTCTTCAGCCCGTCAGACCCGACTTCTCCGGTATCTTTCAGTTTCTTGGCGGTCTCCTGCGACACCTCCCCAAGCGCCCTGATCTTGGGGGAGCCCTTGTCATCGACTTCGATGTCAACCCGGATCACCGCCACGGATTAGTCTCCCTGCTCCAGCTTTTGTATCTCAAGATCGTTGGCATAAATCATCCCGAGCTTTCGCAACAGCAGCGTTTTGTCGTCTTCATTATCTGGGAGATGAGGCGCAAGCACCACCGACATCAACCCGAAATCCATGACAAAGCCAGACACCACCAGATGATAGAGGTCAATGGCCCGCTCATTCTCGGGCCAGAGCGCAATATCCATGAAGGGGCATTGCTGGCAGGGAAGCTGCGGGAGCGTCCCTGCCTCATAGGCTTGCTCGCATCGGTGGCAGTCCAGCGTGAAGAAGTCCCGCTTGCGCTGGAGCCACGCGGTCAGTTTCCCAGCTCGGCCTCTTTCACCTTGTAAGCGTCAAGGTTCGCCGCCCGGAGAATCTCCAGGAGGAAATCCACGACCTCAGATGACTTCAGCACTTTGGCCAGCGCCTCTTTCGAGAACGGCACCGGCTGATCAGTCTCATCGAGAATGTTCTTCCAGTCGAGGACGTACATTTCCATCCAGGCCATGACGAATTCATCGTCGGTTTCCTGAATTTGCTGCCATTGTCCGGCGGGATTGCGCCAGGCCCGGTCCTTGCGATGCTTCCGAGCCAGCTCCCGCAAGGCGGCTGGACTCGGCCTGCGTATCTTGAACTGCGAGTCTGTGCAGATCGGGTTCAACTCACTCTTCGTACACTCCCCGAAATGGACCCAGATGCCGTCCTGCTCTTCTTTGCTGTAAACCCGAATCTTCCCCATGATCGTGATCTCCTTGGCCCATTGCGGGCCGGTGAGGGCGAAAACATGCGGGCAGCCGCCCGCGCTCCATGCCGCTAGTTGAACAGGATCGAGATTTCGTCGTCTCCGACAACGGAGTCGCTAGAAATCCTGAACGGCACCTGGAACATCCCAAGCAGGGACCGATCCCCAGGCACCAAGTCCTTCGCCTGAACCTTCCCACAGGTGACAGTTATCTTGTTATACTGCACGCTCCCCATCGTGAACGAGAGGTCCATGAGGAGCCCGTTCAGAAACTTGGTGTACCACGGGAAGGTTGCGACCAGCACGGCCTCTGGATCGAACGACCCGTCTGGGTTCCGATCCACCGATTCGATGGACCCAACGCCATGCGCGTCACTCGGGTCCACGGAGGCAACCAAGACGTTGTTCATGTTGAAGTTGATCTGATTGAACTTCGCGGCGAAGTTCTCCGTCCCGATCTGGAAGGCCCCACCCATGAGCGTCGGGAATTGCACAGTCGGCTCGCCAGTGACCGTCACGAGCGCGGTATCGACGGGTGTGGCCATCTTGCCCTGGAACGAACACTCTAGGAAGGCGATACCGCCTGTGCGGATCACGAGGTTGGTATTCCCGCGACATCCGACCAGCTTGTAGAGCATCCCATCGAGGTTGTAATAGATGGTGATGGACTCTTGGCCTGCCGAGCGCGGCGTATAGGTCACTGTCTCTAATCCGGCAGTGGTCACTATGACTTCCTGCCAGCTCGCCCCGCGCATGAGCGTGCTGACCTTCGGCTTCACGGTGGCTGAGTAGACTGCCCCGGCCCCTCGCACCGGCACGCGGAAGTCCACCTGATAGTGCCGTGGGCCAGGCTGCGCGCCTGGGAGCTTGCTCAGGGTTCCTCGCCCGATCACATCATCGAGCGGATTGGAGGTTTGAATCATCTTCGGCGCAGTGCCTGCGGCGTAAAACCCATCCGCCGCCACTGGGGTCGGATCGACGCCATAGGTGGCTTCGACCTTCGCCAAGATGGAGACATTCCTAACTTTCAGACCGGCCATCGCTCTCCTCCTCCTTGTCTTGAGACATGTTCACGTCGATCACGCACGGGTGCTGCCCAGGGATCGTGATCTGGACCCCTCGCCCCGGCAGCGGGTACACCACGCCTTTAAGCACATGCCCGACTCGCAGCCCGCAGTCTACGAACATCGGTATCTTCGCCTTCGCAGCTTGGGCGCTGAACCAGGAATCTTCCCCAGGCATCTCAGGATTGAGTTGGCCCATCCGAAACCACGGCGGTTCGATCTGCTCGAAGACCTCGCGCCGAATGAGCAGGAATCCACAGCCGACCAGCTCGACTTCGAGCAGGCCGTCATTCGGGATGTCGCGCCAGTCCGGCTGCTTCCCGTGAGACGTAAAGCAGGGCAGGAAGGGCGAGCGCCGTCCCGCGATGAGTGCGCTCACTATCGGCACCCTCCAGGAGAGCAGCCGCATGAGCGCATCGGGTTGAAACTCCTGATCACTATCGAAAAAGAGCAGCCACCCGCCTTCCAATGCCTGTACGACCCGGTTGCGCTGCCACGCAATGCTCGTGCCCTCAACATCATGCAACCGCAAGCCACCCGGCTCGATCAGCCCCATTGACGACCGATAGGTCTCCGCGCTGACCTCGCCACGGTGGACGATACCGACCGTCCCGAGCGGCGGTGTCGTGCCATTCGCGCTCCCCAGCAAAGGCACGCCGAACGTTCGACCTTTCAGATAGCGCGAGAGCGACGACGCGAGTTTCTGCTCAGCCTGACTCATGGCAGGTTCACCCGTGTGAGTGTCAGCCCCCTCGGCGTCGGCAGATGGAGCAGCGAGAGATTGAACTCCCCGGACAGCCGCTCCAACTCTTCGCGTGGCGTCTTATGATGGAAGCTGGTGTCGTGGACCGCGATGACGCCTCGGCGCGAGAGGCAGGGCAAGACGCGCCGGACTTCCTCTCCTCGCCCGGTAATCGCCGAGTCGCAAAAGAACAGGTCCACCGGCCCGCACATTCTCAGGACATCATCGAGCGTCACCGTTGTCACCGCCTTCACCCAATCAAGCACATGCGAATGCATGAGTTGGCAGACAGCTTCCTCGAAAAGCGCGTCATTGACCTCAATCGTCCAGAGTCTCCCGCGCCCAAGGGCTTTGAGCCCGGCGGCCAGTGCAACAGTTGACCGCCCGAGGCCAGTTCCCGTTTCGACAATCACGTCCGGCTTGAGCAGCAGCACCAACGCCGTCAGGAACCATGCGACCTCCTCCTCGACGGACTGATCATCCCACGAGCGCCACCGCGTCGGCTCCAGGCACTCGGCCCAGGCCGGATGGGGCTCAGGACTCTCCGCTCTCGGAAGCGGGAGTGAGATCAAAGGGCTTTCGATAGCCTGAGCGATGCCCTGACTGACTTGGCTCATGCTTATGCGCCCACCCCTTTGCGATCCAGCGTTCGGCTGTGCTCGGGTCGAGGTCCACAACCTCGCCGCTCTTCCGGTCCACGCCATCCCCAAGGGGATTGCTCAGATGCAGCCCCTCACGAATCTTGACTTCCATGCTGCCTCCTATATCTCGGTTGCCAGGTGCGTATAGAGGACGTCAAACTTCATGCGAAAGCCGCCGATGCCATCCCCAGCCATGCTCTCTTCGTCGATCTGCGGAACGCCCATCGCCTTCGTCGTCTGCGCCGCGCCGCCACGCATTCGATCTTCCATGAGTTTCCGCTTCACGTCCTCCATCAATTTGCTGAGCGTCGTGGAGATGGCCCCACGAGCCTGGATCACGCCGAGCACGTCAATCGTCAGGGTGGACAGTTCAAGCTGCTGATACTCGAAGTCTGGGTCAATGAGGTGCCCGGCAGAGACGACGAACAGCGCCGGAAGCTGCGTGGCCCGCATGAGGTCTTCCACGGGGATCACTTCACGCGAGACATGCTTCACCTGGAGATTATAGGGCGCAATCGGCGTCGCCATCAGCGCCGTCAGCGCCGTCAGAACGTTCGCCAAAATCAGCTCCCGATTGCCCCCGCCGCTCATGGGTGCCCCGTTGGGCCGGGAGAGGTATCAAGAGAAGGGAGCCGACTCAATCGGTCAGCGTTGGCCCAGCCAGGCACGCCAGGCAGGGTCAGAAAAGGCCCAGCGGTCGCCGTATATCCCCCAGCCGCGCCCAAGTGTGTCATTTTTACATCACCCTCGGTTTAGCCGTTCGACCGCCGTGTCAATCTCCTGAGCGAAGATCGTCTGAATGTCTTGCTCGGATTCGCGCAGCGACGGCTCCCAGATGGGCCGCTTCGGAATGACCACCGACCGCTTGAGCACGAAGAGAGGTCGGATGCCGCCGCTGCTGAGCTTCTGGAAGATGATCAAATTGCCTCGCTTCGACCGGGCCACGAATGTCGGACCAGGTGCGTTCCGTGGGGAGAAGCGTGCCTTCCCGGTCGGAGTCTGAGCAGCCGACAGCGGAATCGCCAAGTACGTCCCGCGCCTCGGCAGGATGGTCCCTCCGGTCTCATGGATTCTCGCATAGACGATATTCGAGCCGATGCTGATGCTCAACGCCCGCGTTTGCAGATTGCTCTCGACGCCTCCGATGGTCACCGAGCGCGAGAGGTCGCCGGATCGATGCTTCAAGACCGGCCCGGCCATCTTCTCTTTGATCCTGCGGACGACCGGCAAGGCCGCCTTCTTGAGCGCTTGAGCAAGCGTTACCATCGCCTGGTGGGGATACTGCTCAACCAGCGTGTTCAAGCTGCTCGCGTTCACCGTGATCCGCAGTTCCCCGGCCATCAGCTTCTCCCCACAAGCACTCTTTGATATTTATTCAAGATCATCTTCACCTCTGGCAGAATCGCCCCGGTGAAGTACGTCACGGTCTCCGATCCAGAGCTGATGCTTTCCATCCCCTGCCGCGAACGATCCTTCTGATAGAACCCCCAGGCGACCTGGATCACGAATGCCCTCACAAGGTCTTGTGGGACCGTCGTATAGCCCCCCGTGAAACTCGCCAAGATATTCTGAATCCCGCGCTCCCAGGTGTCTCCGTCGATTAAACGCATCTGCCCTGTCTCGCCGTCCAAGACCACATCACTCGCAAGGGTCAGCGTTTTCACCGTGACCAACTGACTATCTTTAATCGTGACCGCGCTCAACAGCGTGACCGGCCATTGCGGCAGCCAGAATTCCGTCGGGCTCACGCGATCATCGCCATTCAGCGTCAGATTCTCTTCGGCCAGCGCCAGGTTCGCGCCGGTTGGCATATACTTCCGGCTCTTCAATTTGCGGCGCGTGTAGCTCTCGAAGGCCAACGTGTAGGAATTGATCAAGCCTTCGAGATAGGCATCCTGGCTCGTGTCCGCTCCCAGCGCTGGCAGTTCAGCCTTCACATCGGCAAGCGCCACCAACGCGGTCGGGATCAGGATGCTTGGCATTTACGGCAAGCTCGATTTGATCAGCACAACAACCGTGGCCAGCCGATTCCCCGGTGTCGCATCGGCAGCCGACTTCTTCGCCTTGATCCACCTGCACGTAAGGTCAACCGCCGTGAAGCCAGCCGTTGTGATGTCTGACCCGATCTTCGTCCCATCGGTGGCATCGGTCGGCTTCGTCGCCGCGCTCGACGCCATCAACTGCACCACGCCAGCGGCTTCAATGGCGCTGACCTCTATCGACCCGCGCCCCGGCCAGTCTCGCACGTCGATCCAGACTCCGTTCCCTGCCGCCGATTGCGCATCGAGCAGCTTGACGTGGAGGGTCGTCCCGCCGCCCGAGATGGAGCGCACTTCGATCACGTCGCCGTTGGCCCCATCGCTCGGAAGAACCCCAGGCCCCCACCAGGCCCCCGCCACGAGGAGCGCCAGCACCACTTGCCATCGACGTATCATCTGGGCTCCTCGCTACTTCGTCTTATAGCCGCCCGGATGCACCATGCGATCCGAGGGGCTTCGCAGCGATTTTTTGGGTTTCTTTGAACCGACTTTTTTTGCCATCACGCTCCTGTCCCTTCCGTTACTCACCGTTACCTTCCCACTATTGCCCGTAGAACACGACTTTGACGGTGACGCCAGAGAGATTGACCCCAGCCGTGACTTCTGCCAGCGGACCGGCTGCGACCGTTGTGCCGGTCAACGTTGGCGCTGAGACTGTGCCAGCCGGGGTATAGGCTCCTGGTGTGATCGTCGGGGCAGCAACCGTCCCAGCCGGGGTATAGGCTCCTGGTGTGATCGTCGGGGCCGCCACGGTTCCGGCAGGCGTGTACGCACCAGGCGTGATCGTCGGAGTTGAGTTAGTGCCAACCGGCGTATCGTCTGCGGCCTCGATGAGATAGAGCGCTGCCACATCTGCGCCATCAGCCAGCGTCCCATAGTTGATGGTCTTGTTCGTATGGTCCACGAGGCTGCCAACGGCCAAATCCGCAGCATCCTTAGTGAGCTTCTTGAAGTCTGCGTTAGCTCCAGTGGCACTATTGACTGGGAATCCGAGCTTTGATCCAGGACCAGCCCCATGCTGCCAGTTCGCAGGCTGGGCCACTGGATTAGTGATTGAGGTGATGGTGTCAAAGGGCTTGATCCCATACTTAGTGGCGACTTCGTTCTGGGCTGTGCTGGTCAACTCCGCCGCAGAAAACGAAATGGTCTCAGTCTGAGCGGCCCCCCTGAAGGTGCCGGTAATCACGCAGCCAACCGCGTTGCCTGTGCTTGCACCAGCGTTCGTGTTTTTGAAGGCAATGCCGACATTCCTCGGTATGTCCGCCTGAAGCGCGATAGTGAAGTCGGTCGTGTTGTTGGCAGCCGCAAGCGTAGAGACCAGATTTCCGTTTGTTGGCAGCGTGCCACCAGCAATTGCGACATCGACGGTGACGCTCCCTTTGATATCCCCACCGCCAGGATTGTAGTTTAAGAGCAACGTCGCGGTGCTGGCGGTGCCTGTGAACGTCGGCGCCGATGACGTCGCCGTCAGCGAGGCGGCCCCCCCCGTGAATGCCGGAGCACTTGCTGTCGCTGTGAGCGAAGCCGCGCCACCAGTAAACGCTGGTGCATTTGCGGTGGCCGTGAGGGAGGCGGCTCCACCTGTAAAGGTCGGCGTGTCAGATGTCGCGGTGAGTGACGCAGCACCTCCGGTAAACGCCGGAGCACTGGCGGTGGCCGTGAGGGAGGCGGCTCCACCTGTAAAGGTCGGCGTTGAGATTGTGCCAGCGACGGACACAGCCCCAGACCGATAGGCTCGCAGCTTTTTGTTGGTGTAGTCATAGGCGATCACATAACCGTTGACGACCTGATCGACCTCGACCTTCTCGATCACGCGCAGCCCAGGATTCGCCGCCTCTCCGGCGCTCCCATAGCTGCTGCTGAAGGTGAAGCTGCCGAAGTGGACGTAGGTGTTGCCCCACAGGTCAGTCCGGCTGATAGTCAGCGTCCCGGCCAGCGCAGCGGTCGGCACGAAGATGAGCAGGGCCAGCGCGAGCGCGAGGACTTTGAAGAGCTTGCCTTTCGATACCCTTCCATTTGCTTTAGCCTCCTTCTGACTGGAGCCCAGCCCGGCTGAGATTCGCCCAACCGGGCTGAGGTCCAGTGCGTTATTGAGAAGCGTGATTAGCCGCCTAGATTCAGGCGGTTATCACACATTTATTCCCATTGCCACGATTGGCTCTGAGGTGCTCAGATGCACATCCTGAAGGTCGGTTCGCAGCTTCCCGACCACGACCACCTGCTCAGTCAGCGGCCAGCGCAACGTCTCGACCCGGAGGCCGCGCACGTCGCCGAAGACCAACGACGGTCGATGCACGATCTCAATGGTGCTGAGCGTGTTCGGCCCGCCGACCGTGTTGAACCCGGTTGCGCTGACGTCATCGCGGGAGAAGTCGGACGCGATCAGAGGCGCACCATCGATCTGGGCCAACTGCCCCGTCAGGATGGTCGCATTCGGCCCCAACTTCTCCAGGGTGAGGACTTCCGGCATGTTCAAGAGCTGGTTCAGGATCGTCTTGATGGAGGTGATGTACGCCAGGTTCGACGGGTTGCCGCCGTACCGCCCCATCATGGCCCGCAACTGCCGGAGCTTCGTGATGGTGATGGCCCCGCCCAGGTCCTTCGTCGTATCCGTCGAGGGATTCACCGCCGTCTGCCGGTAGCCGTCCCACAGCCGGTCGGACAGGATCAGGGTATTCCCGTCGTTCTGGATGTCATAGTCGGGGTGCGTGGCCGCCTCCGACCCATTGATCACGCCATTCTCGATGCCGTTTTGGATGGCCGTGACCAACTCGTCCCGAGCGAAGATGGCCGCCGGAACGATGCTGTCCTCCTCGAACTCCGTGCTGAAGACCGACAACCCGCCGACGCCAACCGCCGTCCACGTCACCTTCCGCGTGCCAGGGGTCAGGGCCGGGAGCTTATTCGCCTCGGTCAGGATGTTATCGCTCGTCCGCTCCGACACCTTGAAGCCCCGAGGCAGGGCCGCGATCATGGCCGGGAGCACGAACGGCGACCGGGGGATGGTGATGCGCGGATGCAATGCGGCCACCCGCAGCCCCATCGTGATGCGCTGGATCAGCTCGGCGCTGAATTCGGTCGGCACGAACTCCAGGCCCTCGGTTGAGGTTCCGACGTCAAGCGCCTTCCGCAGGACCGCTGTCTCGCCGCGCCAGGTCTTGTAGGACTTGCTCTCTTTCAGCGCATCCCACGCAACTTCCAGCGGGCGGTTCTTCGAGAACGCGAGCGCGGCGGTGGCGATGTACCGCAGGTCGCCTTGCGACTGCCACTCCTTGATCTCCAGGTCCGATGACTTGGTGAGCCAGAGGTCTTGGATCGACATCCCCTTGGCGCGGCCCGCCATGATGCCTTTGTAGAAGGGGCCGCCATCATCGTCGCGCACAAACTGTCCAGCGCGGATGATCCCGGTGACCGGAGGCGGTCCCTGAAACGCGGCGATCTTGGTCTGCAAGACCTCTACCGCCTTTTCCAGGAGCACGAGCTTCTCACCGCCCTCATGCACCTTGTCCAGCCTGCCCCTGATTTCGGCCAGCGTTTGCTTCAGCTCTTCGACTGCGTTCACGTCGTCTCTCCTTATGTGCTCAGGTTCAGTTCGTGGCCCGAAGGCCGCCTGCCGGATTGCCCTGACCCCACTATGGGGCCGCTGGCTCCTTCTTCTTGCTCTTCCCCTTATGCTTCTTCCCCACCGACCCCACCTCCCTTCGCGCCGAACAGCGCATTGACTTCGTCAGCCAAGTTCCGCAAATCGGCTTCATCCTGATCGGCTTTGAATCCCGCGTTAATCTCCGCCGCAGCGGCTTCAAGGTCCGCCGCAGCCTTGTCTTCCGTGCCCTGCTCTGGTGATGGCACACGCCCTTCCTCTTCCGAAATCACCGTGTCCACCAGATCGCGGGCCTGCTTCAACCGCGAGAAGTTTCGCTCGGCCAGGACGCGGCCCGATTTCCCCACCGCGTCCAGCAGCGCCAGCCGGGCTTGCGCGTCATCGACGTAGACCACCGCAACGCCCATCTGGACGGCCAGGCTGTCCAGGAATTCCTCCGTGATTTCCGTGATGACGCTCTTGCGCTCCGGCACTTTGATCCCGGTGACACGCAGGACCGACAGCGGTGACGCGGGCCTCCTTGGGTAGGCTTTGATCCGTTCATGCGTCTTCTGAATCATCTGCGCGATGGCCTTGGACGGACGATAGGTACTCCCGGACGTTTGGATGGCCTGAATCAGCTCGCGCTGATCGCGCAGCTTGTCCAGCGCACGGTCCAACGCCGCCGAGAGGTCCACCTTCTCTTGCTCGGCGATGATCCGAATGAACGTGGCCAGCTCCCGAATATGCGCCCCAGAGTAGCCCTCCGTCGTCTTCGACGCCCGCTCGCGCTCCGCGTCGGGCAAGTCCGGGAGCCAGCGGGTCAGCATCTCCGACCGAACCCGCTCATCGGGGAGATCGAGGTGCAGAACGTCATGGAACCGACCTGGACGATCAATCAACGCATCCGGGAGTTGCTCGGGATAGTTCGTCGTCAGGACCGTGACAACCCCCCTGCTCCGGCCAATCCCGTCCATCTGCGTCTTAAGCAGATCAACCGTGTAACGATTGAGCCAGTTATCCACGTCTTCGATGAAGAGCAGCGTCGGCGCACATTCCTTCGCCAACTCAAAGGCGGATTCGATGCCACCGAACGCGCCAGCGCGATAGAAATCCCTCGCTGACAGCCAGATGAAAGTCGCCTTAGCCTCGTTCATCATCACGCGGCCCGAGAGCGTTTTGCCGGTGCCAGGCGGCCCCGTCAAGAGGACGCCTCGATTCTCCATCGCGGCCCCGCGTTCATTGAGCAAGGTCACCATGCGCCGGATCGCCTGCTCGTTGCCGTCGCTGAGGAAGACATCCTCCCAGGTCTCCTCACTCTTCGTCAGGAATTCCCCAGAAAGCGAGAAGGCTTCCCCTTTCAGGAAATTACGTTCGGTTGCCACCCGCCACAGCCGCTCGATGAAATCCAGCGCCATCACTTGATCTTTCAGGGCTGCATAGGTCGTCACGTCGAGTCCGGCCCAATCCGGCTCCATCTTCACAATCAATTTCGTGACCTGCCGATTGCCCGCACCCGTGCCGCTGAGAAACCGAATTCCGTCAACCAGGAAGTCGCGCCTGGTCGTGGCGTTCAACTGGATCACGCGATATTCCGGTGGGCACTCGGTCCCGTCTCGTGTGATATTGCGCGTGTTTTCCGTGATCCAGTCGCGCATCCGCTCCTCTTCCAAGGCGGTCAGGAAACTGCCCATCCTGGCCGAGGGCACATAGGTCCCGCCCTGGTGGAGCTGTTCCACCTTGACACCGAGATATTTACTGGCCAACTCATACTCTTTCCGATCCGGTGGCAAGGATTCTCTGGCAATATCGAAGTGCTTATGTAACGTGCGATTCCACCGAAGAGGGTCGTGCTCTTGGTCTTGCTTTTCGAGGTCAGCGTCGCCGTCCATCAGCAGGCCGCCGTCACTTGCGATTCGCGTGGGACCAGCCTCGCATGCCTGCGCGACTGCCGCCCAATCTCCCCGATCATGCGCTTCGATGAACTCGCGTAGCGTGTAGCTCTTGAAGGGCGGAGCCGTGCGATCAAAGCGCTTATACTCGGCAGCCAGATGAGTATAGACGCCTTGTCGCTCGGACTCTGGAATGGCGACGCCGCCTCTCGCCCCCATCAGAGCGCCCATCGCGGCCATTGCTCCGCGCAGGTGAGCTTGCAACGCGCCGTCCTCGACGTGATGGTGAGGCAGCTTGAATCCGGTCTTCTTTTCCGCCGTGATCGCGTCCGGCTCGCGCCACGCGAACATCTTGGCGTATTTCCCGAAATCGCCCTGCTTGGCCTCCTTCGTACCGCACGCTATGCCCCACATCCCCATTTCCTTGCCAGCGTCCCAGGCCATGTCTTCTGGAGCTTTCGGCAGGTCGCCATGCGCGGAGAAGGGGATGACCGTCTTGCTGTCCACCTCGCCGTCAGCCAAATCCCCGACGATCACGCCTTCCGGGTCTTCAAGGTCAATCTGCTCGGCCAAGAACCCCGGCAACCCGGTCAGTCCCTTCGCCAGCATGGCCGCATACGCTCGCCCGTGGCCTTTGCCGTTGTCTGTGTCCACCGTGAGCGCGTCCGGGAGTGAGGGAATTGCCACAAGCGAAAACTCCAGCAGTTCCCATTTCACGTAGGCTTTGCCGGTCTGCCCATCGACCAACTTCTCTTCTGTGGTCTCCAGCGGAATAAACCCGATGCTCGCCGCCCGCATGTGCCCTCGGCTATAACGCAGGTAGAGCCGTTCCGCCAGCGGCGATTCATCGGCAGGGAAGAACTCGACCACTGCCTCGATCTCGTTCTCCCGCAGGACCAGCTCGACGGCGTTCGCCACCGGCAGCAGCGGGATATGCGAGTAGAGGACGATAGGGTTCAATTTGTACGCATCGAGGACCGCGCCAGACGCGACCACTACCTCGCCATCGCGGTCTGCTTTAGTCGCCGTGATGATCATACGGACTTGGCGCTTCGCCGGATCGACCTGTTTGATCTCGACGTTCACCATCTTCCGCACAGGCAGGATCAGCCCAGGCCGCACGATCATCTCACGATTGATCACAAGCCCTTTCGGAATGAGGGGAAGCTGTATACCATTCATCGGACCTCCTTCACGCTCCACTGGCGCGTCCGGCTTTCGCTGGAGTGCCGAGAGAGCCCGGACCAAAACGAAGCGGCTCCGTGCCGCATCACTGAGAGCGAGCCGTCGTTGCTGACCTTCGGCGCTGTCGCGCTGATCTCGCCGGTCGGCAACACGCCAGGACTGAATCTCACCATTACCGCCAGGCTGCTGCACGACATAGAATCCTTCGTCGGTAGAGGCGATAAGCCGCTCATCTTGTTGTCGCTCCAGTTCATCCCGAATGATCGTCAGCGCCGCTTTGGTCTTGCGACCCAACATTGCCTTAGACCCCTGATGGAGAGGGAGCCTTGATCACCGGCAAGGTGTCACAGTTATGAACAACAAATCCCTTTACCACATAAGATTGATCGCCTTCGACCTCAAGATTCCATCGTGTGCGGGCTTTGCGGAGCTTCCACCTTCGCACCTCATCAACGCGCACTGTAGAAAATAGATATTGATCGCCATGATTCAAGGCAATCCTCATCGTTGACCGAATTGATTCCTCGCCTTTGTGAATCTCGCTCTCTGGCACATGGCAGATCACATATCCGTTTTGTTCAAGCCACTTATCGCGCCGTCGCTGCCTCTGTTCGCTCCACGGACGATTGTGCCAGTAGGTGCCATCTGCCTCGATGATCACTTTCTCGCCAATTAGGAAATCAACCACCCACGGCCCGATTGGAACCTGCTTCTTGAAAGACACACCAAGTGCAATTAAGACCGCTTCGACAGCACGTTCTAAGCGCGTGTCATGCCGAGGAAAGCCTCGCTTCAGCGGGTCTTGCAGAACCCAGTGGCCCTGAGCGACAAGCTCACGGCATTTCTCATTTGCTGACCTCGTAATTGTCCGCTTATTTCTCGCGCCGACTGCATATTGCTTTTCCATAGAGGTTTTGTTCTTTGCAGACACCGCAGCGCGATGATCTGGCCGAGACCATTGCCCTTTCGCCGTGGCTCGGCTGGCGCACGACCAGGAACAAAACGACTCCTTTTCGTAGCTGCGATAGGCTGGGACATAAATCGTCCCGCAAGTACAGCGCTTAGCCAACGCCATCAGCGAATCGCCAATTTTTATTGTGCTTGCCTCCTTGAACCCATTAGGCGTGAGGACCGGATGATCCGAGGTTACTGTCAGCCAGCGATCCTGACCAGCCGTCTCTCCTCTAACTGAGATGCCAATTTTTACCACCTCTCCCTTATAACCCGGCTGCTTGAACACCCTAAGCACTGATCGAAACTCCCCAGAGTGTGTCAGCACCAAATCTCCAGGTTGAATAACTTTAATTGGTTGCCAGCCACGACTGGTGTAGACGCGAACCTGACCATCGAGTAGGCAACGGCAACCGATCACGTTCCCCGCCTCGCCTTGCGGATCGCCAGGATGCTTCAGCCCGTTACTAAACCGCGTCCCAATGGTGCGAATCTCCCCGTCGATCAGATGATTGAATTTGCTGACCGGGGGATGCCGCACATGCGAGTCACGCGACGATAGCCACTCATGCTCCTCGGCCCCCGCGTCCAGATACCCATCCATCGTTCCACGACCACCAATGGACGCCATCTCCGTGGCCGCGATCATGAGCGACCGGACACTTGAGGCCCGCTCGGTGCCTGCGAAGATGTCCCGCACGCGATTTTGCAGCGACGTCAGATTTTCCCCGGCATCAAAACCTTCGAGGAGCGCCACTCGGAGTTGCTCTTGCGTCGTCTCATTCACAAACCCGGAGAAATTGAACGCCTTGTGGAGCAAGAACTCGCGGGCCAGGGGATTGATCAGGTCAAAGGAAATCCCCGCGTCCACGTTCAGGTCTTTCTCACCCGCCAGCGACCCTACCAACACGGCGGCCCGCCGTTTGAACGCGATATACGCGGTCGTGAACGCCTGCATTCCCGTCTTGGCGAACACCGCAATCTCGGCGTCTTTATCGAAGATGGTAGAAATGGCCGGGCGCTCGTTCTGATGCGCTTCCACCCAGGTCGTCAGCGCCGTCAGCACCCGCTCATGCTGGTCGTTGAATAACGCCGAGGCCGTCCCTGCGAAGGCCATCTCCTCTGACTGCCGATCCTGGTCCTTCGCCTTCCAGAGCGCGAGCCGATTCGCCTCTCGCGTTTCCGTGGCGATCTCCTCTTCCGTCGGCTGAGGCAGCAGAGGATCAGACTTCTGTGCGCTGAGCAGCTCCCCGACCAAGGCTCCCCCGAGAAGATCAAAGGCTTTGTTGGCCAATTTCGCAATCGCCGTCCCAGGCGCGATCCCTTCGCCAACCAGCGGGTCAGGCGCAGGCGGCAAGACCGGATCATCCGTCCCGACTTCGATATAGAACCCGGTCATGTATCGCTTATTCCCATCGAGCACCGGGGGCCGCCCCATCGAGGCACGATAATCATTTGTGGATAGTGCCCCACGGTCAAAGGCATCGCGCAGCGCTTGGCGCAGCGCAACCGCCTCTTCTTGCAGGGCTTCGACTTTCGAGAGATCGAACTCACATGCCACGTCTTCTTCCGGGAAGAACGCCGTGTCGATAGCCGAGGCGAGCTGACTCAGGACAGGATCAACCGCCTGCGTCCAGAACCTGCGCTCCTCGATGCGAGCGGTGGCATAGTTCGCGGCGGACACTCCAGCCACCGTCGGCGGCACCCGGAAGATCGCCAGTATTTCGTCGCGGCTAAATTCTCGGCCCTTCAGGAACTCCATGTCCTTTGGGGGAAGGCCCGTCGCGTCATACTTCACGCCTGATTCGAGCAAGAGCGGTTTCCCCACATTCGTCGGCCCGCGATGCTCGCCCCAGAGTTGCACCTGCAAGCGCTTGAATGAGGAATCAGACAACTGCTGCTCCGTCGTGAAGACGCCAGCCGGTCGCGCCTGGTTCTCCAGCAGCGCCAGGTTCATTTTCACTGCCGTCAGATCAGTAGACGCCGCCATAACCCCGGCGCTCAACGGACTCATCCCATCATAGTCGTCGAGCGGATCGACGAAGCGCACGTAAAAGACGTTCTCCTTCGGGATGGTCTTCGTCCGGCCCTGGACGGTGAAGGTGTAGCCGGAGATGAACTCCACCGGGTCGGGGATGGGCTTGATGAGATCAGCGCGGATGGGAAAGATGAACTTCGGATTTTGGAAGCTGGGTTGCACTTCCCAGAAGGCTTTGCCCGTCAGATGCAGCGATGTCAGCGTCCACTCAAACAACTGGTACGTGGACAAATGCGGCGGGAAGGGTCGGCGGAAGACTTGCACTCGCGGATCGTCGATTAGTTCTTGCTCATCTTTCGTGCCCGCGCCAGAGATGACCCGGAAGGGCACGCTCGCCCCGTTGCGAGCAATGGCTGAGACCGCGATATAAACCCAGGACAGCGCTTTATAGGCGTCGATGAAAGTCCGGTCGTCTCGCGTCTGCCTCGTGATCGCGCCGCCCGTGAGCAAAGCACTCACAATGCCCGGCACGACATCCGAGGAGACGCGCTGCTTGGCCACTAACCCCTGCGAGGCCAGCAGTTTGCCGATCACGGCATGGGAGCCCGTTGACGTGAGAACGCCTGGATAGACATGCTCGCATCATCAGGCCGACTTATGCTTTATGTGGTATGGCGCGAGAAACTACAGACAATCTCTAGCACTGCGGTAAAAACTCCACACTATTTTTTTCTTGACAGGGCTTTTCCTTTCGCGGGTTTCTCAGCGGCGGCATTGCTGGCAGGCTTCGATTCGAGGCAGTCACCGAGCAGGGGTTGTGTCTTGATCCAGGCCACGAACTCAGACTCCAACAGGCCAGGTTTACTGTAGGGCGTTATGCGGCGTAACGGCAGCCCTCGCGGAGCAATCGTATAGCGGAGGCTGCGCTCCGTGAGGCGAAACATCTCCGCCAGCTCCGTCAGCGTGATCCAGCGGTCGCCGTACATCTCACATCCCGGCAAGCCGACCGAGCGCCCGAAGGACCATCAGGCCGACCGTCCCGAGCGACGTGGCGACGATCAGGCCCCCAAGGTAATAGAACATTTTACCTTTCGGAGTCGTCTGCGGCGAGAGGTCTTGTGTCAGAAAGGCCATCACCCCGAGGCCGCCCACGACGAAGAACACGATGAGCGCGCCCCCGATGAGCAGATGCACAGCGGCGTCAGCGTTCATTGATGCCTTGCGCCTTTCAGCCAGGTAATGAGCGACGCCGAGCCGAGGAGCGCCAGGGCAATGGCCCCTGAGAGCCGCAGGATAACCCCAGGCAGCCCGGTCCAAGCACTCAGGGCAGCATAGAGCGGCCAGATCAGCGCAAGCCCGCCAAGGACGATCAGGGCGGAATAGTCTGTCTTCCGTCGTTGTGCTCTGGCGGAGCACGGCACGCAGGACGTCGCACCCCAGGAGGTCTTCCCACAGAGATCACAGCAGAAATAGACCGCCATTATCCATTCCCCTTTCTAAACGGTCCATAATACTCAACCGTTGTCGTGTCGCCCTGTTGGACCGTAATCGCCGGATGCCACCGAGCCATCCAATCCCAATACGCGCAGCGCTTCGCTTGGAGGTCAGGGATCAGCCGTGCCTGCGCGACGGCGATCCGCATTCCCTGGACCGCGCCAGCCGGATCAGTCAGCGTCAACTCCACAACCATGAAGCCGGTCATCGCGGCCTGCCCCAGTATAACTTGTCAAGCGACTCGACGTGATAAATGGTTTCCCACGGAATAATTTGCCGACACCAAACACATTCGAGACCGCGCCGCATGGGTTGTAGTTTCGAGTTGGGGCCGCAGGGGCAATAGCTGCAAAGCCGAAGATGTCTCCAGTCTGGCAGGCTGGTTCCAATCAGTTCTTCGCACTCTTGCAGCGTTTTATACCCGGCCATTCGAACTCGAAGGAATGCCTGCCGAGAGATTGTATGGACCCGCGCAAATTCCTCAAGGGACTCGTAGCCAAGCAGCAAGATCGTGTTTCTCAGTCGCCCGCTCGCTCCCATCCACTGTTTTCGCTCGAACCGCCGCAATCTATGTCTATGACAGATTTGGCGCACTCGCTCCGCTGAAAGGTGGTACTCGATGGCGAGACTCCGCAAGGTCCGGCCAGCATTTCGCGCCTTGACCATGCGTTCGTTCCGCTCTGCGTGCATCGCCGTCTTCGCCACAATGGTCACCGAATCGTCCCGAGTGCGCGACCGCTTGGACTGTAGATCGTCACCCCGCGTATCGGCAGACCCCGAGAACCCCCTGAGATAGTGCCAGGATCGACGTGCCAGCGCCCAGCCTCAACATCGGCCATTAGCTGATCTCGCCACATCGCAAACCCGCAGCCTGACAGATGAAAGAGTAGCCAGAGCGCCAGCAGCAGGAGCAGGAGCTTCCCAGCCTCGGAGAAGAACTTTGCCCACTTCTCGCATTCAGCAGGCACGTCGATCTTGGCCATGTGATCACTTCCCCTTTCCAGCGGGCAGCATCACCCGCTTCACGACTGGCTTTCCGTAGGTCGCCAGCGCACACCACGCGACAGTCTGTGTCGAGAGCGCCATGTCACGGCTCCCACGGCCCGGTCATGCGGACGCGCAGTTCCAGGCGGCAATAGCCGACGCGCACGAGCAGCAACCTCGGATGCTGCGGGGTGGACGTCTTATCATACACCGCCAGTGAATCGTCAGGCGAGAGACCCCACTCATCGCGCTTCTCGCAGTCGTCATACTGCGAGATCAGCACAAGGTCCAACGGAAAAACCCAATCACCGAACCTCCGCAGACCATTCTTCCAGCGGTTGAGCAATGCCTGCCGCAGCGCGTGCCAGCACGAGCAGAAGCCCACCGTCGGACTCCATCGCATTGTCAGAGGGCGGACTTGCTTGCACCAGAAGCAGGCGTCAGGATTACGCACATTCATCATGCGGCCAATGGGACGGTTGCTCATTCTCTCACCTGCTCATTCTCCAAAGGATTGCATGAGCCCAGCCGCGAACAGCGCCCTCGCGTCAATTGTGGTGGCCTCCTCTTCGGTCTGCGGTTTTTTCGTCGTCAGCACTCGCGCCCGTGGCCGGAGCTGCGGCTTCGTCAGGTTCCAGACACACCCAGCCAGCCCATCTGCAATATCTTTTGATCCGCGCACCATCTGGCCCTGCTCATTCAGCATCACGGACGGGTGATCAATCTTGAACTTCGAGAGTGAACCGCCGCCAGAGCGCGACTTCTGCACGCGCCGCAGATGCAGCACTTCGATCAGCGCGGGCCAGTAACGGTACAATCGCAAGCGGCCTTCATCGAGCGCGAGCTTGAGACTATTATAGGGGTCTTCCGTCGCGTCAACCGAGAGATCAGCCACGGAGAAGCCCGCATCTTTCAGCCGTTGCTGGTTATCGATGCTCTGCCAGGTATCTTCCGTGATCAACTCGATGCCGAACCCCCACTCGCGCAACTCCCGGATGATCGCCCGCACGGCTCCGAAGTCCACTTCACTTCCCTTCGGCGCGATGATCCCTAGCATGAGGTCAATAAAGACCTTCGGCGCAGCTTCATCCATCAGGGACTCCCCGACCCGCCGCGTGACAATGACGTCTTCAGCCGCGCAGCCCATGACCAGGCCATATCTGTCCAGCGTCGCCCCAGGGTCAAGGTGAATCACCCGTGCTGCGTCGGCATGATAGCGCGGCCTCCACTTCCCCGAGGTGTCTTGGACGCAGAGCTGCTCCTTGATCAGTTCGCCTATAGTAATATCGCCCATGCCCCGCGTAAAGATCAGGTGTGAGGCCGGATGCACACGCTGCGTCTCTGCTTGGTCTTTCGCCACAGCATCTAGGAGCCGATCCCGGTTCTTGATAAAGGTCGCCGTCCCAACTGTAGACCGACCGCCATAATCCCTGATCGACCCTTCCAGGTCGGTCAGAAAATCCTGGTAGAAATCCATCGGGACGTCGAGCAGCTCGCCCGAGATCACCGCCGGATCAGGCCGGACCTTGCCCCACATCCGAGATGGCGTGCCCATTGTCCCGACTTCAACGTAGAAGACCTCCTGGCTATACTCTTGCTTCGCGCAGTTGACTTCCCAGCGAGCGAGATTGAGTTTGAAGATGCCAGGGTCAGGGTCCTTCTCCAGACGCTCCGTGAATTCACCGGGGTAGTTGCGATTCGCCAGGACCATGACCTTGATCGGCATGCGCCCGCCCTTCATAAAGCGCGACTTCGCCCGGCGGACCAGGTTGTTGAACAACTGCTGCGCCTGATCGAAGGCTTCGGCTCCAGAGAGTTTTGCCCGCTCCGCCATGATGCCCGCGACGCTCACCAGCATCGCGTTCGCTTCGTCGATCATACCACCCAAGAGATTGACCCCGAGAATGGTCCCGGTGTAGGCCGCGCCAGGGAAGACCGTCACGCGCTTCGAAAAGCGCAACTCCGAGCGAATCCCTGCTTCCGGGGGGAAGTGCTGCTTGAAGTAGGGCGACTGCATGAGCAGCCCTTCGATGGTCGCGTAGGCGGCGCGCTTCACCTGCTTCTCTGTTGTGCCCATGTAGACCAGATAAATGGGCGACTTCGCCGCCAGGCCCAACGTCTTCGATGGATCGCGCATGCAGGATAGTTCATAAAGAACTCTGAGAAACGCGATATTGGCGGCGGTGGTATTATGAGAGACGAAACCAGCAGCGACATATGATTCATCGGGAGGCACCGAGAGATCGTAGCACCGCCCTCGACTCTGTTCTATGCGTTCTACCCGCAGGGTCAGGTAATCTCGATCCGCAATCTGAGCGAGTGCCAGCGGCACCCTGCCACCCCTGGAGCGAATCAGGGCCACGGCCTTGTGCATGACCGACGCCGTCACATCCTCACGTGCGCACCTTGCGGCGAACATCTGACGGCTCGCCTTCCGAGGTCGTGGCAGATGATCCCAGGCGGACTGCATGAGGGTATGGAGACCGGACAACACCACATCCAGCCCGGCACCGTATCGACGGACATCCCGTGGTCTCGCCAGACCATCCTCAAGCCGATGCCGCTTGCGTTCATGACGAAAGCCGATCTGTTCAGCAAACCGCTCACGAGCAAGGCGACCAATGAGTCTCACCTTCCAGCAGCCATTACCCGTATAGGGAGAGAATGATCGGCTGGCCACGATCCCAAGATTTAATAAGAGGGCCTGCACCTCATAGGCGAGGCGAGCCGAAATCGTCGAGAACTCCACCTGAGTCCCATCCGCCTTCACCCAGCCATCGGTATCGAACAGGCCGCGCAAGAAGGCCGTCACGGAGGCACGAGGCGCTCGCATCACTACCCACGGCACGGCCTTATTCTCTGCTCCTGACACACAGCCCCACCGTTTCCACCGCTCCACAAGGCTCCAACTCGTTATCTGAACCACTTGGCACGTCCGCCGATGAGACACGAAGGTATGACCGAGTGCTCCAAACACCTCTCTGACGACTCGTTGGAATTCCATCTCATGGTTCCCGACCGATATGCACACCGCCCGCTCTCGGCCTCCTCGACGGTCAAAATGCCCATCACCCGTCCAAATACCAAGCGCCTCTGCTTCAACTGGTGTGCACGCCTCCTGGCCCCACAGTTCGGTGCCACGCTGCACCACGACGACATCATTCACCTTCAGGTCACCGAGGCGTCTCCAGATCAAGTCTAACCCATCGAGTATTACGACTCGGTGATCAGGACGACCTTCAAGCTCATAGCCAAACCGTACTCGCACCCGAATAGTCTCATGCTCCCCAAGGACGTGACCTGCGGTGATCGGTAAGAGCCTCCATTCTCGCGTCATCACCTGCATGGTGCCGACGCCTGCTACAGCCGCTTCAATCGGGAGCAGCCCATGAGTTGTAGGAATGAGGGTGCCTTCTCGCACGCACTTCCCGGTACCCATCGCCCCGGTCAGCAACATGAGCCAGTAGTGCCCATCAAAGAACCGCGTCAGCGCGTCCTTCCATTCCGGGTACAGATCGCTGAGCACCTCCTCGCCGAGATATTGCGGGTCAGACAGCCATTCACTCATCGGGACTGGCCGCCGCTCGTACCCGTCCGGCATGAGCAGCCCGTCAATCGTGTCGAGCGGGTCTGCCTCGGATGCCCCCATGCTCCGCAGCATGCGTTCCGCTGCTTTCAGTTCTTTCGGGTCTGTGATCCCGCTTTGCTTAAGCAGCGCGGTCATCAGATCGTCAGTCTGAAACTGGCTGGCCGCCATCGTCCTGCTCTCCGTCTCCAGTGCCTAACATCTTCGGTCCAAACAGCTTCGTCACATCGAGAGTTCCATCGGCCATCTTGGACTGGAAGAGGTCAAAGAACCGCCGCAACCCCTCACCGATACGTATCCGCGCATCTTGGCCCATCCCGGCCAGCGCGGGGTGATCAGCAGGCAGCGCGACCACTTGCGGGATGCGTTTCATAATCCCGGTGTCTTGTAACAGCTTCACCGTCGCGGTGTTCGCGTTCAGCGCGATCTCCATCGCCCGCATCTTTGGGATCGTTCCGTCCACGGAGTTTGTATATTGCGTCATCGCATAGTTGAGTAGGACTTCGTACCGCATGAGGGCATCGCAGAGAATCCGCTGGGCCGACTTCGGCTGGAGCTTGACGGCCATCTGGTCGGCCAGGTGCGTCAAGTCGCGGCTGACCGTCGATTTATCGACCCCGACCATCCCGGCAATCTGCGTGTGGGAGAAGCCGAGCATCTTGAGGCGAAAGCACCACGCCCGCCGTTCGTCGATGCCCTCGAAGGTGATGGGTTCTTGCGGCGGCGTCGGCGCGGTCGGTTTGCTTTTGTCTTTAGCGGTCATCAAAACGCACTCCTGACAAGCCGACCCAAAATCCACTCTGCGGTATTCACGGTCACCGCGTTCCCCAACGCTCGATACCTCGGCCCATCAGGACACTTACAGCGGTTCGGGTCGTACTCGCTAATCGGTTGGCAGAGGCAGGTCCAGCCATCAGGAAACCCTTGGAGGCGTTCGCATTCGGTCGGCGTGAGGCGGCGGACAGACCGACCAAGCAAGAGGTTCTGTGGACTTCTCTTGCGCCCATCATTGACGCCTACACCCTTGGCATAACCTGACGTGATAGGGGCAACGACAAGATGCCCATCAGCCGCGTTTTCAGCATCAACCTTCCAGCCACGCTTTACATCACCACCAGATTTGAGAGTGCCGACGACATAATCCTCGCCATTGGGATCAAATCGCATCCCGGACTTCGCGCTGCTGAGTGCTTGCGTTATCATCGTGGCTGCACTTCCTGGCTGTCGCCCTCTAAGGCCAGATGCGTTAATGCCGACTGCAAGGCTGCTGGCAATGCCCGCCCCCGCTTCTCGGCCCTCCTCAGAATCCCTCTCGCTGCCTTCGGGCTCAAACAATACTTTGGCGACACCTGCCTCTGTAGGACGGCTGAGAGCGTCACTCGCTGCGGTTTCGGCCTCAGTGAGAAGAACCCGAGCACGGTCGCGCCAACACGCCTCGACAAAGAGATCATCTGCCAACTGACTCAGCGAGGCGATACATGCCAAGAGTGCGGTCAAAGACAATGATGCTGCGCTCCAACAATGTAGACACGATCCGCTCCAGGCTCCGATGAGCCTTGAGATGTTCACTGTTGCTTCGGCACAAGTGCAGATTGTCTCGGCGGTTGTCGTCTTTGACCAAGTTAATATGGTGGACTCGCTCGGCATCTTCCAGAGATCGCCCCAAAGCCTCTGCCATGATTTCCCGATGTTCTCGCCGTCGCTTTCCGTTATGACCTTTGACGCGGTAGCCTTTAGCGTCATTAGCCCAGGCTGGAAGGAGGGACACACCCAATTCTCCGGCCTTGACTCTGATCGCAAAAACCGTTCTTCTAAGAGTCTGAGCAGCCTCGGCCACGCTGACGGTTCCTGCGAGGCGGCGTAGCTCTTCATTCTCCTGCTGACTCCAATGGCGGCGATTGAAGCGTTTGGACTTTCCGAGTGTGCAGATTCGGTTGCGGATAGCGGACTGAGTAACTCCCAAACATCGAGCAAGCTCTGTGCTATCACAGCAGCGAGCATGGTACTGGAGAAATGCGTCTGCTTCTGGAGTCCATAGGCAGCGCCCACTCCGATGAAGAACAGGCGCCTCCTCCGTTGTGGTACACCGAAGTTTTGAGAATCGCATTCCTCTACCTCCGTGAGATACCCAGCTTCATGTAGCGCATCCAAAATGAGGCCAATATCGGCTCCTCCGTTAGATGACAAAAGACCCGGCACGTTCTCAAGTAGCAGAAAGGCCGGTCGCACAATCTTAGCGATCCTGACGATTTCCCAGAAGAGGCCGCTGCGTTCGCCGGCGAGTCCAGATCGCTTGCCGGCGACTGAGAGGTCTTGGCAGGGCCAGCCGCCGGTGAGGAGAGAAATTGATACGAGTGACTCGCTCCCGATCTCAGGCTGCTTGTCGTAGGAGAGGGAGTCACCGATCCGCTCAGATTCTCGTGATAGACTTCGCACATCTCCCCATCGCCTGACTTTCGGCCATCTGACGGCAAGAACTTGGTTGCAGAATGGGTCGATTTCGATCTGTCCGACAGTTGTAATGCCGACTTTCTCACAGGCAAGGTCAAATCCTCCGATGCCGGTAAAGAGGGAAAGATGATTCATCTTCAGCTCCCGTAAGAATCACCGCGATTCCTGCTCAACGAGCCGCCGCACGAGCGAGAGCCAGCCGTTCGCCTTTAGGTGTTGCTCAATCCGCCCTCGCTTGATCTCGAAGGCGGGTTTATGGGGCGGCCTCACGATGACGCGATACTCATAATCGGACACCGGGCCATCGACGCCTGTAAGATTGACCAACTGAATCAGGAGCATTGCCTCAGCCTTTCTTCACCCGCTCTTTGAAGAATTCGGTATATATTTTCAGGTTCAGCCCCAGGACGACCAGATTGACCAGGGTGATCAGCAGCAGGACGATCACGCCAATTCCCCAGACCGTGAGGATGTTCATGTTGGTATCACCGGCATCATAGCACACCTCCTGGTTGCGAGCATCGACAGTGTAGGTCGCAATGCTGGCAGGTTAGGCAAATCGTCCGGCTCAGCCCCCAGCATCTGCAGGAGACGGACTGCGCTGACGTGGCCCCGCAACAGCGACAGGTCCATTCGACTCGGCCAGGAGCCCAGCGCGAGCAAGGGGCACACAGACCCTCTGTCAAGTCCGCGCCGAGCAGAGAGAACATCGGCGTCAGCGTCCCGCAGCGACGGCATCTCAACTCGACAGGACCGCCACTACTCGCCCGCGAGGAGGTCAATCCGGGTAAACCGTGTTCCCACTCCATCATCGCTGCCTAACCCATCGAAACTGCCGCATTTCTGCCACACGTATCAGCAATGCAACACCTTTGCACGCCGCTTCAAAAGGACCGACGCCACGCGAAGCACCCATCGAGACGCCTGACAAGGCACCATTCTCACGCACTTGTATCGAGTACCTGATGCGCCATATGCACGGGTGCCTCCTCGTCTAGACCGCACAGCTCACACCGAGCCTCCATCCCGGTCGCAGCGTACCAGGGATGGAGAGCCCAACCGCCCCGCAGCTCTTGCACCGTACCGCCTCTTCGCTCACGTCGTCCCCTCCGGATATAAACTCGCTGGCAGGGCTCGACACCTGCTCCGCTTTTGGCCAGGTCGCCTTCCGGCGTCACCGGCGCGCACCTCCCCGATGTCTGAGCCTGGGGTTGTACCCGGGAAACCGTTGTCCATTGGCATCGGGCCGCCCGGCCTCACCGGGTCCGTGCACACCCCCGCGAGCCTCTACCACCGTCCCCCTCGTTCGTTGTCCGGGT